>WNFM01285597.1_pt2 | contig 11536 bp, 11 predicted proteins | sample 5400271 | NCBI WGS metagenome assembly WNFM01 (sample SAMN13153352, study PRJNA577476) | soil metagenome | isolation source: 60 cm saprolite on Douglas fir-dominated hillslope | place: USA:California | collected 2013-09-17 | reverse complement strand
TCCCGGCCCTGAGAGAGACGAACTTCTGAAAAAAATTAAGCTGTTCGAGTCCTACGCAAAGATAGAAAACTGGATTTCATCGCCGGGCCTGCAGCCGCCAAATTAGGAGTCGGTTATGGGATTGCGGGTGCTCGTTGCAGTATTGCCGGTATGACGCGCGGCCGAACCAAGTTTCCTGGAATCGAATTGGGGCCAGTGCTTTGACTCTGCGGGGAGTCATGGCCCGCATTTGGAAAATCCCCGTTTAGTGCTCGCCAAGGCGCATTTCCCGATTGACGTACTGTTCTACTACGTCCCGCGACCCTATCGTATGACCGCCGCGCAAAGCGGACATTCGTCCTTGCGCAGAACTCGGCTACAGTTCCAACCGGTCCGAAGTACGAGATCTGGAGAAAAACCGTCGACTTCCGATCACAACAGGTAGAGAGTTATTTTTCACCGCTCGGATTGGCTTCTGCATGACCGCGCTCTGGTGGCAGGCGGGTGTGATCTATCAGATCTACCCACGTTCCTTTCAGGACACCAACAACGACGGCATCGGCGACCTCACGGGGATCGGGCGGCGGCTCGAATATCTTGTCAGCCTTGGGGTCGACGCGATCTGGATCTCCCCCGTCTACCCGTCGCCGATGGTTGATTTCGGCTATGACGTCGCCGACTATTGCGACGTCGATCCACGCTTCGGCACGCTGGCAGACTTCGACGATCTGCTCATGCAAGCCCATCGGCGGGGGCTTAAGGTTTTGCTCGACTTCGTGCCCAACCACACATCCGACCAGCACCCGTGGTTTCTCGAGAGCCGCTCTTCGCGAGAAAATCAGAAAAGAAACTGGTACATCTGGCGCGATCCTGCCGCTGACGGCGGACCACCCAACAACTGGATCAGCGATTTCGGCGGCTCAGCCTGGCAATGGGACAAGGTAACCAGACAATATTACTACCACGCCTTTCTGAAGGAGCAGCCAGACCTCAACTGGCGTCATCCAGCCGTGCAAGCGGCGATGTACGATGTGATGCGTTTTTGGTTCGACCGCGGCGTCGATGGCTTCCGTATCGACGTGCTGTGGCACATGCTCAAGGCGGCAGACTTCCCGGACAATCCACCCAACCCGGCCTATCGGTCCGAAATGGGCGAAATGCACCGCCTGCTTCAACTTCATTCGACAGACCAGCCCGAGGTGCACCGGATCGCCGCCGATATGCGTGAAATCGCCGATAGCTATGGCGCCGGGGGACAGAGTGAGCGAGTCCTGATTGGTGAGGTCTATCTGCCAGTCGATCGGCTCATGCAATATTATGGTGATACGCGCCCAGAGGTGCACCTGCCGTTCAATTTCCAGCTCATTGATACGCCGTGGGGGGCGCGCTCCCTTGCGGCTTTGATCGCCAACTATGAGGCGGCGCTACCGTCCGGTGGCTGGCCAAACTGGGTGCTTGGCAACCATGACCGGCCGCGCGTTGCCGCCAAGCGCGGTCAGGCCCAGGCCCGCGTCGCAGCGGTGCTGTTGCTGACGCTCCGCGGCACACCCACGCTCTACTATGGCGACGAACTCGGTTTGAGTGATGTCGGGATCGAACCATCCCAGGTCCGGGACCCGCGCGAGTTGCGCGAGCCCGGTTTGGCGTTGGGCCGCGACCCCGTGCGCACGCCGATGCCATGGGATGAGAGCGAAAATGCCGGTTTCACCACGGTCAAGCCGTGGCTGCCGCTCAATGCCGACTGGCCCACGCGCAACGTGGCGAGCATGACGGAAGATTCTCAATCAATCTTGACACTTTATCGTCGGCTAATTGCGCTCAGGCGGAATTGCTTGGCGTTGTCGACCGGTGATTTCGTACTGTTGAGTGGGGAAGGCGAGATACTTGCTTACGAGCGCCGACACGACGCGGAGCGGCTGATTGTGGCGCTCAACTTCGGGGGGAGGCCGCACCGACTGCAGTTGCCGGATTGGGCGCGTGGGAGTCGGTTGCTGTTGTCCACTGTCGACGATGCGACGCTGGTTGAAGGCGGGGCCATCCTGCTACGGTCGAATGAAGCTGTAGTGCTTAGGGCCGGATAGCACCAAGCAGGGAAGGAGGGTTGCTTGCGTATCGCCATGCTGGCGCCGATCTCCTGGCGTACACCGCCGCGCCATTACGGTCCCTGGGAGCAGGTCACGAGTCTCTTGACCGAGGCGTTGGTGGCGCGCGGTGTTGATGTCACCCTGTTCGCCACAAAGGATAGCAGGACCGCGGCCAGGCTCGATGGCATTTGCCCGGCGCCCTATTCCGAGGACCCCGCGATCGACGCCAAAGTGTGGGAGATGCTCCACGTCGCCCATGTCTTTGAACAGGCCGGTGAGTTCGATCTTATTCACAACCAGGCCGATTTCGTACCGCTCGCCTTCTCGCGGCTGGTCGGGACCCCGATGGTGACAACGATCCACGGTTTCTCGTCAGAGCGCATTCTGCCCGCCTTCAAGCAATACGAAAATCGCGTCCACTATGTCGCGATCAGCCAGGCCGACCGCCATCCGGACCTGCGCTATGCCGCAACGATCCACCATGGCATTCCGCTGCAGGACTTTCCCTTCGACCCGCATGGCAGCGAAGATCTGCTTTTCTTCGGCCGCATTCATCCGGACAAGGGGGCTGCTGAAGCGATCACGGCAGCCCATCGATCCAGACGGAAATTGATCATGGCCGGCATCGTCCAGGACCAGAATTATCACAACGAGCAGGTCGCGCCCGCACTCGACGGCCGGTCCGTCGTCTACCTTGGCCCGGTCGGCGGCGCTGCGCGCGCAAGGACTCTCGGCTCCGCGCGCGCGCTGCTCCACCTCATCAATTTCGATGAGCCGTTTGGCCTGTCGGTGGTGGAAGCGCTCGCCTGCGGAACGCCAGTGATTGCCTGCAACCGCGGATCGATGCCCGAGCTGATCGAGGATGGCGTAACCGGCTTCCTGGTCGACGGCCTCGATGCGGCGGTAGATGCGATCAATCGTATCGGCGAAATCGATCGCGCCGCGTGCCGTGCGGCGGTATCTGCACACTTCACGGTAGATCTCATGGCCGATCGATATTTGGGCCTGTACCGATCGATCCTTGGCTGAGAATCGGTGGTTGCAAGAAGTCTACGGCCAAAAATGACAAGCGCATAGACCCGGTTCGATGCGCACTGCGTGGCCGAGCGCAGTATTTCGTCGGCTTTAGCTCTCGCGCGCGGGATAGTCGCAAATGACCGCGCAAAGCGGTCCTTCGGCGAAGGGCTCAAGTCTGCCAGGCGCCATCAGCAGACTCATGCGCCGCACCAACAATATCCCTATTCGATCACGTCGTCGGCGCGGACCGTCATCGTCGACGGACCTTCATGTCTGGTTGTCAGCCGCAGGCCGGAGCCAGGATTGATCTTGACAGATTTGATTGATTGGTAACGATGGACGCCAACAAGCAATAAGCTACGTCCGGGGGGAATACTCTGAGCCGTAACACGCAAGCGATCACGCCGCGGGCTGGCGGCTCGCGCGCCGGCCGGTTGGCGGTTGCGCCGCATGATTCCAGAATCTTTGCGACACACGGAAATCCATCACTTTCTTAAGAGGGAGCGACGCGGCCAACGCGCCGAATTCTGAAACCGGGAGGAACATACTATGCCAATCACAACAAGGCGTCGTTTGCTCGTCGGATCCGCCGCCGCGCTCGCACTGCCGGCGTTTGCTCGAGCCCAGAGCGAGGCAAAGCCGCGAATAACCGCCATCTCGCAGTGGTCTGCCGGCAGCGACGGCGCTGCGATCTCGGCGCTCGGCAAACTGTTCGAGGACCGCGGCGGGGTCTGGCAGCACAATCCGGTGCCGGGCTTCACCACCGATATGATGAACAAGCTGCGGGCACAGATCATGGCCGGCGATCCGCCCGCGATCTCGCAGCTCAAGGGGCCCGAGATCGCCGCTTGGTCGAAGATCGCGCCGACCGTCGATATCAGCCCGTTGGTGAAGGCCGCGGGCTATGCCGACAAGGTCTCGGCGGAACTGGCCAAGTCCTGCCAGCCGGGCGGCCATTGGATCGCGCTGCCCCTGCAAGTCTATCGGCTCAACACGCTGTTTATGTCCACCAAGGGCATGGAGCGGGCCAAGGTCAGCAAGGCGCCGACCACCTGGGCTGAGTTCAACGATGTCGCGGACAAGATGAAGGCCGCCGGCATGATCCCGCTGGCCAATGGCGGCAACCGTCCGGACGATGGCCAGAAATTCGAGATTGCGCTCGCCGGAATCAGTCCGGAGGTCTATCGCCGCGCGCTCATGCAACTCGATACCGACGCCTTGAACAGCAAGGAAGTACTGGCGGCCTTCGAACAGCTGCGCAAGTTTGCCAACTATATGAACCCGAACATCGCCGCGCAGCCCTGGGCCGTGAATCTGCCGGCTTTCGTCAAGGGCGACATGGGCATGGTGATGACGGGCGGCTGGGCGCAGGGCAATTTGTTCAAGGCCGGTGCGACCGTAGCGGATTTCAGCAGCGGCCCCGCGCCGCAGGATAGCGGACCGCCATGCTTCGACCTCAACGCCGACTGTTTCATTTTCTGGAAGTCGAAGGGCGCCGATCTCGACGCCGGGCAGAAGCTGTTTGCTGAGGTGGTCATGGAGCCGTCGACGCAGGAGATGTACTCGAAGATCACGGGCTCGATTCCGGCGCGCACCGACGTCAACCTGGCGACCGAAGGCTTTACCGACGGCCAGCGCAACTCGGCGCAGGTTTTGCGTGACGCCATTGCCAAGGATCGTGTGGTTCTCAGCCTCGCGCACAATATGGCCCAGCCGAACGGCATGACCGCGGCCATGATCGACGTGCTGACCGAATACGTGCACAACAGCGCCATTCCCGCCGCAGAAGGACAGAAGCGGCTGGTCGCGGCGGTAGAGGGCGCGCAGTAGGGCCGTGTCGATGCGAACGGGTCTAACTCTGGTCGCGGCCAAGCAGAATGCGGGGAGAGAGCAGGGGGTTTGGCGCCGCCGCTTCGGCGGCGTCCTGACCGAGCTTGCGATCTGGCTGCCGTTATCGGTCTCGGCGGGACACGTCGTGCTGTTCACGGCGTGGACGACCTGGGTGTCTTTCACGGCCTCGTCCTTGATGCCGGACTATACATGGGTCGGTCTGCGCAATTATTGGGCGGTGACGCGAACGGCGAACTTTCAGATCGCCTATGTGAACCTGGTCATCTTCGGCTTCGGCTTCGTGCTGCTGACGATGGCGTTGGGCTTGTTGCTGGCCATCCTGCTCGATCAACGCGTGCACGGCGAAAACGTGCTGCGCACGATCTTTCTCTATCCTTTGGCCGTCTCCTTCGTGGTGACGGGCACGGTGTGGAGCTGGCTGCTCAACCCCGGGCTCGGTCTGCAAAGGGTGGTGCAGAATCTTGGCTGGCTGAATTTCCGGTTTGACTGGCTGGTGCAGTCGGACAAGGCCATTTACACGTTGATCTTCGCCGGCGTCTGGCAGGGCGCCGGCTTTGCCATGGCGCTGTTCCTGGCCGGGTTGCGATCGGTGGACGCGGACCTGGTCAAGGCCGCGCAGATCGATGGCGCGGGACCCTGGCGGATGTATCGCCGCGTGTTGCTGCCGACCATCTGGCCGATTTTTATCACCGTGTTCGTGATCCTGTTGCGGTCCGCGATCACGTCGTTCGACCTGGTTCGGGCGCTGACCGGCGGCGGACCGGGTATTTCCACCATGCTGCCGACCCTCGTCGTCTATGACTTCATGTTCCAACGCAGCGAACTGGGACGCGGCTCGGCGGCCGCGGTGCTGATGCTGCTGTCGCTGGTGGTGGTGATGGCGCCTTACGGACTCTATGTGCGTTGGCAGCGGCAACGGCAGGCACGGGCATGAAGTGGACGCGCGTGATCGTCTATGCCGCGCTGATCATCCTGGCGCTGCTGTTCCTGGTGCCGCTGGGTATCGTGGTCGTGAACTCGTTGCGCTCCAGCCGGGAGATCGCCGCCACCTCGCTGATCGGCTGGCCGAGCCATCTGATCTTCGCCAACTACGGCCAGGCATGGAACCGCTTCTGCATGGCCGAGCATTGCTGGGGCATCGAGCCCTACATGCTCAATTCCCTCACTTTGGCGATCCCGGCCACCATCATCTCCACTCTTTTGGGCGCTCTCGCCGGCTATTCGATCTCGCTCTGGCGCTTTCGTGGCGATCAGTTCGTATTTGGTCTCGTGACGCTTGGCATCTTCCTGCCCGAACAGATGAAGCTAATCCCCTGGGTGGTCGTGCTGCGCGAACTCTCGCTGATGAACACCATCGCCGGCCTGATCCTGATCCACACCGTCCAGGGCATGAGTTTCACGACGCTGTTCTGCCGTAACTACTATGTCGGTATTCCCCAGGACTTGCTGAAGGCAGCGCGAATCGACGGGGCCGGCTTCTTCCGGATTTTCTGGCGGATCATATTGCCGCTCTCGCCGCCGATCCTGATCGTGACCGTGATCTTCCAGTTTACCGGGATCTGGAATGAGTTCCTCTATGGCGTCACCTTTACCTCTGGCGGGCAGCAGCCGGTCACCGCCGCCTTGATCGCGCTCAGCGCCGCAATCACCAGCGAACCGATGTACGGCGAGCAGAGCGCCGCAGTGTTGATCGCGGCATTGCCGACGCTGCTGGTGTATCTGTTCGGCGGACGGTATTTCCTGAGAGGCCTCACTGCAGGGGCCGTGAAGTGATGGGGTTGTCATGGCAGCGTTGAGCATTCGCGCCCTGTCGAAGCGGTACGCCAATCTTGAGGTGTTGAAGGGGATCGATCTCGACATCGAAAGCGGTGAATTCACCGTGCTGGTTGGACCGTCCGGCTGCGGCAAATCCACGCTGCTCAACATCGTTGCCGGGCTGGATCGCCCGAGTGCGGGGATCGTGGAAATCGGTGGACGGGTCGTCAACAACGTCCCGCCGAAGGACCGCGACATCGCCATGGTGTTCCAGTCCTATGCGCTCTATCCGTCGATGACGGTGCGTCAGAACATCACGTTCGGAATGGAATGCCGCCATGTCCCCAGGGCGCAGCAGGAAGCGGCCGTGGCGAATGTGGCCCGGCTGCTGCAGATCGAGCCGTTGCTCGACCGCCGGCCGTCGCAGCTTTCCGGCGGCCAGCGTCAGCGCGTGGCGATGGGCCGGGCCCTGGTGCGTGATCCCTTGCTGTTTCTGTTCGACGAACCGCTTTCCAATCTTGACGCAAAACTGCGCGTCGAGATGCGGATGGAGATCAAGCGGCTGCATCAGCGCATCGGCGCGACCATCGTCTATGTCACCCACGACCAGATCGAGGCGATGACGATGGCGACGCGGATCGCTGTCATGCATCAGGGAGCGGTGCATGGGCTCGCCGCCCATGAACACGATGCCGGCGCGGCTGGGGGTGGAGGATGGCGGGCCGGTGGTCGTCATCGGCGCGGGGCGGCCGGACGAGGTCCGCCTTCGCCTGCAGGGATATGATGCGGCCGCAGCTTTTCGCGGCAGCGAAGTGGTGCTTGGGATCAGGCCGGAATGTATTGCCGAGGGGAGCCGCGGGTTTTCGGGCGCATCTGGCGCGCCCATCGTCATCAATGCGCCGGTTGAGATGATCGAGCCCACCGGCGCGGAGACGATTGTGTTGCTGCGACTCGGTGGTGAGCCGGTGCTGGCGCGCATCACGCCGGACATCCGGCCTGCGCCGGGCGCGCTCGCCTCCTTCGCGCTTGACACGCGCCGCATTTGCCTGTTCGACCCGGTGACGGAGCGGCTGATCGCATGACCCAAACCAGCTATGCCGGCCTCCCGGGCCGTGTCGTGTTGATCACCGGCGGTGCCAGTGGCATCGGCGCCGCGTTCGTGCGGGCGTTCGCGGCCCAGCAGGCCCGTGTCGCCTTCCTCGACATCGATGCCGATGCCGGTGAAGCGTTGGTGCGGGAGTTGGCAAGCGAGTGCGAAAGAGCTCCACTTTTCGTGCCTTGCGACTTGCTGGACATCGCCGACCTGCGCGCCGCGATGGTGCGGGTCCGCGCCACACTCGGCGACGCCGCGGTGTTGGTCAACAACGCCGCCAACGACCAGCGCCAGGTGCTTTCCGAGGTGACGCCGGCTGAATTCGACTGGATGATCGGCGTCAACCTTCGGCACGTCTTCTTCGCCGCACAGGCGGTGGTGCCGCAGATGCAGGCGCGCGGCGGCGGTTCGATCATCAACATGTCATCCATCGCATGGATGCGCGGCGCACCGGCGCTGCCGGCCTACGCCGCGGCGAAGGCGGCGATTGTCGGCTTCACCAACTCCCTGGCTCGGCTGGTCGGACCCGACCGCATTCGCGTCAACGCCATCGCGCCTGGCATGGTGATCACCGAGCGCCAGCGTCGGCTGTGGTTCCCTGACGAGCAGAAGATCGCTGAATTTCGCGCGCGTCAGGCAATTCCCGATGCGGTGACGCCCGACGACATCGCACGCCTGGCGCTGTTTTTGGCGTCCGACGAGAGCCAACGCATTACGCGCCAGTGCTTCCAGGTCGACGGAGGCCTAGGCTAGGAGGGAGATGGCTGCTTTCGATCAACCGTCTCCTCACTGATCCCGGTTAGCCATTCCCAAGGTTCTGCTCAGCCTCCAATTTTGACACCCTGAGCTGGGGATCGGTGTCCAGAATTGCCCCCCCCCAAAGGTTGGGCTGCCTGCTTTCGAAGGAAGCAGGTGGTGGGGGATGCTGGTCGTGGAGACGATAGCGCGGATTCGGCGCGAGCACTTTAGGGGAAGACGATCAAGGAGATTGCCCGGGACCTACCACGCGAGGGATTGTAGCGGGACGAATGGTCGATCAGAAAATAGTATGTACTAATGTGCTGCTACGGAGCCGCGGATACTGAGTGTCAGGACAGACTTGAAATGAACCAAGCTGAATACGTCGCGGTCGATTGGGGCACGAGCAGCTTTCGGCTTTGGCTCATCGATCGGGCTGGCGGCGTCTTGGCGGAACGACGCAGCCCGGAAGGCATGGTGGCCGCAGCTAAGCTTGGCTTCGCGGCCGTGCTGCAATCGCATCTCGATGCCGTTGGCGCCGCGAACGACTTGCCGGTTGTGATCTGCGGCATGGCGGGTGCCCGCCAGGGGTGGGTTGAGGCTGGATATATCGACACGCCGGCGCATCTCGCGCTCATCCTGCAGCGTGCCGTCCCAGTTCCGGGACAGTCTCGTGACATTCGGATACTTCCAGGGATCGCGCAGCGAGACCCCAGAGCTCCGGATGTGATGCGGGGAGAAGAAACCCAATTGCTCGGCGCCCTGGGTGCAGATGCGGCGGGTGAAGCGGTCGTCTGCACCCCGGGTACCCATTCGAAGTGGGCCAGGGTGAGTGGTGGCACGGTCGAACGGTTCGCAACGTTCATGACTGGAGAACTCTTCAGCGTCGTATCGCGCGAAACGATATTGTCGCATGCGGTGGTCGGCGCGAACGAAGAGGATACCGAAGCATTCAAATCGGCCGTCATCGCAGCCTTTGAGACCCCTGCGCTCGCGGCCAACCTGCTGTTCCGAGTGCGATCGAGCCAACTTCTATATGGTAGCAGTCCTTCCTCGGCCCGCGAGAAAATATCGGGAACCTTGATTGGACTAGAACTGGCGGCGGGGCTGGCCCGAGATCAACCGAGGAGTGGCATCACGTTGGTTGCGTCAGGCAGGCTTGCCGTGCTGTATCGGTTGGCTTTTGAGACCTTTTCGGTTGCTGTGCAGTCAATCGATGCCGAAGAAGCGGTCCGTCGCGGTCTTTCCATGGCCGCCGAGGCTATTTGGACATTGTAGAAGGATCAGAGGAATGAACCCTGTCGCTTTTCCTGCGATGAAGCGCCCGCTGATCGCGATTCTGCGAGGCCTGAAGCCTGAGGAGGCGGAGGGCGTCGTCGGTGTGCTGATCGAAAGTGGCATGACTGCGATAGAGATCCCGCTCAACTCGCCAGATCCGTTCCGTTCCATCGAGATCGCGGTCAAAAAGGCTTCGAGCGAAGTCTTGATCGGCGCCGGCACAGTCTTGACGCCACAGGCTGTCGAGCGGCTCCACGACGTTGGGGGGCGGCTCATGGTGACGCCGAACGTCGATCCGGAAGTCATTGCCAGTGCCCGGGAACGAGGTATGGTCACGATGCCCGGCGTCTTTACGGCAACGGAGGCGTTGCTTGCGGCGAAGGCGGGGGCCTCCGGCCTAAAGTTCTTTCCGGCGAGTGTCCTTGGGGCATCGGGAATTTCCGCCATTCGCGCCGTTCTTCCCGCAGACTTGATGATCGCCGCCGTGGGCGGAATCTCCGACAAAAATTTCGTGGAATACACAAGGACTGGAATTTATGCCTTCGGCCTCGGCACCAGCCTTTACAAACCAGGGATGACGGTGGCCGAAGTTGCAGCGCGGGCCAAGGCAACGATCCACGCGTATGATATGTCCATGCAAGGCTTGGCCTAGCATTGGCGCACTCTCGGTCGCTCGGATATCCCGCCACGGCTTCGGCGTGGCAGCCTTGCTCGCTTCGCGAGCGAAGGCCTGGCGCCAGTCCGTCGCTTCGTTGACGCTACCGAGTTTTCGTCCAAGATCGCGCGTGTTCGCAGCGGCGCAGTTTCTCGCAAGCACGGTGACAGAGCTGTCGTCTGGAGGCTCAGCGCGAACATTCCCGCACTCATCAAATCAAAGAGAGGCGTCGCGGAACAATCGGCGCTGGGTTGGAAATAACTGTACGTTCCATCGGTGCGAAGCGGCGCCCCAGATGCCCATTGGCATGAACAGCATGACCAGGATCGCGATCACGCCAAGAACAAGCAGATATAGACTGCCATACTGAGACAGGTAGAAGATCAGGCCCCACAGGATCATCACGCCGACAACCGGCCCTTCGATCGTCCTCACCCCACCAATGATGACGACGAATAGCACATACGCCGTCCAGTCGGTCACGCTAAAGGCGGCGTCGGGGGAAATCCGGGCCTTTTGTAGATACGCCAGCGCGCCGATCGCTCCGGTCATACCGGCCACGGCAACCCACAATGCAAAGCGGATCCGGTCGGTGCGGACGCCGACGCTGCGGGCGGCGCGGTCGTTGTCGCGACTCGCCGCGAGCGCAAGTCCATGACGCGATTTCACGAACCGATAGATCGCCAGCATAACGACGACCGCGATTGCGAGCGCCATCCAGTACAACACGATATCGCGCGCGATCGCGGGGCGCACGCCGAACAGGTTCTGCATGCTTTTGAGGCCGGGCAGGCTGGAATAGGCCGAACTCTGAAGCGACATGCCGGTGCCGCCGCCGAGCGATTTGAATTGTGCGCAGACAAGCCGCAGGGATTCGGCCGCGACCCAGCTGCCTATCGCGAAATACGGGCCTTCGAGCCGGAACAGTAGCGGGCCGATCAGCGCCGCGATGACCGCCGTGGCCACTGCTGCGATCGCGATGGAAGAGACCGGATCGAGACTGCCAAGGCCGATTGCGGCGAACAGAACGTAAGCGCCAAGCCCGACGAACGCCTGCTGTCCGACCGACACCAGACCGCCCCATCC
>WNFM01006383.1_pt1 | contig 11538 bp, 6 predicted proteins | sample 5400271 | NCBI WGS metagenome assembly WNFM01 (sample SAMN13153352, study PRJNA577476) | soil metagenome | isolation source: 60 cm saprolite on Douglas fir-dominated hillslope | place: USA:California | collected 2013-09-17 | reverse complement strand
CGACGCGGCCGCCGAGACGGACGCCGACCTCGACCGCGCCGAGCTGCTGCGGCTCGCGCGCGAGCTGGCTCAACGGCACGAATCCGGACGGACGGCCGCGGACGCGGAGCTCGAGCAGCTGAAGCACGCGCTCCGCGAGCGGGCCGAGGCCGTCGCGGCGCGCGAGCGGGAGCTCGAGAAGCGCCAGCGCGAGCTCGAGAGCAGCGGCCGCCCTACGGTGCTGCGCCCGAAGCGGCGCGAGAGCTTCGACCGGGAGGCGCTGATGGCCCGCGAGCGGGCAGCGCTCGAGCGCGCAGCCGCGCTCGAAGCAGAAGCCGAGCGCGTCGCCCGGCGCGAGCGCGAACTCGCGGAGGCGCTCGCGGCGGCGAAGGCACGACTCGAGGAGTCGGAGGCCGAGCGGCGGCTCGCCGCCGCAGAGCGAGAGCGGCTCGAGGAACGCGACCGCGCCGTCCACGAGGTCGAGAAGCAGCTCGCCGCGGCGCGCGTCGAGCTCGACACCCGCCTCGAGGCACTCGACGCCCCGGCGGCAGCCGGCATCGGCGAGCCGGCACTCGAGCGATTGCAGGCGAAGCTCGCGGCACGCGAGCACGAGCTCGCGCTGATGCGGCAGGGCATCGATGCAGAGCGCAACGCGCTGCACGAACGCGAACGCGCGCTTCGCCGCCGCGAGGCGGCGGACGCGCGCAGGTCGTTCGCGCCGCCGCTCGCACCGCCGAGCTTCAGCGAAGGGCTCGCCGCGTTCGCACGCTCGCGACGCCACTCTTGACGCATCCGACGCTTGCTATCGTCGAAGAGCTGCCCGCGGCGACCCGGAAAAGAACGCATGACGGGCGGCGCACTTTGCCATGCCCAAATACGCGAATCCCGTCGATCCGCCCGACCTCGGCCTGCTGCCGACGCTCCGCAGGCTCCTCCGCCTCTGGCGGAAGGAGTGGCGCCTGGGCGCGCTCGGGATCGCGTTCGCGCTCTGCTACACGCTGATCTCGATCACGATCCCGCTGCTGACGCAGCGCGCGATCGACAACTCGATCGTCCATCACACGAAGGCGTTATGGCCGTACATCCTCGCGATCCTCGGACTGTCGAGCGTGCGGCTGCTGATCAACTTCTCCCGCCGCTACGCGACGGCGCGCATCGGCATCCGCATCGAAGCGCGCATGCGCGAGCTGCTCTACGGCGCGTACCTGCGCTATCCGCGCGCGTTCTACGACCGCCACGCCACGGGTCAGGTCCTCTCGCGCGCGACGAACGACCTCTACCCGATCCGCTACTTCATCGGCTGGGGGCTCATCCAGGCGATCCAGAGCATGCTGATGATCATCGGGACGGGCATCGTGCTCGTGATCGTCAATCCGAGACTTGCGTTGTACACCGCGGTCGCAATGCCGCCGATCACGGTGCTCGCGCTGCGCTTCGCGCGTCGGGTCTCGCCGCTGTCGCGCCAGGTGCAGGAGCGGAAGGGCGACGTCACCGAGTCGGCCGACGAGGCGGTCGTGGGCATCGAGATGGTGCAGGCCTTCGGGCGCGAAGACGACGTCCGCGGCCGCTTCGGCGAGCGGGCGGAGGCGGTGCGCGCCACCGTGCTCCGCCAGGCAGGCGTCGAGGCTCGGCACCTGCCGGGGCTCTACTACCTGCCGTCGCTCTCGATCGCGGCCGTCGTCTTCTTCGGCGGCAAGCAGGTGATCGCGGGACACCTGTCGATCGGACAGTTCGTGCTCTTCGAGACGCTCCTGCTCCAGCTCGTGTGGCCGCTCGAGGCGCTCGGCTGGATCACGAATCTCGGCCAGCGCGCGCTCGCGTCGGCGGGCCGGAGCTTCGCGTGGCTCGAAGGGATCCACCCGCTGCCCGAGCCCGAGCGGCCGAAGCCGTTGCCGGCAGGCCCACTCGGCGTGCAGTTCGAGGCCGTGAGCTTCGCCTACGGCGGCGAGCACGACGTGCTGGACGAGCTCGAGCTCGTGATCGAGCCGGGCGAGATCGTCGCGGTCTGCGGTGCGACGGGGACGGGGAAGACGTCGCTGCTCAGCCTCCTGCCGCGCTTCTACGACCCGACCGGCGGCCGGGTGCTCGTGGGCGGCGTCGACACGCGCGACGTGCCGATCGCCCGGCTGCGCGCGGACGTCGCGCTCGTTACCCAGCGACCCGTTCTCTTCTCCGTGCCGCTGCGCGAGAACCTCACCGCGGGACGCGACGACGCGCCGTGGGACGAGGTGCTCGCGGCGTGCACCGCCGCGGGTGTCGACGCGTTCGTCGACGAGCTGCCGGACGGCTACGACACGCTGATCGGCGAGCGCGGCGTCAATCTCTCAGGCGGCCAGCGCCAGCGAGTCGCGCTCGCACGCGCACTCGTCACGGGCGCGCGCGTCATGGTGCTCGACGATCCGCTCTCCGCCGTCGACACGCTCACCGAACGGCGGCTCGTGAAGCGGCTCCGGCCGGCGCTGGCCGGCAAGACCGTCCTCATCGCGACGCAGCGCCTCTCCACCGTCGAGCTCGCGGATCGAGCCGTGGTGCTGCACGAGGGCCGGATCGTCGAGTCGGGAACGCCGCGCGACCTGCTGAAGCAGCGCGGCATCTTCGCCGAGCTGTTCGGTGACGAGGTGGTGGCCGCGTGAGGCGCCTGTGGCGGTATCTCGAAGGCCAGAAGCTCTGGACGTTCCTGCTCCTGCTCGTCGCGACGGGAACGGCCTCCGCGCAGACCGGCGGCTGGCTGCTCGTCCGGAACGCGATCGACAAGGGCATCCGCGCGCGCAACGAGCACCACCTGGCCGTCATCGTCCTCATCTACCTCGGCGTCGCGGCCGCCGGCTGGGTGCTGCAGGCAATCCTGATCCGCGGGCTCGCCGGCGTCGGGCAGCGGATGGTGATCGGCCTGCGCCGCGACCTCTTCGACCATCTGACGGGACTCTCGCTCCGCTACTTCTCGCAGCAGAAGGCCGGCTGGATCATCGCGCGCCTGACGAGCGACGTCGACGCGGTGAGCGACGTGCTCTCGCAGGGAATGCCGACGCTCGTCTCGAACCTCGTGCTCCTGCCGGCCGCGATCACCGCCCTGCTGATCGCCGATTGGCGGCTCGGCCTCGTCGTGCTGGCGGTGCTGCCGGCGGCGCTCGCCCTCACGCGCTGGTTCCAGCGCACGTCGCACGTCGCGCTCGTCGAGAACCGCAACCGTATCGGCGCCGTCACAGCACAGATCGCGGAGTCGGTGTCCGGCATGGCGGTCGTGCAGGCGTTCAATCGCGAGCGCGCCTTCCAGGCGCAGTTCGACGAGCTGAACGAGGCGAACCGGGGGCAGGCGACGTACGGGCAGAAGATCTTCTCGGTCTTCTTCCCGTCGATCGAGTTCCTCGGCGCCGTCGCGACCGTCGCGGTGCTGTACACCGGCGAGAAGCTGCTCGCGCACCACACGCTGACGATCGGGACGCTGATCACCGCCCTGTATCTGCTGCAGCTCGTCTTCCAGCCGCTGCAGGAGCTCTCAGACGTGTACGGCCAGCTGCAGTCGGGCGCGGCGGCGATGGTGAAGATCGCCGCGATTCTCGACGAGGAACCGGAGATCCGCGACAAGAAGGGCGCCGCCGATCTGCCGCGGATCGAGGGCGACCTCCGGATCGACCACGTCGTCTTCGCGTACGGCGCCGAGCCCGTGCTGCACGGCGTCGACATCCACGTGCCCGCCGGCGGCTGCCTCGCCCTCGTCGGCGAGTCCGGCGGCGGCAAGTCGACGCTCGCGCGGCTCGTCGGCCGCTTCTACGACCCCGACTCGGGCGCGGTGCGCGTCGACGGCGTCGATCTCCGTGACGTCAAGCTGCGCTCGTACCGCCGGCAGATCGGTGTCGTGCTCCAGGATCCGTTCCTGTTCAGCGGCACGATCGCGTCCAACATCCGCTTCGCGAAGCCGGAGGCGACCGACGCGGAGGTCGAGGCGGCCGCGCAGGCGGTCGGAGTCGACCGCGTCGCGGCGCGTCTCAGCGGCGGGCTCGAGCATGCGGTGCGCGAGGGCGGCTCGGGACTGTCGGCCGGCGAGCGCCAGTTGATCTCGATTGCACGCGCGCTGGTCGCCGATCCGCGGATCCTCATCCTGGACGAGGCGACGTCGAACATCGACCGGCCGACGGAGGTGCTGATCGAGCGCGTCCGACGCGCAGACGAGATCGTCGTGATCGAGCACGGACGCATCGTGCAGCGCGGTACCGAGCGCCGGCTGCTCGGCGAAGACGGCCCGTTCCGCCGCCTCGCGCACGACCTCACGGGCGACGCGGGCGTGCGGACTGCGGCAAGTTAACGTTCGCCGCGGATCGCGGTGAGCACCGTGACGCACGTTGCGACGACGTGCGGGTCGAACTGCGTGCCGGCGGCATCTTGCAGGCGCCGCACCGCCTCGGGGTGGCTCAGCCGCCGACGGTACGGGCGGTCGGTCGTCATCGCGTGGTACGCGTCGCAGACGAAGATGATGCGCGACTCGAGCGGGATCGCCTCGCCGGTGAGCCCGTCGGGGTAGCCCCGGCCGTCCCAGCGCTCGTGGCAGTGGCGGACGATCGGCCGCACCTCCTGTAGGCGGTCGATCGGGTCGATGATCCGCTCGCCGAGCGTCGGATGCGATTCGATGATGCGCCGCTCGTCGGCGGTGAGCCGGCCGGGCTTCGAGAGGATGTCGCTCGGGATGCCGATCTTGCCGATGTCGTGCAGGAGCGCGCCGAGCTCGAGCCGCTTGAGCGTCACGTCGTCGAGCCCGAGCTCGCCTCCGACCTGGAGCGAGAGGTCCGTGATCCAGCGTGCGTGCGTCGACGTGTACTCGTCGTTCGCCTCGAGCGCGTTCGCGAGCGCCTCCACTGTCGAGACGAACGAGCGCTCGAGACCCTCGAAGTTGCTCGCGTTCGCGATCGCGAGCTTCGCCTGGTGGGCGAGACCGCCGAGCAGGCGCAGCTCTCGCTCGCCGAAGTCTCCGGACGGGACGGTCGTGACGATGCAGCCGACCCGACCGGTCACGACGAGCGGCGCGATCGCATACGACGCATTCGGGTCGAGTGGATCGTTCTCCATGCGCGGGAGCTGGCCGGGCCGGAGGATGAACGGCTCGGTACCGCCCGCGAGCGCCTTGGCATCGGCGACGTCGAAGCGCCAATGCGCGAGGCTCTCGCGTTCCGCGTCGGTGTGCCCGTGCAGCGCGCGCGGGATGATCCAGCCGTCCCCGTCCTCCATCCAGACGGAGGTGTGGGTCGCGTCGAGCAGGCTCGCAGTGAGGTCGACGATCCGCTGGAGGATTGCGTCGAGGCTCGCGGCCGTCGCGAGCTCCCGGCCGAAGCCGAGCAGCGCTGTGGCACTCTCCGCCTCGCGGCGCGCCGACTCGTAGAGGCGTGCGTTCTCGACGGCGACGGCGGCGTGACCGGCCAGCACCTCGAGCAGGCGGACGTCGTCCTCGTCGAACTGATCGAGGCCGAGCTTCGAGACGACGATCACGCCGACGACGCGCGCGCCGTACCGCAGCGGCACGGCCAGCAGCGACTCTTCGATATCCGGCGTTCCCGGGATGCGGTGACCGAACTCGCAGTTCGCGGCGTCGCCGACGACGAGCGACTCGCCGCGCTCGGCGCATTGGCCGGTGATGCCCAGACCGACCTTGCCGCGCAGCACCTCGAGCGGCAGCGCGACGGTCTCCGCGGTGAACTCTCCGCGGAATGCGACCGGCACGAGGTCGGTGCCGTCGACCATGAAGACGCGGCAGTTGTGATAGTCGATCAGCGAGCGGAGCTCGGCGGCGATCTCGTCGCCGATCTCGCGCACGTCGTTGAGCCGGTTGAGCTTGCCGCTCAGGCTCTGCAGCATCTTCATGTGTGCGAGCGACCGCACGTCGCGCGCCTGTATGGGCGCGTTCGGGCGTTCGGTGGCGCCGTCGTCGTAGTGGACGATCCGGTTCTTGCCCTGCGCCTTCGCGGTCATCATCGCTGCTTCGGCGCACGCGGCGAGCTCGCGCGGGTTCATCGCGTGCTCGGGACCGCGCGCGAGACCGATCGAGATCGTGACCGCGCCGACGGCCGGCAGGTCGACCTCGCCCGTACGCGCGACGATGCGCTCGGCGACGCGCGTCGCATCGACGCCGTCGCAGGCGGTCATGATGACGGCGAACTCCTCGCCGCCGAGCCGGCAGACGATGTCGTTCGGCCGGACCGCCGTGCGCAGCGTGTCGGCCAGGAGCCGCAACAGCTCGTCGCCGACGCCGTGGCCGTGCACGTCGTTGACGCGCTTGAAGTCGTCGATGTCGAGCATCAGGACGGCGACGGGCCGATGCGTTCGGCTCGCTTCCTGGACCGCGTTCAGCAGCCGCTCGTGGAAGCTTCGGTGGTTGAGCAGGCCGGTGAGCGAGTCGGTCTGCGCTTCCCGCTCGAGCCGCGCGCGGATCTGCGCGTTGTCGATCGCGAGCGCGGCGGCGTCGCCGAATCGCTTCGCGAGCTCGAACTCGTCCTCGGTGAAGAGCCCCTCGTCGCCCTCGCGGTAGATGTTGAGCACGCCCTTGATGTGTGAGCGTGCGACGAGCGGAATCGCGATGAGCGCTTCCGGGTCGACCGGCGTGCCGGGCACGAAACGAACGCGCGGGTCGAGATGCGCACGGTTGACGAGCGCGGCCTCGCGGCGGCGTGCGGCCCAGCCGGTGATGCCCTCGTCGAAACGGACGCGCGTGCGCAGGATCTCGGCCGCGTACTGGTCGCGGGCGAGCATCGGCACGAGCAGCCCCTGCGCCTCGTCGGCCTCGTAGATCGTGAGCGTGTCGTGCGGGATGAGGTCGGCGAGCGTGTCGGCGATGCGCACGAGCAGTGCGTCGAGGCTCTGCTCGGCGAGTACCTCGTGGAAGACGTCCGCGAGCCGGCGGTACGACTCGACGAGCGCCGGCGCTGCAGGCGCAGCCTCACCGTCCGGTACGAGCCGGAGGGCAGGTTCGGGGCGCGTCACCATGTGCGCGCCGGCAGGTCGGGATTGGTGTGCCGCAGGGTCGGACTCCTCGCGTCGAAGCAGGCTTCCCCCAATATCGCGGTCAACCACGCCGTTGCCCTCCCCCGGTCGAGGGAACAGCGATCAAATTGTGGGGAGGCGAGGAGCGAGAAACGCGGGGGAACCGTCGGTTCCCCCGCGAAGCTTCAGTCGCCCCAGTCGAAGTCCCGAGCGCGATCGACGGCCCAGAAGCCTGAGTCTTCGATCTCCGCCGCGGGAGGTGCCGCGTGTTCCACGGTCTCTTCGCCGGGCCAGGGCAGGGGGGTCTCCGCGCGCTGGGCGATGAAGTTCGGCTGTGCGCCGTCCATCGTTTCCTCGAGGCGCGCCTGCTCCTCAGTCTTGAACAACGGATGGTTCTGGAACGGATCCGCTTCCTTGTACCGGTCGATCGGCATCTGGTGGTCGAGCGTTTGGTTCCGCTCCTTCAGCGCCAGATGGTCCTTGATGACCTCTGCAAACAACGACGGTGTTTCTACCGGCATATCCTTCCTCCCGATCGGTGACGTGCTCCTCGGGGGGCATTGTAGCCCGCTTTCCGCGAGAATTCCGATTCGAGACTACTAAAAGCTCCGGACGCGTGCGTCAACCTCGACCCGGTTCTTGCCCTCGCGCTTCGCCCGGTAGAGCGCTCGATCGGCTTGGGCAAAGAGATCGCGCTCATCCGACCCGAACGTGTGTTGGGCCACCCCGAAGCTGCAGGTAACTGCAACAACTGCCCCTTCCTTACCCAGGAAAGACCGCTCCGAGAGCGAACGCCGGACGCGCTCTGCGAGCTGCGCACCGCCGGCGGCATCCGCGCCGGGCAGCAAGAGCAGGAACTCCTCACCGCCCCAGCGACCTGCGAGATCCGACTCGCGAACGATCGAGCGCAACACGGTCGCGAACTCGCGCAGCACGTCGTCGCCGGCGGCGTGACCATGCTCGTCGTTGATTCGCTTGAAGTCGTCGAGGTCGGCGAGCACGAGCGTGAGGGGCGTGCCAAGCCGGCCCGCACGGGAGATCTCTGCGCCGAGGGCCTCCTCACACTGACGCCGGTTCGCGATGCCGGTGAGCCCGTCGACCATCGCCTGCCGCTCGACGATCCGATGCAGCCGCGCGTTCTCGAGTGCAATCGCGGCATGCGACGCGAGCGACGCCGCGGTCATGCGCTGGTCGGCGTCGAACGCGGGACCGACGAGGACGAGCGAGCCGAAGGTCTCGCGGCCCGCCGTGATCGGCAGCTCGAGCCGGTCGCCGTCGGCGTCGGGATCGCCGTTCTCGACGATGGCGCCGTTGCTGGAGATCAGGCGCGCGCCCGTCGCACCGGTCGCCTCGACCGCCGCCTCGACGATCACACGCAGCAGCTGCGTCACGTCGTGCGTCGCAGCAAGTGCCTCGCCGAAGCGTGTGATCGCGTCGCGGAGACGGCCGCGCTCCGCCTCGAGCTCGTCGAGCCTCGACTGCAGCTGGTTCGCCATGGCGTTGAACGCGTTGCCGAGCGCCGCGAACTCGTCGCGGCCGCGCACCGGTACGCGTTCGCCGAGGCGGCCGCGCGCGATCGCGCCGGCGGTGTCCGACAAGCCGCGCAGCGAGCGCACGATCGAGCGTCCTTCGAAGTACGCGACGAGCGAGACGAGCGCGAGCGACGCAAGCAGACCGAGGAGCAAGCGGTTACGCGATGTTGCATTCGCCGCGTCGATCAGCGACTGCGGGCTGAGCACCGCGAGGTACACGCCTTGGCTCACGGCCGGTGCGACGAGCGCGCGGTACCGCACGCCGGAGACCCGCACCGTCGCCGTCCGGCCGGGCGCGAGCGTGAGGACGCCGGAGAGCTGCGCCGAGGCTGCGATCACCGTGGCCTGGGACAGGAGGACGAGCCTGTCGGCAGGCGCGAGCCCGGAGCGCGTCCGAACCGCGTCCACGAGCGAGGTGTCGAGGGGCACGTAGCCCGTCACGGTCCCGACGAGGCCGCGTCGAGTGATCACGGCGACCTGCCGCTCGACGGCGAGACCGGGCCGCCGTCCGACATGGAATGTGTTCCCGGCGGCGACGACGTAGATGTTCGTCGTGTCGCGCAGCAGCCGCGTGAGGCCGGGAGCGTCGGAGGACTCGAGCTCGAGCTGGAAGGTGCGGTTCCGCGCGAGCAGCGACGCGGCGCTCTGGGCGGCGTCGACCTTCTCCTGGTAGCCGGCGAGCGCGGAGCGCAGCCCGGCCTGGAGGCGTGCGTCGACCCGGTTCGTCTCGCTCTGACCGGCGACGGCGGCGAACCCCCAGAAGGCCGCCGCGATGGGCACGACCGACAGCACCACGAAATAGAGGACGAGCTTCAGCTTGAAGCTGCCCAGCGTCTGCCATCCCCTCATTGCACGTCCATACTCAAGGTCGGATCCCCATCCGCCGATACCTCTTCCGGGTGATGCTGTCGGCATCCGGGGGGTAGAACATGATCGCCATCGAGAGGGTCGTCGGAGCGCTCCTGCTCGCCGGTGCGGTGGCGGGTGCCCTGACCTTCCCCCGTCTGCTCGGAGGCCCGCCCCCCGAGCCGGGCAAGCTGGCGCTGATTCCGCACGGGACGGCCGTCACGATCGTCACCGCGGCGCCCGCACCGGTCTCCCACGTCGTGCTCCCGACGCCGTTGCGCGCGCACCTCGTGCCGGTGCTGCGGACTCCTGCACGCCCGGCTCCCGCACCGGCGGCCGTGCCGCAGGAGTCGAAGCCCGGACCGGCGCCGACGAACGGCCACGCCCAGCCTCCCGCGGCTCCCCCACCCGCTGCCGCCCCGCGGCCGCCGTCGCGCTCGCGGCCAAGCCCGTCGTTCCGGCCGTCACCCCGCCGAGCGCGAACTCGAACCAGCACGGCAAGGCGAAGGGCAAGCAGAAGAATCACGGCAAGAGCCCCGGCGGCGCCCAGGACACCACCCCACTCGTGCTCGCCGCGGTGCAGATGCAGGTGCAGGCACCGGCGCCGGCTCCCACGGACACGGCAACGCCGACCGACCTACCGGCCCCGAGCGACCCGTCCCTCGACGAGAGCGGCAACGGACACGGGAATCACGGCGGGAACGGTCACGGCGGACACGGACGTGGCGGCGGCGACTAAGCTGGCCGCATGGCTCGTCTCGGCAAGCTCCGTCCCGGTCCCGTCGGCCTCGGGCTCGCGCTCTTCGATCTCTGGCGGCGTCTGCCGCCGAAACAGCGCAAGCAGCTGATGAAGCTCGTGCGCAAGCACGGGCCGACAGCCGCAACGAAGCTCATCCAGCTTCGGCGCACGATGCGCCGCCCCCGCTAGGAGGCAGCGGCCGGCGCGAGCGCGGCGCGGACGATCCGGTCCTGTTCGCGCAGGTGCGACGTCGGGTAACCCTCGCTCGGACTCGCGCGCCACGGCCGGCCGACGTAGAGCAGCGGCACGTCCGCAGGCTTCGCTTCCTCGAGCCGGTGGCGGATCGCCCGCCACGCGCCCATGTTCTGCGGCTCCTCCTGCACCCATACGACCTGGCGTAGGTTCGGGTAGCCGCGGACGAGCCTCGCGGCCTGCTCGACCGGGAATGGATAGAGCTGCTCGAGCCGTGCGACGGCGACGTTCGGCGCATTTGCGCGCTCCTCGCGGCCGACGATGTCGTAGTAGACCTTGCCCTGGCAGAGCACGAGCCGCGTGACCCGCTCGCGGTCGGCCGACGAATCGTCGATCAACGGCTGGAACTCGCCCGCCGCGAGATCGGCGAGCGTCGAGCCCGCCTGCTTCATCCTGAGCAGGCCCTTCGGCGTCATCACGACCAGCGGGCGCGCGGTCGCATCGAGCGCCTGGCGCCGCACGAGGTGGAAGTACTGCGCCGACGTCGTGCAGTTCGCGATGCGGATGTTCTCCTGCGCGGCGAGCTGCAGGAACCGCTCGAGGCGCGCGCTCGAGTGCTCGGGGCCGTTCCCTTCGTAGCCGTGCGGCAGCAGCAGTGTCAGGCGTGACGTTTCGCGCCACTTCGACAGCGCGGCGGAGATGAACTGGTCGATGATGATCTGCGCGCCGTTGACGAAGTCGCCGAACTGCGCCTCCCAGAGGACGAGCGCCTCGGGCGCGGCAGCGGAGTATCCGTACTCGAAACCCACGCACGCGTACTCGGAGAGCGGCGAGTTGTGGATCTCAAACGCGGCCGACGCCTCGTCGAGGTGCTGCATCGGTGTGAACGTCGCGCCGGTGTTCACGTCATGCAGGACGGCGTGCCGGTGGGAGAACGTGCCGCGCTCGGTGTCCTGCCCGGTGATCCGGATCGGGATGCCCTCGACGAGCAGCGATGCGAACGCGAGGGCCTCGGCCTGGCCCCAGTCCATTCCGCCTTGCTCGATCGCCTCGCGCCGGCGCTCGAGCTGCTTCCACAACTTCGGATGCGGCGTGAACCAGTCGGGGACGCGCAACAGCTGCTCGTTCAGCTCTTGCAACCGGTCGGCTGCGACGGCGGTGACGACCGAGTCGGCCGTCGCGGCCGGAATGCGGCCGTCGGGTGCGGCAGGCTGCGGCGTCGCACCGAACGACTCCTTGAGCGCGTCGTGCGCGGCACGTAGCTCTGCGAGCACTCGCTTGAAG
>WNFM01064564.1_pt1 | contig 11543 bp, 7 predicted proteins | sample 5400271 | NCBI WGS metagenome assembly WNFM01 (sample SAMN13153352, study PRJNA577476) | soil metagenome | isolation source: 60 cm saprolite on Douglas fir-dominated hillslope | place: USA:California | collected 2013-09-17 | reverse complement strand
GTGTTCTTGTCGGCGTCCGTGACCTTGGGCTCGTCCTGGTAGGTGTAGTCGGCGAAGATCGTGACCCCGACCTTGAAGAACGCCTCCTCCTTCGGCTTCGGCGCCTCCTTGGGCTTCGCGAAGACCTCGCCGGGCAGGTTGTGCTTGAAGTTGTAGAGGTTGATCGCGTCCTCGCTGTCGAAGACCACGGTCTGCCCGCTCGGTCCGTAACCGAGACGAGTGACGGCCTTGCCCACCTCTCCGGATTTGTCGAAGCCCTCGAACTCCTTCATCAACGCGAAGACGTAGATGCGGCCGTCCTTCTCGACCTCGCGGTAGAACATCCCCTCGGCCCAGGAACCGGCGGCGACGGCCAGGCCCAGGACGAGCGCGCTCACGGTCAGGAGACCGCGCCTCAACCCCTTCACTCTCATCGATGCTCTCCTCCTTGACGGTTCTGCCTTGTCACGAACCCTCGCAAGTTAGGGGGGGCACATGACGGGGCTGTGACGGCTGTGTGAACTCCTGGTTAATCCACGCTCATCCATGAACGAAGGCGATGGCTGCCAAGCACCGATGGCGCCACCGTCTTTCGTCGAATGGCCGCTCGGCCGGGGCGGGACCCTCGTTCACGTGCTGACGGCGGCTCGGAAAGGGCTCGGAACTACTCCTGGTCCTTGCCGAGCCGGCCCAGGGCCCGCGAGAGCAGGTATTGGGCTTTGTCGTATTCGCCGAGCGCTCGCGCGTAGTCTTGGCGCGCGCGAGTCTGGTCCTGCTCGGCGAGGATGTTCTCGAGGACGACCCCGACCTCGAACTCCTTCCGGCCCCGGGCCAGCTCCAGGCCCTGTTCCGCCGCGCCGAGCGCCTCCCGCGCGGTCTCGAGCTGCTCCTGCTGGGAGAGCACTCGGGTACGTGCTTCGACGACCTGTCGCGCGATGCTGTCCTTCAGCTTCTCGACGGTCCAGCTGGCCTCTTCCCGCCGGGCGCGCGTCGAGCGGATGCGCCCGAGGTCGAAGAGCCCGCCCGGACCGAGGCGCCACCCGATCGTGGCCAGGTAGTCTCGCGACCCGCCGGAGGTGGTGGGGCCGCCGTCCTTGCCGCCGCCGAGGGCCCCGAAAAAGGCCTGTCCGGCGATCGTCGGGATGAGGGGGCCGTAGAGGGCGCCCTTCTCGGTCTGCTCCGCGACCTGCGCCAGGGCCTGCGCTTCCTTCAGCTCCGGGCGGGCCGCGAGCGCTTCCGAGACCAGGGCGTCGACCGCTTCCGTGGCGGAGACCAGGGCGAGGGGAGCGAGCTCCAGGTCCTGGGCAACCAGCTCCACCGCCGGATCCAGCCGGAGCGGCTCGGCGAGGCGGGCGGCAAGGATGCGACGCTGCTCCGTGGCCTGCTGAAGGGAGAGCTGGTTGCGCCGCGTCTGGACTCTCACCCGGAGCTCGTCCCCCTTGAGGGCGATGCCCGCATCCACGGCGCGGTGCAGCTGCGACTCGTAGTCCTGCGAGATCTGGAGGGCGTCCGCGGCCACCCCGACCACGGCCTGGGCCACCAGCAGGTCGAAGTAGGCCTGAGCCGCGCGCACCAGCGTCTCCTGGCGCTGGGCCTCCAGGCCCTGCTTTGCCGCATGGCCCGTTTGACGCGCCGCCAGCGCCTTGAACAGGGCATCGCCGACGTCGACCTGAAGGTTGATCGCGCCGCCGACCGCATAGGAGGCCTTGTCCGCCTCGACGATGTTGCCGACCACGTCCTGGATGAGGCCCCCATGGCGGCGGTAGTTGGCGCCCGCGGAGAGCCAGGGGAGGAACTGGGTCACGGCGCTGGTGGCGTTGGCCTTCGCGGCCTGGAGCCTCTCTCGGGCGATCTGGATGTCGACACCCTTGGCCCCGGCCAGGTGGAGGGCCGTGGCGAGATCGATCGGGTAGGCGGCACCGGGCGCGGGCGAGGCCGGGGTCTGCGCTTCCGTCGCGGAGCCGGTTGCCGGGTGGATCCCGAGGGCGATGAGAAGGATCGGCAACCCACGGCCGCCGGGTCTCATCGGGCCTCCACGACGGTGACGGACTGGCCGTCGGCCGGGGGGTTGGAGCCGGCCAGAACGACGGTCTGGTCCACGGCGAGGCCTTCCAGGATCTCGACGCTCGCGTCGTCGCGGAAGCCGGCCTTGACGGCCACCCGCTTGGCCCTTCCGTCGGCCACCGTGAAGACGTAGTCCTGGCCCTTCCCGGGTACGAGGGCCGCCGCGGGGACCAGCAGGGCGTCCGTCCTTCGCTCCATGCCGATCTTGGCCCGCGCGTACATCCCCGGCCGAAGCTCGCTCCTGGGATTCGCGATCTCCGCTTCCGCCTCCATCGTCTTCGACGCTTCCTCCAGGGCGTACGCAAATCGCGTCACGTGACCTTCGAAGACACGCCCCGGAAGCTCGTCCACGGTAACGGCGACCGGAAGGCCAACCGTCACCAGAGGCACCTCCGGTTCCGGCACCGGGATCTGGATCCGGACGGTCCGGATGTCCATGATGGTCAGGAGGGCGGCGCTGGCGGCGACGCTGCCCGAGGTTGCGGAAGGAATGAAAGCACCGGGATCGACGGAGCGCTTCGTGACGACACCGGAGAGGGGAGCGCGGATCTTCGTGTAGGCGAGGAGGGTTTCCGTGCGCTCGAGGCTTGCCTGAGCCATGTCGAGCTTACCCTTCGCGTCATCCACGGTTTGGGGCATTACGAGGTCGGGAGCCTTCTTCTGGGCGTCGCGGGCGCGCCCATAGGCGATCTCGGCGACCGCCGCCTCGGCCTTCTGCCGCGCGAGGTCGGCCACGAGCTCGGGCGACTCGATCTCCGCAAGCAGATCGCCTTCGTGGACGGAGTCACCCCTGTCCACGCGGATCGTCTTCAGGTAGCCAGCGACCTTCGCATAGAGCACTGCCTGCTCGCGCGGGCGTATGACCGCGGGAAGAGCGATGCTGCGGCTGATCGAGCCTTTTCTGGCTTTGACCACGGTCACCGCCGCCGCAGGGGACGCAGGCGCCGTGCTCGACGGCCCCGGCTCTGCCTGGCGGCAGGCGGCGGCGAAGACCAGAACGGCTCCCAGCGGCCATGGGACGGCACGGTTTCTCGGGGACGCTTTCATGATTGCCAGAGCTCCACTGTCATCGTTCGGTTGGTTGGGCCCCGCTCGCCTCTTCGGGCTCGAGTGAGCTCGAACCTCTGGGCCGGCCCGCCTGCAGGATGGCGAACACGGAAGGAAGGACGGTAAGGGTTGCAAAGGTCGCCACCGCGAGGCCACCGATGACGGCGCGGCCGAGGGGGGCCGTCTGCTCCCCGCCTTCTCCGAGCCCGATCGCCATGGGGATCATCCCTGCGATCATGGCGGCGCTCGTCATCAGAATGGGCCGCAGCCGGTCGCGGGCCGCCTGCACGCCGGCCGCGCCCGCAGGTTGTCCCGCCTGGCGCGCCCGCTCGGCAAACGTGATCAGCAGGATGGCGTTCGCGGTGGCCACGCCGATGGCCATGATCGCTCCCATGAAGGACTGGATGTTGAGGGTCGTCCCGCTGACCCAAAGCGCGAAGACGACCCCCGCGATCACGGCGGGCACCGTCGACACGACCGCGAGCGAGAGCCGCGCCGACTGAAAGTTGGCGGCGAGCAGCAGGAAGATGACGACGACCGTCAGCACCAGCCCCGTGCGAAGCCCGTCGAGCATCTGCCGCAGCGCGGCGATCTGCCCGCGCACGGTCACCGACACTTTCAGGGGCAGGCTTCCGAGCAGATCCACGGCGTGAGTGACGCTCCGTTCGAGGCCGCCGAGATCCTGAGCGAATACGTTCGCCGAGAGGGTGACGGTGCGCTGCATGTTGTAGCGGTCGTATTCGCCGACCGTGGTGCCTTCGTTGACCGTGGCTATGCTCTGCAGGAGAACTGGCCGGCCCTCCCTGATCGTCATGGGGATGTTCTTCAGGTCCTCGATCGATGTCATTCGGGCCTCGGGGACCTCCACCTGCACCTGATAGGCGACGCCGCTCGCGGGATCGGCCCAGTAGACCGGCGCGGTGAAGCGGCTCGACGACGTGGCGGCGGTGAGCGCGCGAGAGACATCGATGGTCTTCAGGCCCAGAATCCCCGCCTTCTCGCGATCCAAGCCCACCTGTACAGACGGGTAGTCGAGCGACTGGCCGATCTGAAGGTCCCGCAACGCCGGAATGCCCGCGAGCTTCTGCTGCAACGTCTCCGCGGTTTCCCGGGTCAGGGACAGGGTCGGACTGCTGACCGACAGCTCTAGCGGCGTCTGCGCCCCCAGGTTCATGATCCGGCTCACGATGTCGCTCGGCTCGAAAGAAAGCCTGACCCCCGGAAGCTGCTCCGCAAGCTTCTTCCGGAGGCGCTCCTTGAGCGGCTCGAGGGAGGCGGAGCCGGGCTTGAGCTGTACCTGCATCACGCTCTCCTCCGGCCCGCCGGTCCAGAGGTAGATCGTGTTGATCGGATAGCTGGCCGGCTGGACGCCGACGAAGCCGAGGGTGCTCTCGACGTTCTGCGGTCCGACTTCGTCCGCGATGACCTTCAGGGCCGTGAGGGTGACCTTCTCGGTGCGTTCGATCCGCGTTCCCGCGGGGGCGCGCAGGCGGAGTTGGAACTGCCCGACATCGACGCTCGGAAAGATCTCAACCCCGAGCCGTGGCCCCAGGAGGGCGATGACCAGCGTGGCCGCGATCAGATACCCGATCGTCCTCGAGGCGCGGTCCCTGAATCTGTCGAAGGCCGAGGGCTGCCCGGTGTCGGCTCCGTGCTGCCGCAAGAGCCACACCGACAGCACGGGTACGAGGCTGTTGGAGAGCAGATAGGACGCGAGCATCGCGAAGCCGACGGCGAGGGCGATGGGCACGAACAAGGCCCGTCCGGCGCCCACCATGAAGAAGGACGGGATGAACACCGCGAGGATGCTCAGCATGGCCAGGAGGGTGGGGCCAGCGGTCTCTTCCGTGCCCGAGAGCGCAGCCTGAGCGACCCCCTCGCCGCGAGCCAGGTGGGTGTGGATGTTCTCGATCGCCACGGTGCCTTCGTCCACGAGCACGCCCACCGCGAGCGCGAGACCGCCCAAGCTCATGATGTTGATGGTCTGGCCCGAGGCCCAGAGTCCGACCGCCGCGACGAGCAGGGAAAGAGGGATCGTGACGACGACCACGAACGCGCTGCGCCAGTCGCGCAGAAACAACAGGACCATCAGCCCGGTCAGCAGCGCGCCCAGCGAACCTTCGAGGGTCAGGCCATTGATCGCTCGCAGGACGTAGGGCGACTGGTCGAACTCGTAGCTGACTTTCACGTCGTCGGGCAACACCGCCTGGAACTTCGCGAGGTTCGTCTTGACGAGCCGCACGACTTCCAGGGTCGATGCGTCGGCGCGCTTCGTGACCGGGATGTAGACCGTGCGCTTGCCGTTGACCAGGGCGTAGCCGGTCGCAATGTCGGAGCCGTCTTCCACCGTCGCCACGTCGCGCAGGAAGACGGTCGGGTAGCCGGCGCGGATGGGGACGCGCTCGAGCTCGCTCACCCTTTTCACGACGGAGTTGAGGGGGACCATCGGGATCATTTCGCCGATGCGCACGTTCCCCGAAGGGCTGATCGTGTTCGTCGCGGCCACCGCGGCCACGACCTCGTCGGGCGACATGCCGTACGCGCGCAGGCGCTCGGGCTCGACTCGTATGACGACGCTGCGCTGGCTCGCGCCGAAAGGCGGCGGCGCCGACACGCCCGGCAGGGTCGCGAACAGCGGGCGCACCCGGTTCAAGGCCAGGTCTTGGATCTCGCCGACGCTCCGGGTATCGCTGCTGAAGACCAGGTTGCCCACGGGGACGCTGCCCGCGTCGAAGCGCATGATGAAGGGCGGCACCGTCCCCGGCGGCATGAACGCGCGGGCGCGGTTCGCGTAGTTGATCGTCTCCGCCATGGCCTGGGCCATGTCGGTCCCGGGATGGAACTGCAGCTTGATCAGCGCCACCCCTTGGATCGACTTGGACTCGACGTGCTCGATCCCCGTCACGTAGAGGAAGTGGTACTCGTAGTAGTACGTGAGGAACCCTTCCATCTGGGCGGGATCCATTCCGCCATACGGCTGCGCGACATAGATGATGGGCACGCCCAGGTTCGGCAGGATGTCTCGAGGCATCTGACGCAACGCCATCAGGCCTGCCAGGACGACGGCCACCATGGCGACGGCGACGGTGATAGGCCGCCGCATGGCGGCCCGCGGTAGCGTCATTGGAAGAGCGCGGCTATCCGAGGATCTGCGCGAGGTGGTGGTCGAGATGGACGACGTAGTCGACCATGTGGTCGTGGAGGGTCACCGGCTCGCTGCTTCCGGAGTGGACACGGTGCTCATATCGGCTCTCCGGAACCGCCGCCATGACGTGGAGCAGGTGCCGATTGTAGGCGCGCCACAGCTCCACGATCGCTTCCCAGGGCTCGTTGCGGTAGCGCTGAACGGTCACCCAGCCCTCCTGCTCGTAGGGCGGGAAATGCAGCTCCTCCACGAGCTGGCCCCGCACGAAGCGTTGATGGTTGTTGCTGGCCGAATCCACGAGGTGCCCGAGCACCTCCTTGCGCGACCATTTCTCGGACGCCACCGGCCGGGCGGCCTCCGCGTCCTCGATGGCCAGGAGCCGCGGGGGGACGGTCTCGAGAATGAGGCGCAGCCGGTCCAGGGTTTCCTTCATTTTGAGCCTCCGCTCCCCCGCTACTATGCCGGCTGGGCGGAAGGCCTTCAACCCGCCGATGAGCGCACCCAGGGCCGAGCCCGCGAGGACGTCGCTCAGGAAATGACGGCCGAGCACCACCCGCGAGGCGGCGACGCTCGCCGCCACGAGCAGGAGCGGCGCGGCGAGAGGCGGGAAAGAAAGGGCGAGCACCGAGCCGATGGCGAAGGCGTTCAGTGAGTGCCCCGAGGGGAAGGAGTAACGGTCGGACGGCACGAAGCGCAGGGTTGCCTCCGGGTGCCGCCGACGGAACACGTCGCAGGGGCGCGGGCGCCGCACCCGTTCCTTGACCAGAACGAGCACGACGTTGGCGAGGCCGGCCGACACCGCGGCCGCGGCGAGCACGCGGTGGCATTCGCTGCCGCCCGCCGCCAGGACGACCACGGCGGAGAGCCAGAACCAGCCGTCGCCCAGCCGGCTGGCCCAGAGCATCCAGACGCGGAACCAGCGTGGGGGCGTCCAGGCCAGCAGTCGGTCCGAGAGGCGGAAGTCGGAAGCGGCGACGGAGCCGAGCATGCTCATGGTGCCTCCCCTCTCAAGCCGGCCCGAGCGTGCGCGCGGGCGAGGCCAGGCCCCGGGGGCCGAGACCGAAGGCTGCCGCGGGCGGCTCGGGCGGCCATCCGAAGGCCTGCTGGAAGGCCCGGAAGCGCCGGTTCCCGAAGCGGGTCTCGTGCGCGTAGATCCACGCGGTGACGATCGGCAGCGCGGGCAGCAGGGGCAGGAGGGCGAGGGAGACGACAAAAGGGCCGGCCTGGATCCCCGCCCAGGCCTCGCGCGCCGCGTCCCGATAGGCGGCCGCGAAGACGCGGGCTGCCTCGGCGGTGAGCCGCGCGTAGCTGCCCGAGCGACCGCTCGGCACCGTGAGGCCGCGGCGGAGCCCTTCGAGGAACTCCGCCTTGCTGCGCGCCCCCGCGACCGTGGTGTAGGCGCGCCCCACGCCGGCCAGGCTGTGGCTGTCGCTGCCCCCCACAGGCGCCATTCCCGCGGCGCGCCCCACCCGCCGGGCGTGCTCGTTGTGGTGCTCGGGCATGCTGCCGTTCAGGGCTTCGATGAGGGGCAGCCGGCCGAGAGGCAGGCGGAGGTCGGCGAGGGCGCGCCGGCCGGTGAGGGCGGAGAAGAGGTGGTTCACCGAGGCGGGGATGCGCTCCTCGGCCAGGTAGGCGAAGAGCGCCTCCGGATCGCGGCGGCGCGCCTGGATGGCCTCATGCCGGGCTTCGTCGATGTCGAACACGTTGACGTGGAGCTGCCGTCCTCCGGCCAGGAGGACCGTCACCTCCTCGCTCACGAAGGTGTTGGGCCGCGAGGCGATGGCGAGGGCCCCCTCGATGGAGTCGTGGTCGGTCAGGGTGACGAGGTCCATCCCGCGCCGGATCGCCTGTTCGTAGACGGCGGCCGGTTCGGAGTAGCATTCCCGCCCGATGTGCTTGAGCACGGGCAGGTCGGCAGGGCCCGAGTACCACGAGTGGACGTGCAGGTCGCAGCGCATCAGCTCTTTCGCACCTTCATCGAGCGCCTCCCACTTCAGACGGTCCTTGAGGTCCGCACCCATTACGCGCGGCCGGGATGGCGAAAGGATGAAGCGAAGCGAAACATTCGGTGACGGCACCGTGGCCGCGCCTTCACGCGGCCGTCACACCACCGTCAGACGACGCCTCGCCGCCGTCACAGGCGCAAGGTTCGATGTGCCGTGGCTGTGACCGACCCGGGTCCGCCCGAGGTCTTGCTGCTCGTGGTCGACGCGGGAGGCGGCCATCGCTCCGCCGCGCGCGCCCTCCTGGCCGCCGCGGAGGAGACGGGCGTCCCCTGGCGCTTCCGGGTGGAGAGCCTGGAGGCGCTCCTCGGCTCCCTGGACTTCCTGCAGAAGCGCACCGGCCTGTCGTTCGAGGAAGGCTACAACCTGATCCTGCGGCGGCGCTGGACGATGCTGCTCATTCCCCTGCTCCGCATCCTGCACGGCCTCATCGCCGTCCGGCGGAGGGCCCTGGTGCGCGAGCTGCGCCGCCGTTTCGCCGGGCGGCGGCCCGCGGCCGTGCTCTCGGTGATCCCCAACTTCAACGGCGTCGTGCGCGACGCCCTCGCCGCCGAGCACCCCGGGGTGCCCCTTCTCGTGCTCCTGACCGACTTCGCGGACTTCCCGCCGCGGTTCTGGATCGAGCCCGGCCTCTCGCGGGTGATCGTGGGGACCGACGAGGCGGCCGGTCAGGCCCTCGCCATCGGCATCCCCCCCGAGCGGATCTCCCGCGTCTCCGGCATGGTGCTCCATCCGCGTTTCTACCGGACGGACCGAACGGAAGCGCGCACGCGGGTGCGGCGTGAGCTCGGCTTCCCGGACGAAGTCTTCACGGTCCTGCTGCTCTTCGGCGGCAAGGGCTCACCGGAGATGGAGCCCCTGGCGGCGCGCCTGCGGGAGGTCGGCCCCGAGTGGCAGGTGATCGCGATCTGCGGCGACAACCCGGGGCTCCTCGCGAAGCTCGAGGCCATTGCCGGGAAGGCGGGCGGGCGGCTCCATCCGGTGGGCTTCACCGACCGCGTGGCCGACTTCATGGCGGGGACCACCAGGGCGTGCCGGTGGTAGTGACCCGCAACCGCCACACCATCCCCCAGGAGCGCTTCAACGCGCGCTTCGTGGAGGAGCACGGGCTGGGTCTTGTGGTCGGGCACTGGAAGGAGATCCCGGAAGCGGTGGCCGGCCTCGCCCGCGATCCCGCGCGCCGGGAGCGGCTGCGGGCCGCGACCCTGGCCCTGCCGGAGAACCGCGCGGTGTACGAGGCGGTGGCCCTCGTGGGAGGTGCTTTGGCCGGCAGATGATAAGATCAGCAATTCGCCGCGACGACGCCGGCGCTGGAGACGATTCGAGAACGCGATGGACACCGCCAAGCTCCTCTACCGCCGGCTGGACAGCCTGTTCGGCGCCCTCAACCCCAGCCAGACCCAGCCCCAGCAGCTCGAGTCGTTCCTCGAAGACGCCTTCACCACCCTGCGCGACGACCTGCGCCTGCAGGCCGGCCTCCTCTACTCCGAGCAGCGCGATGACTTCACGCTCGTGAAGACGGTGGGCGACGTGGGAGGCGAGATCGCGGAGTCGCTCGACCCGGCGGAGCCCCCCCTGGCCCAGGTCTTCCGCCACCGCGTCTACATCTTCGGGGACCCGACCGCGGAGATCTCTCCCTACCGTCTGGGCCTCTTCCCCGTGGCCGCGGCGGCGGCCCTCGTGGTCGGGCGGCGCCCCTTCCGCCACGTCCTCTTCTTCCTGCTCGCCCAGGGCTGGGCGAGGGAGGAGCTGGATTTCGCGCTCAACACCGTGCGGGCGGCCCTCGGCGCGCGTCTGCGCGACGCCCGCGTGCGCGGCTCGTTCCACGAGGCGGCGGAGATCCAGCAGAGCCTGCTCGTGGAGGAGCCCCCGGTGTTCTCCGGCTACGACATCGCGTGCCTCTCCGTGCCCGCCGACGAGGTGGGCGGTGACTTCTACGACTTCCATCCTTTCAACGGCGACATGCTCGGCCTGGCCATCGGCGACGCCAGCGGCCACGGCCTTCCCGCGGCCCTCCTCGTGCGCGACGTGGTCACCGGCCTGCGGATGGGGATCGAGAAGGAGCTGAAGATCGCCCACGTCTTCGCCAAGCTCAACCGGGTGATCCACCGCAGCAACCTCTCGAGCCGGTTCATCAGCGTCTTCTACGGCGAGCTGGAGGCGAGCGGCAGCCTCATCTACGTCAACGCGGGCCACCAGCCGCCGATCCTGTTCTTCGCGAACCCCGCCCAGGTGCCGAACCACATGGAGCTGGACACGGGCGGGACCGTGATCGGCCCCCTCCCCGAGCCCTCCTTCCGGCGAGGCTTCGCGCGGGTGCGGCCGGGCGAGATCCTGGTGGCGGTGACCGACGGCATCCTCGAGCGGCGCGACAACAAGGGCGAATTTTTCGGCCTGGAACGGCTGAAGGCGCTGGTGAACGCGAGCCGCGCCCTCTCCGCGGCGGGGCTGCTCGAGCGGATCTTCGCCGAGGCCGAGGCCTTCGGGGCCGGCCGGGCCTCCTGGGAGGACGACGCGACGGTGGTGGTGGTGAAGCGTCTGGCGGTCGACTAGAACCTACGGGAGCTCGTCGAAGCTGCGCACCACGGGGTGGGTGGTGATCGCCAGCGGCGGGGCGCCCGGCCGGACGACGAGCGCCGTCTGCATGCCCGCGGCCCGGGCCGCGTCCAGCTCTTCCCCCGTGTCCGAGAGGAAGAGCCCTTCGGTCGGGGCACGCCCGCGGGCGGCGGCGATGCGCCGGTAGCTCTCCGGCTCGCGCTTGGGGCCCGTGGTCGTGTCGAAGAAGGCCGCGAGCAGAGGCGTCAGGTCGCCCGCGCTCGAGTGACCGAAGACGAGACGCTGGGCGAGCACGCTTCCGGACGAGAAGACGCAGGCTTCGAGGCCCCCCGCATTCCATCTCCTGAGGGCCGGGGCGACATCCGGGTAGACGGGGGCCAGGAGGGCTCCCGCGCGGAATCCCTCGGCCCAGATCCTGCCCTGGAGCGATTTCAGGGCGGTGGACTTCCGGTCGCGGTCCATGAGCCAGAGCAGGTAGGAGGTGGCGGCGGCGAGGCGATCGCCGTCATCCCACGAGGGGGGCGGATCCGCCGGGCCCTCGCGCCGGTGATCTTCACGAAGCCGCTCGAGGTCCGCCCTGACGTCGGGAACGGCACCGTGCTCGCGCAGGAAGGCCGGGAAGCGATCGCGGGCGAAAGGGAACAGGGTGCCGGTGACGAACTCGATCGGCGTGGTCGTCCCTTCGACGTCGAGGAGGACGGCCGCGAACCCGCGGGCGAGGTGTTGTGCCGCCGCCTCGGTCATCCCGC
>WNFM01135695.1_pt2 | contig 11544 bp, 12 predicted proteins | sample 5400271 | NCBI WGS metagenome assembly WNFM01 (sample SAMN13153352, study PRJNA577476) | soil metagenome | isolation source: 60 cm saprolite on Douglas fir-dominated hillslope | place: USA:California | collected 2013-09-17 | reverse complement strand
GCGGGCAGCATACGCCCCTTGAAACCGAGGTGATCTGTAAAGACGGCAGTCGCCTGCCGGTGTTGGTGGGAAGCGTCATCTTCCAGGAGCGTCCGCGCCTGACCATCAGCTTTGTGCTGGATATTTCGGCCCGCAAGGAACTGGAACAGCGCAAGGATGACTTTATCAGTATGGCCAGCCATGAGCTCAGGAACCCGCTCACGGCCTTGAAACTGCAGACCGCCCTGCTGAAAAGGCAACTGGCCAAGCCAGGCAGCTCCGATCCTGCCGCGGCCTTTGCGAAGATGGAGGCTCAGGCCAACAAAGTCACCCGGCTGGTGGAAGAGTTGCTGGATGTCTCCAAGATCCAGGCAGGCAGACTGGAGTATCGGCAGGAGATGGTGGATCTCGACGCCTTGCTGCGGGAGATCACCGACACGATGCAGCACATCCATCCCAGCCATAGCATCCTGGTGCGTGGCGCGGTGCAGACCAGCCTGCTTGGGGATCGAGACCGGCTCGGACAGGTCTTCACCAACCTGCTCAGCAATGCCATCAAGTATTCTCCCGACGCCCAGACGGTGGAGATGGACCTCGACGCCTCCCCAGAGACGGTCACCATCCGGGTGCACGATCATGGTATTGGCATCCCGCGAGAACAGCGCGACAAGATTTTTGAGCGGTTCTATCGGGCCGCTGGTCTCAAGCAGAGAGCGATCCCTGGTTTGGGCATGGGGTTGTACATTGTGGCCGAGATCGTCAAGCGCCATGGGGGAACGATCACCGTGGACAGCGAAGTTGGAAGAGGATCGACCTTTACGGTGACCCTTCCCCTCAAGAGGGATGCCTGACCAGGTAAAGCACGCCACGCGCGTCATCTGAGCCGGTAATGGCGGCAAAAGCTGTTTCGGCACGGATTGTACCGCCCTCACGCATCAGCTTCCTGCGAACAAATTGCTTCGGCTGCTCACCAAAGGAATAGCAGCCACAGAACCGTTAAGGTCTGATGTTGAGGCAGGCTATGCTCTCGTCCATCAGGCAGTGGCCACCCAGGACTACCACTTCAGTGGCTCTGATCTGGCCCCTCATGACCTGACGCAATGGCGAATGCTCAGAAAGCAGGTCGACTACCGGCATGAAGCCCGACGTGAGCACTCTCGTTTTCGGAAAGACCCTGAACACTACTTACGTGCTCTGGAAGAGCAGTTATCCCAGAGAAAAATGCGGTCCTGGAAAAAAAATCCCGTTACCATCGTCTTAAGAGCGATCGTGAAACTGAGTCGTGTTTATATACACCATCGTTTCATTATTGTTGAACATACCCTGTCATTATGTAATCGACGTACGCTTGTAGACTGACATCTTGAGCAAATTTACTCACATTCAGAAAGGAAAAATCGCAATGGCAGAAGCAGAAAGATTTCCCGGATCATTCGGTCCCTGGCGGTTCATCGCCAATGGTGTTGAGGGGAAAATGACCCTCCAGGATGATGGGAACGGCAACCTCAGCGGCACTATCGATGAAACTCAACAACTGCTCGGCTTCTGGGATGCAAACCAGCATAAGGTCACGTTCCTGAGGATCGTAGATCCCACGGACCCGTCTACTGTCCAGGTCTATAGCGGATACCTCTTCTCATATGGAGAGCCCGTAGACATTATTGTCTTTACGTTGACGGGAAGCTATCAGGCGTTCTCAGATTCAGGAGTCACTGCCCAACGTAACATGTTTGGATGGAGCGCTTCAATGTCACGCCCGGTTTAAGTCGAGGCATGGTATGCAGATATAGCGTACAGAAAGGAGCACGCTACTATGTCACAATCGATACAACCAGGAATTAAGCCGAATAACTACGAGCTATCAAAGGGGTTCCAGGTGCGAATTACCTATCAGGTCCAAGGCATTGATGGTCAACCGCGGCTGAACTATCGAGTCTTTCAAGGTCCTCCTACCCGCACCTTTACCAGTGATCAGATTCGCTTACAGGAAACCGAGATCGGTACTCAGGTCTCTGTTACCCTCGAAGCGATTCCTGATGATTACACCACTACGCTCACTCTGCTCCTGCCGAATATCAATCTACCGGGACCGACAGGACAAGTCTTCTTTGAAGCGCCGGTCATCTGGACGACCCATCGAGACACTATTGGCGGCCCAGGCCTTGTGAAGGGAGCGGTGGAGAGCTATGAGGTCCTGGTGCTGAATGGGAGTGCCTGGGCTATTCAGGTGTAGCAGTGCTTCAATTGCCTACAGATAGCTGCTGTTTTTGGGCTGGACATCTCTCTCCAGGCATGTTGTCGTTTTAGATTGTTCCCGTAGTCTCTGCACTTTAGAGCAAACACATTCGTGAACCAGGAAGCCACACGCAGAAAGGAGCAGATACCTCATGCCAGGTGAGAACAGGCTCGAATATGACCTCGCAGGGGATGGAGCTCACATTACCTACACGCAAGTCACTATGAATGACGATGATCCGATGCAGTCGCAGACGCTGAGCTATCAGGCTCCCGATGAACAGGGCACCTGGAGCGGAAACGCTCTTCACTTCCAAACGAGCGAACTGGGCACTCTGCTCACGGTAACTCTGCAAATCATCCAGGTCATGGGAGAAGAGACGAAGCTGACTTTGTTCTTGCCAGAGCTTGGGCCGAAACTCAGTCCGAGGTCGGTGCCGGTCCAGACCATAGCGATCAGGACAAAAAGAGTCGATCCGACTATCGGTCCTCCCGCCACAGAGCAGATGCAGACTTATCAGGTCTACCATCTTGAGGGGACGCGCACATTCTCTATGTTTCCGTGAAGAAGGGTACGACTCTTCAGTCGGCGGCATGAGGTTTGCATACACGTGTATGCAAACCTCAGCTTTCGAAAGTCAACCAGCGATGGGTTATTCATTCGGCGGCAGGAATTGCTGCCTCAATTGCTGCCTGTTCTGCCAGTTTAGGTCGGGTGAAAGGAAAACTTTTGCCAGGAAGAAACCTCAACCAAAATCTGGTACTTTCCTACCATTTTTTGTCGTTCTATGCGAATTAGTAGAGTTCATATGCTACTATCACACCGTAGTACCAAATGTGTTCAAAGTGTATCACCATATTTCATAGAATTCCATAATGATCCATACCAGGCTTCTGCTCTCTCATGAACGTGTTGTCAAAGACATGAACGCCGATTGAGAAGATGTGAAGTAGTCATACACTAGATGCACAAAACTATCAGAGAAGCAGATACATTTCTAGCAGGCATATTGACAACTGGACGATGGGAGAAGCAGACAATAGGAAAAATGTCATTATGATGGCAAGTTGAACGGCGCTACACTTCCGCAGCACGGCATATCTCTTTATTTGACTCGCGCTTCCAGCTAGAAGGAGAAGTTCTCATGCGAAAGCAATCAGGCAAGATATCTATTTATCGGTCAGGGCGCCGACGTTTCTCGCCCCGGGCACTCTTGGGCATCATGGTGCCAGCTATCCTGGTCATGATAGCAGTGGTAAGCTTGGCAACGCCAAAAATATTTTCTTCACATGCGGCAGATGGGAAACACCAACCACATCAACAGCAGCAAATGATCAACTGCACGCTAACTGTGCCTGCCAACCCATTGACAGCACAAGGACTTGCAACACCTTATCAGCTTGGTGGGGGATGCGATGAGGCAAATAAAATGCAGGCAGCGTTTGTTCAGGGAGCAGTTATTGATCCTGCCGGCAACATTTCGATCTATAACCCCCTTGTCGTCAATCAGGATCAACAACCAGCGGCAGCACCGGTCATGCCCAATATTCCAGCAGGATCAACTGTGGGAATCTGGTTCGGTTTCAATGGTAACAACCTCACCCTCCGAGGCATGAAAGGTAGCTTGAGGCAAGGCAACTGCGTCAATGGTACCAACGACTCTATCTTCGGGCAATTCGCTTACTGCAATGCACCGGCCTTCTTCCAGGCAGCCAATGCCGCAATGGCAGCAGGCAAGATCAACCCCAATCCTACTAACGCAGCATTAGGGACAGGGAAAGATGGGCTCACTTGCCCTAGTGTACGTGATTTTGGGGTCGTTGACCAGGATCAGAGTGATAATGTGACAACCACCTATGTGATAAATGGTACACTGCAGGCCAATGGCAGTGACAACCGCCTGCTGGATGTGGCTCTGGATGGAGCACTTGGCTGTACACCGCTCATGGCGCCTGATCTCGCTCACCCTGGGCAGATGACCACAGCATTGCCACTCAACGAGCTACAGGCAGCAGCGCAGCAAGCAGCGCCTCTAGCTCTTGTGCCAAGGGGTGATCCTATGACACTGGTGAACGCCAATCCTAACGCAAGGAAGACAAATCTCTATCGCATAGGAGTGGATCAGCCAGCTGTAGGGGCTTCGGATGGTGGCAACACCACTACCTACTGCCGAAATCTCCGGAAAATTGCACCACAACGTATGGTGACAGACGCCCTTTTTACAGGTGCGGCGAATTCACCTGACCCGGCAGCGGCCAATTCGCTCTTCACTTTCATGGCACAGCGTTTCCAGACCACCTTTGAAGGGCCACTTGGCACTGGCCTCCAATGTACTGCACCAAACCAGGGCCCTGTTCAGGCACAGAAAGATGCCAATGGTGTCGCCATCTCTGCTATCATTACCGTGAATGGTCAAGCCCAATGCTTCGATAATATGGGCAATAAAGTGGCTATGACTGTATGTATGAACAATGCCAATGGCGGGAATAATGCCAACAACAACAATGGCAATGGTAATAGTAAATGGTAATGGCAATGGCATGAATAATGCCAACAACAACGACAACGGCAATGGCATAAATAATGCTAACAACAACACTGGCAATGGCATGAATAATGCCAACAACAACACTGGCAATGGCATGAACCAGTAGAGCCAGGGTTAACAAAACCCAGCTCCTGCAGCCTGTCAGGGCTCTGCTGGCGAACGACACAAGGCTACCCCCCCCGGGCGCGGACTTTAGGAATGGGGGGCAATTCCCGCCCTACTATAGACGGGATGGCTTGAGAGGCTCTTTCGTCTATAGTAGGGGCATCCCCTTGCGGGTGCCCTGGCCCTTTGAACCCCGCTAAATTCCGCGCATATAAGGATACATATGGAGAAGCTCTTCCGCTTGTTATTCAGTTGACCAGGTATATCTCCTATTTAGCGACTTCGGTGAAACGATGGATGCGAGGATCAATGAACTGGTCAAACTCGTCATAGCTAGGACTCGAAAATTCGGAAACGATAGCTCCTTCGTCTCCCGCTTGGAACCAGTGCCAGGTGTTCGGCGGGATCGTGTACTGGTCTCCAGGATGCAGTTCGATCTCATGAAAGATCGTGTAGTACGGTTCGCTACCTTCTGGTACACGGGCCTGGATAGCCTGACTCGGCTCGCCTTCTACGTAGAGCCAGACCTTGCCCCACCGGCAGCGAAAGGTCTCTTGCTTGCCTGGATTGGTCTCGCTGAGCGGTGGATGGCGATGCTGTGCGCAGGTCTGACGGGGCGTCATGACAAGCTCTTTAGCGCAGTAACGATCATTGTTGATATAAATGACAAGTTGCAGACCTGTGCGCTCCAATTCGCTCAGGCCAAAGTCGACCACCTCGATCTGCGTCTGTTCTTGCGATGTCAACACAATACCAGCCTGAGCTAATGTCTGCGTTACCCGCTCTTGCATCTGTTGTACCTGACTTTGAGTTAACATTGCTGATACCTCCTCAGCTCACTTGACTACACTATCTGAAATCCTTTGCGTTCTCGTCGTGGGTCGTAATGTGCACCTCCTCTGGCGCCTCATGAATCTGTTTGATCACCTGAGCGTATTCAGCACCAACCATCAAACCCACCACTTCATTCTCATTGGACTCACTGATCCGGCGTTCACCGGCTTTGCTGCCGCGACGCATCACGATCACCCGGTCCGCCACAGCAAAGACATCCTGCATATTGTGGCTAATCAGGATGACAGGAACGCCTTGACTGCGCAACGTGCGTATCAGTTCCAACACTTTGAGTTGCTCTGGTACACCCAGTGCGGCAGTTGGCTCGTCCATGATCATTAAATGGGCGTTCCAGTACACAGCACGGGCAATGGAGACGGCCTGGCGCTGGCCGCCTGAGAGTTGGCGGATAGGATTGCGCAATTCTGGAATGCGGATATCCAGTTGATCGAGGACCTGGCGTGACTCGCGCAGCATAAAGGCGCGATCAAGCACTCTAAAAATGCCCAGTTGATGGCGCATTCTCTCGCGACCCAGGAAGATGTTTGCACCGGCATCGAGATTTTCGCACAGAGCCAGGTCCTGGTAGATGGTTTCTATCCCGCGCCGTCGTGCTTCCAGCGGCGTAGCGAACGATACCACTTCACCATTAAGGAGAAGCTGGCCGCCATCGGGTTTATAGACGCCAGAGATCATTTTGATGAGCGTTGACTTTCCCGCACCATTGTCTCCCAGGAGTCCTACCACTTCTCCGGGGTAAATGTCCAGGCTGACATGATCTACTGCGACCAGGCCACCGAAGTGTTTATAGAGATCTCTGACTTGTAAGATAGGTTGTACATCAGCCATCGTGTGTTTCTCCTGTTCCTCGCTTAACTGCGCTCAATCAGCTGCTTTTTCGCCTGATCGACAAGAACGGCCAGGATAATCACCGCGCCCACGGCGATGAACTGCCAGAACGGATTAATACCCAGAAAGATCAGGCCATTCTGGATGATCGCGATAATCAGCGCGCCGATCACCGTGCCGAGGATGGTCCCCTCACCACCGAAGAGCGAGGCGCCACCGATAATCACCGCTGCGATGGAGGTGAGGAGGAGCGGATCACCCACGTCTGCAGCTCCGTTGCTGAAACGCACCGTGTAGAGCACACCCGCCAGGGAGGCCAGGAGCGCCGAAAGCATATAGATCAGAATGGTGTGACGAACTACGGGGATGCCCGCGCGCCGCGCAGCCTCTTCGCTTCCCCCAACAGCGTAGGTATGCCTTCCAAAGCGTGTCTGCGAGAGCAGCCAGGCACAGATAAGGACCACAACGACCAGCAGAATCAAGGGAAAGGGCAGCAGTTGAATAATCTGACTGGGACGTACTCCCTGTAGATTTGAGGGCTGCTGGAAGAAGCTGAAACGTCCATCGGGCAGGAGGTAAAGGAGGTACCCGTTGCCGATCTGGCCAATGCCATTCGTCTGAATACTGACAGGTTGTCCGCCGGAGAGAATAAAGCCCGCACCACGAGCTATACCGTACATACCCAGCGTGACAATGAAGGGCGGCACACGCAGCCGCGCAATGACCAGGCCGTTTACCAGGCCAGGAATGAGGCCAACGACCAGGCCGACAGCCAGGCCGGCCAGCACCACAACGAATAGTGGCGCGCTGCCCCCCATGCGGCTCATGACCAGGGCCGCGGCAACTGAGGCCATGCCCATCACAAAGCCTACCGAGAGATCGATGCCTCCTGAGAGAATGACGAAGGTCTGACCCAACGCCATAATCAATACCAGCGCCATGTCAGCCCCAATAGTTTGGAAGTTAAAGAGGTTCAGGAAGCCCTGCCCGGTGAGAGAGAAAAAGATGATCAGCACAAGCAGAAACAGCCACGACCATCCCCTACTTACGATATCAAGTGGTCTTAGAGCTGTCTTCCCTGGCTGATCCTGTTTTGCTTCCGCTGCAGCTACATTAGACACTTTCATGGCTTTCTCCTGTGCCGGTGGCTTCTTGCCACCGGCAAGCTAACTAGCTACTCTTATAGATGGCGGCCTGCGAAGCTGGATCGTTCACATTGGTTTTGTCGATGACGACGTAGCCTGTAGCGACGCGCTTCTGAATAGAACTGGTTTTACCAGTCAGAGCGTACACTCCGTATTGAACGGCGGTGCTACCCATGTCAGCCGGTTTCTGGGCAATGACCAGGTCGACCGCGCCGTTATTGAGGTCAGTGATCGCCTCCTGAGGCGCATCAAAATTCGCGATCTTGATCTGCCCCTGCTTATTGGCATTCTTGACGGCCTGGGCTGATCCCTCAGCGCTGAACAGGTTGGTGCCAAAGATGCCATTGACTTGTGCTCCCTTGCTGCTGGATAATAACGCCGAGACTTGCTGTGAAGCGGTTGCAGCGCTATCGTTGTCATAATTCGAGCCAACGAGCGTCACCACCCCATTGGTAGCTTGAATCGCCTGCTCACATCCCTGTTGCCGCTGATCGGTGGTACTGATACCAGGAGTCACATTTTCAATGTAAATGCCGCCTTTATTGCCGATGGCTTTGATAAGAGCCTCCCCAGCGATCTTGCCTCCCTGGACATTATCGGAGCCAATGTAGGATAGCGGGAAGGTCACAGGACCACTTGTATAGTTGCCATTGCCAATAAAGGTATCGACGGAAATGACCTTGATGCCCGCGTCATTCGCACGCTGCAATGGCGCGATCATGGCTTGCTTATCGCATGCCGCGATAATCATCACGTCCACCTTCTTTGCAATATAGGCATCAACGATAGGGGCCTGGAGGGTCGCACTGAACTGAGCGGGTCCATCCACGAGGAGCTTCACCCCGAGTTTATCCGCCATCGCCTGCGCGCCTTTCTGCATAGTGACGTAGAAGGGATCGCCCTTGACGCCCTGTATCAGTACGAAAGTGTAGCTCGGAGAGGTAGAGCCAGGGGTTGAGGTGCTGCTTCCACATGCTGCCAGCAGGCCACCTCCGGCGAGGACAGCAGCGGTTCCAACCATAAATTCACGGCGACTAAGGGATTTCTTGCCAAGTTCTGTGTCTTCCATCTCAAGTTTCTCCTTGTAAATAATACATACAAACGACGTTCTGATTAAAGTCCGCTATGACAATAATAATGAATGCCTCCTTTCCTCTCTGAAGAAGTTCTATCAAAGCCGTTTGAGAGGTGATTATTTGAGGACACCTCGTTTCCCGGCAGGGTCGGTCGTCTTGCACTCCCACTTTTGATTACGCTTCAAGCGGATGTGATATCACATGCTTTCTGCTCAAATGAATAAGCGACGAGCTGGCAGATACGTTTGCTCATAGATCGTGTTGTAGATCTCGACCGCCTGCGCGTCAGGCTCATAGATCTGAACTGTGTGCAGGACCGCAGATGCTGCCTCCTCGCCTGAGTGAAATATATTCGCACCCATGCCCGCGAGCAATGCTGCACCGGTTGCTGCTGCCTCAGTAATCTGAGGTACCTTGATCGGGCAACCGGTTATTTCTGCCTTGATCTGTAACAATGGTGTAGCTTGAGTCGTGCCGCCAATCACAGTGATTTCGGGCTGAGGGGGTGCGATGCCAAGGTTACAGAGCATCTCCGTATTATCGCGCAGCCAGAAAGCGAGGCCTTCCATCAGTGCACGCACCAGTTCTGGACGATTGTGAGAAGGTGTCAGGCCAAGAAAGGCTCCGCGTGCTGAGCTTTGTCGATACGGCGTGCCGGAACCTAGAAAGGAGGGTAAAATGGTAGCCCCACGTGAGCCAGGAGGTATTTCTGCAGCTTCACGTAGCGCCTGGGCAAAGATCTCTGAAGAGACGGTTCCCTGTTTTCCCTGGCCATAGAGCAAGGTCACAATCCATTCGAGTGCGCCCCCGGCGAAGTCCAGCATTCCCAGGGTAGCGTATATATTCTGTATGACATACGCATAACTGGTGCAACCTGCTGCCAATAGTTCCCGACTGGGACGGAATGCATTGCTCACTGCCAGGACAACGCTAGCTGTACCCATTGACTCAAGCAGCTGGCCTGGGTGTGTCACTCCTGTGGCTAACGCGCCACAGAGATGATCATGTCCACCTGTACTGACAATTGCTTGGTGTGGTAAACCTGTCTTTTCAGCAACTTCTTTGCACACGGTACCAATGGCGGTTCCACTGGGAAAAGCGGGCGAGAACCACTCAGCAGGCAGGGCTGCCTGCTGGAGGAGTGGTTCTGACCAGGTGAGCGTGCGTTGATCAAAAAGCATTGTGCGTGAGGCGATGCTATAATCAGTAGCAAAGCTCCCACTCAGCTTCCACAACACAAAATCCTCAATACTTAACCAGTGATGGATACGTTCAAATACCTGTGGGACGTGATTGCGTAACCAGAGCAGCTTATTCACGCCAAACATTGGATGTGGAATCTGTCCGGTAATATCAAAAATGCGCTCTTGGCCAACCGTGTCCTCCCACCACTGTGCCTCTGCGACCGCACGCTGGTCGTACCAGGCAATGGCAGCGTGCAATACGGTTCCTTCAGCATCTACGGGGAATGCTGACTCCCCCATGCTGGCAACAGAGATGGCACCAATGCGTTCAGGTCGCTCACAGTGCTCAACAGCGGCTTGAATGCTCTGGAGGACTGTCCCCCATAAGTCTTCCGCGTCAAATTCGCTCCACTCCGCCACTGGATGGCGTACTATACTGCGGCAGCTGCCGACAGCACAGATACGCCCAGTCTCTACATCGAAAATGACAGTCTTGGTATTCGTTGTGCCAACATCGATGCCAACGAGGTACATTTTGATACTCCTTCGTATACTCATGCTCACCGTGTGAAGATAAGAGCTGTTCCTCCGCGAACACCTTCTTGATACTACGTATTACGGTTTATTGATGGAGATTACCTGCTCTCATGCAAAATATGCAGTGCTTCATCCACACCGACATCATGGTGGACAAGAGCCACCAGAGCTTGTGTCATACCTGTGGGGGATGGGGCTTGCCAGACGTTACGACCAATGACGACACCGGCAGCACCCGCATCCAAAGCGCCACGAATCGATGCCAGGAATTCCTGGTCACTATGCGTTTTCGGACCTCCTAATACCAGTACTGGCACATAGCACGAGCGAATGACCTTCCTAAAGCTTTCGCTTTCACCTGTATAGAAGGTTTTCACAATATCGGCCCCGTTCTCGGCGGCCATGCGGCTTGCGTCTGCCACTGGACCTATCGCACGAGCAGCAGGATGCTCCTCGAAACCATATGGCAGAGCCTCAGCCATGACGGGGATGTTCCAGCGATGAGCTTCTGTGGCCAGGCGAGGGAAATACATTGTCGAACCATGACCATTCACAACGCCTGGGATATACATGGCAGTGGCAGCATCAGCCCCTGTTGTGAGAATATCATCAACTCCTATAATGAGTTCTCGTGGCTGTTCCAATAAAGGCGAAGTGGCACCATCACAGCGTATCATCAAGCCGATATCTTTGAGCTGCTTGCTAAAATGCCGGGCAATGCCAATGCTGGTCAGAATCGCGTCAGCGCCACCAGCTATCACTTGCTCCAGTACCTTCTCCGGGTTTTCAAACCCCGCGACAGCACCATCAGTAGTTCCATGATCCATTGCGATAACCACGGATCGTCCATCCGCGCCAAAGAGTCGATGAAAGCGTCGACCTAAAAGTTCGCTCATAAATTATCCTTCTTTCTCTTTTCAATAAAAAGTACAAAGAGTCGATGAAAGCGTCGACCTAAAAGTTTACTCATAAAATATCCCTCTTCCCCCCTTTATTATGCTGATGAACTAAATAATCTAGGACAGCCGTAGGGGCCGATTTATCGCGCCCA
>WNFM01220445.1_pt2 | contig 11545 bp, 9 predicted proteins | sample 5400271 | NCBI WGS metagenome assembly WNFM01 (sample SAMN13153352, study PRJNA577476) | soil metagenome | isolation source: 60 cm saprolite on Douglas fir-dominated hillslope | place: USA:California | collected 2013-09-17 | reverse complement strand
GCCCTGGCCGAGGCAATGCAGGTCCGGGCGGCGAACGAGCCATCTGATCGCCTTGGCGGCGTGGTCGCCACCTACGGGCAGATGCTGTCGGGACTCGGGCAGGTCACCGCCGAGGCCGTGTCAGGCCAGGCCGGCGATTCGGCAAAGGCCATGTTCCCGCCCGCGTTGCTGCGCCGTGCCGCCAGGCACATCAGCAACGCCGCCGACCTGGCCGCGAGTGGTGGCAACCTCCCGGACGGGGTCCCCGAGGCAGCACGCGGCGAGCTGGCCGCGGCCCTCCGCCGAGACGCCGACGGGTTGATCACAGTCACCACCACGGCGTGAAGGCTGCAGCAGGGGATCTTAGCGGGTGGCCCCGTAGGGTCGCCGGGGGTCCATCAGGCGGCGTCCGGCAGGCTGGCCGGCTGGGCGGGAGGTTCCTCGCGGGCGCTGATCCGTTCGAGCATTCCGGCTAGGTCTGCGGCGGTGAACTTCCAGTTGAACGGCCGGGCGGTCTGGTTGTACCGGCCGGTGAAGGCCAGCAGGGTGGCGGAGAGCTGGGCGGTGCTGGCGAAGTCGCTGGGTGAGACGACCTTTTTCTGCACGATGGAGAAGAAGATCTCTATCTGGTTCAGCCAGGACGCGTGGACCGGCGTATGGATCATGATGGCGTTCGGGTGGGCGGCGCGTAGCCGCCGGGCCGCTTTCTTGCCGCGGTGATCGGAGCCGTTGTCCACGATGACGAACACCCGGGGGGCGCTTCGGTAGGGCTCCTGGGCCATGACATGGCCCATCAGCGCCATGAAGTGGGCGATCCCGGTGGTGGGCGGGGTGGCGGCGGCGGGCACCTGCCCGGTGTGCACGTCCAGGGCGGCCAGCAAGGCCAGGGCGCCGTTGCGCTGGTATTCGTGCTCGACGCGGGCCGGCTGGCCGGGCCCGGGCGGAGTAGTGGGGTGGCGGCGGCCGCGGGCCTGGATGGAGGGCTTGGCGTCCACCGAGATGACCCGGTCGCCCGGCCGCAGCCGTTTACCCTGGTAGTAGCCCTGGTACAGGTCCACGATCACCTTCGCCCTGGCGGCGAAGTCCGGGTCGCGGGGGTAGATCCAGGACCGGTACTGCCAGGGCTTGATGGGGTGCTCGGCCAGGATCCGCAGGACCGACGACGCCGAGACCGGCCCGGTCAGGCCGCGGCCGGCCAGCTCGGCGGCCAGCTCCGGCCCGGTCCAGCGGGACAGCGGCACCCCGGTGGCAGCGGGAAGCTGGCAGGCCAGCGAGCAGATCGCGGCCCGCTCAGCCGCGCTGATCCGCCGCGGCCGCCCGCATCGGGGCGCATCGGCCAGCCCGTCCAGGCCGCGGGCGGCGAACCGGCCGCGCCACTTGCGGGCGGTGTCCTCGGCGATGGAAAGGCTGCTGGCGATCGCCGCGGTCGGCCAGCGCCGGGCGGCCAGCAGCACGATCTGCGCCCGCTGCCGGTCCCGCCAGGCCGTCTTGGCCCCCCGGACACGCTTCTTCAAGATCATGCGCTCGGCGGCGGTCAGCGTGACCGGCACGGCGCGTAATGCCGGCATCGGCGGCTCCCGGGCAATGACAGCAAACCCGCTCCCGGCCGGGCATCATAACCGGCAGCAGCGATCCCGCGCGGCACAATGAGGCCATGCCCGCCATCCCCGCCTCCACCCAAAGCTCGGTCACGCTGCGGCTGCTCGACCACGCCGAAACGCACTGGCCCCAGCTCAAACGGGTCGAGGTCACCTACCGCGGCGCCTTCGCCTACATCAGCGGCGTCCTCGCAGACGGCGAGCAGATCCCGCTATGCCGCCTGCGCTACGGCGGCTCGGCCCACTCCTTCGGCTTCGCGATCTACTCCGCCGGCCGCGACCGCTACGAGGATTCCGTCCTGCGCACTGGGTTCCCCGCCGGCACCCCGCAAGAGGCCCTCGACACCGCCTGCACCATCCACCTCGCCGGGCTCGGCCACGAGCCAGACCCGTGACCCCGAACTCAACCCCCGACGAACTTACGGGGCCGCCCACTTAGTGCAGGCGGACCCGGGGGTCGAGGACGGCGTACAGGATGTCGACGAGCACGTTCGCGACGATGACCCCGGCCGATGCCACGATCACGACGCCGATGACCACCGGCAGGTCCTGCTGGTTGATCGCCTGGACCGCCGTGTAGCCGAGCCCGGGCAGGCTGAAGACCGACTCCGTGATGATCGCGCCGCCGATCAGGACGCCCACGTCGAGGCCGAACTGGGTAACCACCGGCGTCAGTGACGCCCGCAGGTTGTGCCGGAAGATCACCCGCCGCTCGCTCATTCCCTTGGATCTGGCCGTGCGGATGAAGTCCTCCCCGGAGACGTCCAGCATGCTGCCCCGGGTCAGCCGGGTGTAGGTGGCGGCGGTGACCAGCGCCAGCGTGAACCAGGGCAGGATCAGCCCGTGCGCCCACTGCAGCGGGTTCTGCGTCAACGGCACCCAGGTTCCCGGCGCTGGGAAGATGGAAGCGTGGTGGATGCTGAGCTCGTAGTACAGGCCGAGGATCAACAGGAAGCCGAGCACGAACGTAGGCATCGAGTAGAACAGCAGCGCCAGCGTGGTAAACGTGCGGTCCCAGATCGACCTCGTCTTCACCGCCGAGACGATCCCGCTGGCCAGGCCTATCGCGAGCCAGAGCACCGAGGCACCGACGACCAGCGACAGCGTGATCGGGAACGCCTGCGCGATGACCGAGTTCACCGACTGGCTGTGGTAGTAGTCGTAGCCGAGGTTGCCGTGCAGCAGCAGCCAGACGAAGTGGCCGTACTGCACGTACCATGGGCGGTCCAGCAGCAGGCGGTGGGCCACTTCGGCGACCTGCGCCAGGGTGGCCTGCCGGCCGGCCAGCGTGCGCGCGACCAGTGCCGGCCCCGGGCCGATGAAGAAGATCAGGAACACGGTGACCGTCATCAGCCACATGACGAACAGGCCCTGCGCGGTCCTGCGGACCAGGAATCTCGTCACGGGAAGCTCCTAGACGAACAGGTTGCCGCGGGGATCAAACGCGTCGCGGACGCCGTCACCGAAGATGTTGAACGCCAGCGTGGTGATCAGCAGCGCCAGGCTGGGGAACAGCAGGTACCACCACGAGCCGTACAGGTAGATCCCGGATGCCGAGCTGATCATCTCGCCCCAGTCGGCCGTCGGCGGCTGGATGCCCACGCCGAGGAACGACAGCGACGCCTCGCCCACGATCGTCACCGGGATCAGCAGCGTCGTGTACACGATGAGCTGGGCCAGCAGGTTCGGCAGGATGTCGATGAACATGATCCGCCACGGCCCGGCACCCAGGGCCCGGGCCGCCTCGATGTACTCCTTCTCCCGGATCGACAGCACCTGGCCGCGGACGATCCGGCCGACCGCGGCCCAGCCGAAGAAGCCGAGCACGATGATGACCACCGGCAGACCGGGCTGCAGCGGGCCGATGGGGTGGATCTGGACCACGGAGACCAGCGAGATCGCGAACAGCAGGAACGGGACCGCGAGCAGCCAGTCCAGGAACCTGGCCAGGACGCTGTCCACCCAGCCGCCGAAGAAGCCGGCCGCCAGGCCGATCACCAGGCCGCCGAACACGGTGACCGCGGTCGCGACCACGCCGACGAACAGCGAGATCCTGGCGCCGTAGGCGATCCGGACCAGGATGTCCCTGGCCTGGTCGTCGGTGCCGAGGAGGAATGCGCTGCCGGGCCCGACCGGCTGGTCGGTCGCCGACAGGCCGAGCGGCGGTTGCGGTCCCCGGAACTGCTGGTACACGCCGTGTCCGGTGATCGCGGCGACGACCGGGGCGAAGATCGCTACCAGCACGATGAGGGCGATGATCCCCAGGGAGATCATCGCCGCCCGGTCGTGCCGCAGCCGCTCCCAGGCGAGCCGCCACGGGCTGCGCCCCTCGATCTTCTTCGCGGCCTCGCCCTCGGCGGCCGGGACCGCGCCCATGGTCTCGAGCAGAGCGGCCTCAGCCTGCCCCGGCTGCTGCTGGATGTTGAACATCGTGTCCCTCTCCCTGCGTGCAGGCTCAGGAGCCGGCTACGAGCCCGGTCTCGATCACGCGCTTGTCAGCGCCGATGCTGGGCCGGGACTTCGAGATGTCCTCGCCGTCCTCGACCGGGAAGAGGCAGGCCGCGCGGTGGTCAGGCTCATCGCCGAGCCGCGGCTCAAGCTCAGGCACCTCCTCGACGCAAGCCTGACGAGCCTTGGGGCAGCGCGGGTGGAACCGGCAGCCCGACGGCGGGTTGATCGGCGATGGCACGTCCCCGACCAGGATGATCCGCTCCCGGCGGCCGGCGAACTCGGGGTCGGGGATCGGGACCGCCGACAGCAGCGCGTCGGTGTAGGGGTGCCTCGGGTGCGCCCAGAGCTGCTCCACCGGCGACTGCTCGGTCACCTTGCCCAGGTACATCACCGCGACCGTGTTGCTGACGTGCCGGACGACCGACAGGTCGTGCGCGATGAACAGGTAGGTGAGGCCGAGCTCGCTCTGCAGGTCCGCGAGCAGGTTGATGATCTGGGCCTGGATGGACACGTCGAGCGCCGAGACCGGCTCGTCGCAGATGATCAGCTTGGGCGTGAACGCGAGCGCCCTGGCCACCCCGATCCGCTGCCGCTGGCCGCCGGAGAATTCGGCCGGGAAGCGGTTGTAGTGCTCGGGGTTCAGGCCCACCAGTTCCATCAGGTGCTGCACCCGGCGCTTGCGATCGGCTCCGCTGGCGATGTGGTGGATGGCGAACGGGTCGCCGATGATCGACCCGACCCGCCTGCGCGGGTTCAGCGACCCGTAGGGGTCCTGGAAGATCATCTGGATCTCTCGCCGGAACGGGCGCATCCTGCGGGCCGAGATCGTGCTGATGTCGTGCCCGTCGAAGATGATCTTCCCGGAGGTGATGTCGTGGAGCCGGGCGATGCAGCGCGCGAGCGTGGACTTGCCGCAGCCGGTCTCGCCCACCAGCCCGAGCGTCTGGCCTTGGCGGATCTCGAGGCTCACGTCATCGACGGCGTGCACGAAGTCCCTCTTGCTCCGGATCAGCTGCCCGGACTGGACCGGGAAGTACTTCACCAGGTTCTCCACCCGGAGCAGGACCTCACCGTGATCCGCGCCGGTGTTGGCCGTACCGCGGTCCGCCGTGGGAGTCGTTTCCCGATTCATCGCTTACGCCTCCGCCGTGACGACCTGGCCGAGCACCTTGCGCCGCAGGCTGTCCCGGGCCGCCTTGTCGCGGGGCAGCCAGCACGCGGACAGGTGGTCGAAGCCGGTGAGGGCGGGTGCCAGCGGCGGGACCTCGGTGCGGCACCGGTCCATGACGTAGGCGCACCGCGGGGCGAACGGGCAGCCCGGCGGCAGGTTGATCGGGCTGGGCGGCTGGCCGGGGATCGACCGCAGGCGCTGCCGCTCGCCCCCGTAGGCGGGCAGGGACTGCAGCAGGCCCTCGGTATAGGGATGGTGGTTAGCGGTGAAGATGGTCAGCCGGTCCGCGTGCTCCATCACCGCTCCGCCGTACATCACGACCACGTCGTCAGCGACGTCCGCGACGACGCCGAGGTCATGCGTGATCAGGATGACCGCGGTGCCGAACTCCTCCTGCATGCGCTTGATCACCTGGAGCACCTGGGCCTGGACGGTCACGTCCAGGGCGGTCGTCGGCTCGTCGGCGATGAGCAGCGCCGGATTCAGCGCCATCGCCATCGCGATCATCGCGCGCTGCCGCATGCCGCCGGAGAACTGGTGCGGGAAGTCGTCCACCCGCCGGTCGGCCTGCGGTATGCCGACCAGTGTGAGCAGGTCGACGGCCCGCTGGTGCGCGCCCCGCTTGGAGACTTCGTGGTCGTGCAGCCGGATCATCTCGACGATCTGCCAGCCCACCCGGTAGAAGGGATGCAGGCTGGACAGCGGATCCTGGAAGATCATGCCGATCTTCGCGCCGCGGATCGACTTCATCTCCTCGGGCCTCGCCGTGAGCAGGTCCCTGCCCTCGAACAGGGCCCGGCCGGATACCTGCGCCCCGCGGGTAAGTCCCATGATCGTCTGAGTGGACACGCTCTTGCCGGATCCGGACTCGCCGACGATGCCGAGCGTCTGCCCCTGGTCGATGTGGAAGGACACCCCGCGGACCGCCTGCACGATGCCGTCCGCGGTGCGGAACGAGACGTGCAGGTCGTCGACCTCGAGCAGCGACAACGCTGTCTACCCTTCGCGGTTCGCCCCGGCCAGGGCCGAAGACCGATGGTGCAAGTGCATGCTTATCCCGCTTGAACTGTATTCCCGCCGGTCACCCCACGATAGATGCCGTGGGGTGACCGGCGGGAATGAGGGGGAATGCCCGGTCGTCAGGCTGGCGGGCTCAGCCACACATTCGTCGGGTCGAACTCCTGGATCGCAGGCACGTACACGGCGTTGTGCACGTAGCTGGCGTGGTACAGCGGCTGCAGTGGATCGGTGATCGGGTAGATCGGGGCGTCCTGCATGACCATCTGGTCAAGCTGCCCCCACATCGTCGCCGCGGTCGCGGCGTCGCCCTGCGACGCGGCCTTGGTGATCAGGCTGGTCACCGCCGGGTTGCTGTAGAACCCGAAGTTGCTCCCCGATGGCGGGAAGGAGGTCGGGCCGTAGAACAGCGGCTTGAAGAACGAGGTCGCCGAGTCGCCGTACCAGTCCGGGCCCCAGCCGGCCAGCGAGACATCCCACACGCCGCGCTTGGCCACGCTCGGTACCACCAGGTACTTCGCGTAGAAGTCCGCCGACGGGACGCCCAGGCCGACGACCTTGACGCCGATCTTGGCCAGGTCGGCCTGGATGGTCTGGAACATCCTCGACGACAGCGAACTGGACGGCCGGTACAGGAACTTCAGCGTGAGGTTGCTGGCGCCGGCGGCGGCCAGCATCGACTTGGCCTTGTTCGGGTTGTACGGGTACAGGTTGAACCCGGACGAGACGTCCTGCGCGCCGTTGATCCCGGGGGGCAGGATGTGGCTCAGCGGCGGGCTCAGCACCGCGCCGTTGGCGTCCTGGATCAGGTGCGCCTGGTCGAGCCCGTAGCTCAGCGCCTGGCGGACCTTGACATTGGCGAGCGCGCCGCCGTTGTTCGGCGAGACCTCGTTGAACACGACGTACGGGTTGGTCGAGAACGTCGGCCCCAGGTTGAAGTTCTTGCTTCCGGACTTCATCTGGGCCACCAGGCCGGGTTCCGCGGCGGCCGGCGGGAAACTGTCAAACTCAGCGCCGCCCGCGGCCGAGTTGGTCTGCAGGATCTGCTGGTTGGTGGTCTGGTTGCCGGTCTCGGTCACGTTGATCACGTCGACGTACGCCTTGCGGATCGGGTCGCTGGACGCGCTCCACGCGGGGTTGCGCGTAAAGACGATCTTCTTGGCCGGCACGTAGGACTGTATCTGGTACGGGCCGTCGGCGATCATGTGCTGCGCCGCCGCGGCGCTGGCCGGCAGGTAGTTCAGGCTGGCCGGCGGGGCCGGGTTGAACGGCGGCAGCGTCAGCTCGCTGGCGAAGTACGAGGCCGGCTGGGTCAGGTTGTAGGTGATGGTCTGGCCCGAGGCGGTCACGCCGGAGATGCTGTGCGTGTCGACGTACTTCTTCAGCCCGGCCAGGGTGGTCGCGGCCTTGTCCGCCGAGAAGCCGGAGCAGAACGCCGCGTAGCCCTTGATCAGGCCAATGAAGTCGGGCAGCCCGCCGAACGGCTGGACCGGGTTGCAGGCCCGCTTCAGGCCGAGCAGCGCGTCCGCCGCGGTGACCGGCGTGGCCGGCGTGGTGTTCCACTGCGCGCCGGAGCGGATCGTCACCGTGTAGGTCAGCCCGCCGTTCGACACGACCGGCGCGGCCGTGGCCAGGTCGGCAGCCGGCGTAGTGGTCTGGCCGGGGATCGCCGGGTAGGCATACAGCCCCCGCACCCACATCCGCTGGCCCAGGTAGCCGATGGTGTAGTAGCTGATGTTGTAGTCCATGAAGTCGATGTCGCCGGTGCCGAGCAGATTGAGCGTCCCGCCCTGCTTCGGGGTCCCGGTGCCCGGGTTGATCGCCTGCAGGCCGTTGTTCAGGCTGACGCCGCCGCCGTTGTTGCCGGGCGTACTCGAGCCGCTGGAACCGCAGCCCGCGGCGGTCAGCGCAACCGCGGCCATCCCGGCAACTGCCGCGAGGCGCAGTCTACGTCTCCCAAGGTTCATGTGCGCTCCTTCGTCTGGCGCGCGGACGCGCGCGTGATGCCACATCGCCGCACGCCGGCGACACTTTCTCCTGGCTAGGGTTCGGTCAGAGCGTAGTTTCACGGTTGTCACGGATACCAGCTTGAAATGTCACAACTTCCTATCGATGTCGCCCGAGGCCGACCGTAATCCAGCCATCGTTACGCTGCCGTTACGTCGCTGCCTGCGGACCGGCTTCGGCCAGTGGGCTGCGCCGCGGGGGTTTCCGCGCGCGCGTGCCCTGCCCTCGGCACGCCGGGCCGTCAGATGACCACGGCATCGAAAACCTGATGCGCATGCCGTCAGGCTATGCCAGAATGCGCGGCGCACTCACGGGAAGATCACCGAGCGAGTTCCCGGAAGGCCAATCCGGTCAGCCGCCGATCGCATGCGCACCGCCGTCCACGTGCACGATCTCGCCGGTGGTGGCGGGAAACCAGTCGGACAGCAGCGCCACGCAGCCGCGCGCGGCGGGCTCGGGGTCGGAGACGTCCCAGCCGAGCGGCGCCCGCTCCCCCCACGGGTCCGCGAGCCCGGCGAATCCCGGGATGCTGGTGGCGGCGATGGTCTTCAGCGGCCCCGCGGCCATCAGGTTCACCCGGATCCCCTTCGGCCCGAGATCGCGGGCCAGGTAGCGGGCGCAGGACTCCAGGGTGGCCTTGGCCACGCCCATCCAGTCGTAAGCCGGCCAGGCCCGGCTGGCGTCAAAGTCCATCCCGACGATGGCGCCCCCGGCGCTCATCAGCGGCAGCGCCGCGATGGCCAGGGCCTTCAGCGAGTACGCGGACACCTGCACCGCGGTGGCCACGTCCTCCCACGGCGTGGCCAGGAAGTTGCCGCCCATGGCGGACGGCGGCGCGAACGCTATCCCGTGCACCACCCCGTCCAGGCCGTCGACGTGACCGGACACTCGCTCCGCCAGCGACGCCAGCTGGCCCTGGTCGGTGACGTCCAGCTCGAGGACCGGCGGCGGGTCGGGCAGCCGCCGGGCGATCCGCTCCACCAGGCTCAGCCGCCCGAACCCGGTGAGCACCACGGTCGCGCCCTCCTCCTGCGCGATCCGCGCCACGTGGAAGGCGATCGATGCGTCCGTGAGCACCCCGGCCACCAGTATCCGCTTGCCGTTCAGGATTCCCATCGCGTCGCCCTTTCGCGCAGCTCGCGAGCCCGCTGGCCCGCCTGTCAGTGGCCCATGCCCAGGCCGCCGTCCACCGGGATGACAGCCCCGGTGATGTATCCCGCGTCGGCCGAGGCCAGGAACGCGACCGCGGCGGCGACCTCGTCAGCGGACCCGAGGCGGCCGCGGTCATGTCGGTGTCGACGAACCCGGGCGCGACCACGTTGACGGTGATCGACCTGCTGCCCAGCTCGCGGGCCAGCGACCGGGCCAGCCCGACCAGTCCCGCCTTGGAGGCCGCGTAGTTGACCTGGCCGCCCGAGCCGAGCAGGCCCACGACCGAGGAGATGAAGATGATCCGCCCCCGCCGCAGCCGGATCATGCCGCGGACGGCGCGCCTGGCCGCCCGGTAGGCGCCGGTCAGGTTGGTGTCCAGCACCGCGGTGAAGTCGTCCTCGCTCATCAGGGCGAGCAGCTGGTCACGGGTGATCCCGGCGTTGGCCACCAGCACCTCGACCGGCCCGTGGGCCGCCTCGGCCTGCCCGAACGCCTGGTCGACGGAGGCCGCGTCACGCACGTCACAGCGCGCGACGCTCAGACCGTCCACCTCGTCGCCGGAGCGGGAGGTGACGGTGACCGCGTCCCCCCCCGCCGACAGCCTGCGGGCGATCGCCAGGCCGATTCCCCGGTTCCCTCCGGTCACCAGGACTGATCGGCTCATCGGGCGGCACCTCCGGCGGATCGGGTCGCACAGTGGATCCTGGCGAGCGTACCGGGGCCGCTCCGGCGGTAGCGAGGATCTCATGAATGTACCGCTGAGCAGCCCAGGGCGTGCCTAACGGTACAGCCAGAGGCCGCCCGCGGCGCGAGCATCCGGGCCTTGGGCCTGAGCAGGATAGATTGGTCTGCCGTGACCCATGGTGCGGATCAGCCGGCGGACGTCTTCGACCCTGAGTTCACCTCGTATCCGCTGCGGAGGCTGGCGGACGCCGCGCTGCAGCGGGCCAAGGATCTTGGCGCGGGGCACGCGGACTTTCGCGCGGAACGCATCAGGGGCCAGCGGATCGGACTGTCGGACGGGAGCCTGGAGACCCTGTACGACACCGATGACCTGGGCCTGGCCGTCCGGGTGGTGGTCGAAGGGACCTGGGGGTTCGCGTCGGCGGTCGACCTGACCCTGGAGGCGGCGGCGCGGGCGGCCGCGGACGCGGTCGCAGTCGCCCGGGTGGCGGCGGCGATCAACACCGAGCGGATCGACCTGGCCCCGGTGACCGCGCACGGCGAGGTCACCTGGGCGTCCGCCTACGACGTGGATCCGTTCAGCGTCGGCGTCGCCGACAAGATCGCGCTGCTGGCCGGGTGGAGTTCCGGGCTGCTCGCCCACGACGCGGTCGACCACGTGGACGCGTCGCTGCTGCAGGTGCGGGAGTCCAAGTTCTACTCCGACGGGGCCACCACGGCGACCCAGCAGCGGGTGCGGCTGCACCCGAGCGTCACCGCGGTCGCCGTCGACGCCGGCGGCAGGTTCGAGACCATGCGCACGCTGGCCCCGCCGGTCGGCCGCGGCTACGAGTTCCTGGCCAGAGCCGGAGCCCCCGGCGGGTGGGACTTCGCCGCCGAGCTCGCCGAGCTCCCCGAGCTGCTGGCCGCGAAGCTGGCCGCGCCCTCGGTCCGGGCAGGCCGGTACGACCTGGTCATCGACCCCTCGAACCTGTGGCTGACGATCCACGAGTCGATCGGCCACGCGACCGAGCTTGACCGCGCGCTCGGCTACGAGGCGGCCTACGCGGGAACGTCGTTCGCCACCCCGGACAAGCTGGGCCGCCTACAGTACGGCTCGCCGCTCATGCACGTCACCGGGGACCGGACCGCCGAGCACGGCCTGGCGACGGTCGGCTACGACGACGAGGGGGTCGCCGCCCAGTCCTGGGACCTGATCACGGAGGGTGTGCTGACCGGATACCAGCTGGACCGGCGGATGGCCTCGGTCATGGCCGGGATGCCGGGATTCGACGCCAACGGCGGTGCGTCAAACGGCTGCGCGTTCGCCGACTCGCCCGGCCACATGCCGATCCAGCGGATGGCCAACGTCTCACTGCGGCCGGCCTCCGGCGGCCCGTCCACCGCCGACCTGATCGCCGGCGTGGAGGACGGGATTTACGTCGTCGGCGACAAGAGCTGGTCGATCGACATGCAGCGGTACAACTTCCAGTTCACCGGCCAGCGG
>WNFM01318395.1_pt1 | contig 11546 bp, 10 predicted proteins | sample 5400271 | NCBI WGS metagenome assembly WNFM01 (sample SAMN13153352, study PRJNA577476) | soil metagenome | isolation source: 60 cm saprolite on Douglas fir-dominated hillslope | place: USA:California | collected 2013-09-17 | reverse complement strand
CCAAATTTGAAATCCGCAACGCCGGTGAGCTTGGGGCCCTGCTCTTCCGATCCGTACTGAAATTCGATGTTTTCGATCAGCGCCGATTGCGCGCTCGCCTTGATCTTCCCGCTCACACGCCATGGCTGGCTCAAAGCTTGCCCGGACGGCGCGGTGCCGCGCGAACTGATCCCGACGGGTTGGGATAGGCTCAGGGTGCCATCGAACCGCGGCTCGCCACCCAAGAGCGCCAGCACGCCATCGATTTCGGTGCTCAGCGGACGGTCCACCGGATCGATGTTGACGCGCAGCTTGAGCGTTCTCTCTTCGCTCAATCGGCCGACGGTGAGCCGATAAGGATAAAGCCGGCCGTCGATGGTCACCGCGCCATCGCCTTTCACGGGGCCAACAAGCGAACGCGCATCGCCAATGAACGACACACTGCCGAGCGTGAGGTTCGTCCCGCTCGCCGCGTCGGTCAGAGTGAGCGTGCCATCTTCGATGCTGAGTCGGTCCACCGACAGTTCACCGAGTTTAAACGCAACCGCCAAATTCGGTGCGCGCGCGTGGCCCGATGTGTCCAATCCCAGGCTGACCTGCGGGCCGGCAAGGCGCATTTCAGCTGCACGCCATTCGCCGCGCATGAGCGGCCCAAGCGCAAACTCAACACCAAGCGAACGTGCGCGGATCGTCTCTGCACCGCCGCCGATTTCTATGTCATGCAGCGTTAATTGCGGCGAAGGCAGGAGGCGTGCGTCGATCGCCCCGGTTACGCGCACATTGACGCCGATAATGCGACTCGCTTCGGCCTCGAACAACGAGCGATGGCTGTCCCAATCGATCAACAGCGGGCCGACCAGCGCCGCTACCAGCGCCAGGATGATCGCAATCGCCAATCCAAGCAGAGTGGTTTGCAACGCCAGCTCCAGCGCCGAATCGAATTCAGCGCATGCCCAGGAATAATGCCGAAATATCTACGGTATTTTGACGGTTTATGGCGGCGAATCTATGTCGCTACAATACTCCGCTCATTCCCGCGCAAGCGGGAATCCGGGGCGCAACCGCAAGGCCGAAGAGCCCCTGTGCTGGGTCCGCGCTTCCGCGGGGATGAGCCGGAGAGACGCTCAGCTCAACGCGACGATCTTGCCCGGATTCATAATATTTTGCGGGTCGAGCGCACGCTTGATCGAAGCCATGACCGCGAGCGCCGCCGTGCCGTATTCAGCCGCCAGATATTTCATCTTGCCCTGCCCCACACCGTGTTCGCCGGTGCAAGTCCCGTCCATCGCAAGCGCCCGCTCGACCAGCCTCTCGGACAGATCTTTGGCGCGCCTGACTTCATCGGGATCGTCCATATCGACCAATAGCGTGAGATGGAAATTACCATCGCCAACGTGGCCGACGATCGGTGCCAATATGCGGCTTTGCTCAATATCGCGTTGCGTCTCGGTAAGGCATTCGGCCAGCCGCGAGATCGGCACGCAAACATCGGTGGGCACCATGGACGCCCCCGGCCGCAGCGCGAAATTCGACAGCGCGGCGTGATGGCGCGCTTCCCACAAGCGCGTGCGCTCCTCGGGCCGCGTGGTCCAGGTGAAAGGACCCCCACCAAATTCGGCCGCGATCTCGCCGAATCGTTTGGATTGCTCCGCGACGGAAGCTTCCGTTCCATGGAATTCGAGAAACAACATTGGCGTCTCGGGCAATCCAAGCTTCGAATGCATATTGCAGGCGCGTACCTGCAGTGCGTCGAGCAGTTCGATGCGCGCCACCGGAATGCCGGATTGGATGGTGTGGATGGTGGTGTTGCAACACGCCTCAACGGACGGAAATGGGCAGGTGCCACCGGAAATCGCTTCCGGAATACCCGAAAGACGCAGCGTCAACTGGGTGATCACACCAAGCGTGCCTTCAGAGCCGACCATCAGCCTTGTGAGATCGTAACCCGCGGACGTTTTCTTCGCCCTGCGGGCGGTGTCAATCACTTCGCCGTTCGCCATCACCACTTTGAGCGCCAGCACGTTGTCTTTCATGGTGCCGTAGCGCACCGCATTGGTTCCCGAACATCGTGTCGCTGCCATGCCCCCGAGCGAAGCGTCGGCGCCGGGATCAATGGGAAAGAACAGTCCGCTATCGCGCAGCTGCTCGTTGAGCGCCTTTCGCGTGATGCCAGGTTCGACGACGCAATCAAGATCCTCCGCATGGACAACGAGGACTTTGTTCATGTCGCGGAAATCGATCGACACACCGCCGACCGGCGCATTGACATGTCCCTCAAGCGACGTGCCAACGCCGAAGGGAATAATGGCAACGCCATTTTCCGCGCAGACGCGGACGACCTGCTGAACGTCTTCGGTGCCCTGCGGGTAAACGACCGCGTCGGGCGGCTGATTGGCGATCCAGGTCATCGTATTGCCGTGCTGTTCGCGCACGGCCTGCGACGTCACGACGCGGTTGCCGAAAGCCGCAGTGAGCGCCGCCACCGCCTTTTTGACTGCCGCCGGATTCCGGCCGCTCTGCGCGGCGGCGGCCTGGGCCAAAGCCATGCGATACCCTCTACTAACGTGTCTGGCGAACGTTAGCAGAGGTTGGCTTGAGGTAAAACGAGGCTGGCGGGGGCGCGCCTTACGACTATTTGCCGAAGAAAGGCACGATCATCGCGACACGTTGCCGGTATCGCCGGTATTCGTCGCCGAAGACCGCGACCAGATCACGCTCCTCGAGAGCGATGCCGACAAATATGTAGGCTGTCGTCACGGCGGCGAACAGGAGATGCCCGGCCGTCATGACCGGCGTTATCCAAAAGGCGATGATGAAGCCGAGATAAATCGGGTGCCGAACCATCTTGTAGAGGAGCGGTGCCCTGAACCGTACCGCGGGCATTGGCTTGCCGGCGAGATTGTTGGTGATCTGATGCAGGCCGAACAATTCAAAGTGGTTGATGAGAAACGTACTGCCAAACACGATCAACCAACCCAGCAAAGACAGACCGAGGAGTGTTGCAGCGATTTGCGGGTTGTCGATTTGCCAGATCACGGTCGGAATTGGCTGCCACTGCCAGTACAAGAGCAAAAGCGCGAGGCTGGCGAAGAGAACATAAGTGCTTCGCTCGACCGAGGCCGGGACGAATTGCGTCCACCATCGCTTGAACTGCGGCCGCGCCATCACACTGTGCTGCACGGCAAACAGCGACATCAGCAACAGATTGACGACGATCGCCTGTAACGGCGGCCCAACGGGGCCGGAATCGATCGTCTTCGGCACCATCAATCCGGTGACGAAACCTATCGCATAAAGAATGGTGATGAAGAACGCGAGGTAGGCCACGAGGCCATAGAGGAATGCGATGAGCTTGCCCATGAGATCTCCCGGCCACTGATGATAGTGGCATGACGCTAGCATTCGGCCGGAATATAGCGCTGCGCCCGCGGAAAGACTTTGAGCGGAGCTTGATTTGTCCTTGAGAAAATCCTGATTTTGTCTTTGACGAGCCGCAGCCGGCGACCGGGGCGGGCTCGCACGATACTGATTGGAGAATTTCGTCCCCGATATCAGGCGCTGAGAATTGCGGGCGGGCCCTCTGGCGCCCGCCGCAGGACCACGCCATTACGAATAGATATTCCAGGTCTGCGGACTGGTTTGCGGCTCGGCCGGAGCTTCCTTGCCAAGCGAAACGACCCACGCGACGACCATCGCCGTGATAACGACGACATACGTTCCTCGAGCAACCTTGCCAAACATTGTGCCGCCTCCGATTTTTTTTGCAGGATAGTCCAAGCAGCGGCGGCCGCGCGGGCGTCGTTAATTTTTGGTTAATCGCGCTAAGCCGTTGAATTCGCGGGCCGCCGCGCGCTTGGCCGGTGGACGTGTAAGCTCCACTGTCGTAGTTTTCGCGCCGTTCGCATTGTCTTTTCGTCGGAGTTTGCAATGGCCGGTCCCGTAATTGCTGTCACTGACAGTGTTTTTCCGTCGCTCGATCCGGCCAAGGCAGCGCTGGCGCGGCTTAATCCGTCCTACCGCATGGCCAAGAGCGTCAATGCCGACGACATTGTCGCGGTGGCCAAGGATGCTGACGCAGTCCTCGTGACCTATGCGAAGCTTACGCGCGACGTTCTCATGCAACTTACGCGCTGCAAGGCGATCGGCCGCTTCGGGCTCGGCGTCGACAACATCGATCTGGTCACCGCGAAAGAGAAAGGCATCGCCGTCAATTACGTGCCGGACTACTGCATCCGCGAAGTCTCCGATCACGCGATGGCGCTGCTGCTGGCGCTGATCCGCAAAATTCCGCTTTCTAACAAGCTGGTGCAGAGCGGGCGTTGGGAAATGCCGGCGGTCGTACCGATCCGCCGCATCGAAGGCACCGTGCTTGGCCTGATCGGCTTCGGCCATATCCCTCGTCTGGTCGCCCCTAAGGCACAGGCTTTCGGCATCAAGGTCATCGCCCACGATCCTTATGCCAAGCCGGAGGTGTTCAAAGCCGCCGGCGTGGAAGGCGTTGACCTCGACACACTTCTCAAGACATCCGACTACGTATCTATGCACGCTCCGCTGCTGCCGGCCACACGCGGCCTGATGAATGCCGCCGCTTTCGCCAAAATGAAGAAGGGCGCTTATGTCGTGAACACTGCGCGCGGGCCACTGATCGACGAACCGGCGCTGATCGCCGCGCTCGATTCAGGTCAGGTCGGCGGCGCCGGTCTCGATGTCGTAGCGACCGAGCCGCTCGCTAAGGATTCACCGCTGCTTGGCCGCGACAACGTCATCATATCTCCGCACACTGCATTCTATTCGATCGAGGCGCTCGAAGAACTACAAAGCAAATGCGCGAGCGATGTCGCGCGCGTATTGAGCGGCGAAAAGGCGGTTTATCCGATTTCGGCCTGAACATGCTCGACCGCACCGACCTCGACCCAGTCTTTTTTGCGCCATTCGTTTCATCGCTGATGCGGGTCGAACCGCAATGGATCGACTACAACGGCCATCTCAATATGGCTTATTACAATGTCTTGTTCGACCGCGCGGTCGACGAAGTATACGAAATCCTCGGCACTGGCGCCGATTATCTGAAAAAACACAAGCATTCGACTTTTACCGCCGAAGTGCATGTGCGCTACGTGCGCGAACTGCACGACGGCGACCCGGTGCGGGTGACCTTCCAGCTGCTCGACTATGATTCAAAGCGCATTCACTATTTCGAGCAGTTGTTTCACGCAACGGAAGGCTGGGTGTCGGCAACGTCCGAGAACATGACGTTGCACGTCGACATGACAACGAAGAAGGTCGCACCGTTTCCTGACGCAATCATGCGCACACTCGCCCGCATGAAAGCCGCACACGCACAATTGCCGCGGCCGGAGGCTGCGGGACGGCGCATCGCGATGCCGCATAGGACTTGATCTGCGACCTATGTTTCCGCTCATTCCCGCGCAAGCGGGAATCCAGAGCCGCAACTACGGCGTCGCTTTCGCGGGGACGAGCGGAATATGCAGAACTTGAAAGCCTATTTCCCGGCCAATTTGGCCGCGTCGTCGTGCACGCTGGTGTCGATGATCGAGGCCGTTGGCATTGACTTCGGAATGACCCCCGCTTTGACAAACAACTCCTGCATCCAATCGATGCGGTCGGCCGGGATCGCCAGTGCCGGATCGATCTGTTTGTCGCGAATCGCCTGATCGGTAATGAAGTCGGCCCGCTTGTCGTCCGGCTTGGCGTTTGTCATTTCATGGGCGAGCTTAATGGTCTCGTCCCGATGCGTGGCGGCATATTTGTAGGCGTCCATCTCCGCCGCGATGAACTTGACAAGATCGTCGCGGCGTTCGGCCAGAACCTTGGTGCTGGTCGCCAAGCACAGCCGGATAAATTTCGGCACCGCAGTGCCGCCTTTTGCGAGCACTTTGATATTGTCGGGCATGACGGCCTCGAACTCGTTCGATACCACTGCGGCATCGGTGATGCCCGCGATCAAGGATTTGTAACGGTCGAGATCGGCGCCTTGCATCGCCAGTTTTACGTCTGAAAATGGAATATTGGCGGCATCGAGCATGGCGCGGAACAGCAAATCGGGCAGCGAACCGGGCGAAGAAATTGCGACGGTCTTCCCCTTAAGATCCGCGAGGGTCTTGATGTCCGCCTTGGCCAGAACGACCTGAGGCACCCCAGGCCAGGTACAGCCGACGATCTTGACGCCCGTGCCACGCACCCCCGCCACGATCGACTCTGCGGCACCCATATCAACGCTGTCGATCTCGCCGGAAATCAGCGCTTTCATCAAAGTGGCGCCGGCTTTGATTTGAAGGAGCTCCACCTTCAAGCCGCGCTTGGCGGCGAACCCGCCTTTGTCGACCATCGCGATGAAGCCTGCATCGCTTTTGGCTTCGAGGATGCCGTGCTTCCAGGCTTTTTCCTGCGCGTGGGCGGTACAAACGCTGCACAGAAGTGCAAAAGCAAGAGTCGGTGATTTCAGCGACGCGAACATAATTCCTCCAACCAAACCATTTCAGCTCGTCATGCCCGGCCTTGGGCCGGGCATCCACGCCTCTCTTTCAGACAGTAAAGCAAGACGTGGATGGCCGGGACAAGCCCGGCCATGACGCGGAAATACTCTAAATGCGAAACTCGCCGCCGCGTTTGCGGCCTTGATCGACGTTGAGAAAAAGTTGCTCAAGCGTCGGCCGCTTTTTGATCATACCCTGCTCGTGCGAATAGCCGACCAGCGTCTCCAGGATTTTGCGGTTTTTTTCGGTGAGTCCGTATTCCCACGGATCGCGGCCCAGCACGCGCTCTTGCTCTTCCCAGGCGTCGCGATACCAGGCGAGCGGCACGATGCGCGGATTGGCCATACGCTTCATGGCGATGGCTTTGGCTTCGTTGAAAGCCTTGAACAGGTTCACGGCGAGCCATGGGTGCTCGTCGACAAGCGATTTGTGAATGCCGAGAACATGCATGATTGGAAAAATGCCGGTGCGCTGGAAGTAGGCCATTTCTTCCGCTTTATGGTCGGGGAACAGGCGCGCGACGCGCGGATCCTTCGCCACAAATGGCTTGATGAGATCGGAATGAAACACCGCGTCGAGTTCGCCCTCGGCCAACATCGTTTCGACCGACTTGTCGTTTGGCAGGCACGAATATTTGATGTCCGGTGGCAGGATAACTTTGACGTCGTCCTCGATTTCGGCGACCCATTCAATCGTGTTCAGGGGCACGCCGTATTCGTGTTGAAGAATGCCGCGCATCCACAGCACGGCGCTTGTCATCAGTGTTTTCACGCCGATCCTCCGGCCCTTCAAATCCGCAGCCTTGGTGATGCCCTTCGACGTGTTGATGAACATGAAGCCGTGCCGGAAGCGGCGATGCAAAAAGAAAAGACCGGAATGGCGCGGAACGGTAGATCGTTATCCCGCGCTGCCAGGTAGGACGAGCTTGAGAGTTCGGCCACATCGAATTCGCCGTTATTCAGGAAACGCCAGTGGCGTGTCGCCGAATCCATGTCGGTGAGGATGGTGAGGTCGACACCATCGACGTCGACTTTGCCAATGAGCAAAGGACGCACGAGTTCATAATCGCCGCAGGCCAAGGTGAGGTTCAGTTTTTTGGGCATCGACGCTCCCTTAACTTCCGCTCATTCCCGCGCAAGCGGGAATCCAGACGAAGATTACAGGCTCCGCAATTCTTGGCACTAGGTCCCCGCTTTCGCGGGGACGAGCGGATAAAGCATCTCAATTCGCAGAACTCAATGACCCGTCGCCAGCGCCGCCAGTCGGGCGGGATCGGTCAGGGTGTTGCCACGCCAGACCACATGTAAATCCGGCCGCAGCAGCAGAAAATCGTAGCCGTAAATATCGCGCGGCCGTTCATCGCCGGTATCGAGGACTGTAAACGGCGCGGCGTAGGTCGCAAAGGCATGCGAGAGGGCCGCATCATCGCCGCTTGCGCCGCGCAGGCGCACCAGCGTGTAGCCCTCGCCAATGTGGTCGTGCAGCGACGTCCCATCGGTGAGCCATACATGTGGAAGACGGGCGCCGGGCCATGTCGTCGGAACGTATGTCATAAATTCAGGCTCGGGCCCCTCGCCCTCTTCCGGCCAGATGACGGGAGATCCGCGATAAACATAGCCAAGCTCGGCCCCGATCATCTCGTTGCTCTTGCGCTGCTCGATATCGGCGATGCCGGCGAGGTTGGCGCGAGTCGCAGCGCCTTCGGACGTCTTGTCGCGGATGTTTGGCTTGTAGGCTGCACGCCACGCTCGCCGCCCGCGCGAGGCATGGCGCGACGCCTCGACGTTGCGGGCGCCGACCTGCCGGCGCTCAATCTCGTACGAGCGAAGAAGTCCCGGCCCGGCCCAACCCGCGAGCGTCGCAGCAAGTTTCCACGACAGATCGACGGCATCCCCGACGCCGCTGTTCATGCCCAGCCCGCCGGTCGGAATCACCAGATGCACCGCATCGCCGGCAAGAAACACCCGGCCCCGCCCGTAGCTGTCCGCCAGCAGCAAATTTTGGCGCCACGGCGCACAGGACAGCATCTCGTATTTCACCGGCATCGCGACGGTTTGCTCGAACATGGTCTTCATGTCTTCGTCGCTGTCGACGACCGAATGCAGCGTGAAGTGCCGGGTGGAATCCTGCACGATGAGGAATGTCGAATGCGCGTCGGCCACGTGGTAATGCCGTCCCTTTCCGATCGGGATACGCTCGAACAGGTCATCGCAGCGATATAAAGCCTGCCGCAATTGCAGCAGGTTGGCGTCGCCCGACAGCTTGATGCCGAGCTGCCGGCGTACATTGCTCGACCCGCCATCACAGCCGACGAGATAATCCGCGCTCAGCTCGGACGTCACGCCGCCGCGCTTGACGCGCGCGCGCACGCCCCTGGCGTCCTGTTCGAAAGAGGTGAATTCCCAACCGTAGCGTACGTCCACGCTGGGCAAGCCTTCGGCCACCGACTTGAGCAGCGGCTCGAGCGTGTATTGCGAGATCAACTGGTATGGCTCGCGCGGCAGGGAGCCATCGGCGCAGGCGGCAATTTCGGCCTGCGCCTGCGCGACCGACGGGTACGGCAAGTGCAGGAGGGGCGGCTCAACCAGCGAGGTAACGATGAACACGTCCATCGGGGCGTCGCGCGGGTAGCCGGCGTTGCGCACCCTCTCGGCAATGCCGAGCCGCCGGTAGATCTCCATGGTGCGGGCGTTGCACCGCTCCATCTTGGGCAGAAATTGCGGCGCCTCCTTCTGCTCAAGCAGGATGCAGCGCACACCGCGGCGGCCAAGGTCGATAGCGAGCGTGAGCCCGACCGGACCGGCGCCGACAATGATGACTTGCGTATCCAACCGACACTTCCGGCACGAGTAAAAACCGGCAACTCTCTATCATAGGGCGGCCGGATTGATACGTGCGCCTGGCCCGGGCCCGCTCATCCCCGCAAGCGCGGGGATGAGAGGAAATTGGCGCTAATCCCTCAGTAATACGGCAGCAATCGACTGTTGCATAAACGCCACTCCTTGATGCCATATCGTCCAGTTTTGCTGGAAAAATCCCCATCTTGGCTCGACAAGTGCCCAGTATTGAGAAGTAATGGACAGTAATCTTTTCACGACGTTTGCGGGCGTTTGGCCGGCAGATGTCGCTAGGCATTGGGGGCAATGATGGTTCGTTTGCGCGCGGCTGCGGACTTGCCAACCAAGATGCCGATCAAAGCTCCGCCGGTCGTGGGCTATGTTTGGGACGGCTTTTACATCGGCGGCTACTACGGCGCCTCACTCGGCCAAGCGACGGCCGATACTCCTGCGCCTGGCAATCCTTTCGGAACCCGCACGGGCGGGGTTACGCTCAATGACGGCGGCGTCACCATCGGTGGGACGCTCGGCTACAATTGGACATTCGCTCCGAAGTGGCTCGCCGGGCTCGAAGGCGACATCGGCTATCTTGGTGTCAACCGGAACTTCAAGGAGTGGAACGACGTCATCAACACCGGCACAAAAGCGAGCTGGTATGCGACCGCGCGCGCGCGTCTTGGCTACCTCACCGGTCCTTCGCTCCTGTATGTCACGGGTGGTGCTGCGTTCGTCCATATCACCGATACATTCGGCGGATCTGTCACCACAATTCCGCCCACGGAGTCTTCAACCACAAGGGTTGGCTGGACGGCCGGCACCGGTATTGAAACGAAATTATCCCGCAGTTGGTCGGCCAAATCCGAATATCTCTTCATCGACGCCGGCGACTACTCATTTGGATCGAACCCATTCGGAGCTGGCACCACGCCGGGCACCGGTGGCCTCGTTCCCACGACCTTCCACAACCACCAGTATCACGTCTTCAAGTCCGGCCTGAATTACAATTTCGGCGGCGGCCCCAACGAAGGATTGCCGTTCTTCAATACGCCGATGCTTCCTTCAGACCACAACTGGGGCGGCTTCTATGCCGGCGTCAACGTCGGTCTCGGCATATCCAATACTCAGGCTAACGATGCAGTGGTCAACGGGATCAGGGGCAACGAAGACATCAATGGTACAGGCTTCGCCGGCGGCGCACAGATTGGTTACAACTACATGATCACGCCGAAGTACTTCGTCGGTGTGGAAGGCGATTTTGGTTATCTCGGTGTTCGCCATTCAGACGCTCCTGACTGGTTCGATACCCGAGATGTCTTTACGCAACAGACTCGCTGGTATGGGACCGCGCGCGGCCGAATAGGCGTGAGCACCGGCCCGGCTTTGTTATATTTCACGGGTGGTGGTGCGTGGGTGCGTCTACAAGACGGATTTGAGCAGACGTTGCCGGCATTCCCCGGCGAGGTCACGTGGAAGACCGCGAACGGATGGACCTTCGGCGGAGGCACCGAAGTCGCGCTCGACGCTCGCTGGTCCGCAAAGCTGGAGTCGCTTTATATCAATGCCGGTGCCAGCACCCACAACGATACAATCGGAGTGGCGCCTTTCTACGCCGACTTCAAGCAGCGCTTTGTCGTCGTGCGCGCCGGCTTGAATTACAAGCTTAGCGACTAGCACCGCGCTGCAGAGCGAAAACCATCGCAGACGGCAGAACCCCGGCGTCATCGTCCGGGGTTTTTGCTTGGTCGGTGGCTTCGATCAAATGATCGCGTGACGGATCTTGGCGGAAACCCATTCACTGACGATCACGGCGCCGATAATGACGAGCAGGATCAGCGAGACCTGCGTCCAGTAAAGTTGCGTGATCGCGGCGTTGAGTTCGAGCCCGATGCCGCCGGCGCCGACCAGCCCGAGCACCGTCGACTCGCGGATATTGATGTCCCAGCGGAACACTGAAATGCCGGCAAAGGCCGGCAGCACCTGTGGCACGATTCCGTAGGCCGTGACCTGCCCGCCGGACGCACCCGTCGCGCGCACGGCCTCGACCTGGCCTTCGTCGATCTCCTCAATTGCCTCGTAAAGCAGCTTGGCGCAGAAGCCAATTGAGCGCAGCGCGATGGCAATAATGCCTGCGAACACGCCTGGTCCGATAATGGTGACCAGCATCAGTGCCCAGATCAGCGCATTGATCGAGCGCGACGAAACGATGATGAACAGCGCGATCGGCCGCACCAGG
>WNFM01339629.1_pt1 | contig 11547 bp, 8 predicted proteins | sample 5400271 | NCBI WGS metagenome assembly WNFM01 (sample SAMN13153352, study PRJNA577476) | soil metagenome | isolation source: 60 cm saprolite on Douglas fir-dominated hillslope | place: USA:California | collected 2013-09-17 | reverse complement strand
GTCGCCTTTGATCGTGGATACATCGGATCCGAATGCGTTGACCTCGACTTGATGTTCGTCGCCGATGAAAAAGAGTGGGATGTTCGTGCTACCAACGGCAGACTTGCCGTGGATTTCAGAGGCGATGATCGTGTGTTCGCCGCTACGGCCACGTCCCCACCACCAGCTATCGAATAGTTTCGCGGGCGAGACATTGCCCCAGTTGTGGTCGTGGTAGCCGCTGCCGGTGACCTCCCAGGTCACGCCGTCGGCGGTCAGCGTGCCTGTGACCGCGCCCTCCGGCACGGGGACGAGCCATGCGAAAAATTGTTTCCCGGCTTCGATGTAGCCGGTCGCGGGACGGTAGGAGGCGACTCGGCGACGCAGCGTCAGCTCGCAACCTACTCCCCCGGTTTCCGCCGAATCCACGTGGATGGAATAAGTATCGAGGTCGCCTTTGAACTGGTGAGGCCCTATTTTGATGTCCGCGCTCTCACTCGAGAATGAACCCGGTTCTTCGAATGTACGCATGACACGGCGGGTCGGCTTGCCTGGCGGGGTCAACTCCATGGTGACCGCCCGATTGTGCGATCCAAAAAACCAATTGTCGCCAAACCACACCACCACAACGGTTCCATCGTCTAGAAGACCGTCAAAATACCACCACTCGAATGTGTCGGCGGATTTTGGCGTCCGCCTGCCATCCTCCCAGATGGCGACTTTTTGACCGATGCCGAGGGTCGCGTAGTCGGCTGGCGCTGTGGCCACATGGAGTCTTTGATCCTCGGATGAGACCGCCTCGGCGCGCAAGACCAGTCCCACCGCCATCGCCCCAACCGCGACGCCCATGAACCCTGCCCAGCGCGAACTCATCATCACCGATCTCCCTGCATATTTGTTCGAGTAGGGTAGCAAAGGCGGCCCGCGGCACGGTCACCCGAACGGGTTATTCGGCGGCGCCTTGTCTGCATTCCCGGCGGCAATACAAATGTAATGTGCCATGGGGATCGCGCAATTTTGCCGTAACACGCGGGCTGCGAAACTGCAGCGAAGTTGCAGTTGATCGGTCGCCGAGCGACCAAGAGATGCTCATATGGACCACAACGGTCTTGACACTACACGCCCTATCAGCGCCGAGCCGCGTTCCTCGTCGGCACGGGAGCAAGAGATGCCTCTCGGTGCCCATCTGACGACTTCGCGCCGAGGCTATACCCATCATGGCGTGTATGTAGGCGCTGGACGGGTGGTGCACTACTCGGGCTTCTCCGCACTCTGGCAATGCGGTCCGGTAGAGGAGGTCCCCGTGTCTCGATTCTGCGCCGGGCGCAAGGCGCGAATCGTCGATTACCCCAGGTCTGCATTCTCGCCGGAAGAAATAGTCCGACGCGCGCGCTCGCGCCTCGGCGAGAATGACTATCGGCTGTTCACCAATAACTGCGAGCACTTCTGCAATTGGTGTCTCAACGGCGTCAGTCATAGCGCCCAGGTGGAACAGCCGTTGGTACTGCCGTTTCGCCTGCTCGGAGCCCTGTTTCATACGTAACCGATGCGGCGCGACCTGCAACACGCCCGGCACCCGTCGCGACCATGCTCCACCCATCGTGCATTTGACCATGGTTTGGCGACGCAGGACGCCGGCGATCATCAAGTGACCAAGACATCGTTGTCATCTGCCGTCTAGGCAGCTCATTCACGTCTCCCGGTGCCCCATGCTTGCCATAGTCCGAATCGCCCTGAGCCGACCCTATACGTTTATCGTGGCGGCATTGCTCATTTTCCTCACCGGCACGCTCGCGGCACTGCGCATGCCGGTCGATATTTTTCCGAGCATCAATATTCCTATCATCGGCGTGGCCTTTCAATATCAGGGCTTGCCGCCGGACCAGATGGCCGGGCGCATCATTACCCCGTTCGAGCGTGCGCTGACGACGACGGTCAACGACATCGAGCACTTCGAGGCGAATTCCTATACCACCTACGGTATCGTCAAGATCTACTTACCGCGATATCGCAGAGCTTGCTCAAGCAGATGCCGCCCGGCACGACGCCGCCGCTGATCATCAATTACAGCGCGTCGTCGGTACCGATCATTCAACTCGCCCTATCGGGCAAGGGACTCACCGAGCAGAACCTCGCCGATCTCGGGGTCAATTTCGTGCGCCCGCGTCTAGTCACGGTGCAGGGCGCGGGCATTCCCTGGCCGTTCGGCGGCAAGTCGCCGCAAGTGATGTTCGACCTCGACACAGCAGCGCTCGAGGCGCGCGGCCTGACGGGGCTCGACGTCGCCAATGCGCTCGCCGCACAGAACCTCATCACCCCGGTGGGCTCGGAAAAGATCGGCGATTACGAATACACCGTCAACCTCAACAGCGCGCCATCGAGAATTCAAGAACTTGGGGACCTCCCGATCAAGAACGTAGGAGGTGCAATGGTGTACATGCACGACGTCGCGCATGTGCACAACGGCAATGCAGTGCAGACCAACGTCGTCCATGTCGACGGCAATCGCTCGGTGCTTTTGAGCGTGTTCAAGAACGGTACTACGTCGACCCTCGACATCGTCAGCGGCATCAAGAACATGCTGAAACTTATCAAACCTGCACTTCCGGACGCACTCGAAATCAAGCCGATCGGCGATCAGTCGGCATTCGTGCGGGCTTCCATTCAGGGCGTGATCCGCGAAGGCGTGATCGCCGCGGCGCTGACCAGTCTGATGATCCTCTTGTTTCTCGGCAGCTGGCGCTCGACTCTGATCGTGACTACTTCGATACCGCTGTCGATCTTGGGTGCGATCGGCGCGCTTTCGGCGATCGGCGAAACACTCAACATCATGACCTTAGGGGGCCTCGCGCTAGCAGTCGGCATACTCGTCGACGAGGCGACGGTGACGATCGAGAGCATCAACTACCACCTCGAACAGGGAAAGGAGGTGGAAACCGCGATCATTGACGGCGCCTCGCAGATCGTCGTCCCGGCTTTCGTGTCCTTGCTGTGCATCTGCATCGTGTTCATTCCGATGTTCTTCCTGAGCGGGGTGGCGCGCTTCCTGTTCGTACCGATGGCGGAGAGCGTGATGTTCGCCATGGTCTTTTCGTTCCTGCTGTCGCGGACACTGGTGCCGACGATCGCGAAATATCTGCTGCGCAAGCGCGTGGCGCACGTCGGTGAACGTGGCGACGGCATCGATTTGCCGTCCAAAAACCCGCTGGTGCGCTTTCAGCACGGCTTCGAGAAGGGATTTGCGCGGCTGCGCGCCGGATATCACGATTTGCTGGCGCTCGCCATCGAGCATCGGAGGCTCTTTGTCGGCGGGTTTCTGGGCTTCATCACGGTCTCGTTCCTGCTTGCGCCATTTCTCGGCCGCAATTTCTTCCCGCAGGTCGACGGCGGCCAGATGCTGCTGCACGTGCGGGCGCCGGTCGGCATGCGTATCGAGGAGACCGCTGCGCGTTTCGCAGATGTCGAGAAGGCGATCCGAGAGGCGATCCCGCCGGCCGAAGTGGCGGCAGTCGCGGACAATATCGGCACGTATCTTTCGGCCATCAATACGATCTACAACAACACCGGCACGATCGGCGAGTCGGATGGGGACATTCAGATCTCGCTCAACCCGGGGCATGCGCCGACCGCCGATTACGTCAGTCGCCTGCGCGAGAAGCTGCCTCGGCGTTTCCCCGGCATGACCTTTTCGTTTCTGCCCGCCGACATCGTCAGCCAGATACTCAATTTTGGGGCGCCTGCGCCGATTGATCTGCAGGTCCGCGGCAACGATCTCGGCGCGGACTATGCCTACGCCAACAAGCTCCTGGCGCAGATCCGCCATGTCCCCGGCGTCGCCGATGCGCGCATCCAGCAGTCGGCGCGGCTTCCGACGATTGATGTCAACATGGACCGCACGCGGGCCCGATACACCGGCGTGACTGCGGCCGACGTAACCAACAGTCTCGTCGTCAACCTGGCGAGTTCCAGCCAGGTGGCGCCCACCTACTGGCTCAACGAGAAGAACGGCGTCACTTATCCGATCGCGCTGCAGACGCCGCAATACCAGATCGATACGCTCCCGGCGCTGCAGAATCTGCCGATCAACGCCACCGGCGCTCCAACCATGGTGCTGGGCGGCATCGCGGATATCCGCCGCGTCCACAGCAACGCGGTGGTCTCGCAGTACGACATCGCTCCGATGGTTGAGATCTATGCCACGACTCAGGGGCGAGACCTCGGCGCGGTCTCCGCCGATATCCAGAAAATCATGGTCCAGAATGAGCAGTACAAGCCGAAGGGCTCGATCGTCGCCCTGGTCGGCCAGACGGCGACCATGAACAGCGCCTACTCCGACCTGCTGTTCGGCCTGCTCGGCGCCATCGTGCTGGTCTATTTCGTGGTTGTGATCAATTTCCAGTCGTGGACCGACCCCTTTGTCATCATCACCGCACTGCCGGCCGCGATCGCCGGTATTGTCTGGATGCTGTTTGCGACGCATACGACGCTGTCGGTGCCGGCTCTCACTGGCGCGATCATGTGCATGGGCGTGGCGACCGCGAACAGCGTGCTGGTGGTGAGTTTCGCCCGCGAGAAGCTCAACGAGATCGGCGATGCGACGCAAGCCGCGCTCGAAGCCGGATTCGTGCGCCTGCGCCCGGTGTTGATGACGGCGCTCGCGATGGTGATCGGCATGCTGCCCATGGCTCTCGGCTTCGGCGAGGGCGGCGAGCAGAATGCGCCGCTCGGCCGAGCCGTGATCGGAGGTCTGATTTTTGCCACCATCTCGACACTCTTTTTCGTACCCGTGATGTTCAGCATCATTCACCGGCACCACGGCCTAAAGCCGGCGCCACGAGCCAACTTCGGAGCAGCCCATGCCCCAGCCTGATCGAAATTCCATCCGCCCCGCTCTGCGCCGCCTCACCCTGGTCGGCGGGGCGTTCGCGCTCCTCGCCATCGCCGTTGTCGCCTTTGGCCTCGGCACCCGGACGGCGCAAAACGCACGCCTTCGCGATGTGACCGAAGCGCAGGCCGCGCCGGTGGTGGCGCTCGTTGCACCCACAAGCGTGACGAATAACGCGGTCCTGGACTTGCCCGGGCGCCTGGAAGCCTACATCCAAGCGCCCATCTACGCGCGCGTACCGGGCTACTTGAAGAGCTGGAAGCACGATATTGGCGACAAGGTGAAGGCGGGCGGCGTGCTCGCCGAAATCGATACGCCCGATCTCGACCAGCAGCTCATGCAGGCCCGGGCCGACTTGAGCGTCGCCCAAGCCAATGCCAAGCTCGCGCAGATCAGCGCCGAGCGTTGGCAGTCGCTGGCTAGCACCGACGCCGTCGCCAAGCAAGACGTCGATACGCGCACCTTCACCTGGAACGCCAATATCGCCCAGGTCAAGTCGGCGCAGGCGAACGTCGACCACCTGGCCGCCGAGGAAGGTTTCAAACGCCTGATCGCGCCGTTCGACGGCATCGTCACCGCGCGCGCAACCGACATCGGCGCCCTAATCAACGTGGGTGCCGCCGGCGGTGCGCAGCTCTTCGTGGTCTCGGAAACGGGGAAGCTGCGCGTCTATGTCAACGTGCCGCAGAACTATGTTCCCAGCGTGCCGCCGGGCACCAAGGCCACAATCACCGTGCCCGAACATCCCGACAAGACCTATCGCGGAACGGTCGAGGCTTCGGCCCAGGCTGTCGACCCGCAGAGCGGCACGACCCTGATGCAGCTCATCGTCGACAACAGCGCGGGTGAGCTGATGCCGGGCGACTACGCCGGCATTCATTTGCAGATCCCGGCCGCCGCCAATGTGCTCAGCGTACCGTCGAGTGCGCTGATTTTCGATGCCAAGGGGCTCTCCATCGCCACCGTGGACGCCGCGAACCGCGTGCTGCTCAAGCCGGTGACGATCGAACGCGACTTGGGTGCGGTCGTCGAACTCGCCTCTGGCCTGGCGCCGAACGATCGCGTGATCCAGAACCCGCCCGACGGAATCGGCAATGGCGCCGAGGTTCGCCTTGCCGCGCAGGCGCCGGGCGGCGCGCTCGCTAGCCAGACGAAGAATAAAAATGAAAAGGGTTAAGAGCCTATGGTCCGGCGTGGGGCTGACGCTGCTGCTCGGCGCCTGCTCGCTCGCGCCGCCGCTGAAAACCCCGGTGGTTCCGACAGCAGATGCCTATAAGGAAATGGGGCCCTGGACGCGGGCAGAGCCGGCCGACCGTCTGCCGCGCGACAGCTGGTGGACGCTCTACGACAGCGCGGAACTCGACGAACTGCAGAAAAGGCTGATCGACGGGAACCCGACCCTTGCCGCCGCGCTGGCCAATTACGCGCAGGCCAGGGCCCTCGCCGATCAGGCGCGTGCGGGGCTGTTTCCCACACTGGGCTTGAGCGCAGGCGTCGCGCGCAATCGCGACTCGCGCGACCGGCCGCTCAGATTATCCACCGCTCCGGCCTACTACGATTCCAACTCGCTGGGCGGCAGCGTCAGCTATGAACTTGACCTGTGGGGGCAGATCCGCAACGAAGTCGCCGCCGGCACGGCCAACGCCGCCGCGTCCGCCGCGGATCTCGAGAATGCCCGCCTGTCGCTGATCGCGCAGCTGGTCGAGGGTTACATTCAGCTGCGCAGCCTGGATCGCGACAGTGCGATTCTCGACGCGACGGTGAAGGCCTATACTCGCGCGCTCGAGCTGACTCAACAACGCCACGACGCCGGCATCGCACCCGGCATCGACGTTTCGCAGGCGCAGACTCAGCTCGATGCCGCACGCTCCCAGGCGGCGCAGACGCTCGCACAGCGCGCACTGATGGAACACGCCATCGCGACGCTGCTGGGTGTGTCGGCCTCGACGTTCACGATCAAACCGCAGATCGCGGACCTCAAGCTCCCGCACATCCCCACCGGCCTCCCGAGTACGTTGGTGCAGCGCCGTCCGGATATCGCCGGCGCGCAGCGGCGCATGATTGCGGCCAACGCCAACATCGGGGTTGCGCGTGCGGCGTATTTCCCATCCCTCACGCTCGGCGCTCAGGCCGGCTTCGAGAGCCAAGCCTTCTCGAACTGGCTGAGTGCGCCCAGCGCTTTCTGGGCCGTGGGACCCAACGCCCTGCTCAGCGTGTTCGACGGCGGACTGCGCCGGGCGCAGGTCGCCCAGGCGCGCGCCGAGTTCGACGCCTCCGCCGCATACTACCGCGGTACGGTCGTCGGCGCGTTTCAGCAGGTCGAGGACAGCCTCGCCACGCTCAATCACTACCATGATGCCAGCGTCGATGAAAAGGCCGCCATCGACGCTGCACAGCGCACCCTGGACTTTTCCCTGGCGCTCTACAAGCAGGGTGCAACCGACTACCTCACCGTCGTCACCTCGCAGACCGCGCTCCTGCAGACCCAGATCCAGGCGCTCAATCTCGATACCCTCCAGCTCACTGCCAGCGTAGACCTCATCCGCGCGCTCGGCGGCGGCTGGCAGGACTCCGCCGGGGCACAGAACGGCAAGACGACGAACCCAAAGCAGCGCGGATAGGAGCTCGCGTGCCACCCCCAGTCGAGGCAACCTGGCTCAGGTGCGGGATCCGGATGCGCTCTTCGAGCATGGCGGCCATCTCCTCCAGTCGAGTTTCGAGGCCGACGAGCGCAGCGGGCACCTTCAGCCGAGACCATCCGTAAACCGACCATCGATCAGGACGAAGACGATCCGACAGTTCCGGCCAGATCGATTCGCCCAACCGTGATTGGTGCCGCGCTGGACGACGATGTCGCCGGCGCGCACTGTTGTTTCGGCGTCGTCAACGATCAGGGTGATCTCACCTTCGAGCACGATGCCGTAATCGATCGACTGAGTGCGGTGCATGAACGGATGCCGGGGCTGTCCACCGCCGTGCGTAGAGGCTTCGGCTGCGCCGACCAAGGCGAAGTGCTCGCGCGCCGCTGCAGCGTCGATCTTTGCCATCTCCTCCGTTTCAGGCGGTATATCGAGCACGCGAATTCGAGTGCCATGACTCGGCGGTGCAAGCATCAACTGCGCCTCCGCGGGCTCCGCGCCGCCGCGATCGATCAAAGCCGGCGTCTCGCGCGTATTCCAGACTTCGTAGAAGGTCGGCCCGCTTCGGCCGACGACCTGCACCCGAGTCGGCGGCGCATCGGACTGGATGATCGCTCGGCCGGCCCCGTCATGGCCGGTAACGACCCGTCGAAATGGTTTCAATGTCATGTTCTTGCTCCTCCAACTACCGTCTGTCCGATTGCACCAAATAGCGGATGGGCGCTCCCGGCAATCCGCGCTTCCATGCGCACACGCTCGCCGAAGCTGAGAAAGGCCGTTCGCGGTGCCCCAAAATCTATCATTTCGATGGCTCGGCGTTCGGCGATACAACAGGATCCCGTGTCTCGAAACGATGCCGTCGATATGGTGCCAGAGCCAATGATTGTGCCGGCACAGAGGCCGCGTCCGCGAACGGGCACGAGACCCTGAGCAATGCCTAAGAATGCAAGACTACTCACTCCTAAGCCAACGGTGACGATGGCAAACAGGCGGTGAGGTCGGGCACTGCGACCGATCGTGCCGTGAGTAAATGACAGAGCGGTACCCGCGCTAAAGCCGGCCAGGACGTGTAATGCAATCATTACTGCCGGGTTTGCCGTCGTCGTCAGTAAAATGAATGCGCCGGCAGCTATTGCGTAGCCCATCGGAGCCATTCGTTGCGCGGTTAGCCGGTGAAAGCGTGGGGCAAATGTGAGGCTCCCTGCCACCGCAGCTGAGAGGTACGCTGTGACCATGGCGCCTGCCAGGGGTGGACTGAAGTGATACTGGCCGATTAGGGCAGTCCCCACCCACACCGGCAGAGCTACCAGGTCAATCATGCCGGCGACGTGGGCCAGCATCAGCACGATGCGGCCTGGCCAGTGTTCCGTGTTCGTCTTTATCATTTAGAATCGCACGTTTAAAGCCGCACGTTCGAGCGAGCCCCACAAGTTGTCGGGCGCATCATTGCTTGGGGCTGCCGGGCGGCGGCCCGCCGGGCACCCATTTATCGCGCTGCTGGAATAGGAACAGTTGGGATGCATCGGCACTGAGCGGCGCCTCGCGTGCGACCCAGGACTCATCATGCAAGTCCATATCCGCGTCGTACTCCACGTGGCAACTGAGCGGACTGTTGAAATACCAGAACCAGTTGGAACCGAAGCGATGCCGTCCCGGACCCCAAAAGCTCTGATATCCCTTGTTCACGAAGCGCGTACCGGCCTGCATCAGTTCCGTCGGGCCCGCCACGTGAAAGGTAAAGTGTTCGCAGCCCTTCATGAAGGGTGGCGTCTGAATCAGAAATAGCGTGTGATGATCCGAGTTACCCGCCGGCCGCAGGAAGGGTCCAGCGCCGATGAAGCGGTCGGTACATCGAAACCCAAGCCGCTCGACGTAAAAGGCCTCGGCCTTCGCAGCGTCCGGAACAAAATATACGACGTGCGATAGCGTGCGCGGCACGATAACCGCGTTCTCGTCGACCGCGACCACGTTCGCGGGCCGCTGTGCCGCAGCACCCGGCGCATTGATCGCTTCCGCGGACAGGTGTAGCGACCGGCGTACCGTCACCTGAAAGCCAATCACGAATCCCATATCGTCCAGACTTTCGATTGATTCATCGGGCAGGTGCCGCACGGCGCGGTCCTTGGCCAGTTCGGTGGCAATCGACGCGAGCGTCGCCTTGTCGAGTACGCCATAGAGGGTCTTGCGCAACATACTCGCCGTACCCAGCGGCGGCGGCAACGTGATGTCGTCTTTGTGCTTGATGACAACCGATGTGCCATCGAGCGCATCAAAGCGACCGCCAGCAGCATCGACCCCGACCGGCCGCAGTCCATAGTCTGTCAGGTACTGCGTACAGCCGCCGACATCGTCGACACCGAAAACCAATGCATCAGGCCCAATGACGTTCATGTCTCTCCTATCACTCGTGAATGAAGCGCCAAGCGTTGTACGCCGCTCTCGCGCTCCGTGACAATATTCAGCTCACGCTTGGGACCGTTGATACCTGCGGCCATATCAGAACTTCACGCTCAAGCGCACGCCATAGGTTCGTGGCGGTCGAAGCGTCGCAGCCTCGAGTGCAAATCCCGCGAGCGGGTGGGGAAATGTGCCCTGAATGACGGCCCTGTTAGAAATGTTATTGATGTAACCGGTCACGTCCCAGCGCTCCTTGGGAGCATGGTAGCCAAGGGTTGCGTCGGTCATCCAATAACCAGCCTGCATCTCGATTGCGGCAAATTCCAACCCCGTGAGAGTCGCTGATTGGTAGTGCGTACGAGCATCGGCCACGATCGAGCTATCGCCGATCGGGAATTTTTGCTGTAGACCTAAATTGAATGACCGTTTCGGCGACTGCGGTGGGATATGTCCGCTGCAGTTGATCTGGTACTTACCGCTGGCGAGCGACGTGTAGGGACAGGCGGTGGTCGGAGGCACGCCAAAATTCGGAGCCGAATAGACGTAATCGTTGTACCTGGCGTCGAGAAATTCCAGATCAGCCATGAATAACGTCGTTTCCGTAATTAAATACTGCCCCTCGAGTTCAAACCCTTTCAGAGTTGATCTCCCGACATTTGCCGTAGGGAAAATGACGGTTCCGGTGCTGTCTTGGCCGATTTCCGAGATTTGCTGGCCCTTGTACAGCCAGTAGAAGGCCTCGGCGTTCAGCTGCAGCCTGTTGTCCAGGAAGCGGTTTTTCGAACCAACGCTATAGGCTGTAATTTTCTCGGGCTGATACGTGGGAGCATCATGGGTGAAGAAGAATCCACCGGCTTTGAATCCGGTTTCGACGCTGGCGTAGAGCAGCGATGCGGGCGCAACATCATATTCGACCCCCGCGCGCCAAGTCGTTTCCTTCCAGCTAGCGCTCGGTGATATGTCGATAGGCAGGCTCGGAACGATCGCCTGGCCCACGCCGCCGAAGCAGAACTGCGGCCCGAACGGAGGTGGAACAAACGACCCAGGACATACGACCGCACTCGCGCTGAGAGATCCCATCATGCTCTTCTTGTCATCGGTATACCGTATTCCGCCGGTGAGCCGCAGGGTGTCCGTAATCGCGTAGCCTAGGCGACCAAAGGCTGCATAACTCTTGGTCGATAAATCGTCCGCTTGCGTCGATTGATTGTACTGTTGGTCGTAGATGGCATTGCCATTAATCCTTTCGTCGAGATAGTAGATGCCGGCGAGATACGTTAGCGGCTGGTCAGTGTTCGAAGCGAACCGCGCTTCGAAAGAGCCCTGCTTGTCAGTCTCTCGTTGGTCGATCAAGAAACCTGGGGCGGTACTCGTGTAATCGAGTTTACCGTGGCGATAGGCGGGAATTATCGTCAACGTTCCCGCATCGGTCCTCCAGTTCGCGGCAGCACTCAAGCCCCAAAAGTCGTTATCCTGGCGGATGCTGGTCGGTATCGGCGATACGCCCAATGCTTTATCCAACAGAGGCGCAAAGGTGTCGCCGGCCAAGAAATGGAACGTCTGCGAGTAGAGCGCATTGATGGGCACCGACGTGTTGCCGATGCGGGGGTTGCCATCTACAAAGCTGCCGTTATTTTGGATGACTGT
>WNFM01287850.1_pt1 | contig 11547 bp, 11 predicted proteins | sample 5400271 | NCBI WGS metagenome assembly WNFM01 (sample SAMN13153352, study PRJNA577476) | soil metagenome | isolation source: 60 cm saprolite on Douglas fir-dominated hillslope | place: USA:California | collected 2013-09-17 | reverse complement strand
GCATCTTCCATGAAGGAGCGGAACTTTTTGATGCCAGCGGTGGTTTCGAGGTCGAAATCGATGCGCGTATGGACGCATCCCTGGCCAAAGTGACCATAGAGATCAGCCTCATAATCATATTTAACATACAGCTTTTGAAGGTCGCGCAAATAGCTGCCCAGCTTGTCGGGAGGAACCGCTGCATCTTCCCAACCTTCCCACTTGAGCTTTTCGCCGGGCACAAAGGTGCTGGCGCCCAGCCCGGACTCACGGACCTGCCAGATCAGCCTGGCCTGTTGAGGATTATCGAAGAGCTTCATAGCGGGCGCGTGGTCTTTTTTCCCCAGTTCTTCCATCAATGCGCGGGTATGGTCAACGGCTTCCTGTTTTGTTTCGCTGCCGAACTCAACAAGGAGCCAGCCACCGCCGCCCGGAAGCAGCTTTACATTCTCGGGATGCAGGTGTTTCTTCCGCATACCCTCGATGAGGCGATTATCAAAGCCCTCTAACGCGATTGGTTTGTGTGCCAGGATCTCCATGAGATGATCACAGGCGGTGTAAACGTCAGGATAGCCAAGCACCAGGAGCGTGCGCGCGGGAGGACTGTATACCAGGCGAACGGTTGCCTCCAGGACGGTGACACAGGTACTTTCCGTGCCAACCAGGGCCCGCGCCACATGGAACCCGTTTTCCGGCAAGAGTTGATCGAGGTTGTAGCCCGAGACGCGGCGAGGAATGTTGGGGAAGCGCTCCCTGATCAGACCGGCATATCTATCGCGCAGGGACTTAAGGCGAGCGTAGATCTGGCCGCGCCGGCCGCCCTCTTGAATGATGCGTTCGAGGTCCTCGTCGCTTGTCCTGCCGGCGCGCATGCGCAGGCCATCATAGGTCAGTATCTCCAGTTCTTCGACGTTATCATCCGTTTTGCCGGACATTACAGAATGGACACCGCAGGAATTATTCCCGATCATGCCGCCGAGGGTGCAGCGAGAGTGAGTAGCCGGGTCCGGGCCAAATGTGAGTTTAAAGTGTTCCGCTGCATGGCGCAGGTCATCGAGAATGGTGCCCGGCTGCACGTGCGCCAGCTTTTGCTGTGGATCTATGGAGATGACCTGGTTCATGTACTTTGACATGTCGATGACAACTGCCGCGTTGCAGCACTGCCCAGCAAGGCTCGTGCCACCACCGCGCGTAAAGATAGGCGTGCTGTAGCGGCGTGCTGCCGCTACGGCTTTAATGACATCATCCACGTCTTTGGGGATCACGACGCCTACCGGCACCTGCCGGTAATTAGAAGCATCTGTCGCGTACATTGCTCGACTGCCATTATCGAAACGCACTTCGCCACGAACGGAGGTACGCAGCTCAGCCGCCAGAGTCCCAGCAGGGTTCGAGGATTTCATCATTTTGGGTTGACCTCTTCCTCTTTCATGTCATTAGCATGCTCGCGTGTAGAGCGCTTCTTTGCCTTTTATATTCGCCTCACGAGTGGAGAGCTATCGAGGAGTAAGACCTTTCGTTCGCTTCCCAACCGGAAAACTCGATTACAAGCATAACTGATACCAAATAAAAAAACAATCGTGTATGGAAAAATCACGGTTGGTGTCAGAACCGCCATGGGAAACTACATTCAGGAGCATAGGACAAGAGTGGTATCATAGTGAAGAACGGAAGAATTCTGATAAGTTAACTATCCTACTTGAACTCGAGGAGGTACAGATATGACGAAGTTATTTGTGGCGACAGGTGAGGGGCTCGCCCAGATTATGCAACAGAGGGACGAGTGGATGGCGACGCGCGTACTGACCGGCAGCGGTATGCAGTGCCTCGCGCTCAATCCAAAGGAGCCAGAAACGCTCTATGCTGGCTCACGCGGCAAAGGAGTCTGGAAGAGCAGCGACGGTGGTGTATCCTGGCAGGACATGTCTTTGCCGCAGCCGGATGTCTTTTCGCTGGCTGTGAGCCCGGCAGATGGGAGTGTGTATGCCGGCTGCGAGCCGAGCATGCTCTTCCGCAGCAGCGATAGTGGGCAACACTGGGAAGAACTGGCCGCACTGCGCAGTATTCCTTCTGCCCCAACGTGGAGCTTTCCGCCGCGCCCGTGGACCTCGCATGTGCGCTGGATTGCCCCGAATCCACATGAAGCGGGACTCCTGCTGGTCGGTATTGAGTTAGGCGGCCTGATGTATAGCAAAGATAGCGGGCAGACATGGAGCGACCATCGCCCCGGCGCGCAACGCGACGTTCACGCATTGGCATGGCATCCAAACGTGCAGGGCCGTGCCTACGAGGCGGGTGGTGGCGGCGCAGCCTGGAGCCACGATGGGGGATGGACATGGCGAGCTGCCGACGCTGGGCGTGACCGCCACTACACGTGGGGATTGGCGCTGGACCCTGAAGACCCCGATTGCTGGTACATCTCGGCGAGTCCTGGTCCGCGACAGGCGCACAGTAAGGGCGCGGCGCAGGCATTTATCTACCGCTGGCGCGGGAATGGGCCATGGCAGGCCCTGGGAGGCGGACTGCCACAGCCGCTCAACAGTTTTCCGTATGCCCTTGCGAGCGCACCAGGTGAGCTCTACGCGGGCCTGGGCGATGGGCGCATCTACGCTAGCTACGATGGAGGAGATACGTGGCAGCAGCTGGCATTGCGCGGCGAAGGGCTGTCGAGCGTATCGGCAATGGTCTGCGTTCAATAGGACCTACCTCGCGGCAAGAAGAGCCGTCGCAGTCATACCGAGGAGCAGCAGCGCGTTGATCGTCCACAACGCGGTACGTATCCAATTGCTTCGGACGAGGGTACTGATGACCTCGGCGGAGAAGCCCTCACGGTCTAACTTCGCGTGCAAGGGTGTCTGGCCAACAGCAGTGGATATGAGGACAGCTACATCAAGCCCAATAACCAGCACTACTGACCAGAGTGGTATGCTTGATGGGCGAATCCAAAGCAGCAACACCGCACTTACCAGGGCAAGCACTGAGGGAAGTATCACAAGAAAAGGCAGCGTGTCAAGCACTCAAGTGCCGTGTTGCAGTACACACAGGCTGGGCTTTCGTGTCCAGATGCGGTAATATGGATCATAGCAAATCCTGCACTGAGGAGGCATGCGATCAATAAGGCGAATGATCTCCCTGAAAAGCGAATTTCCTCTGCAAAACGCAGCTTATTGAAGAAAGCATTGATGCGTCTCTGGCCTTTTCTCATCGCGCTCGCCGTCGTACTTTTTCCTTTTGACTGGCTCACCGAGGTATGGCCCGCGTACAGACAGGTGTTCGACCGTGTGTTCGTGACTGCACGCGATCATGCCATTGGTCACTCGGCGCTGTTCTTCCTGCTGGGGTTGGTTGCACTGGCCGTTTCGACAGCGTTACGCATCCGCCCCTTGCTCTACCTGGGTTTGATGCTGCTAGTGGCGCTCGGGCAAGAGGCTTTGCAGAGTATCTTTAAGCAGGAACTGCCTAATATTTACGACGTGCGCGATATACTCTTCGATTTGCTAGGGGCAGTTATAGCCCTTGGAGTTGTTTGGATGTGGCGATGGGTGAGAAAGAGGGATCAGCAGGTGTACTGAGCCGCTCCTCAGTTCCCTACACACTCATGCTGGGCTGAGGCGTTCCCGCAGAAAATCGCGGGTGCGCTGCCAGGCCAGAGCGGCGGCTTCTGGGTCATAGTTTTCTGGCCGATTCGATTCGAAGAACCAGTGCCCGGCGTACGGGTAGGTATTAAACGTTACCTCACGTCCGGCAGCGCGCATATCGGCCTCCATCTGGCGTATACCCTCGAGCGGCTCCCACTCGTCATTTCCGGCGAAGTGCCCGAGGTAAGCGGCCCGGGCAGCAGTGAAGTCTGCTGCTTCGCTCCCATAGAAGACGACTACAGCCACAACGTCTTCGGGCATGAAGCTGGAGAGCAGAAGCGCCCAGGCACCACCCAAAGAGAAGCCTATTGCGCCTATGCCTTTTCCACGCACAGCGGGATGGTCACGGACGTACCCGGCAGCGCTAATAACCTTTGCTCTTGTCTCCTCAAAGTTGAGAGTCGAAAGGAGTTGCTTTGCTTCATCGATAGTCGAGGCAGTAGTCCCGTCGTAGAGATCAGGGGCTACAGCGACAAAACCCTCCTGCGCCAGGCGCTCGCACAGGTCTTTGAAGAAGTTGTTGAGTCCCCACCAGGCATGCAGGACGAGAACTCCCGGTCCTTCCCCGCGTTCCGGTATGGCAATGTACCCGGTAGCAATGTTGCCAGCAGTTTGAAATTTCATAGTGTTGGCCGCCTTTCGTATCATTTTCTATACACCTATTTTATGGTGAAAGAGTTCTGCTCTGATCTTGCATACTGTGACTCCTTCATCTTCTACAAGTCTAGCATTAAAAGCGGAAGAGAACGACCCTTATTACTTTTTGTTATCAAGCCGGAGGTCATTGATCCGGTGGGCTTGATTGAACGTATAATGTGCAAGAGAGACCAGTATTTTAAAAAGTACGCACAGCGCCCTGGCGCGAAGGAGGATAGCATGGCAAATCACTGGACTGTTACCTATGCGTCGCCCAGCATTGGACCAAGGATACGCGCCAGGCGCGCGAGGGCACTGGCTACCGGCGGCACGACCAGCAGCGGCCGCACCAGCGCGAGCATATCACGCGTGAAGGAGAGGAGTTCGAAGGTTGTTTTGGTACCTGGGCTGCGATCTTGAAGCCAGAAGAGGACCAGGCCCAGGTATACGCCGTAGAGAATAGTTGCGATATTGCCAGCCTGTGGGGTGCGCGGGGCATCTGTCGCGCCTGTCACCACTTCGATAAACAGTTTCTTCGATAACTGACGTACGTCGGCTGAGCTCTCACTAAAAACACCGACCTCCGACCGGGGGTTCAAGGCCGCGTCAAATATGGCGCTGAGCGTATCGCGGTAGGGGGCCATCAGTTTGAATTGAGTCACCATGGTATGCTGAAAACGATCGGCCAGCGGGGCAGGCGTCAACTCGCTCACCTGCGTTTCAAGATCCTGGGCAAGTCGGCGGTAGAGTGAGAGTACCAGTTCCTCTTTGTGCGCAAAGTAGCGGTATGTGAGACCAAGGGAAGATCCTGCTTCTGCGGCGATGTCGCGCAGGGTGGTTTTTTCATAGCCTTTGGTGGCGAACAGTCTCAAGGCGGAGTCGAGGATACGCTGCCGCGTCTGCTCTGCTTTCTGTGTACTGCCTGCTGGCCGTGATTGTTCCATAGACGCTCCAGGAAATAAACGTGTTCATTCTCCTGGATTATGTATGCGCTGTGGGTTCTTGTCAAGCACTTCTTTGCCGTGGTTTTTTAGAGGAAAAACCTTCCGCCACTGTGCGTGTATGTGCGTTCTTGGGCAGGAGTCATGCATGGGGAGTCCTCTTTGCGCTCTGGGCATGCCTTTGCCGGTTCAGGCGTATCCAACGCAGGTGATTGGCAAGATGAGCATTGAACGTCGAGCCATCGCCCCATTCAGGGTGCATTGCGTGAAGAGATTGGTAGGCGATGGAGATGACATGCTGAGCAAACTGCTTCACATCCATCTCTGTCAGTAGTCTGCGCAGGTGGTATGGTGAAGGTGCAAGCCAAAGCTCGCGCGCCTCAGGCTCGGCCCCAGGCATAACGCCGGGTGGATGAGAGAAATGTTCGGTCTCTGCGGGAGTAGGCACATATCCTAATGCAGACCAGGCATCCTCTGGTGCATTACGAGACAAATCGGACAGTTCTTTGCCAGATACCCACTGATCAATCGTATGGAAGAGGTCGGCATCGGAGAGCGCAAGTAAATCAACCTGGACCTGTTTGATAAAGGTCTGGGCCTGGTATCTCATCGGGGAATCCCTCCTGTCCAATCATGCCTAACCGCCGTGAGGTGGGCTACCGGCAAACGCGTTACCCAGGCCAAAGGACAAGATCTTTGAAGCATACTCTTGCTGCTTATTCGGGCGCATCCGATATTCATACGTTCTCATAGGGGAAGTATATCACAATATGACTCTATAGTCGAATACCAACGGCACTGGTCTGTCCTCAGGCATCAAGGATACTTCAGGACAAGCCTCCGGGCTTTGCCCGGGGTCTATTGACTCGGAACTAATGAGGTAGGAACGTAAACCACATTCCTACCCAAGATGACTACCCCACGACGCTGGGTTCACCTGCCTCGGGAGGGGTTCTCAGCGCTTGGGGGCGCGTTATGAGCATCCACCCGAAGTAGATCAGGCCGAGAGCGAACATGATAATGCTGTAGAGCCAGGGCGCGGCGAATGATTTATCGCGGAAGATCAACAGCTCAAAGACCAGCCAGACAAGGGCCAGCACGATGATGGGCCACTCAAAGGCTCCCAGGCTAAAGCCATGCGTCTGCGGCAATTTGCGCCGCGCACCGATGTAGAGAATGACCGTCGCCAGGTAGATGATCGCCGGCAGCAGGGTTGCCGCGCCAAACAGGTTGACGAGGGTGTTGGTCTGGTTGGCAAAGATACCAAGGCTCGCGAATACAGCCAGCACCACTTCGATGAGAATGCCGAGCATGAGGGTTGCGGCAACAGGAGTGCCTGTGCCCCGGCTGACACGCCTGAAGAGCTGATAGCCGGGGAAGCGCTCGTCTCGCGCCATGGCCCAGGTCATGCGCGTGGCGGTAATGAAGATGACCAGGCCACAGGCAAAGATCGAGAAAATGACCAGCACCAGGAAGATCGTCCCTACCACCGAGCCAAGCGTCTGGGTAATGATATCGGCCACGGGCGCCGAAGAGGCGCTCAGGGTCTTGAGGTCCTGGGATGCGAGGTTGAGCGCAATAAGGAAGGCAAAACCGACGACACCGCTCAAGACAACGGAAGACCACATGGCGAGGGGAACGACTCGATGGGCATCCTGTGTTTCCTCCGCCAGGTTGGCAGCAGCCTCAAAGCCGACGATGGTGAAGGCGCCCAGCAGGAACGAGAGGACGAAAGGACCAGCGGAGGTGAGCCCGCCGAAGGAGAAATAGCCAGCAGAAGATATAATACCCATGCTGAAGAGGTGATCCGGGTGCAACAGCCCTCGCGCGGCGCCGACGATGATGAGCAGGAGAGTGAGTCCTAAGATACCTACTACTTCGGTTCCGACGGCGGCGCTATTGACGCGGGTTGACCACAGGGTGGAGAAGATGATGAGCAGCATCTGCACCAGGATGACTACGGCCGTACCCAGCCAGAAGTTTGGCAGGGTGGCAGGATAGCCCAGGACCGTCGGCAGGACTGTGGAGGCCAGGGCGTAGTCGACCGCGGCGACGTCCACTACCAGGAAGATGAACGAAACCCAGCCGATGAGCCAGCCGACCTTGGGGTTTGCAAGGCGCGATGTCCACTGGTACGTGTAGCCAGCCAGGGGGATGCGCGATGCAAGGCCCGCCCCAGTTGAGAACTGCGCCATACGTGGTGAAGATTCCGGTGGTGATGGAGATGAATGAGAAACCGACGGCGAAGGAGGCAAAGCGTTTGATTTCGCGCCGAAATTCCTGCCTGTAGCCATACTTTTGCAGGGCTTCTTCGGCGAAGCCGCTTTGCGGGTTGTCAGCGAGGGACATGTTGGACTCCTTTCGGTTCAGTACCAGGTGACATCTACAGTGGTTCGCTTACATTCCAGCAGATTGTCTCGCACAAGGCAGCATGCGCCGGTCGGACAGTCCTGAAAGTGTCCCCCAGGTATACCTCCCAGATCTGCTCGCAATGTGGCACCGTGCGCAGGAAAGAGCTATCCGAACGCTGGCACTCCTGCGCGTGCGGCTGTGAACTGGATAGGGATGTGAACGCGGCTATCAACATTCTTCGGCTCGGACGGAGCCAACGTGGGGACGCGCCCTGCGTAGAAGCCCCTTGTCTTTAGACATGGGGAGTCGTCACTATAAGTTGCATGATGAAATCTGGGCAGGATGGCTGCTGCTGCCGCATTGAGAAAAGAGGGAGAATATGATGGCAGAACGTTACGGCTTCGAGCGTTACCTGAATATACGCACGGCATATGGAGCGAGCTTTTCGCCGGATGGCACACGCATCAGTTTTCTTACGGACATTACCGGGGTGCCGGAGGTATGGTCTGTTGCGATTGATTTGTCTACTACTACGCCGCCATGGCCCGAGCAATTGACCTTCCGTGGCGAGCGCGTAGCCAGCGCTATATTCTCTCCTATCGACAAAGTATTGCTGGTGAGTGCCGATACAGGCGGCAACGAGCGCACGCAACTGCATACGCTGGATGCTGATGGCACCGCATTTACGGCACTGAGTGTGCAACCAGAGGTGATCCACCAGTTTGGCGGTTGGTCACCGGACGGGACGAGCATCTTTTATGCCAGCAACGAGCGCGATAATCGCTTCTTCGATGTATATGAACGGCCTGTAGACGGAGGTGAACCACGGCGCTTGCTCCAGCAGGATGGCACTAACTATGCAGAACGCTATTCACCCGACGGTCGCTCCGTGCTGGTGGCCCGCTACGACTCGAACGTACGCAACCGGCTATTTCTGGTGGATCGAACGACGGGCGAGGTACGAGCGCTGACGCCCGAGATAGAGGAAGGGCCAGCCTTGCACGCCTTCTCATCCTGGGCCGCGGACCGGCGCAGCCTGTACCTGCTGAGTGACCGCGGGCGACAGTTTCTTTCACTAGCCCGGCTCGACCTGGCGAGTGGCGAAATGAGGTATCTACGCGACGACGCCTGGGGAGCAGAGTGGCTAGATGTGACGCACGATGGCACGCGGCTGGCACTGGTGACGAACGAGGATGGGTACTCACGTCTAGAACTTTTCGATGTATCCGGCGGCTGGGAGGGACGCCATAGGCTGAAAAGTCCTGTGCTGCCACCCGGAGTGCTGAGCGAGCTTACGTGGTCGCGCGATGGGAAACTTTTGGCATTCACCTTCAATGCTGCGAACTACAATCCTGATATCTGGGTATGGGATGTAGAAAAAGAGATGTTGTGGCAAGCAACACGCAGCACGACGGGAGGTATACCGCGAGAAAGCTTTGTCTCACCTGCCCTGGTGCATTACCCTACTTTTGATGAGCGCGAGATACCGGCATTCCTTTTTGCGCCGCAAGAGGGACAACCGAGTGAGTTACCAGTAGTGGTCTATGTCCATGGGGGACCGGAAAGCCAGTTCCGACCAACGTTCAATTCAGTGATTCAATACCTGGTAGCACGAGGCTATGCTGTGTTCGCGCCCAATGTGCGCGGCAGCACGGGTTACGGCTACGAATACCAGAGCCTGGATGATGTGCGGCTGCGCATGGATTCTGTTAAGGATTTGCAGTACGCGGTCCGCTGGCTGGTTGAAAGCGGCACGGCCGACGCGAAGAGGATTGCTGTGATGGGAGGCAGCTACGGTGGCTTCATGGTACTCTCCTCTATGACTACATATCCTGATTTGTGGGCGGCGGGCGTGGATATTGTTGGGGTCGCTAACTTCGTGACGTTCCTGGAGAATACGGGTCCCTGGCGGCGCAAGCTGCGCGAACCGGAGTATGGGACACTTGAACATGATCGAGAGTTCCTCGAGCAGATTTCGCCGATTAACTCGGTTGATCGCATCGCAGCGCCGCTCATTGTTATCCATGGCGCCAATGATCCGCGAGTACCATTGGAGGAAGCGGAGCAGATCGTCACTGCCGTGCGCAAACGCGGATTGTCCGTGGAATACCTTGTTTTCTCCGACGAAGGGCACGGGCTGGTCAAGCGAGCCAACCGGCTGGTTGCATACCCGGCTATCGCGAGATTCCTTGACGAGCATTTGCTCAGCACATGAAACTCAAGTAGTTCATCAAACGTGATGTAAATAAGGTCCGTGCAGTTGAGTCGAGCAGAGCATGTACGGATCACGAAAAGTTACTGACCTGGATCAGTACAATAGTAATAGAGTCAAGGCTAAGGCTTTAGGATTTGTACAAGTCGATGTGAAAGGAGTATAACAGATCATGAAAGTCACTGACCTGGATCAGTACAACGGTAATACAGTTATAGATAAGGCCCGTGGAGTTGCACAATCCGCTCTTGCTACCGTACAGGGAGGAGTAGATTTGATGCAGACAGGCCTGGCGCGGACGCAAGATACAGTGCAGACTGGATTGGGCACAGCGCAGGATGCCTGGCAGGGTAACGTCAAGCGGGCAAGCAAGAATCTGAAGAAGACGCAGAAGAAGATGAAACGCGGCCTGGCATCGATGCAAGACAGCGTGCAATCGGGGCTGGAACAGACCCAGGACACGCTGCAAGGGGGTCTTGAAATTGCGCAAGATACCTGGGAGGAGAACGTCAAGCGGGCAAGCAAGAATCTGAAGAAGGCGCAGAAGAAGATGAAACGCAGCCTGGCATCGATGCAAGACAGCGTGCAATCGGGGCTGGAACAAACTCAAGATGTTTTACAAAGCGGATTGAACAAGGCTCAGAGTGTGTTGTCCGCTGGTAGGAAGAATGTGAAACGAGCGGGCAAGGGCTTGCAGAGTGCGACAGGAAGCCTAAAGGGTGCCCAGGAGAATGTGCAGCAGCAATTCGCCAGGTATGCGAAGAGGCGCAGGCGGGCAAAGGTTTTGTTCCGCATGGGTTTACTTATAGGCGTCGTGCTCGTGCTGCTGTATGCTCCATGGCCAGGTTCGGATACGCGCCGTCAACTAGGAAAGTGGTGGCAGCAAGTCTTTCCAAGTCAAGGCCAGCATGCCTGATATTGGATTTTTAGCACACCGCCTTTGAGGAAGTAGTTGGCGATCAGGGTACCTCGGACGAGGTGCCCTGATTTGATTCTAATGGTATCTGACCAGGAGAGAGGTCAAGTATCAGGCGGGTATAGACTGCAACTGTGGCTTGAGCGATGCGCGGAGTAGAATTTTAGCCCTGTGGAAATAGGTTTTTGCCGTGGCTTCGGGCATGCACAGCACCTTGCCAATTTCAGAGAAGCTTAACTGGGCGGTGTAGCGCAGGAGGACTACCGAACGAAACTTGGGCGGCAAGTTCTGGATGGCATTATGTAGACATTGTTGTAGATCATGGCGTTCTGCCAGTTCTTCCGGAAGTGGACTGGTGTCGGGCATGTCGGTCAATGGCGTTGAATCGGTTTCGCTGTCGGTCGACTCCAACTTGGAGAACTGGATGGCATACCTGCGCCGACGCCGCAGTTCATCCACGCAGCAGTTGCGCGCAACGAGGAAAAGCCATGCTTTGAACGGGTCGCCTGTATTTAGCGTGGGTAAAGATGTGTAAAAGCGCATGAAGACTTGCTGCAAGATATCACAGGCCTGGTCATAATCGCCTAAGAAACGGTAGATAAGGTTAAATAGTGGCACGCTATAGCGTTGAACCAGAGCCTCGAATGCGCGCTGGTCACCGGCGAGCGTTTTTTGGGCCAGGACAGCGTCGGAAATGTCTGGATGTGACAGTTTTACGTGTTCTTGAGTTTGCATAGAGGGTAGTCTTCCTTTCTTTCACCTTATTATTAAGGTAACCCGTGTCACTATAAATTGCAACGATTTTTCTCTAAATAATCTCTGCTATTAGCAATTCTAACCAGAATTTAAATCAAGACAGAGAAAACTAATTAT
>WNFM01183040.1_pt3 | contig 11549 bp, 14 predicted proteins | sample 5400271 | NCBI WGS metagenome assembly WNFM01 (sample SAMN13153352, study PRJNA577476) | soil metagenome | isolation source: 60 cm saprolite on Douglas fir-dominated hillslope | place: USA:California | collected 2013-09-17 | reverse complement strand
GAGCCCGGACCGGCGCTTCCTGTATGCCGGCGTGCGCTCCAAGCCCTTCACCGCCTACACCTACGCGATCGACAAGAAGAGCGGCGCGCTGAAGCAGGTCTCGACCGGGCCGCTCCACGAGAGCTTTCCGTACATCTCCACCGACCGGACGGGACGCTTCCTGTTCGGCGCGTCTTACGGCGCCCACCTCGTGAGCGTCAACCCGGTGGGCCGCGACGGGCACGTGGGCGAGCCGATGCAGGTGATCCCGACCGCGCGCAACGCGCACGCGATCCGCATCGACAACACCAACAAGTACGTCTTCGTCCCGCATCTGGGGACCGACCAGATCTTCCAGTTCGTGTTCGACGCGAAGACCGGCCGCCTCAGGGCGAACACGCCGGCGGTGGTGCAAATGAAGGCCGGCACCGGGCCGCGCCACCTGATCGTCTCATCCGACAACCGCTTCGTCTACCTGCTGAACGAGCTGACCGCGACCGTGACCACCCTGGCGCTCGACGCCAAGACCGGGCTTCTGTCCGAGGCGAGCTCCGCCTCTGCGCTGCCGCCCGACTCCAAGCTCGTCCCCGGCGCGCCGCGCGGCGCGGTCGGCGCTCCCGGCGTGGCGCCCCGCAACACCGACAACGACATCTGGGCCTCGGACCTCCATCTGACTCCGAACGGAAAGTTCCTGTACGCCGCGGAGCGCACCAGCAGCTCGCTGGGCGCGTTCGGCGTCGATGCGGCGAGCGGCAGGCTCAGCTACCTCGGCAGCACGCCGACCGAGAAGCAGCCGCGCGGCTTCGCGATCGACCCGGGCGGGAAGTACGTGGTCGTGTCGGGAGAGAAATCGGAAACTATCTCGGTGTACTCGATCGACCCAACGAGCGGCGCCCTCACCCTGCTGAACAAGTATCCGACCGGCAAAGGCTCGAACTGGGTGGAGATCGTCAAGACCGACTGATTTCGCCCAGCCAGCGTTCGGCGGCCTCGCCGACCTCGGCGTCGATCCCGGCGTCGGTCCGGCCCGAGGACTTGAGCGCGTGGAAGGAGTGATCGGCGCCTTCCAGCCAGTGCATCCGCCACGGTGCCCGCACCTCCTCGAGCGCGCGCTCCATCAGGTCGCGCCGGCATAGCGCGTCGCGCGTGCCGTTGAAGCAAAGCACCGGGCAGCGGATGCGCGGCAGGTGCGCATCGCGCAGCTTCCCGGGCTCGCCGGCGGGATGCAGCGGATAGGCGGCGAGCAGCAGGCCGTCGCACTCGAAGCCGTCCGCCGCAAGCATCGAGGCCGCGCGCCCGCCCATCGAGCGCCCGCCGATGATCAGTCTTTTTCCCGGGGAATTCCTCTTAAGCTGCGACACCAGGGAAACTATGCGTTCCTTGAGAACGGGCATGGGATCGGGACGGCCCGAGCCGGCCTCCCGGTAAGGGAAATTGAAGCGCACGACCTCGAAGCCGCGCGTTTCCAGGGCCCCGGCCAGCCGCAGCATGCCGCGGTCGTCCATGTGCCCGCCCGCCCCATGGGCGCAGACGAATAGCGCTTTCGCGGCCGTCTTTGTCACGTTTGCAAGATTCTTGTCAGTCACCGGGGCTAAGCTTAACCAATGGCCGGACGCTCTTCCCTCGCGATCCTCGTGCTCCTCGCTCTCGCCGCGCCGCCCCTCCAGGCCGAGACTTTCAAATGGGTGGACGAGAAAGGCGTCACCAATTACTCGAACGCGCCGCCGCCCTCGGGGAAGACGGCGAAATCCGTGCGCACGGTCGAGGACCGGATCTCCACCTACGAGACCGACCCGTCGCTCAAGAGCGCGATGCAGAACTACCGCCGGGCCGACTACGCCGAAGCCGAGTGGCTGCAGCGCCAGCAGATCATGGCGATGCGTGCCGCCTACACCGATTGCCCGCCGTACCGGCCCGATTGTCACAACGACGGTTATCGAAGCGGCGCCTACTATCCGTTCTTCGCGTTTCCGGCCGTCCGCTCGACCGTCACGCGCCAGGGCTTCTTCCCCGCTTCCTTCCAGCCCCCCGCCTCGTTCCAGCGCCCCGCTTCGTTCCACCGCCCGCACGGCGCCAGAACGTCCGCCTCGCACTCGTTCAGATAGTCAGAACCGCTCGACCCAGGGCCGCAGCTCGAGCTCCCAGGACCATGCGCTGCGGTGCTGGCGGTACACGTGGAGGTAGTTTTTCGCGATTTCGTCCGGCGAGAGCATGCCGTCCTCGCCCCTTTCCGCGGCACGCGGGTCTTTCCCGGCGGCGCGAATTCCGCCGTCGATCACGAAATGCGCGACGTGGATGCCTTTCGGCGCCAGCTCGCGCGCCATGCTCTGCGCAAGGCCGCGCAGCGCGAACTTTCCCATCGCGAAAGGCGCCGACTCGGCGTAGCCCTTCACGCTGGCCGAGGCCCCGGTAAAGAAGATCGCCCCCGCGCATTGCCGCGCGGACCCTTGCGCGGCAGACCCCGAGGCCCGCGCGAGCATGCGCTTCGCCGCTGCCTGCCCGACGAGAAACCCCGCGAACGCGCTGACCGCCAGAGCGCGCTCGACGTCTTTGGGATTGAGCCCCGCGATCGGGCCGCGGGTACGGAAGCTCGCGTTGTAGACGACGAGGTCCGGAGCCCCCAGCTTGCTCTCGACAACGGCAAATGCTTCGTCGACTTGCCGTGCATCCGTGGCATCGCACTTCAGAGGCAATGCACCGATTTCTCTGGAAAGATCCTGCAGCTTTTCCGTGCCGCGGGCCGCGAGGGCGACCTGAAAGCCCTCTCTCGCCAGCAGGCGGGCAAGCGACGCGCTGAGGCCGGCGCCTGCGCCGACCACCAGGGCCGTTTCCTTTTGTCCCATTGCCAGATGTTATCGGGTCACGCGGGCAGCGCCGCGGGGTGACCGGCGGATTTGCGCTCGCGCGGCGGACTCTCGTCCATCAGCCACTGCAGCGTGAGAAGGCGGTGACGCCGATCACGATCAGCGCGCCCCAGCCGAAGTCGTAGTTGCCGAAGCGGTCGAACACCACGCCGCCCATCCAGGCGCCGAAGAACGAACCGACCTGGTGGCTCAGGAACACGACGCCGTAGAGCGTGTTGAAGTGCGTCAGGCCGAACACCCGGCCGATGATGCCGGTGACGAGCGGCGCGACGCCCAGCCACAGGAATCCCATCGCGGCGGCGAATACCAGGGTGGAGGCGGCGCTGATCGGCACCAGCAGGAAGACGACGATGAACAGCGTGCGCAGCAGGTAGATGAGCGCCAGCAGGTGCTTCTGGCTGTAGCGCGCGCCGAGCAGGCCGAACATGAAGGTGCCGATGGCGTTGAACAGGCCGATCAGCCCCAGCGCGCTCGCCGCCACGCCCGGCGCCACGCCGCAGAGCTGCAGGTACGCCGGCAGGTGGGTGGTGATGAACACCAGCTGGAAGCCGCAGGCGAAGAAGGCGAGCGTCATGAAGAGATAGCCGCGGTGCCCGATCGCTTCGCGCAATGCTTCGGAAAGGTTCTGGGTCGTCCGGGAAACGTTTCCCTGAAGGGGTTGCTCCTTGATTGGCAGCGAAAGCACGGCCATCGACGCCGCGATCGCGGCGAACGCGATCATCGCCGCCTGCCAGCCGAAGCCGTCGATCAGCCAGCCGCCGACCGGCGCCAGCACCATCGTGCCGAGCGAGCCCGCGGCGGCGACGATTCCGATCGTCTGGCTGCGCTTCTCGGGCGGCGTGGCGCGCGAGATCGTGCCCATCAGCACGCCGAAGCCGGCGCCGGCGGTGCCGACGCCCACCAGGAAGCCCGCCACCTCGAGACCGCCGGGCACGCTCTTCGAGAACGCCATCAGCAGCAGCCCCGCCGCGTACACCAGCGCGGTCCAGACCAGCACCGGCCGCGCGCCGTGGCGGTCGGCGAGCGCGCCGACAAAGGGCTGCGACAGGCCCCAGACGATGTTCTGCAGCGCGATCGAGAAACCGAAGGTCGCCGCCGAGATGCCGAGGTCGAGCGTCATCGGCCGCATGAACAGCCCCAGGCTCTGGCGCAGGCCCATGCAGAGCGAGATGATCAGCCCGCTCAGCACGATGAGGATCAGCATGGCGCGGCGATTGCCTTGGGTTTGCATGAGAATATTTCTACACAGGTCGGTGTACCTATATTCCTGCACGCGGTATACTGATGTCAACAATTAAGTACACCGATCTGTGTAACAGACGATGCAGTTTCGCAAAACCATCCCCTCCCCGGCCGAGCGCGTCCTCGCCGCCGCCGACAAGCTGTTCTATGCGCGGGGGATTCGCGCCGTCGGGGTCGACGCCGTCGTCGCCGAGGCGGGCGTCAGCAAGCGCACGCTCTACAACCACTATCCCTCCAAGGACGCCCTGATCGCGGCCTACCTGACGGCGCGCTTCAAGCACATCGCGCCCTCCGACGCGCCGGCGCGCGAGCAGATCCTCGGCGCCTTCGATCGCCTGGAGCGCATGTTCGCCGACGGCAGCTTCCGCGGCTGCCCTTACGTCAATGCGGTCACCGAGCTCGGCGATCCCAGGCACGCCGCAGCCAAGATCGCGGTGCAGTACAAGGAGCAGCGCCGCCAGTGGTATCGCGCCCTGCTCCAGCGCCTGAAAGTAAAGGACGCCGACGCCCTCGCCACCCAGCTCCAGATCCTCTCCGAAGGGACCGTCGCCAGCGCCGTCGTGCGCGGCGATCCCGCGCTCGCGCGCGCGGCGCGCGCCGCGGCCGAAGTGCTGCTCGACGCCGCCGGCGCTCGCAGGTCAGGAAAGAAACGATGAATACCATCGTTCACGAGCGCTCGGGCCACCGCGGCGCCTTCGTCTGGATGCAGGACGGCAAGCGGCTGGCGGAAATGACTTACACGGTGGCCGGAACGCGCGTGATCATCGATCACACGGACGTGGACGACGCGCTGCGCGGAACCGGCGCCGGCGCGAAGCTGGTGGCGGCGGCGGTGGAATGGGCCCGCGCCGAGAACGCGCGCCTGCTGCCGCTTTGCCCCTTCGCCCGCTCGGTGTTCGACAAGACTCCCGAGTACTCGGATGTCCTGGTGAAATGAAATCGGGGACAGGCTCCGATCTCCATGGTGTCCTCGAATTGAGAATACTGCTGGGGAGATCGGAGCCTGTCCCCGATTTCAAGGATCGCGGAAGTTGATGTCCCAGTGCGAGCCGTCGCAGAACGGCTTGTTCTTCGACGCGCCGCAGCGGCATAGCGTGTAGTGCTCCGTGGACGCGCCTTCGCCGAACCTCACGCCCATGAGCTCGATGCCGCCGGTGACCGCGTAGGGGCCGTTGTCGGTCACGGTGACCATCGGCGGGCGCTGGGGCGCCTGCGCCTCGACGCCGTCGATCGCATAGCTCAGCGCCCCGGACGGGCACTTCCGGATGGTCGCGATGATCTTCTCCACCCCGGCGCCGTCCGGATCGATCCACGGCTTGTCGTGGTGGCGGAATACGGACTTCAACTCGTCGGTGCAGTAGCCCACGTGCGAGCAGATCGAGCGGTTGTCGAGGATGGTGATGCGCTTGCCGGCGTAGCTCTTGCGCCTGTCCTTGGCCGGATCCGCGATGTTCCGGTCGCTGAAGCCGATCGCGCTGTGCGTCCCGTCGCAGAACGGCTTTTTCTTCGAGCCGCCGCACCGGCACAGTGCAACGCCGCGCACCGTGGCGCACGCCTCCCCCGTAGCCCGGCGCAGATTGGGCACCGGCACGGCATCCATGTCGTGCAGCAGGTAGTACGGCCCGTTCGGGACGCAGGCGATCTTCGGCGTAGAAGCCATCACCCGATATTACCGCCGTAATATGCGCTCCATGAAGGTCACCGCGATCGACAGCTGCGTCCTCACCGTCCCGACGCCCAAGCCCATGGCGCTCGAGTTCCCGCACCACAAGCTCGTGGTCGCCGAAATTTCGACCGACGAGGGGGTCAAGGGCCTGGGCTACAGCCTGGTGTTCGGCGGCGGCGGCGCGGAAGCGGTCCAGACCTACCTCGAGACGCGCCTCAAGCCGCTGCTCCTCGGCGAGGACCCGCTGGGCGTCGAGCGCCTCTGGGAGAAGATGTACCGCGGCGACCGCGGCGTGCGGCGCGTCGGCATCGCGGGTATGGCGCTCTCCGCGCTCGACATCGGCCTCTGGGACATCGCCGGCAAGTCTGCGAGGCTTCCCCTCTACAAGCTTTGGGGCGCGGTCAACGATCGCATCCCCTGCTACGGCAGCGGCGGCTGGGGCAAGTACTCCGAGAAGGACCTGATCGGCGAAGCCGAGCGCTACGCGGCGATGGGCTGCCGCTATTACAAGATGAAGATCCACGACCCCGACCCGCGCGCCAACCGCAAGCGCGTCGAGAGCGTGAAGAAGGCGCTCGGCGAAGGCGTGCGCATGATGGTGGACGTCAACCAGAAGCTCGACGTCCTCGGCAACATCCGCCAGGCCGCGCTGCTCGAAGACCTCGACCTCGTCTGGTACGAGGAGCCGGTGAGCTCCGACGACAATTTTTCTTGTTCTTTGGTTTCCCAATCCATAAAAATCCCCGTGGCGACGGGCGAGAACCACTACAACCGCTACGAGTTCAGGGACCTGATCGAGAAGAAAGCCGCGACCTACCTGATGCCGGACGTTTGCCGCGCCAACGGCTACAGCGAGACCCTGAAGATCGGCCACCTCGCCGCCGCCCACGGTGTCGCCGTCTCGCCGCATGTGGTGTACGAGCTCTCGATCCAGATTTGCGGCGCGCTCTCCAACGGTTTCCTGGTCGAACTGATGGACTGGATGCCCGGGGATCTTTTCGAAGAGATTCCGGCCTGCAAAGACGGTTTCATTTCGCTGAGAGAAAAGCCGGGTCATGGCATGACCCTCGCGCGCGGCGCGATCGCGAAATACCGGACTTAGTCCGCGCGCAGGCCGGCCCTGCGCACCACCTCGCCCCACCTCGCGGCTTCCTGCCTGATGTAGGCGGCGAATTCCTCCGGCGTCGAGGTGCGCAGGTCGGGCTCGTTCATGGTCCGCACGAGCTCGACGTTGAGGCGCGCGATGATCTGCCGCGGCGTTCCGGCCGGCGCGAGCAGCCCGTACCAGGTGGTGACGTCGAAACCGGGCAGCCCGGCCTCCGCGGCGGTCGGCACGTCGGGCAGCGCCGCCGAGCGGTGCGGCGCCAGCACCGCGAGCGCGCGCAGCCTGCCCGCCTTGATCTGCGGCGCGGCGGCGGTAATGCCGATGAGGACCAGCTGGACGTTGCCGGCCATCGCGTCGTTCATCGCCAGGTTCCCGCCCTTGTACGGGATATGCACGAGCTTCACCCCGGCGACCATGTTGAAGAGCTCGCCGCCGAGGTGGTTGGAAGTGCCGCTGCCGCCCGAGCCGAAGTTCATCTCGCCCGGCTTTGCCTTCGCGAGGGCGATGAATTCCTGCAGCGTGCGCGCCGGGACGGACGGGTGGGTGATCATCACGTTGGGCACGGTGGCGACGAGGCTGATCGGCGCGAGGTCCTTCAGGTCATAGTTCAGCTTCGCATACAGGCTCGGGCTGATCGCGAGCGTGGTGGCGGCGAAGAGCAGCGTATGCCCGTCGGGCGCCGAGTGCGCCGCGGCCTCGGCGCCGAGGTTGCCGCCCGCGCCGCCGCGGTTGTCGGTCACCACCGGCTGGCCGAGCCGCGCCGACAGGCGCTCGGCGACCAGCCGGCCGAGGATGTCGGTGCCGCCGCCGGGCGGAAACGGCAGGACGAGGCGCACCGGCCTGGACGGATAGTCCTGCGCCGGCGCGGGCGCCGCCCCGAGCAGCAGCGCCAATATTGCGAGTGCGAGTCTCAGTTCTTGCTCAGGAGCTTGCTTCTCACCGCCTTGCGCGAGGCGATGTGGTCCAGGTCGAGGTAGTACGCGGCGAGCGTCTTCACCTTCGACGCGTCCGGATAGAGCACGCCGACGCCCGGCTCGGCGCCGGAGCGCGGGCAGTACCAGACGGCGCCGTCGCGCGTGATCTCGATCTTCGGCTGGTCGGCGAACTGCGGCGACGGATAGAAGCTGAACTCGCCGCTCTTCGGGTCGAAGGCGACGGTGGTGCCGCCCTGCCCGTCGTCGCCGAACCAGACGATGCCCCGCAGGTCGGCCTGCGGATCGTAGGGATGCGAGACGTTGATCGGCACCTTCACCTCGGTCGCCTTGCCGCTCTGCGGGTCGATCCAGCCGATCGTGCCGTGGGTGTAGACGCCGTACCAGACGCGATCCTCGAGGTCCACGCTGGCACGGCGGATGCGCCCCTTCGTGGTGATCGCCTTGTACTCGGTGAACTTGTCCGCCACCGGATCGTACTTGCCGACGCGCGCATCGCCGCGGAAGAGGGCCATCCAGATGTTGCCCTTGCTGTCGATGTCGATGCCGTAGGGCGCCGAAGGCCGCGTCGGCGTCGCGTACATCGTCACCTTGCGCGTCTGCTTGTCCCATTTATAGAAGCGGTCGCCGCGGATCACGGTGACCCAGACGTTGCCCTGCGCGTCCACCACCGGCGTATGCGATTGCAGGGGATCGGCGATCTTGCGCTCGGGGTCGATCGGGAACAGCTCCCACTTCTCGGTCTTCTCCTTGTCCTTCCTCTTGCCGATGCGCTCGGGCACCCACACGATGCCGTCGCGGTCGATGGTAAGGCCGTGCGTCTCGCCATCGGGATGCGGCATCAGCCAGTCCTTCCACTCGCCGGTGCGCGGATCGAGCCGCGACAGGCGGTTGGGCACGTTGCGGTCGGTGACCCAGACGTTGCCCTCGCGGTCGAAATGCGGATCCTGGCCGCGGCGGCGCAGCGCAGCGTTGGCCGCGTCGTTCTGCGGCAGGTAGTACTCGACGAACATCGCCTTCGAGAGCTTGGCCTCGTCGAGCGGGACCGGTTTGTCGTACTTCACCATGCGCGCCTTCGAGTCGGGGCCGAATTGCCTGCCCAGGTACTGCACCAGGTCCTCGCGCTCCTGCGGCGAGGCGAAGCCGCGCGGCAGGTTGCCGTTCTGCTGCATCGTCTCGACGTAGGCGCTCCACGCCGGCGCCGGCACGTGGCGCGCGGCGAAGAAGTCGGCGCCGTGGCAGCCCATGCACGTCTCGGTCAGGTAGGCGCGCCCGGGTCCCGCGGGAAGCAGCTCGCTGAGCGTGACGACCTGCCCTGCATCCTTCGTCTGCTGGAGCGCGGCGTTTTGTGGAGGATTCTTTCCAGGTACCAGAACCAGCTTGGTTGCAGGCGAGCTAAGGCCCCGCGCTTCGACGCGCATCTCGTAGTTGCCGGGCTGCAGATGCATGGCGTGATACTTGCCGCCGGAGGTGTACACCATGTACTGCATGCGCCGCTCGGCGTTGCGGAAATAGACCTTCGCGGCCTTGAAGGGCTCGGGCGAGGTGACGGCACCTGAAACGCTCGCCAGCCCCGCGAGCTCGGGCTGCCCGATTGCGATGGCGCTCCATGCAGCCAGCAGGAACGCCGAGAGCCACTTTGCGGTATGCATTAAGTCCTCCTCCGGTGAGAACCCGGAAAATCTACTCCCCCTGCGCGCCATTTGCCAGCACGGAAAGATCAGTAGGCGTAACATGCGGCCCCGTGAGAGCCCTTGTTTCCCTGTGCGCCGGTGCCATCGTTGCGGCCTGCGCGAGCGCGCCGCCGTCTCAGCCCGGCGCGTTCCAGGAGGTAAACGAAACGGTGGCGGACAGCGCCGCGAGCCACGCCGCGGAGATGCTGGGCAGGCCCTACCACTTCGGCGGAGCGGCGCCCTCGACCGGATTCGATTGCAGCGGGCTGGTGCGCTACAGCTACCGGCAGGCGGGCGTCTCGCTGCCGCACAACACGGACAAGCAGCGCCAGGCTTCGCGCCGCGTGCGGCTGGCGGATCTGCGGCGCGGCGACCTGCTGTTCTTCGACCTGGAAGGGAAAAAGAGCTCGCACGTCGGAATCTATGTGGGCCACGGGAAATTCGTCCACGCCCCCTCCTCCGGCAAGCACGTGCGCAGCGACCGGCTCGACTCCCCGTACTGGAAGAAGCATCTCGCCGACGCGCGACGCCTGGCTGTCTGAAGCAGCCGGGCAGCGCCCCTTCAGTTCGCCTTGCCGGCGCCCTTTCCTTCCGGCCGCGCGTCCGATGAGGGCTGCTGCGGCACGCCGCCCGGAGTCCGGCGCAGCGGCACGTACCAGACCGAGGGCCTGAGGCCGCCGCCCTGCGGATAGAGGTCCATCAGGTCGTACACGGTGCGCGGCATCTCGGTCGAGACTTTCAGCCCGAGCTCGCGCGCCGTCTGCACCGTGATCGGAAAATCGTGCGTCCAGCGGCCCTCGGAGAGCACCGCGGCCACCTGCAGGGCCTGCTTCTCCGGCATCTGCTTCAGGAGCACCTGGGCGACGAAGCTCGCCACCTGCAGGCGGGCTTTCTGCGCGATGTCGGCGAGGATCAGGACCTCGTCGGAGACGCGCAGCGGCCCCTTGATCTGCACCGCCCTGACGATCGAGGCGGCGGGCATCTCGCCGATCTGCGGGTCGACCGGCCCGAGCACCGCGTTCGCGTCCATCACGATCTCGTCGGCGGCCAATGCGATGAGCGTGCCGCCGCTCATCGCGTAGTGCGGCACGAACACGGTCACCTTGCCCTTGCGCTCGACCAGCGCCTTCGCGATCTGTTCCGCGGCGAGCACCAGGCCGCCGGGCGTGTGCAGGATGATGTCGATCGGCTGCTCCGGGGGCGTGAGGCGGATGGCGCGCAGCACGGCCTCGGAATCGTCGATGCTGATGCTGCCCGGCACCGCGACGCCGAGCAGGCTCGCGCTTTCCTGGCGGTGGATCAGCGCGATGACCCGGGAATTGCGCTCCCGCTCGAACTGCCCGAGCGCGGCCGAGCGCTCCCGGTCGACGCCGCGCGAGCCGGCGAGCTGCAGCAGGATGATGGCCACCAGCAGCAGCCAGAACGCGGCGCGCGCGAGATTCGCGAGGTGCTGCGACCAGAGCGGCTTGCCGGCCTCCATCGCCTGTCCTGATCAGGCCGCGGGGCTCGCCGGTGCCCGGAGCTTGTCGACCAGGCCGTGCATGATGCGGTCGAACAGCGGCTCCTCAGGCTCGCCCTCGAGCCTGACGGCCTCCCCGGTGCGCAGCTGCCGGACGAGCTCGGCGCGCGTCAGCTCGAGGAAGGTTTTGCCTTTGCGATCGGTGAAAACGTAGCGCGTCTTCTTGGGCGGGACGAAAAGCAGTTTCAGCGCCCGCTGCTCCTCCGGGGCGCCCTTCGGCCGGAACTCGACCCAGGTCCTGCCCATGTCCAGGTCTTCCGGGGGATCGACGATTGCCCCGGCCGCCGCGGATTTCGACGTGGCCCCGGCGGTGAAATCCAGCCCCGAGACCTGCACCTGGCCGCCGCCATACGGGTTGTTGACGGTTACCGGGGCCGTGAAATCCAGGGTCGGCGCTTTCGCCGCGGCGGCGCCCGGCTCGGGTGCGGCGGCGGCCTTGGGTTTCCCGCCTCCTGGCGCGTCGGTGTGCAGCAGCTCGGTGTGGTACTTCACCAGCTCGCCGAAAAAACCGATGCGGACCTGGTCGTCCGCGCCGAGCGCCCGCAGCGCCGCCGTAATGCGCTTGACCA
>WNFM01285230.1_pt2 | contig 11553 bp, 11 predicted proteins | sample 5400271 | NCBI WGS metagenome assembly WNFM01 (sample SAMN13153352, study PRJNA577476) | soil metagenome | isolation source: 60 cm saprolite on Douglas fir-dominated hillslope | place: USA:California | collected 2013-09-17 | reverse complement strand
CTCGCCCTTATCATCCATCGGCAGGCCGAATTTGGTCGCGAGCACGACCTGTTTGCGCTTTGGTCCAAGAATTCGCCCGAGCTCCTCCTCCGAGCCGCCCCTGTTGCCGTAGCTGTCGGCGGTGTCGATCAGGCTGATGCCAAGATCGATCGCCTTATGCACGACCCGGCTCGTCGCCGCGAAATCGATGCGGCCGCCGAAGTTGTTGCCACCGAGCCCGACGACGGAAACTTCGAGCGTGGACGCGCCGAGCCTGCGCTTGAGGAGAGCCATCTCGCTCATTGCGCGCGGCTAAGCCCGAGGATCGCCCGCGCCTCGTCGGGGCTTGCGATCTCGCGACCGAGCCCGCGCGCGATGCTCACCATGCGCTCCACCAGCACCGCGTTGTTTTTGGCGAATTCGCCGGGAGCTACATAGGGATTATCCTCGTAGCCGACGCGAACATGTCCGCCGAGCGCGACAGCAAGCGCGAGGATCGGCCATTGCTTTTGCGGGTTCATGACGCTGACGTTCCAGATGCAGTCGCGCGGAAGATTATCGACCATGAACTGGAGCGCTCGCTCGGTCGGCGGGGTCCAGGTGCCGCCGGGCCAGCCGATGAATAGGGTGACGTAAGTCTTGTGCCTGAGAAACCCCTGCTTGCGCACGAAGTCGAGGTGCCAGAATGCGCCGGTCGTGAAGCACTCGCATTCGAGCTTCACCTTGTGCTCCTCGGCGGCCTTGGCGTAGGCGATGAGTTCCTCCACCGGATGGATCGCCATCATGCGCTTGGGCGGCAACGACGGCTCAGGCTGAAAATATTCGTCGTGCGCGTTGAAGCACACCGCCATCATGTCGGGGCCAAGCTCCATCAACTTGATCTTCTCTTCGATGCGCGCCGACGCCACGCCGAACTGCATGATCGGATCGACCTTGGTCATGATCGCCTCCTGCAGCCTCCTCCAGTCGTCGTGGTGGATGCGCGAGACCTGCCGGCCGTCCGCCTGAATCGTCTCCTCGAGCGTTCGGCGGCCGTGGATGTGCGCGATCGCAGCACCGGCACTCACGGCGTCGATATATTGCTGCGCGACGGCGCGGATGTCCTCCTGCGGCGGGCATAGATGGTTGTGCGGGTAGGACGTGCGCGAGTCGCAGGCGACCGTGATGATCAGCTTTTCCATCGGTGCTCTCTTGCTGTCATGCGCGGACTTGACCTTCCATCTTTTTCGCAAGAAGGATGGGTTGCCGGGTCAAGCTCGGCAATGACATTAGTAGTTACCATCTCACCTTAACAATCCGGTTCGAGCGAGCAGCCTCCACGATCGCGTCGAACACCGACATCCCGTGCAGCACGTCCTCGATCGGCACCGGGTAGGGCTTGCGCTCGCGGATCGCGCGCGCGAATGCGGTGAGCTCCGCGTTGAGTATGTCGAAAGCAGCGTGCTCGTGAATCTCGTCGGGCGGCGGTACCACCGCTCCGGTCGGCGGCTCGTCCGATATCGGGACGAAGCGCAGCGTCTGCAGGTTGGGCCTGGAAATCTCCGCCAGCCCCTTGCTGCCGTAGAGCGTGAAGGAAAAATTTGTTGCCGTGGCGACCGAGCAGAAAATCAACCCGCTCGCGCCGCCCTCGAAGCGCAGCATCACCGTGGTCGTGTCATCGCTGGAACCGGGGAGAGTGCGCGCGGTCACGCAGCGCACGTCACGCACCCGCCCGGCGAGTTCGATCATGTGGTCGAGCGCGTGCACGCCGACCGCGGTCAGCGCCCCGCCGGGCGCCTCCTCGGGCGCGGCGCGCCAATTGCCCGGTGTAATGAACTGGGCCGTGCTGGTGGTATGCTGCGCGACCATCGCGACCACGCGACCAAGCCGTCCCTGCGCGAGCCGCCGTCGCACCTCCACGATCGAGGGATGGAAGCGCCGGCAATAGCCGACCGCCAGCACGACGCCGGCTTTGCGCGCGGCCGCGACCGCCCGATCGGCGCTGGCGCGCTCGAGCGTGATCGGTTTTTCGACATGGATGTGCTTGCCCGCGGCGGCGGCCGCGACAATCTGTGATTCGTGCAGGCTGTGCGGCGTGGCGAGCACGACCGCATCGATGTCGGGATCGGCCAAAAGCTCCTCGTAGCTGTCCACGAGCGGCACGCCCTGTGCGCGGCAGAAATCTTCCGCCGTCGCGCGCGTGCGCGTGTGGCCACGCACGAAGGATAGTTCTGCGCTCTTGCCCTGGACCGATGCGACGAGTGAGCGTCCCCAGCGCCCCAGTCCGACGATGGCGGCACGAATCATGAGAGCATCGTTCGCGCTACTGAATCTTCAGCCCCGCCTGATCGATGATCGCCTTGTACATGGGATCCGGCCCCTCGGCCACGACTGGGAGGCCCGCCTTTACGAATTTCTCCCGGGTATCGGGCCGGTTGAGGATCAGGGTGAGTTCTTTTGCCAGCCGGTCGATGACCGCCTGCGGAGTTCCGGCCGGCGCGAAAATGCCCTGGAACGTGTCGGAAACGGCGTCTTTTACCCCCAGTTCATCCAGCGTGGGAACGTTGGGGAGTTCGGGCCAGCGCTCCTGCGACGTCACGGCGATGGGAAGCAGCTTGCCGGCATCGATTGCCCCGATCAACGAACCGATATTAGCCGTGTAGAGATCCACTTGGCCGGCGAGCGCCGCCGTGGTGGCCGGTCCCGCGCCCGCGAACGGAATGTGCTGCATGCTGATGCCGGTCCGCAGCTTGAGCACTTCGCCGGCGAGATAAGGCGTCGTGCCGGCGCCCGGGCTGGTCCAGTTGAGCTTGCCGGGATTGGCTTTCGCCTTGGCGATCAGCTCGGGCATGGTCTTGATGTCCGACTGCGCCGGAACGACAAAGACGTTGGGCGACGCCCCGATCACCATCACCGGGACAAAATCCTTGTACGGATCATACGGCGCCTGAGCATAGAGGCTTGGATTGACCACGTAGGCGCTCGAGCACACGAGCAACGTATATCCATCGCCGGCGGCGCGCGCCGCCGCCCCAATTCCGATGTTGCCGCCGGCGCCACCGCGGTTCTCGACGATCACCGGCTTGCCCAGCGCCTCGCCGAGCGGGGTATTGATCAGCCGGGCCGCGATATCGGTCCCACCCCCGGCGGGGAAGCACGCGATCATGGTGATCTGCCGCTCGGGATAGTCCGCGCGCGCGGCATCGAATGTCGCGCCCGCTGTGGCGATTACGATCATCGCTGCCAGCACGCGTGGCAGGCACCGCGTAGCGCGCGGCAGGTTCGACATGGGGCTTCCCTCGCGGACGTGTTTGTCCAATGATTATGGCAGCACTTTCCGCCGGCGTCCTGCGGCGGTGTCCGCCCGTCCGATCGCCAGCTCCAGCAGATCATGACCGACAGCTTCGACACCATCATCGTTGGCGGCGGCGCGGCCGGGTGCGTGCTGGCCAATCGGCTCTCCGCGCGATCGGGCGCGAACGTGCTGCTGCTCGAAGCCGGGCCCGATACGCCGCCGGGCAAAGAGCCGGCCGACGTGCTCGATACCTACGCGACCTCCTATTACAACGACACCTATTTCTGGCCCGACCTCAAGGTGCATTGGCGCCGCAAAGACAATTCGCCGCCGGTGAGCTTCTTGCAGGGGCGCATCATGGGCGGAGGCTCTTCTGTGATGGGCATGGTCGCGTATCGGGGAACGCCCGACGATTACGCGGAATGGGAAGCGCACGGCGCTGCCGGCTGGGGCTGGACCGATGTGCTTCCCTACTACCGCAAGCTCGAGCATGAGCTCGATTTTTCAGGCGAGCTGCATAGCCGCGATGGCCCGGTGCCCATCCGCCGCACCAAGCGGGAAGACTGGGCGCCGCTGGCGAAGGCGGCGCATGCCTTCGCGCAAGAACGCCAGATCCCGTTCATTGCCGATATGAATGGGGATTTTCGCGACGGCTACGGCGCCGTGCCCATGAGCAATTGGCCGCACAAGCGCGCGTCGGCAGCGATCTGCTATCTGGACGCGACCGTGCGCGCGCGCCGCAATTTGACGATCGTCAACCGCGCCACCGCGACCGGCCTCGTGTTCGAGGGCCGCCGCGTCGTCGGCATCACTGCCCGAATCGACGGAGAAGAGAGAAAGTTGCGTGCCCGCGAGCTCATCCTCGCCGCCGGCGGCCTGCATTCGCCCGCGTTCCTGATGCGCGCGGGGCTGGGGCCGGCGGGCCAGCTGCGTGAGCTCGGCATCGAGGTGCGCGCGGATCTGCCCGGCGTCGGCGAAAACCTCTCCAACCACGCCATCATCTTCATCGGTCTGTTGCAGCATCGCCATCACCGGCAGGCCGCTTCGGTGCGGCCGCATCCGATGACCGCGTTGCGTTACTCCTCTGGTCTTCCCGGCGCACCCGCAACCGACATGTACATCAACGTGCAGTGCAAGACCTCGTGGAGCGCGCTCGGCGCCCAGGTCGCCAACTTGGCGCCCACTCTGCTCAAGCCGGTCGCGCGCGGGCGCGTGTCGCTCACGGCGCGCGACGCGCCGGTCTGCGTCGAGTTCAACTTCACTGGTCACGAGCTCGACCTCGCGCGCTTCAAGCAGGGCTTCCGCTTGGCGGTCGAAGTTTTGGCGCACGAGAATGTTCGGGCGATGAGCGGCGTGACCTTTCCGGTGAAGTTCGATGACCGCTTGCGGCGCCTCAACCGGATCACCCCGGCGAACAGGATCAAGAGTACACTCATCGCCGCGCTCATCGATCTCGTGCCGCCGCTCGCCGGCCCAATCTTCTCGACCTTGGCGGATCGGCGCGTCGACCTCGCCGCGCTGGTCGAGGATGACGCTGCGCTTGCCGAGCACATCCGGCAGAACGTCGCCGGTATGTTCCATCCGGTGGGCACCTGCCGCATGGGCGGCGCGGATGACACCAACGCGGTCGTCGATCCCGCAGGGCGCGTGCGCGGAGTTGCTGGCCTGCGGGTCGTCGACGCCTCGATCATGCCGACCGTGCCGCGCGGCAACACCAATATTCCGACGATCATGGTCGCGGAGAAAATTTCAGCGGCCATATTGGACGGGCCGCGCGGGGCGGCATAACTATGCCCTGCATGAGGCAGTGCAACGATGGAGGCCGGCATTGTCTGAGTTCGAGAGAGATACACGGCAGAGCGAGCGAGGCGCGACCAAGGCGACCGCGCACCTGCCCGGGCTGACCATCGAGATCGTTCACCGCCGATCGCCCGGCGGAGACGCCGAACACATCTCCGTCAATCTGCAGGCGGTGCCCTCGTTCGAGGCATTCGGCCGCTATCTCGAGGCCGCTAATCCCTTTGCGGTTTGGCTCCAAGCGAGCCGCATGGTTTGGTTTCCTTGGGTCGAAGCCGCGCGCGTCGCGATGTTGCCATTCGGCAGCGCGCTCTCGCCGCCGAAGGTCGGTTCCGATGCCCGCCCGCCGGGGGAGACGGCTCGCGACTAGCCGCGCCTCGTCGCAAGCCTACGCCGTCTGCGCGGGAGCGTCGGCCCGCGCGCGGCTGATCGCTTGCCACACCCGCAGCGGCGTTGCCGGCATGTCGAGGCGGTCGACCCCGAGCGGCGAAAGCGCGTCGATCACCGCATTGATCACCGTGGGCGGCGCGCCGATGGTGCCGGACTCGCCGATGCCCTTGACCCCGAGCGGGTTGGTCTTGCACGGCACTTCCTCGAGCTCCGCCTCCACGTTCGGCATCGTATCGGCGCGCGGCATGCCGTAATCCATAAAACTGCCCGAGATGAGCTGGCCGGATTGACGGTCATAGACCTGGTGCTCCAGCAGCGCTTGCCCGAGCCCCTGCACCACGCCGCCGTGGATTTGGCCGCGTACGATCAGTGGGTTGAGAACGCGGCCGAGGTCGTCGACGACGAAGTAGCGGTCGACGACCACCTCGCCCGTCTCCGGATCGACCTCGAGCTCGCAGGCATGCGCGCCGTTGGGATGGCTCGGCGGATTTGCGCTGTAACTGCCGCTTGCTTCGAGCCCGACGCCGAATTTGTCCGTGAGCGGCCCCATCGGGGCATAGGCCGCTTTGGCGACCTCGGTGATGGTGATCGCTTTGTCGGTGCCAACGACGCGATACTGCCCATCCTTGAACTCGATGTCGGCGGTGTCAGCCTCCATCATGGCGGCCGCGAGCTGCTTGCCTTTGGCGATAATCGCATCGCTCGCCGCTTTGAGCGCATTGCCCCCAACCATGGCGCTGCGCGCGCCGTAAGTGCCGCGGCCGATCGGCACCTGGGCGGTGTCGCCTTGCACGTAGCGAATGTCTTCGAGCGGAACGCCGAGCCATTCATGCACGAGCTGGGCGAACACTGTCGCGTGTCCTTGGCCGTGCGAATGCGTTCCGCCGAGAATGCTCAACGTTCCGCCGGGGTCGAAGCGCAGGTCCATGCGCTCGTTGAAGATGCCGCCGAACTCGATGTAATAGCTCACCGCGTGGCCGCGCAGCTTCCCCTCCTTTTGCGAAGCTTTCTTGCGCGCCGCATAGCCTTTCCAGTCGCTGAGCTCGATGCATTTATCCATCAGCCGTTGGAACTCGCCGCTGTCGTAATTCCACAAGGTGGGCGTCGCATAGGGAAGCTTGTCCGGTGGAATGAGGTTGCGCCGCCTGATCTCGGCGGGATCCATCCCGATCACGCGTGCTGCGTGCTCGATGAGCCGCTCCATGAAATAGGCGGCCTCGGGCCGTCCGGCGCCGCGATAGGGTCCGGACTGCGAGGTATTGGTGAACAAGCCCTGCGACACGATGTGCATGGTCTGGAAATCGTAGGCCTCGGGGATGAAGCGCACCGACATTGCTCCCGCCGCCAACCCCGCGCCCACGAAATAGGCGCCTAGCTGGAAGAGACATCTTGCCCGCAGCGCTAGAATTCTGCCGTGCTCGTCGAGGGCAAGCTCGCCGTAGTAGACCATCTCGCGGCCGCAATGGTCGGTGAGCATGCTTTCCGACCTGCTCGCTACCCATTTGACCGGGCGGCGCAGGCGGCGCGTCGCCCACAAGACCAGCGCGTCATCGGGAAACGGATTGCCCTTGAGCCCGAAGCCGCCGCCCACGTCCGGCGCAATGACGCGGATGCGGTTCTCCGGCACGTGGAAGATGTGCGACATCTCCATTCGCACGCCGTGTGGATTCTGCGACGTGGTGTAGAGCGTGTAGGTCTCCTCGGCGGCGTTGTAGTCGCCAATGGCGGCCCGCGGCTCCATGGCGACGGGCGAAAGCCGGTTGTTCTCGAGGCGCAGCTCCACGACGTGCTTGGCCTTGGCGAAGGCGGCGTCGGTCGCCTCCTTATTGCCGAACATCAGCCGGAAGCCGACATTGCCTTGCGGGCAATCCTCCCACACCTTGGGAGCGCCCTCCTTGGCTGCGTCTTCGAGGTTGACCACCGGCGGCAGCGGCTCGTAGTCCACCTCGACTATCTCGGCGGCATCGCGCGCCTCGCTCAGCGTCTCGGCGACGATGAAGGCGACGCGGTCGCCGACGAAACGCATCTTGTCGGCCACGAGCACGGGTTGGAACGTGCGGTGACCTTTCGGCGCGCCGAAGTCTTCGGGCATGAGATGTGCCGTGAAGCTGCCGAGCTTTTCCGTCACTGCATCGGCGCCGGTGAGGACGCACAGCACTCCCGGCGCGGCTTTTGCCTTGCTGACATCGAGACGTTTGATACGGGCATGCGCATGGGGCGAGAGCACCGTGACCCCGTAGCATTGCCCGGGCAGGCTGATGTCATCGACGTTCCGATGCCGAACTTGGCCATGTTCGCTTAGCCTTCTGTTCACGAAGCGATGGGTTCTGGACCGATGTTAGTTGAGAGGCGAGGCTCATGCCAGCGCACGCCAAAACTCGGTGCGCTCCCTCTCCCCGCAAGCCCGGGAGAGGGCTGGGGTGGGGGCGCGCGTAGTGGGCTATTGATTGAGCCAGCGCCGCATGAAGCCGAGGAGGCCTTGCGGCAGGAAGATCACCATGGCGATGAAAATCACGCCCACGGGAATGAGATAGTACTCGGTAAAGAAGCGCGAGAAGGCTTCGCGCAGCAGCAGGAAGAAACCGGCGCCGACGATCGGTCCCACCAATGTGCCGATCCCGCCCATGACGTTGAAAATGACCGTCTCGCCGGAGACCAGGAAATAGACGAAATCTGGGGCGGCGAAGCGGTTCTGCAGCGCATAGAGTACGCCGGCAAGGCCTGCGAACAGAGCGGAGAGCATCACGGCGACGATCTTGTAGCGCTCGACCGCATAGCCGATCGCGCGTGTGCGCGCCTCGTTCTCGCGGATCGACTGCAGCACCATGCCGAAGGGCGACTGCGTGATCCGTCGCAGGATCAGATATGACGCGGTGACCACCGCCAGCACGAACCAGTGCAGCGTCTCTGGAGAGAACGGCACCGAGAACAGCCCAGGAACCGCGAGTGGCGGCCGGCGGAAGCTCAAACCGTTCTCGCCACCGGTCACCTCGGTCCAGGTGAAGATGATGACGTAGAAGATCTGCGAGAAGATCAGCGTAGTGATGGCGAAGTCGGGTGCTGAAATACGCGACGAACAAGCCGACCGCGGCCGAGCCGATGAGCCCGTATACGATCGCCAGCCATAGATTGGGCGGCCTGACCATGAGCAGCGCCGCCGCCGCGCCGTACATGCCAAGCCCGAAGAAGGCCGAATGCCCGAACGACACCATCCCGGTGTAACCGATGAGGATGTCGGAGGACATAGCGAGAAGTCCCCAGATCAGGATCTCGGTCACGAAGCGGCGCCAGAATTCCGGCAGCACCAGCGGCGCCACGATCAATAGCGCTAGAATGATGGAGAATCCGGTCCAGTAGACCGTGGCGGAGCGTTTGCTCATTTGGGTGTCGGAACGAAAAGGCCCGTCGGCCGGAACAGCAGAGTCAGAATAAGAACCACGAAAGAGACGATCCCCGCCTGCGCCGGGCTCACCCAGATCGAAGCGTAAGCTTCCAGCAAGCTGATGAAGATCGAAGCCGCAATGGAGCCGCCCAAGCTCCCCATGCCACCGACGACGACGACGATGAAGGCTTTCAAAATCCAGTCGACGCCCATGGCATGATTGACGCCGACGAGCGGACCGAACAGCACGCCGCTCGCCGCGGCCATGCCGGCGCCGATAGCGAAGGCTCCGGTGTGCACCCAAGGCACCGGGATGCCCATGGCCTGCGCCATGACGCGATCCTGCGTGGTAGCGCGTATCCAGATGCCGTACTTGCCATATTTGAGGAACAGCCAGAAAGCGCCGATGATTGCGGCCGACAGCGCGGCGATCAGCAGCCGGTACCAGGGGTATTCCAGATAGAAAAGAGTGAAATAGCCTGTGAATGGCTCCTGGATCTTGCGCGCCACCGGACCGAACTGCCACAGCGCGTAATTCTGCAGCACCAACGAGATTCCGAATGTGGCCAGAATGGTGGTTAGCGGATCGCGACCCAGCAGCGGACGCAAGGTCGTGATCTGCAGCGCCGCGCCCAGTAGCGCGACGACGAGCGTCGCGATGATGAGCGCGAGCCAGAAGTTGCCCGAAGTCGCCATGACGACGACGCCGATATAGGCGCCCAGCATGAACAGTTCGCCATGCGCGAAGTTGACGACGTCCATGATGCCGAAGATGAGCGTCAGCCCGGAGGCGATCAGTGCCAGGATCATCCCGGTGACGATGCCGTTCACCGTCTGAATAATGATCGTTTCCCAGGGAATGGCTGCAAGGATTTGCTCGATCCCCATGCCTCACACCCCCAGATACTGGTGGATGACCGCATCGTTCACTTGGAGGTCGGAGCTCGCGGCGTGGTGCCGGACGACACCTTTCTCCATGATGTAAATCCGCTCGCTCGCTTCGAGCGTCAGCGGCACGTTCTGTTCGACCAGCAGGATTGCCACGCCCTCTCGCTGCAGGACATCGATGATTTGTCGAATCTGCGAGACCATGCGCGGCATCAACCCTTCCGTGGGCTCGTCCAGCAGGATGATCTTGGGCTCGAGCATCATCGCCCGCGCGATAGCGAGCATCTGCTGCTCGCCTCCTGAGAGAGTGCCGCCGGCCTGGTTGCGCCGTTCGGCGAGCACCGGGAAATAGGCGAAGGCCTTATCGAGCAGCTCCTGCTTCCTCGCTTCGGTCACGCCGTGGCGATCGAGACCGGTGCGGAGATTCTCCATCACCGTCAGCAGGCGGAAGATCCGCCGGTCCTCGGGCACATAGCCGATCCCGAGCCGCGCCAATTTGTGCGCCGGCAGGCCGCTGATGGGATTGCCGGCAAACAGCACTTTCCCGCGGCTGGGACGGACGAGCCCCATGATCGTTTTGAGCGTCGTGCTCTTGCCGACGCCGTTACGCCCGAGCAGGCCCACGACCTCCCCGCGCTCCACGTGGAGCGAGACACCATGCAAGATGTGGCTCTTGCCGTAGTAGGTGTGAACGTCCTCTACCGCGATGAGCGGCTGCATAGGCGTGGCATCCGGATTCATCTCCGCCGACTCGCGCGCATATCAGTGCATCTGCGGCATGTGACTCATGTCTTGAGATAGACCTCGAGCACCCGCGAATTCTGCTGGATCTCCGCCGGCGTTCCTTCCGCCAGCACTTCGCCGTAGTGCAGCACCGTGATCCGCTGCGCGAGTCCCATCACCACCTGCATGTCGTGCTCGACGATCAGGATCGTCAGGTTTTTTGCGATGCGGCGCACCAGCTCCATTGTCTCGTGGGTCTCCGGCGTGCTCATGCCCGCCGTTGGCTCGTCGAGGCAGAGCAGCTCTGGCTCGGTGGCAAGCGCAATACCGATCTCGAGATTGCGTTGCTCGCCGTGGGAGAGATTGGCTGCGAGCTCGTTCGCCTTCGGCCGCAGTCCGACCGACTCCAGCACCGCTTCGGCTTTTTCGATGATGTCGCGATAGGCGCTGTGGTGGCGCAGCATGCTCCAGCTGTGGCGGCGCGACTGCGCCGCAATTCGGACGTTCTCCAGCGTGGTAGCGGTGGGCAGGAGGTTGGTGATCTGATACGAGCGCGCGATGCCCTTTTGGGAAATGCGATTGGGTGGCAGGCCCGTGATCTCCTCGCCCTTAAAAAGAATGCGCCCCGAGGTGGGGCGCAATACGCCAGTCAAACAGTTGAAGAAGGTGCTTTTGCCTGCGCCGTTCGGTCCGATGATCGCGCGGACTTCGCCGCGCCGGACTTCGAAGTTGACCCGGCTCAGTGCGGTGAGGCCGCCAAAGCGAATAGTCAAGGCCTCGGTGCGTATCACAGAGCCCGCCTCGCCACCCTGGCCGGTCTCGGCCGGGGATGGCTCTTGAAGCGCAAGATCGAGCGACACTTACGCGAACTTGCAGCCTGGCGGGAAGATCGTCTTGTCCTTTGGAACCACCTCGAGGATGCGGTACTTGCCGTCCTTCACGTCGAAGATGAACTCGCGGAGGAAGGCTTGGTGATCCTCCTTGCGCAGCACCTTGTCGCCCTGCGGGAAGTCGTCGCCTTCCTTCATCTCGAGCCCTTCCAGCGCCTCGATCAGCTTCATCGTGTCTTCGCGGCCGCGGAACTTCGATTTCTCCATTCCGAGCTTGAGGGCGTTGATGG
>WNFM01206102.1_pt1 | contig 11554 bp, 11 predicted proteins | sample 5400271 | NCBI WGS metagenome assembly WNFM01 (sample SAMN13153352, study PRJNA577476) | soil metagenome | isolation source: 60 cm saprolite on Douglas fir-dominated hillslope | place: USA:California | collected 2013-09-17 | reverse complement strand
GGAAAGTGAAAATTCACGGCCTGTGCGTCGTATTTTTTCAGCAGACGGAGCGTGTCCCAAAGGCGCAGCGGTCCGACGACGATGGCCTTCAGCACCCCCAGCGCCGACATTGCTCCCCATATGGAAAACCTGAACTGGAACGCGTCTCCCAGTTGTTTCGCCGTCCAGTGTTCCCACGAATCGATGGCAATCAAGGGCTCCTGAGATCCCTTTTCCGCCATCGCCTTTGCCAGATTCCTCACCACGCCATTGACCCCGCTGACGATGTGCGGATCCCAGGGCAATACGAATAGGTAAGAGCGTCTTCTGCTTGCGCTTTGCGTCATTGGAGTCTTTCCCTGCCTTGGCTCAGAGTTTCATGGGCAAGGAACAGGCCGCCTCACCGTAGCGGGACCGCGAGAGGTGATTGCAGTGGTATTGGAGGTATCGGAAACCGATGGGCAATCGGGGGTTTACGAAGCGAGGTCGATCCAAGAGTGGTATTTTCGCTCAGTTGGCGACTCCGGCGGCTAGGGTAAGCGGATTCGTCCTGTCGGTCAACTTGCCACATCCATGGGCGCCCACTGAGTCGACGGATGTATGACAGTGGAAATCTTGCAAAGAGCTTACAAAGGGCAGCGGGCAGCATCGTTACCCCTTACCTCTCACGATCGAAACCACTTCGAGCAACAGCGCGCGATTGATCGCCCAGGAACAGCCGACATAGACCGTCACGCCGAGCGGCACCAGAAGCGAAAGCGTAATCCAGTCGGGCATGCCCGGCGGCGACCAGAGCGCGGTAACCGCCACCACTGCGCACATGACAAGGCTGCACATAGCAGGCCGCCACAGCACTCCGCCCAAGTCGCTCACCTTCAAGCCTATGAGGCGAAATGGGATTGCGAATCCCGGATACGTCAGGAGGAGCATCACGATCGCGTAGGAGACGGTGACGCCGAGTATTCCCCACGGCAGCCCGAGCACGAACGACAGCACGATGAGCAGCCCGGCGCCCACGGTCCACCGCAGCCCCAGGTCGGTGCGCCCCGTGGCCGAATAAATGTTGCCGATCGTGGTCAGGATCGACTGAAGGGCGCCGAGCGGCGCGAGGATCAACAGAAGCGGAATCACCGGCGTCCATGCCGCGCCGAACAGCGTCCGCACGATCGGACCAGCGAGCGCCGTCAGCCCAAGCATCAGGGGAAACGAGATCAGCGCGATCGCGGCGGCGACCTTGAGATAGGTCCGACCGAACTGACTGGGGTCGTCCTGCATGCGTGAGTAGAGCGGGAACATCACGCGGGTGAGCACCGCGGAAATCCCCTGCAGCGGGAGCTGCATCAGACGGTACGCAAGATCGTAGTAGCCGAGGTCCTGCGAGCCGAGAAAGCGGCCGATCAGAAGCTTGTCGGCATTGCGCGCGAAGTAATTGAATATGTTGCCACCTGTCAGGTTGAGGCTGAAACTCATCACCGACCGGATTTCCAACCAATCGAATTGCCACGACGGGCGCCAGTTGCTCGCGCTCCAGAAGAGCAGAGTCGCGAACAGATTCCCCGCCAGCATTTGATAGACGAGGCTCCAGGCCCCCTGACCGAGAAACGCGGCCGTGATGCCGACGAGTGTGGCGAGCAGCGCCGTGCCGATCTCGATGCGCGCCAGCTTGTCGAACTCGAGGTTGCGTTCCAGCAGCGACGTCTGCAGGTTGCTGAGCCCGGACAGCGAGAACGACAGCGACAGCACCTGCATGATGGGAATCACCTGCGGCTCGCGGTAGAACACGCCCAGCAGCGGGGCGAGAAGGTAGAGCACGATCGTCGCAGCAAGGCCGAAGCCCGCGTTAAGCCAGAACACGCTGGCAAGCAGCCCCTGCGAGGGATCCTTGCGCTGGATCACTGCGGTTGCGGTGCCCAGTAGCAACCAGCCCGAAGTCGGCCGGCGCCAGCAGGCGTGCCAGAATGATGGTTGTGAGCAGCGAAAGACCGCGGCGCCCGAAATGTGAGATCGACGACCACTTTACTCCGGAAATTGCCGATTTTCTAAATGACATCTGGGAACCATCTTGAGCGCACAAATTCCGGGAGAGAGAGACAGGAGAAATATCGCCACATTGAAATCATTTTGGTTTTGCCGCAACTAAGAAATATCCAATCTAACCGCACAAAATCGCGCAGGTTGGAGACCTGCAACTCTAGCTCACGTTTCAGCATGCCGTGCGATACTTAGGGTACAGGTACTACCCGAGCTGATCAAAAAAAGGGCTGCGCAATGATTGCTCAACATCGCATCACCCAATCGGCGATGAACAGAGACCTCATTCTAGGTAATTCCCGCTTATGAGCGCCACACAAGATACTTGCATCATCTGTCACGGGAAAGCCAATGCAATCCTCGACTGGTCCTTTGAGGACATCAAGCGAGAGTACGAAGAGAAATTCGTGCGCCCTTTCCCGGAGGAAGCGAAATCTCCTGACTATGCCATGATGAAATGCACGAAGTGCGGGCTCGTTTACGCGACACCTGCGGTACCCGGAAATGCCTGTTTCTATGAGTGGATCACTTCTACCCAAAATTACTACCAATCCTTTAGATGGGAGTGGGGAGTGGTATCTGGCTTGCTCGCTAACGAGCCAAAGAAAAAGTTACTTGAAATCGGGTGCGGCACAGGAAATTTCCTGGCTTTCATCTCGTCCAAGCTCGACATCGATGCTGTAGGCATGGACACTCATGCACCTTCGGTCGACGCGTGCGTAAATAGGGGCTTAGACGCGAAGCACCTGGATCTTGCTCAATTCATTCAGCGCCAGCCGGAATCAAAATACGACGCGATCTGCGCGTTCCATTGCCTCGAGCATGTTGAGGACCCCGGATCATTGATTCAACTGATGTCGAAGGTACTAGCGCCCGGGGGCCGGATACTTGTTAGCGTCCCCTATTCACCCACGAGTCTAGACACCGTCAAGGTTGATTGCATGAATCTCCCTCCCCACCACCTAACTCAATGGAATAAAAAATCCCTCACGCGACTTGGGAAAATGATCGGGCTCGACGTTGACGTCCTGACAGATGACGGGATTTTTGTTGATTCGATGGTGCGAACGCTTTATTGGTATTTCATGTCGAATCTCAAGACGGGGTCAACTTCTTCCGTACATCGGAATCTTTTGCGTATGGTGTTCCATCCTGTCTTGTTGCTGAAGTGTGCCCTCTTTGTTGCGACGCGCGACACGGTAGCGGGAAAGCGCGCGGGAGATACCGCTCTCGCAATTTTTCGTCGATGACCCTATTCGAGCAGATCGATCGTTGCTGAATTCAGTAAGATCAGAGCATGAACCCTATTTCCGCACATTCTCGGGCACCGCTGGTATCGGTCGTCATCCCGGCCTACAACTGCGCGCGCTTCATCGGGGATGCGCTCGACAGCGTTTTCAGGCAGAACTATCCAGCGCTCGACGTGCTCGTGGTCGACGACGGCTCGACCGATGAAACCTGCGACGTCGTCACGGGCTACGGAAGTGCCGTCACGCTGATTAAGCAACGTAATTCCGGCGCCGCAGTCGCGCGCAACGAAGGTCTGCGGCGCGCGCGCGGCAAGTACGTGGCCCTCCTCGATGCCGACGATCTCTGGCTTCCCGGCAAGCTGCGACTGCAGATCGAGCACCTGGAGCATCACGCGGATGTCGCGATGTGCTGCACGCTTTGGCATCTGTTGTATCCGGACGCTGCGGGCCACTATCATATCGAGGACGTCGCCGCGCCGGAATCGGCACCCATCGATCCGAAATGCACGGGCTGGATCTACCGTGAACTCCTGCTCGACTGCGAGGTCTGGACCAGCACGGTGGTGATGCGGCGCGAACTCACCGAGCGCGTCGGAGGCTTCGATGTCGAGCTGCGTCGCGGCCAGGACTACGACTACTGGTTGCGCGCATCGCGCCTCACCCGCATCGACCGGCTGGCCGCACCGCTGGCCCTGTACCGGATGCAGGTCGCTCACGATCGAAAATTCCCGGAAATCAACTGGGAACTGAGCGTGATCCGCCGCGCGATCGAACGGTGGGGCCCCACCGGGCCAGACGGGCACGCGCTCTCCAGAGACAAGCTTCGCTCGCGGCTTTGGGCCCTGAACTACAAATTCGGCTATGCGCAGTTTCAAGGCGGACGCTACGCGCTCGCCCGGACCGCGTTCGCGGCCGCCCTGCGTGAGAAACCGGCTCACCTGAAGACCATGCTCTACGCAATAGCCGCCCGGGTAAAGCAACTGGGCGCGCACGGGCCCGGCGCTTAGCCGGCAATCCGCCGGGCAGTCACGTCGCGGTGCCGGCCAGACCGAGGATCCGATCCAGCCGTGCAAACTGCGCCTCCCACGTGTAAGTGTCGAGCACAAGGTTCCGGGCTGCCTCTCCGAGTCGCCGCGCCCGGTCGCGGTCGTGCACGAGGCCCACGCAGGCGGCAAGCCATTCTTCGGGTGTGTCGGCGCAAATCAGGTGCTCGCCGGATCGGGCTCGTATGCCGGTGAGTGCGCCACGCGAAACGACGACGGGCATGGCCATGGCCATGGCTTCCAGGACCTTGTTCTGGATACCGCGGGCGATGAGCAAGGGGGCCACTGCCACCTGGGCGTGGGCAAGGTACGCAGCGACGGAGTCCACCCGGCCGGTCACGATCACTCCCGGCTCCCGGCCGAGATTCCGCACCGCCGCTGCCGGCTTCGAGCCCACGATCAGGAACTGCGCATGCGGCAGCGCTCGACGGATTTCCGGAAAGACGCCTTGCGCGAACGAGGTCACCGCGTCGATGTTCGGCAGGTAGTCCATCGCCCCCGTGAACACGAAAGCCGCCCCGCGGCCTTGAAACGGCGGCTCGGGGTAACGGCCGGGTGCAAACGTTTCCGCGTCGACGCCGTTGGGCAGCGTCACAACGCGGTCCCTCTTCGTCGGATACGAAGGCGACTGCGTCTGCCTTTGCCGTGAGCCGCCGCTCCTGCCTCCGGATTCGCCGCGCCTCGACGGCAAATATCCATTTCCACAGACCCCGGCTCCGCTGCACATACGCGGCGAATTTCTCCGAATCGACGTCGGCAAAATGCAGGACGCGCACCGGTTCGACGCCATTGTCGCGGCGGAACTTGTCGACGGCGTACGCCGAAATATTGCTGGAATGCGTGACAACGGCCACCGGCCGATGTTCGGCCTCGATACTATCCAGCCAGCGGTCGAGGCTGCGCGAGCGGAACAGCGCGAAGGAGATGGGTTCTCCCCCTATCCAGCGCGGTAAAGCGCGCGCAAACGCCCACGGTTTCCGAATTTCCGCGACGTGCAGACCTTCGACCATTCCGCGCAATTTGTCGATTTCCGCGCGCTCTGCAGGATCATCGATGAACGTGCCCACGAATACGCGATAGTGTCGTGTCAAATGTCGCAGAAGATTGAAGCTCGTGATGCGTTCGCCCTTGATCGGCGGGTAGGGAAGCCTTTGGCACAGGAACACTAGGGCGGGCTTGGGCATGCGGTGGATTCCGTTTCAGCTCGGGGAGCGAGCAGGCGGCGCCTCGTTGCTCGCTCCGGGACCCGGAGCGAGCACGAGCGACAGCCATGCACAAGCGTCCGCGTGACTCCCGAGCACGGTATCGGCTTGCGTCGGCTGAGGCCCCCCCGGTGAGAACAGGGCCGTCCGCAACAGTCCGGCGGAACGGCCCGCTGCGATGTCGGATTCCCGGTCGCCGATGAGCACGGACGCGGCAAGATCGAGCCCGTGTTCCGCCGCCGCCTGCACCAGCATGCCCGTACCCGGCTTCCGAAACGGCGAGTCCTTGTCGTACGGGGGCAGACCATCAGGGTGATACGGGCAGTAGTACACACCGGCGAGCGGAGCATCGGCTGCGGCAAACTGCGCTTTCATCCAATCGGTCAACTCTTGGAACTGTCGCTCGCTGTAGTAGCCGCGCGCGATTCCTGCCTGGTTGGTCGCCACGATCACGGCCAACCCGAGCCGATTCGCGGTGCGCGCCGTGTCGAACACGCCCGGGATCCACACGAACTGGTCGACGCGATGGACGTACCCCTGATCGATGTTGATTACGCCATCGCGGTCGAGAAACAGGGCCAGGCGGCGCTTCATAGCCCACGTCCCGCGAACACGCTCTGCGCGCGAGCGTAGTCGTCAGGGACCCCGATATCGATAAAGAATCCAGACGTCAGGAAGGTCACGGGGCGGAGCTCATCGAGCCTCCCCTCCAATACCTCGCGCTCGAACGAAAACACCTGCGGCAGCCCCATGCCTTCGAGAAGGTCTCTCGGCAGAGCGTAGATCCCGGCATTGATCTCGCCCGAACCCGCTTTGCCCTTCTCCTCGAACCCGGCAATCCGATTGCCGTCGACCCGTACGGCGCCGTAGCGGCCGGCGTCGGCGACGCGAACAGTGCAGACGGTAAGCCGGGAGTCCGAGACCCGATGCGCGGCCCGCATCGCGCCAAAATCGAGGTCGACCCAGGTGTCGCCGTTGAGGACGAACAATTCGCTTTCGCTGCACAGCCGCGCCGCGAAGCGGATCGCGCCACCGGTGCCGAGCGGCTGGTCCTCCACCGCATAGCGGATTCGCAGCCCCGCGAATGCGTCTCCGACGGCCGACTGCACCAGCCCGTGCTTGTAGCCCACCGAGAGCACCACGGACGTGAAGCCCTGCCGCGCGAGATTTTCGAGCAGGATGGCGAGAAACGGCCGGCCGGCAACCGGCGCGAGCGACTTGGGAAGATCTTCGACGACCGGGCGCAAACGCGTGCCTAAGCCGCCGGCGAGTACGATCGCCTCCATCCGTTCGTTTTTAAGTCGGCTTGCGCTTGCCGTGAATCGCTTCCTCGACCAATGCGCAGAAGATATGGCCCAGCACGATGTGCCCTTCCTGAATCTTCTGTGTCTCGGTGTGCGGGACGGCGATCCAGTGGTCGGCCAGGTCGGCCATGGGGCCGCGATTCGCGCCCGTCATGGCGACGGTCACGATGCCGCGTGCGCGCGCGGCTTCCATCGCCTTGACCACGTTCTTGGAGCGCCCCGAGGTCGAAATCCCAACCAGCACGTCGCCCGCCCGTCCCAGGCCTTCCACTTGTCTGGAAAATACGAACTCGTAGCCGAAGTCATTTCCGACCGCGGTCAAAGCGGAAGTATCGACCGTCAGCGCCATCCCCGACATCGCCGGGCGGTCGAACACGAGCCTGCCGAGCAGTTCCGCCGCCAGATGCTGGCTGTCCCCCGCACTGCCGCCGTTGCCGCAGAACATGACTTTGCCGCCTGCAGCGATGGATTTCGCGCACGCCGCGCCCACCCGCTCGACCGTATCGATCAACGCGCGATCGGCCAGGATCGCCTGCATGACCTCGACCGTTTTGGAGATTTCCTTGCGTATGTAGCCGCTCAATCGATCCTCCATCCCTCTGTGCCGCGTTTGGTAAATGAAAACGTCACGACCTGCCCCTCCTCGCGTCCGAGATCGCGAATCACGCGGACGCGCGCAAGGGGATCGATAAAGAACGTGATGAAGCCTCCTCCGCCGGCACCCGAGACTTTCCCGGCAACGGCGCCCGCATTCATCGCGACCTCAAATAGTTTGTCGATGCGGTCGTTGGAGATGCTTGCCGCGGTCTGCCGTTTTGCCGCCCAGCCCCTGTTCAAGGATTCCGCAAACGCGCGAAAGTTTCCGGTGAGAACCGCTTCCTTCATCGCAAAGGCGTCGGCCTTGAGCTGGTGCAGGGCTTCGAGCGATTTCGATGCGCCCGACGAGATGTTCTGGGTCTGCTCGGCGATGATCGCCGCCGAAGATCGCGATACCCCGGTGTAGAACAGCACGGTGGACGCCTCGAGCTCCGAAAGAATCCAGTTCTTGATGCGCAGCGGATTGACGATCACCCGCTCGTTGGCGTAGAACTCCATGAAATTGAATCCGCCGAACGTGGCGGCGTATTGGTCCTGGCGACCGCCCTGGAGCCCCGCGTCGATACGCTCGATCTCGAACGCCAGGCGGGCGATGTCGTAGTCTCCCAGCGGCAGGGAGAGTGCTTCGACGAACGCCTTCACCATCGCCACCACCATCGTCGAGGACGAGCCGAGGCCCGATCCCGGTGGTGCTTCGCAATAGGTAGTCAGCCGGCAGGGAAACGGCTTTCCCCGGAGGAACTGGGTCGTCATTCGCCGGTACACGGCCCGGTGCAGCGTGGCGGCCCGCCGTCTCCTCGAACCCCACATCCTTGGCGACGAACTGCACCTGCGATTCCTTCAGGGGTTCGAGCGTCGCATAGGCATACAGATCCACCGTGGCGTTGAGAATCGCCCCGCCGAACTGTTCGCAATAGGGGGAAAGGTCGGTGCCGCCGCCGGCAAGACCCAGGCGCAGCGGCGCGCGTGCCCGTATCAGCATCGTGCCTTTGTAAATAGCATCCAGTGAAAAAGCGCCGCATTGCCGGTGCAGACGGCGGACGTTCTTGCTAGATGTGATTTTATTCGAAAGCGCGTCCTTCCGCGGCAAGAACTTCCTCGAAGGTCATGTCCGTCGCACTCGCCGTCAGCGCGCATGGGGCTGCAGCGACAGGGGCCGCTCGATCGCGAGAAAAAGCACCGTCGAAACGGCCAGCGTGGCGATGAAAACAAGGGGCAGTGCGATCCAATATACAGCGGGTCCGTAGCTGTTCACCGGCAGGAGCTTTTGAGCCACCATTGCACAAAAATTAACGACGAGGCCATGGATGAGGTAGTAGGAATAGCTCATATTGCCCAGCCAGCGCAACGGAAACCACTCGAACGGCCGGCGCAGATAGCCAACGGCGCCGAAGGAGTACAGGCTGAACAGGTAGAATGGGACGAGCGTCACCAGGACCTTCTCCAGAGCGAGCACACCGCGCTCCTCCCTGCTGGCCCCCGGCGCCATGCTCAACTGCTGCAGGTAGAACAGCACACAAAGGGACGCGACGAACAACAACGCGACAAGCGACTCCCGGATTGCGGAGCTTGTCGGCGGTGGCCGCGATCTCAATCGCTCGTACAAAAGAATGCCCACGATGAACATCAACATCCGCGCGGGAGTCCAGTAGCCGGGGCGAAGCAAGGGGCCGGACAGAAACAGCACGACATAGACTCCGGCCAGTCCCAGGAGAAAGGCGACGCGAGCCGACGGTCTCCACCTCTGCATGCCGGTCGCCCAAATCAGCAGAGGCAAGACAAAGTAGTAGAACATCTCGAAGCTGAGCGACCATGCCACCGTGATGAGCGGCTCCACCGGCGCCAATCCGGCAATCAGCAACAGGCTGGCTGTGAAGGTAACGGTATTGGGCCAGAGCCCTCCCGGAAACTTAGAACGCTCCGGAAACAGCCAGGACAATACCAGGTAGATCGCAAATACCGCCAGATAAGCGGGATAGATCCTTTCGATGCGCCTCTTCCAGAATCGGGGGATCTGCAGGTTCGGCTTTATCGTCGCGGCGTAAATCAGATAGCCGCTCAGGACAAAGAAGAGGTCTACGCCGCAATGTCCGATCTGGTTGAAAAAATACGACAGCTCGAACTGCCACGTACCGGGTGGCAGGTAGAGGATCCCCAGCAGATCGTGATAGTGGACGCAGAAAACAAGCAGCACCGCGAGACCACGCAGGCCCTCCATCGAGCTGATGCGGCTCTTGGTTTCGGGCAGTTCGTACCACTTGGCACCGACGTCCTTCAACCTGCCCGCGAGGGAGACGCTCATTTGTCGTGTCTTGTGGGAACGGTGCCGGCGCGCTGCGTCAGTCTATTGAGCGTCCGCAGCCGGAGACTTATCGTGTCTCCGTGTGGGACGCGGTGTGCCGGCGCGCAGATGATACCATCGGTGCGTGATCTGCTCTTGAGATCCACGCCAAGAATGACGATGCGAGCACTCATTTGCACGCTTGCGGTCGCCTTGATGGTTTCGTGCACGCCGACGATCCGGCAGCTCGATACCACGGAGCCTCGTGACGGGGCGCAACCGGCGGTACTGCGCGTCGGCGCGACGCGCGAAGTGAAGCTTCCGAGTGAGGCCGCGCGAATCGCCCGCGATGGGGACGTCGTCGAGATCGACGCTGGTGTCTATGAAGGCGACGCCGCGGTCTGGCGGCAGAGCCGGCTCATACTCCGCGGCGTGGGCGGGCGCGCCCACGTTCGCGCGGCCGGCGCCCAAGCCGAGGGCAAGGGGATCTGGGTCATCAAGGGCGACGACCCCACCATCGAGGCCGTGGAGTTTTCCGGCGCGAAGGTACCCGACGGCAACGGCGCCGCCATCCGCCTCGAAGGCGCCGGCCTGACGGTCCGCGATTGCTACATACACGACAACGAGAATGGCATCCTGACCGGCGTCAATCGGGCGAGCGATGTCGTCGTCGAGCGTTCGGAACTGGCGCGCAACGGAGCCGGTGACGGCTACACCCACAACCTCTACATCGGCGACATCAGGTCCTTCACGCTGCGTTTCAGCTACGTTCATCACGCGCTCGTCGGACACAACGTCAAGAGCCGCGCGCTGAGGAACGACATTCGCTACAACCGCATCATGGACGAACGCGACGGACGCTCGAGCTACGCCATCGACCTGCCCAACGGCGGACTTTCGTTCGTGATCGGCAACCTGATCCAGCACGGGCCCGAAGCCGAAAATTCTACCGTAATCTCCTACGGCGCCGAGGGGTTCAAGCACCCGTTGAACGAACTCTACTTCGTGAACAACACCGTGGTGAACGACCGGCCGGCCGGCGGCCTCTTCCTCTTCGTCCGAGCCGGCGCCGGTGCGGCGCGGATTCTGAACGACGTGTTTTCCGGGCGTGGTGACGTCTTGAGCGGCCCCGGCGAAGTGCGCGGCAGCGTGGTCGCGGCGAAAACCGATTTCGTCGATCCTGCGGATTTCGACTTCCGGCTCAAAGCGGGAGCCGCGGCGATCGGCCTTGGCGTGGATCCGGGAAGCGCGCACGGTGTCGAGCTCCGCGCCACCGCGGAATACGTCCACCAGGCTGGGCAGAGGCCACGTGACGATTCGGGAAAGCTCGATGCGGGGGCGCTGAAATACCGCGGCGAGCGTTGAATCTGTAGGAAGGGCGTGGCCCTTCTTCAGGACCTCTGAGGCAGGCTCCTGACCCATGCTTCTGTCCAGCGCTCGACCCGGTTGCGCCAGTCGCGGCGTGAAAAAGTATGATTCGCTTCGGGCAGATCATGGCGGGTAACGCGCTCGTCCGCGAGCAACTGGCGCCAGCGGTGGGATCCCGCGACGACATCCTTGAACTCCTGCGCCGTGAGATCGCTACCGCTCAGAATGAGCAGGATTTTGCCCCGGAATCTGCGCAACGCCTCTTCCATCCGGTCGGGCAGAGGCGACTCGCTCGCAGAGGACTCCCCGGCAGCGCGCGGGGAGGAACGGCGCGCCATCGCTTCGGAGGCAATCCTGACGAGCGCGGCTGCAGCCTCGCGAAATTTGAACTCGCCGCTCGCGACCTTCTGCCATAACCCCGCCTGAAGCAGCCGCCGCAGGTAATAGTGCCGGATTTGGACGCGTGCAATCCGGCACTATTACCTGCGGCGGCTGCTTC
>WNFM01027373.1_pt1 | contig 11555 bp, 16 predicted proteins | sample 5400271 | NCBI WGS metagenome assembly WNFM01 (sample SAMN13153352, study PRJNA577476) | soil metagenome | isolation source: 60 cm saprolite on Douglas fir-dominated hillslope | place: USA:California | collected 2013-09-17 | reverse complement strand
GCGAGCCCGGTCTCCTCGCGGATCTCGCGCGCGAGCGCGTCCTCGACCCGCTCGCGTGAATGAAGGAAGCCACCCAGGAAGCGCCACTGCGGCGCGCCGAAGCGATGGCGCGCGAGGAGCACCCGACCGCGCGCATCCACGCCAAGCCCGGTGACCCCTACGAGGAACCGCTCGTTCGCCGCGGTCATGAACCGGCGCTGCCAGCGAACGGGAAAACGGTTGAAGACGAGCGCGAGGAAGCGCATGAGCATCGTCATGAGACTATCGCCGCGATGCGCACGCGCCGCGCGTTCCTCGCGTCGGCGGGCGCGACGATCGTCGGCTGCGCCGCGCCGGCAGTGCTCCCGTCGCCGAGCCCGAGCGCGAGCGCCCCCGCGCCAACACCGACCGCGACGCCGACGCGGCTCCGCACCGCCTCTCCCACGCCCGGACCGCCGGACTGGAGCGCGCTCGCCGCGCGGCTCCAGGGGGCGTTCGTCCGGCCCGCCGACGCGGGGTACGACGCCGCGCGCGTCCTCTACAACACGCGCTTCGACGGCCTGCGGCCGCAGGCGATCGCTCGCTGCGCATCGGTCGCCGACGTGCAGGCGTGCATCGCGTTCGCGCGGAACAGCGGCGTCGCGATCACCGGCCTCGTCGTCGACGTCGGGCGACTTGCGGCAGTCGACGTGCGCCCGGACGTGGCAACGATCGGGGCGGGCACGCGGCTCGCGGACGCCTATGCGGTCGTCGGCTCGCAAGGCCGTGGGATCGCGGCCGGCAGCTGCCCGACCGTCGGCATGGCCGGCCTCACCCTCGGCGGCGGACTCGGGGTCCTCTCACGCGCGTGGGGTCTCACCTGCGACAGCGTCACGAGCATCGACGTCGTGACCGCTGACGGGACCGCACGCACGTGCGACGCGCAGCGCGACCCCGATCTCTTCTGGGCCCTGCGCGGCGGGGGCGGCGGCAACTTCGGCATCGTCACGTCGTTCACCCTGCGGACGAGGCCGACGGCGCCGCTCGCCATCGCGTTCGTGACCTGGCCCTGGGCTCGCGCCGCTGCTGTGGTACGCGCGTGGCAGTCGTGGATCGCCGCGATGCCCGATGCGGTCTGGTCGAACGTGCACCTCGACGCGGCGAGCGGTCCGGAGCCCACGCTCTTGGTCCACGGCGTCGCGATGGAGGACGCCGCGACGTTCCAGTCGCACCTCGACCGGCTCGTGAGCGCGGTCGGCAGCACGCCGGAGAGCCGCACGGTGTTCACGCGCCCCTACCCCGAGGCGATGCTGCTCGAGGGCGGGTGCGCGCAGCTCACGCTCGCGCAGTGCCACCTCACCGGGACCACTCCGGATGGACGGCTCGGCCGGGAGACCTACGCCGCGAAGTCCGCGATCGCGGCGGCGGCGCTCTCGAACGCCGCGATCGACGCGATCGTGGGCGGGCTCGAGGGGCTGCAGGCGCTGCCCAACGCGGGCGCCGGCTCGGTGCTGATCGATGCGATGGGCGGCGCGATCGCGCAAGTGGCAGCGGACGCGACGCCGTTCCCGCACCGCACCGCGATCGCCGCGCTCCAGTTCGTCGCGGGCTGGGACGCGAGCGCTCCGCCGGCCATCGCCGACGCGTCGGTCGCCTGGCTCCGGAGCGTCTACGCCCGGGCACGTCCGCTCATCGGCCCAGGGGCGTACGTGAACTACGCGGATCCCGATCTGACCGACTGGCAGCAGGCGTATTACGGCGCGAATTATCCGCGGCTGCAGCGCGTACGCATGACCTACGACCCGGATGGGTTGTTCGCCTTCCCGCAGGCGATCCGCTAGGGGATCCCGACCGAGGCGATGCCGTGCGCGGTCGGGACCGGCACCTTCTGGATGACGAGCTTCGTGTTCACATCGATGACGTTCACCATGCCGTCCACGTTGGTCGTCAGGAGGATCCGCTCGCCCAAGGGGTCGTACGAGGTGTGGAACGGCTGGCTCCCGAGGCCCTTCGTCTCGGCGACGATCTTGCGGCTCTTGTAATCGAGCCACAGGAGCGACGGGCCTTTGTGATCGGAGAGGACCATGATCGACTTGTCAGGGAAGAAGTACATGCCGTCCTGGTTCTCCTTCGTCGTATGGAACGGGTAATGGTTCGCGCCGAGATGGATCTCCTCCTTCACGGTGTACGTGTCGGGGTCGTAGATGACCATCCGGTCCGACGGCTTGTCGATGAACCCCGATGAGGAGCTCCAGATCTCGGACTGATCGGGCGTGTAGTACGCGTCGTGCACATCCTGGACCTTGAACTTCGTGATCGCGTTCTTCTCGAGGTCGTAGGCCCGCAGGTGATCGGGCTCATTGCTGTTGGTCACCGTGAAGAGGAGGATGTTCGGCCGCTTCGTCCCGATCGTGAGCACGTGCTGCGGAACGCCGACGATCAGCGGCGACAGGAGCCGCCACGAGCCCACCTCGATCCGCGCGATGTAGGTGTCCTTCTCGTGAGCGACGTAGAGGATCTTCGAGTCCGGCGAGAACGCGATCCCGTGCGGCTGCTTACCGACCTTGATGCGCACGATCTCCTTCATCGCGATCGGGTCGATGATGGAAGTCGAGTCGGCGAGCCGGTTGTTCACGGCGACGAACTTCCCATCGGGCGAGACCGCCATCTGGTGCGGGAGCTTCCCGACGGGGATCTTCGCGACGAGCGCGAACTGACCCTTTGGCGCGCCTTCGAGGACCCATACCTGTTCGGTGTTCTCGCTCGCCACGAACACCCGCAGCTTGCTGTACTGCGGTCCTGACGGCGGGGCCGGCGTCGCGGATGCGCCGGCGTCGGGCGTCGCGCTCGGCAGGACGACGTCCGTGGTCGGGCTCGGCGATGCGACCTCGGGCAGCTCCGCCGCGTCGATCGCGCAAGCACCCATGAGGATCGTGAGCACGCCAAGCCAGACGAGGGACCGCGCCGATCTCAAGCCGTCAGCACCCATCCCATTTTTCCCGGGCTCGCCGTCGCCGGGCAAAGCCCGGCGCGGCGCACGGAGGTAAGGCTAGAGCCGGCGGCGGCGGCGTTCGGACACGCGGAGCCGGACCATCGCCCGTTCGAGCGAGGCCCTGGCTCGTGCCTCTTCGAGCCCAACGGGACCAGCCTGGAGCACCTCGCGTGCCCGCGCCCGCGCTTGCTCGGCGCGAGATTCATCGATCTCTTCGGCATGCTCGGCCGCTTCGGTGAGGACGATGACCCGATCGGGTCGGACGTCCATGAAGCCGCCGAACACGGCAAGCGACGTCTCGGTCCCACCCTTCTTGATCCGGAGCTCGCCCGGCCCGAGGGTGGTCAAGAGCGGAGCGTGGTGCGGCAGGATGCCGACGTACCCCTCGCTCGCCGGAGCGATGACCATGTCCACGTCATCCGTGAGGACGACGCGCTCGGGCGTGACGATCTCGAGGCGAATGGGCATCAGGCCGTGGCCTTCGCCATCTGCTCGCCCTTCTCGCGGGCCTGCTCGATCGTGCCGACGTTGAAGAACGCCTGCTCGGGGAGGTCGTCGTGCTTGCCCTCGAGGACTTCCTTGAAGCTGCGGACGGTGTCCGCGACCTTCACGTACACGCCGTCGAGGCCGGTGAACTGCTTCGCGACGTTCAGCGGTTGGGCAAGGAAGCGCTGGATCTTGCGGGCGCGGGCGACGAGGACCTTGTCGTCGTCGGAGAGCTCGTCGACGCCGAGGATCGCGATGATGTCCTGCAGATCCTTGTAGCGCTGCAGCACGCGCTGCACCTCGCGCGCGACGTCGTAGTGCTCCTGCCCGACGACGAGCGGATCGAGCGCGCGGCTCGTCGAGGTGAGCGGGTCGACGGCCGGGTAGAGCGAGAGCTCGGTGAGATACCGCTCGAGGCGGATCGACGCGTCGAGGTGGGCGAACGTCGTCGCCGGGGCCGGGTCGGTGTAATCGTCCGCCGGCACGAAGACGGCCTGCAGCGAGGTGATCGAGCCCTTCTTGGTCGAGGTGATCCGCTCCTGCAGCTCGCCCATCTCGGTCGCGAGGGTCGGCTGGTAGCCCACGGCGCTCGGCATGCGACCGAGCAGCGCGGACACCTCGGAGCCGGCCTGGGTGAAGCGGAAGATGTTGTCGATGAAGATGAGCAGGTCTCTTCCTTCCTCGTCGCGGAAGTACTCGGCGATCGTGAGGCCGGTGAGCGCGACGCGGAGGCGGGCCCCCGGCGGCTCGTTCATCTGGCCGAAGACCATCGCCATCTTGTCCATGACGCCCGACTCGCGCATCTCGCCGAGGAGCTGCGTTCCCTCGCGCGAGCACGTTGCGGATGAGCTCCTGGATGACGACGGTCTTGCCGGTGCCGGCACCGCCGAAGATCGCGGACTTCCCGCCCTTGAAGAACGGGCAGATGAGGTCGATGACCTTCATCCCGGTCTCGAAGATCTCGGCGGTGGTGGCCTGGTCGGAGAAGGACGGCGGCCGGCGGTGGATCGGGTCACGCCGCTCGCCCTTCACCGCGCCCTTGCCGTCGATCGGCTCGCCGACGACGTTGAACACGCGGCCCAACGTCGCCTTGCCGACCGGCACGGTGATCGGGCCGCCGGTGTTCGTCGCCTTCATCCCGCGGCGCAGGCCGTCGGTGCTCTGCATCGAGACGGCACGCACCCAGTTGTTCCCGAGGTGCTGCTGGACCTCCGCGACGACGATCTCGCCGTCGTCGCGCTTCACCGTCAGGGCGTGGTAGATCTCGGGAAGCTCGCCCTCCTCGAATCGCACGTCCAGGACCGGGCCGATGATCTGGACGATCTCGCCGGTCTTCACGGAGCTCTTCGTCGCAACTGCCATCTCGTTATCCCTTCATCGCTTCGGCGCCCGAAGCGATCTCCAGCATCTCTTTCGTGATCCGCGTCTGGCGGGCCTTGTTCGCCGCGAGGGTGAGGTCGTCGATGAGGTCGCCCGCGGCGTCGGTCGCGTTGCGCATCGCGACCATCTGCGCGGAGAACTGCGAAGCCTTGGACTCGAGGATCGCCTGATAGACCGCGACCTCGATGAACCGCGGCACGATCTGGTTCATCACCTCGGCCGGATCCGGCTCGAAGAGGTACTGGATCGTCGCCTCTTTCGCGCGCTCGGCCTCGGGCTCGAGCGGGAGGAGGCGGCGGATCGTCGGCTCCTGGCGAAGCGTGTTCACGAACCGCGTGAACGCGAGGTGCACTTCGTCCGCGTTGCCGCTCGTGAACTCGTCGACGGCCGCGCGAGCGATCGCGTTCGTGTCCGCGGTCGTCGGGCGGTCCGGGATCCCGGGGAACTCGGCAGTCACGGGCACGCGCATCCGGCGCACCGCGTTGATCCCCTTGCGTCCGACGGCGATGTACGACGCGGCGGGCCGATCGCGAAGGAACCGGGTCGTGGTCCGAACGAGGTTCACGTTCATCGGGCCGACGAGGCCGCGGTCCGTCGTGACGAGGACGACGGCGACCTTCTTGACCTCGCGGCGCGCGAGCAGCGGGCTCAGCGTCGGGTCGGCGTACGGCGCGAGGTCGTTCAACACTGACCGCAGCTTCTCCTCGAACGGCCGCGAGGCGAGCACCGCCTCCTGGGCGCGGCGCATCTTCGATGCGGCAACGAGCTGCATCGCGCGCGTGAGCTGCTGGATGTTCTTGATCGACCGGACACGCCGGCGCAGATCTCTCTCGCTAGGCATACGTGTTGGTCTTCTTGAACTCCTCGATCATCGTCCGCGCCTTGGCCTCGGTGTCCTTGCTGAACTGCTTGTCCTTCGAGATGCCGTCCGCGAGCTCGCGGTACTGCGTCTCCATGAACCGGAACAGGTCGCGCTCGAAGTCCTTCACCTTGGCGGTCGGGATGTCATCGAGGTAGCCGTTCGTGACGGCGAAGATGATCACGACCTCCTTGACGAGCGAGAGCGGCTGGTACTGCGGCTGCTTCATGACCTCGATCGTCTTCTCGCCGCGGCGCAGCTGCTGCTGCGTGGCCTTGTCGAGATCCGAGCCGAACTGGGCGAAGGCGGCGAGCTCGCGGTACTGGGCGATGTCCGCCCGGAGGCCCTTCACGACGGCCTTCATCGCCTTCGTCTGCGCGTCGCCACCGACACGTGAGACCGAGAGGCCGGTGTTCATCGGAGGGCGGATGCCCTGGTTGAAGAGGTCCGTCTCGAGGTAGATCTGCCCGTCGGTGATCGAGATGACGTTGGTCGGGATGTACGCGGCGATGTCGTTCGNCTGCGTCTCGATGATCGGGAGCGCGGTGAGCGATCCGCCGCCGTTCTCCTTGTTCAAGCGCGCAGCGCGCTCGAGCAGCCGGGAGTGCAGGTAGAAGACGTCGCCCGGGTACGCCTCGCGGCCGGGCGGGCGCCGCGTGAGGAGCGATACCTGGCGGTACGCCCAGGCGTGCTTCGACAGGTCGTCGTACACGACGAGGGCGTCCTTGCCGCTGTCGCGGAAATACTCGCCCATCGCGCAGCCGGCGAACGGCGCCAGGTACTGGAGCGTCGCGGGGTCGGAAGCCCCGGCGACGACGACGATGGTGTGCTCCATCGCGCCGTGCTCCTCGAGCGTGGCGACGATCTTCGCGACCGAGGACTCCTTCTGCCCGATCGCGACGTAGATGCAGATGAGGTCCTGGCCCTTCTGGTTGATGATCGTGTCGATCGCGACGGCGGTCTTGCCGGTCTGGCGGTCGCCGATGATGAGCTCGCGCTGACCGCGGCCGATCGGGGTGATCGAGTCGATGACCTTGATGCCGGTCTGGACCGGCGTGTCGACGTTCTGGCGCGTGATGACGCCGGGCGCCACGACGTCGACCGACCGGAACTCCTTCGAGACGATCTCGCCCTTGCCGTCGAGCGCGCGGCCGAGCGGATCGACGACGCGGCCGATGAGCTGCGGGCCGACGCCGGTCTGGACGATCCGGCCGGTGGTGCGGACGGTGCCGCCCTCTTCGATGCCGGTGTAGTCGCCGAGGATGATCGCGCTCACGGTGTCCTCTTCGAGGTTGAACGCGAGGCCGAAGACGTCCTTGCCGAAGTCGAGCAGCTCGGAGGCCATGCAGCCGGCGAGCCCGTGGATCCGCGCGATGCCGTCGCCGATCTCGACGACGGTGCCGACATCGGCGGACTCGGCTTGTCCTTCGAACTCCTTGATCTGGGCCTTGATGATGTCGGTGATCTCTGAAGCGGTCGATGCCATCTGACTAACTCCTCTAATTCCCAGCCATGCCGTGACCAAGCGCGTTCAGCTGGGCCCGCACACTGGAATCGACCAGGTGATCACCGAGCTGGATCTGAGCGCCGCCGATGATCGACTCGTCGATCGCGAAGGTCGCTTTGAGCGTGCGGCCGGAGCTCTTCTCGAGGCGCGCGACGAACGCGCGCTGCGCCGCGGCGTCGAGCGCGACCGCGGTGGTGATGGTCGCCTTCACGATGCCCGCTCGGCGGTCGACGAGGTCCGCGAACGCGAGCGCGATATCCGGCAGGAGGCCGATGCGGTCGCGCTGCTCGAGGAGCAGGAGGAGAGAGCCGATCGCCTTCGGATGGCCCTTGGTGGCCGCGGCGACAGCGGCGAGCCGCTGTTTCACCGGCACGCTCGGATTGCGCAGCGCGCGGATGCTCTGCGGCGAGAGGCCGGCCGCGAGGCTGTCGAGCGACGCTCGATAGGCGTCGACCGCCTTCTCGGCCGTCGCGAGGTCGAGCATCGCCTCGGCGTACCGCCGCGGCGCCGATCCGGAAAGGGCCACTAGCTCAGCTTTCCGAGGTCGGGGCCGGCCTCATCGAGCGATCGCTCGATGAGCGCCTGGTGCGTCTTCGCGTCGACCTCCCTGCCGAGGATCCGGCTGGCGGCCAGGACGGCCATCGAGGCCACCTCGGCGCGCAGCTGGGACAGCGCCTGCTGGTGCAATTGCTCGGCGTCGGTCTTGGCGCGCTCGCGCAGCCGATCGCCGTCGGCTTTCGCCTGGGTGCGGATCTGAGCGGCCGCGGCTTCCGCCGCCTGCGTCGTCCGCTCGGCGATGGCCGACGCCTCACGCCTCGCTTCGTTCAATAGGCGCTCGACCTCGGCCTGCATCTGGGTGCGCTCGCGCTTCGCGGCCTCGGCGTTGTCGAGGCCTTCACGGATCCGCTGCGCCCGGGCGTCGAGGGCCTTGGTGACCGGACCCCAGAGGAACCGCTGGAGGAGGTAGAAGAGCAGGCCGAATTGGACGATCGCGACGAGCACCCAATAGGGGTCGACCGTCAGCCCGCCTTCCGCGAGGATGCCGATCGGCGTCACGGGGTGCCGATCTTGAGGTAGAGCAGGATGCCGAGCACGAACGAGAGGATGCCGAGCCCTTCAGCGAGCGCGGCGCCAAGGATCATGTTCGTGCGGATCGCGCCCGCTGCATCCGGGTTCCGCCCGATCGCCTCGGACGACTTCGCGGTGAGGATGCCGATGCCGACGCCCGGTCCGAGGACGCCGAAGCCGACGGCGATGCCGGCGGCAAGACCCTGGAAATCCATGCGTGATGTCCCCCTCTTGTTATTTAGGCCGCGACGGGTTCGGGATGTTGCTCGACGTTCGGAACGCGATCGGTGTCCGAGTGACTCCCCTCCTCGTGAGATTCGTCGTGCGACTCGATGGCGAGCACGAAGTACATCAGGACCAGCAGCGAGAAGACCAGCCCCTGCACGAGGCCGATGAACATCTCGAGTCCGACGAACGGGAGCGCAGCGCCCGGGACCAGCAGGAGTGCGCTCATCACGACCAGCATGATCTCGCCGCCGAACACGTTGCCCCAGAGCCGGAGGGTCAGCGTGAGCATGCGAACGAATTCGCTGAACAGCTCGATCAGTCCGACCGCGATGAAGATCGCGCCGAAGAGCGGCCCGTCCTTGAAGCCGCTGAAGTTGAACCAGCGCTTCGGGTAGCTGAGCTTGAGGCGCCGGAAGCCCTCGGTCTGGTACGCGACCCAGGAGACGAAGGCCATGGCGAAGGTGATGTGGTAATCCGCCGTGGGCGAATGGAGCCAGGTCACCTGGCCGACGAACGGGACGATGGACAGCCAGTTCGACAGCACGATGAACAGGAACAGCGTCCCGAACAGGGGCAGGTAGCGCCGAGCCGTCGGTCCGCCGATCCCCTCGACGAAGGCACCGAGCCCATCGACGAGCATCTCGACGAGGTTCTGCAGCCCGGTCGGTCGGTCCTGCATGCGCCGTGTCGCCAGATAGGCCACGGTCGAGATGAACGCGATGACGATCAGCATCGTGAGGTGGGCGTTCGTGTAGCTCACCGGCCCGATGCTGAAGAGCGGCTCGCCGGTGAGCGCGAAGCTCGTCGGGATGGCCGGGTAGTGGAACCCCTTCGGGAAAAGGAAGTCCACTACCGCTGCGACTCGCGCGCGCGCTCGGCCTCGTCCACCTCGGCCTGCCACTTGCGTCCGGCCTCGCGGGCGCGCTCGCTCGACGGCGTTATCGGGTTGTCGTCCGCGTATCGCTTGATCAGCAGTGCCACGCCTCCCCCGGCGGCCGCCATCCCCAGAAAGATCAGACCCAACAGGCCCCATGGCGAGGTGCCCAGCGCGGCATCGAGCTTCAGACCGAGCCAGGCACTTAACCCGATAGGGACCGCGATGATGAATCCGACCTGGCCCAGGATCGCCGCGTTCAACGCGCTCCACCCGGGGTGCGGAGTGCGGCCAAGACGGACGTCAGTCTATGAGGAAAACGCGGTCGGCGCGAGTCAGCGAGCGGGGCCCGCGTCATCTAGAGCCAGCCCTTCCGCCGGAAAAAGACCGCCAGGGCTACTGCGCTCACCACGGTGAAGGCGATCGAGCCCCAGAAGACCACGGCGGAGTCGTACGGGATGAAGGTGACGAAGTTCTGGCCGAAGAAGCTGGTGACGATGGTCATGACGAAGAGGATCGTCGCGACGGCGGTGAGGACCTTCATCACTTCGTTCAGCCGGTTGGAGACCGCGGCCAGGTTCGCGTCGACGATGTTGCTCACGAGATCGCGCAACGTGTCGATCTCGTCCGTGACGCGCACGACGTGGTCGTACACGTCCTGGAAGTAGCGCCGCTCCTCCGGCCCATAGCACTCGACGTCGCCTCGGCTCAGCACCTGGAGCACCTCGCGCTCGGGTGCGACCAGCTTGCGGACGCGGACGAGGTCACGTTTCAGCAGGAAGAGATCCGCGAGCGAGGTCCGCAGCGCGTCGCCCTTCACGTCCTGGAGGATCACGGCCTCGAGGACGTCGGCGCGCTCGCCGTAGTCGTCGACGATCGGGAAGTAGCCGTCGACCGTCGTATCGAGGAGCGCATGCAGGAGCATGCCCGCGGACGCGAGGCGGCCGTCGCGCCAGCGTCGCTCGACCTCGGCGCGGGCCGGCCATTCCCCCGTGCGCACCGTCACGATGACGTCGGTGAACGCGAAGATCGAGAAGATCTCGGTCCGCAGCGTGCCCGGGCTGTCGACGGCGAGCGCGCTGAAGGTGATGAAGTAGTAACGGTCGTACGCGTCGGCCTTCGGGCGCTCGTGGAGCTCGCGCGCGTCCTCGACCGCGAGCGGGTGCAGGCCGAGCTCCTCGGCGATCAGGGCCATCTCCTTCTCGTCAGGGGCGGCGAGGTCCAGCCACGCGGGCGTGCCGCGGAGCTCCGAGAGATCGGCCGGCGGGCGCTCGCGTACGCCATCGGTCTGCTTCACGAGGAGCCGGGCGGTCACGCCGCGATGCTAGGTGGAGAAGCGGCGGACGAGGCGCAGCAGGTCGTCGGCGTGGAACGGCTTGCGGAGGTACGCCTCGGCGTTGCAGCGATCAGCCTCGCGCTTCGGGTCGGCCGCGGCCGTGAGGATCACCAGCGGCACATGGCGCAGGCGCGTTCGGAGCTCGCGGGCGAAGGTCGGGCCGTCGATGCCCGGCATCTGCACATCGAGCACGATCATCGCCGGCGGCTCGATGTCGATCGCCCGCAGCGCCTCCGCGCCGTCGTGGGCCTCGCGGACCGGGATGCCATGCTCCGCCAGCACCTCGCGCTCCGCGGCGAGGATGGCTCGATCGTCGTCGACGATGAGCACCGGTCGCGTCCGGCGTCCGGTCAGCGTCATGACACCGTCAATGCAATCCGCGTTCCCGTTCGATACTGGCGCCGTGCCACGACCAAAGGGGCTCCGCGCGGCGGACGAGGTCATCCCCAAGCTCGGCATTCCCGAAGGCCAGTCGGCCCTCCGCATCGGCGACGTCGCGACTTACGACCGCCCGCTCGAGCACCTCGCCGGCCAGCTCGACCGCGCCGAGCTCGAGCTCCCCCTTCGCTATCGCGCCGCGCGGTTCGGTCTGGTCCTTTGTTTCGCGCTCGAGCCGATCAGCGCCAACGCGCTCGCCGCTGAGCTCGTGCGCGTGACGAACGAGCAGGGCGCGATCTGGATCGTCGTGTGGAAGAAGCCGTTCCTGCGGCCGGCCTTCCTGTCATGGGACGACATGCACGCGGCGATGCTCCCGACGGGATGGGTGGACCACAAGATCCTCAGCTTTGGCGACCAGGTCTACGCGACGCGGTTCGTGCTCCGGATAGCCCTGCGAAAGTAGTCAGCCGACAAGGAATCCACGCGTGC
>WNFM01291006.1_pt3 | contig 11556 bp, 7 predicted proteins | sample 5400271 | NCBI WGS metagenome assembly WNFM01 (sample SAMN13153352, study PRJNA577476) | soil metagenome | isolation source: 60 cm saprolite on Douglas fir-dominated hillslope | place: USA:California | collected 2013-09-17 | reverse complement strand
GACGCTGCAGCCGCGCATCCTCAACATCACCGACGTGCTCGCCGAGCTGTCGCATCTCCTGCGCCGGCTGATCGGCGAGAATATCGAGCTGAAGATGGTGCATGGCCGCGATCTCGGCCTGGTCAAGGTCGATCAGGGCCAGCTCGAGCAGGTCATCATCAACCTGGTCGTCAATGCGCGCGACGCGATGCGCGGCGGCGGCACGCTCACCATCCGGACGAGCAACGTCACGCATGCCGGGCCTACCCGGCGCGGTCACGAGATCGTGCCGCCCGGCGAGTATGTGCTGATCGACGTCACCGACACCGGCGAAGGCATCCCAAGGGAAAATCTCGTCCGCATCTTCGAGCCCTTCTTCTCGACCAAGGAGGTCGGCTCGGGAACCGGTCTCGGCCTCTCGACCGTCTACGGTATCGTCAAGCAGACCGGCGGCTTCGTCTTCGTCGACAGCGCGCCGGGGCAGGGCGCCGTCTTCTCGATCTACCTGCTGCGCCACCTCCACGGCGAGGCGGTGGCGGCGCGCAGCGAGGCCGGCGAGCCGGTCACCGTGCACGATCTGACCGGCGCCGGCACCGTGCTGCTGGTCGAGGACGAGGATCCGGTCCGCCTGTTCAGCGCCCGCGCCCTGCGCAACAAGGGCTACAAGGTGATCGAGGCGAAGAGCGGCGAGGCGGCACTCGAGGTTATCCATCGCGCCACCGAGACGATCGATCTCCTGATCACCGACGTGGTGATGCCGCGGATGGACGGGCCGGGCCTCATCCGCGTCGTGCGCGAGACGCATCCCGACATGAAGGTGATCTTCATCTCCGGCTATACCGAGGATTCCTTCCGCAAGCGGCTCGATACCGACGCCGAGATCCACTTCCTGCCCAAGCCCTTCAGCCTCAAGCAGCTCGCCACCAAGGTGAAAGAGGTGATGAGCGGAGGCTAGGCGCCTGCCGGGCGTTACGCCCTTTCGGCATGAATCGTCCAGCGATGCAAGCCACGTTCTAAACCGCCGCGCTCCCCCCGCGTAGCGTCGATACCACCTGCGCGTCTCGGCCGATGAGCTCGACCGGGACGGTTTGGCGGATGTGGACGATAGGGGGCGGCGATGAACTCGATCTCGAGACGGAACGTTCTCGGCACCGCGGCGCTCGGCGCCGGCGGTCTCGTCATGCCGGCGATGGCGCGAGCCGCCGAGCGCAATCTCCAGCTCGCGCAGCTGCCGGGCAGCCCACCGCTCGCCGAGCCGGCGCCGCCGGCGCTCGCCGGCACCGAGCTTCCGTCGTTCCGCTTCGCCATGGAGGCGCAGCAAGGCAAAATCGGCAATGGCGGCATCGGCAAGGAGGCGACGGTCGTCGAGTTCCCGGTCTCGCAGGACATCGCCGGCGTGTCGATGCGCTTGGATCCCGGCACCGCGCGCGAGCTTCATTGGCATGCGACCGCCGCCGAATGGGCCTATGTGATTTCCGGCCGTTGCCGGGTCTCGGTGCTCGATCCCCAGGGCCATTCGGAGATCCTCGATTTCGGTCCCGGCGACGTCTGGTACTTCCCGCGCGGCCATGGCCATTCGATCCAGGGGATCGGCTCGACGCCGTGCCACTTCATCCTGGTCTTCGACAACGGCTATTTCTCCGAGTTCGGCACGTTCAGCATCACCGACTGGCTCGGCCATACGCCGCCCGAGATTCTGTCCAAGACGCTCGGCGTCCCGTCGGACAGCTTCTCGGCGATCCCCAAGGGCGAGGTCTATTTCGCCAAGGGCCCGGTGCCGGGTCCGCTGCCGAGCGATCCGCCGGCCGCCTCCGAGACGACCGGCCCGCTCACCCATCGCTATCGCCTGGAGGCCCACAAGCCGATCGAATTCGCCGGCGGGTCGATCAAGCGCGTCACCGTCATGGATTTCCCGATCTCGACGACGATCTGCGGCGCCACGATGCTTCTCAAGCCCGGCGCGCTGCGCGAGCCGCATTGGCACCCCAACGCCGCAGAATGGCAATATTACATCGGAGGCCGCGGCCGCATGACCGTCTTCGGCTCGCACGGCCGCATCCGTACCGATGAGTTCGAGCCCGGCGATGTCGGCTACATTCCGCAGGGCTACGGCCACTACATCGAGAGCATCGGCAGCCAGGATTGCGAGATCCTGCTCGCCTTCAACAACGGCAATTACGAGGAGATCTCGCTCTCCGATTGGCTGGCCTCCAATCAGCCCTTGCTGCTGGCAACCCATTTCGGCCTGCCGGAATCGGTTATCGCCCAGTTTCCCAAGCAATCCGTCTTCATCGCCTCGGGAAAATCCTGACGCGAAAATCCTGACGCGGCGATCGCGGAGGCGGCGCGGCAACGAGAACGGGGAGCTCGCATATGACCACGGACGAATTGATGGCGGCGCCGCAGAGCCTTAGCTTCTGGCGCATCGCGGCATCGAATGTCAGCCTGCCGGAAGTGCATCGCTCGGTCGCCGTGCCCAAGAGCGCCACCCTCTTCCGCAAGCTGCTCGCCTTCAGCGGCCCGGGCTATCTCATCTCGGTCGGCTACATGGACCCCGGCAATTGGGCGACCGACATCGCCGGCGGCTCCGCCTTCGGCTACTCGCTGCTCTCGGTCATCATCCTGTCGAACCTACTGGCGATGCTGCTGCAGGGGCTGAGCGCCAAGCTGGCGATCGTGACCGGCCGCGACCTCGCCCAGGCCTGCCGCGAGCATTATTCGCCGCCCGTCGCCACCGCGCTCTGGGTCCTGAGCGAGCTCGGCATCTGCGCCTGCGATCTCGCCGAGGTACTCGGCACCGCGGTCGCCCTCAACCTGCTCTTCGGCCTGCCGCTGCTCGTCGGCGTCTGCCTGACGGCGGGCGACGTTCTCGTCGTGTTGCTGCTGCAGCGCCGCGGCTTCCGTCATCTCGAAGCCTTCGTCGTCGGTCTCATCGGCCTCGTCGGCGGCGGGCTGCTGTTCGAGGTCCTGCTCGCCCAGCCGGCGGTCGGCGAGCTCGTAGCCGGGTTGTTGCCGCGCGGCGAGCTCCTGAGCGATCCCAAGATGCTCTATATCGGCATTGGCATCGTCGGTGCGACCATCATGCCGCATAATCTATATCTCCACTCCTCGATCGTGCAGACGCGGCGCTATGACACGACGCTGAGCGGCAAGCGCGAGGCGATCCGCTTCGCCATCTTCGACTCGTCCGTCGCGCTGACCATCGCGCTCTTCATCAACGCCGCCATCCTGGTGATGGCGGCGGCCGCCTTCCACACCAGCGGCCATGTCGAGGTGACGGAAATCCAGGACGCCTACGCCCTGCTAGCCCCGGTTCTCGGCGCGCCGCTCGCCGCCACGGTGTTCGCCCTCGCCCTGCTTGCCGCCGGGCAGAATTCGACGGTCACCGCCACCCTCGCGGGACAGATCGTGATGGAGGGATTCCTCAATTTCTCGGTGCCTTCCTGGCTGCGCCGGCTGATCACCCGGCTCGTCGCCATCGTGCCGGCGGTGATCGTGACCGCCCTGGCGGGCGACAGCGGCGTCACGCAATTGCTGATTCTCAGCCAGGTGGTTCTCAGCCTGCAACTGCCTTTCGCCGTCGTGCCGCTGGTTCAATTCACCAGCACGCACGGCAAGATGGGCCCGTTCGTCAACGGCCCCTGGCTGATCGGCCTGGCCTGGCTCACAGCCGCGATCATCATCGGCCTGAACCTGAAGCTGCTCGCCGATATGTGGCTGGCGTGATGGTGGCGAGGACGCAAGCGGTTCGGCTAGGGCGCCGCCCGCCGGCGATACGCCATCGGCGTCATCGCGTGATGGCGGCGGAACACCCGGCCGAAATGCGATTGATCGGCGAAGCCGCAGGCGAGGGCGATGTCGACGAGCGCCAGCCGCGTCGTCGCCAGCAGCTCGCAGGCGCGCTCGACGCGGCGCTCGACGATATAGCGATGTGGCGGCAGCCCTGTCGCCTGCTTGAAGCAACGCTGGAAATGGAACGAGCCCTGCTCGGCGAGCGCCGCCAGCGCCTCGAGACCGATCTCGCCGCCGATATTGTCATCGATGTGGTCGAGCACGCGCTTCAGGCGGCGCGCCGACAGCCCGCCGGACGCCGGACGCGGTGCCGCCACCGCGCGGTTCGAGTGGCGCCGACCGAGATGGGCGAGCAGCGTGGCGACCAGACCATCGATCAGCAGCGACGCAAAGGGGCGGGGCTCGACCGCCTGGTTGCGGAAGGCCATCCCGATCTGCACGAGCAGCGGATCGTCGGCGCAGAAACGGTCGAGCAACTCGATCTCGCAGCCGTCGCAATCCGCGGCAGCGCCGAGCGACGAGCGCAAGCGATCGGGCGCGATCCACGCGTTGACCACTTCGGCGGGCCGGTCCCAGCGCCAATCGATCGGCACGCCGGCGACCGTCGCGAAGAAATTGCCGACGATCGAGGTGCCGTCGCCGCGACGCTCGCCGACCTGCCGCCAGTGATGCGTGCGGCCTGCCAGCTGAATGGTGATGCAGTGATGGGAGAATCCGTCGACGCGAAATGCCGCCCCGGCGTAACGATGATGGGAGACGCACAAGCCAGTCTCGGCGTGCAGGATGCGATCGAATTGCGACGGGTGGGAGAGGGCGCTCGGGAACGCCCGTGGCTCGACCAGAGCTCGGGCGTGCGGAGGTGGCGTGCCAGACTCGCCGGGGTCCATGCGCAAGACCCTCCCGCTCTATGCCTCGATCGCCGGGCGGCGTTCACGCAACCGACAGGCGATAAAATCGTGCTCCCCGAACACAGGATAGGCGAGTCGAAAATGTCGCGCCGGCCGCCGCCGACGGTCGATGGCGGATCATGACATCGCGCTATTCCTTTCATCTCGGGGCCGCGCCGGCTGTTTCCGTCGATGGACGCGCCGCGGGAAGCGGTGCGATCGTCGAGGATTTTCCACTGCTCTCCGGCATCTCGGCCGCCGCCCTGACCCTGCCGTGCGGCGCCGTCGAGGGACCGCGGTGGTACACCAATGCCGGGCTGCTGGCCTATTGCACGCAAGGCGCGGCACTGGTCACGGTTCTCAGCCCCGCCAATTTGCATGACGTTTTCACCGTCGACGCCGACGAGCTCTTCTTCGTCGAGCAGGGCTTCGCCTATTCGATCGCCAACGCCTCCGCCGGGCCGACCCATTTGATCGCGTTGTTGAGCCATGAGAGGCCGGTCGCCTGCGCACCCGCCGATCTGATCGCCGCACCCCCGTCCTTCATCCGCTCGTCGGTTCGCGGTGCGGCGGTTGCGCCGCGCGTCTCCAGCCCGCACAAGCTCGCCATGCGGGAGGTCAGGCCGTCGGCCTGTGCCGGCGGCGCCACCACCCGCGTGGTGACCGGCGAGGAGCTGTCGATCCTCGACCGTCTCGCCCTCTGCACGCTCGCCGTGCTGCCGTCGGGCGCGGCGGAGCCGCATTGGCATCCCAATTGCGGCGAGCTCGGATACGTGCTCGGCGGGCGGGCCCGGCTGTCGGTCGTGAGCCCGCAGGGTGGGATCGAGCGTCTCGAGCTCGGCCTCGGCGACCTCTATTTCGTTCCGCCGGCCTATCCGCATTGGCAGGAGACGCTCGGCGAGGATGAGCTGCGCATCCTCATCGGCTTCACCCACCAGGAGCCGCTGACGATCGCGCTCGGGAATGCCGTTGTCGCCTTCCCGATGGCGGGCCGGAATTGCCGCAGCGGGGGGTGAACAAATCCGTCAACGAGGCTCTTGCCATCGAGAACAAATCATGTACAATCCCATCCATTGCATCGGGTACCACCGTATGGAATAAGGGGAGAAGCAATGGCTGAGAGCGGGCTGCGGCTGGTCGGTAAGGACAATATGGACAACAAGCAAAAGGCATTGGACGTGGCGCTGGCCCAGATCGAGCGCGCCTTCGGTAAGGGCTCGGTGATGAAGCTGGGCTCGCGCGAGGGGGTCGCCGATGTCGAGGTGGTCTCGACCGGCTCGCTCGGCCTCGACATCGCCCTCGGCATCGGCGGCCTGCCGCGCGGCCGGGTGGTCGAGATCTATGGGCCGGAAAGCTCGGGCAAGACGACGCTGGCCCTCCATGTCATCGCCGAGGCGCAGCGCGCCGGCGGGACCTGCGCCTTCGTCGATGCCGAGCACGCGCTCGACCCCGGCTATGCCAAGAAGCTCGGGGTCAATATCGACGAGCTCTTAATCTCGCAGCCCGATGCCGGCGAGCAGGCGCTCGAGATCGCCGATACGCTGGTCCGCTCCGGCGCGATCGACGTGCTGGTCGTCGATTCGGTGGCGGCGCTGGTGCCGCGCGCCGAGCTCGAGGGCGAGATGGGCGACAGCCATGTCGGCCTGCAGGCGCGGCTGATGAGCCAGGCGTTGCGCAAGCTGACCGGCTCGATCTCGCGCTCGCGCTGCATGGTCATCTTCATCAATCAGATCCGCCTCAAGATCGGCGTCATGTTCGGCAGCCCGGAAACCACCTCGGGCGGCAACGCGCTGAAATTCTACGCCTCGGTGCGGCTCGACATTCGCCGCATCGGCTCGATCAAGGAGCGCGAGCAGATCACCGGCAACCAGACGCGGGTCAAGGTGGTCAAGAACAAGATGGCGCCGCCCTTCAAGGTCGTCGATTTCGACATCATGTACGGCGAGGGCGTCTCCAAGCGCGGCGAGCTCGTCGATCTCGGCGTCCAGGCCGGGGTGGTCGAGAAATCGGGCTCGTGGTTCTCCTATGACGGCCAGCGCATCGGCCAGGGCCGCGAGAACGCCAAGAACTTCCTCAAGGAAAACCCGGCGATCGCCGACGCCATCGAGCGTGCCATCCGCGGCAATGCCGGCCTCGTCGCCGACGCCATGATATCCGCCCCGAGCAGCGAGTCCGCGGCCGAGGACTAGGCCGGAGCGGTCGAAACCAGGGGCGCCGGGGCGATGCCGCTCCGGCGCCCTTTCGCTTTCGGCGGCGCGAAACCTCGGGAGCACCTGCATTCCGCCTGCATTTTGCTGGGTGCCGGTCCGATCCCTCTCCCCTCGCGGGAGAGGGATCAATCAGCCCCTCGGCTGGACAATCCGCGTGGTGCCGCGCTAAAAGCCAGCGAGACGACCCTAGGCCGGGGCATCGCGCCCTTGGCTCGGCGGCGCAAAGGGCCCACATTTCCGTCATGCAGAGCACCAACGACATCAGAGCCGCCTTCCTGGACTATTTCGCGCGCAACGGCCACGAGGTCGTGGCGTCGAGCCCGCTGGTGCCGCGCAACGATCCGACCCTGCTCTTCACCAATGCCGGCATGGTGCAGTTCAAGAACGTCTTCACCGGCGCCGAGAAGCGCAATTACGTGCGCGCCGCGACCTCGCAGAAATGCGTGCGCGCCGGCGGCAAGCACAACGATCTGGAGAATGTCGGCTACACCGCGCGCCACCACACTTTCTTCGAGATGCTCGGCAATTTCTCCTTCGGCGACTATTTCAAGGACCGCGCCATCGAGCTCGCCTGGAACCTGGTGACCAAGGAGTTCGGCCTCGCCAAGGACAAGCTGCTGGTCACCGTCTATGCCGATGACGAGGAGGCGGCGGGGCACTGGCGCAAGATCGCCGGCCTGCCGGATAGCCGCATCATCCGCATCGCCACCTCGGATAATTTCTGGCAGATGGGCGATAGCGGTCCGTGCGGCCCCTGCTCGGAGATCTTCTACGACCACGGCGAGCAGATCCCCGGCGGCCCGCCCGGCAGTCCGGACGGCGACGGCGACCGCTTCATCGAGATCTGGAATCTCGTCTTCATGCAGTTCGACCAGATCCGGCCGGGCGAGCGCAACCCGCTGCCGCGCCCGTCGATCGACACCGGCATGGGGCTGGAGCGCATCGCCGCGGTGATGCAGGGCAAGCACGACAATTACGACATCGACCTGATGCGGGCGCTGATCCTCGCCTCGGCCGAGGCGGCGCAGGTCGCGCCCGACGGGCCGCACGCCGTCTCGCACCGCGTCATCGCCGACCATCTGCGCGCCTCGTCCTTCCTCATCGCCGACGGCGTGCTGCCGTCGAAGGAGGGGCGCGGCTACGTGCTCCGCCGCATCATGCGGCGCGCCATGCGCCACGCCCATATCATCGGCTGCAAGGAGCCGCTGATGTGGCGGCTGGTGCCGGCGCTGGTTCGCCAGATGGGCGCCGCCTATCCCGAGCTGGTGCGCGCCCAGGCGCTGATCGGCGAGACGCTGAAGCTCGAGGAGACCGGCTTCAAGCAGACGCTCGAGCGCGGCCTCAAGCTGCTCGACGAGGAGGAGGCGAGGCTCGGCACGGGCGACGAGTTCCCCGGCGATGTGGCGTTCAAGCTCTACGACACTTACGGCTTTCCGCTCGATCTGACGCAGGACGTGCTGCGCACGCGCGGCCGCAAGGTGGCGCTCGACACCTTCGACAGCGCGATGGAGCGCCAGCGCGCCGAGGCGCGCAAGAACTGGGTCGGCTCCGGCGATACCGCGACCGAGCAGCTGTGGTTCGAGCTGCGCGAGAAGCACGGCGCCACCGAGTTCCTCGGCTACGACGCCGATGTCGCCGAGGCGAGCATCCAGGCGATCGTCGTCGACGGCAAGCCGGTCGACGCGGTGAAGAGCGGCCAGGAAGCCGCCATCATCGTCAACCAGACGCCGTTCTACGCCGAATCCGGCGGCCAGAGCGGCGATAGCGGCATCATGTTCGCGCCCGATGGCGGCGAGTTCACCGTGCGCGACACCGTCAAGAAGGCAGGCGAGCTCTTCGTCCATCTCGGCACGATGGTGCATGGCGCGCTGATGGTCGGCGACGCCGTCGAACTCCGCATAGATCTGTCGCGGCGCACCGCCCTGCGCGCCAACCACTCGGTCACCCATCTCATCCACGAGGCGCTGCGCCGTCGGCTCGGCGAGCATGTGACGCAAAAAGGCTCGCATGTCGCCGCCGACCGCATGCGCTTCGATTTCAGCCACAGCAAGGCGCTGACCCAGGAGGACATCCAGGCGGTCGAGGACGAGGTCAATACCCGCATCCGCAACAATGCCGAGGTGACGACGCGGCTGATGACGCCGGAGCGCGCCACCGAGGCCGGCGCCCTGGCGCTGTTCGGCGAGAAATACGGCGACGAGGTGCGTGTCGTCGCCATGGGCGATAGCGACGAGGAGGCCAAGCGCGCCTATTCCGTCGAGCTGTGCGGCGGGACGCATGTCCGTCGCACCGGCGATATCGGCCTCGCCAAGATCGTCTCCGAGAGCGCCGTCGCCTCGGGGGTGCGCCGCATCGAGGTGCTGACCGGCGCCGCCGCCGAGGCCTATGTCGCGCAGGAGGAGGCGCTGCTGCGCCAGGCCGCGGCCGGTCTCAAGGCGACGCCGGCGGAAGTGCCGGCGCGCATCGCCGGCCTCGTCGAGGAGCGCCGGCGGCTCGAGCGCGAGGTTACCGAGCTGCGCCGCCAGCTCGCCAGCGGCGGCGGCAGCGCCGGCCGCCCGGCAGCGAAGGAGATCGCCGGATCGAGATTCGCCGGCCGCATCGTCGATGACGTGCCCGGCCGCGAGCTCAAGCAGCTGGCCGACGATCTCAAGAGGGAGGTCGGCTCCGGCATCGTCGCCGTGATCTCGCGCGTCGACGGCAAGGCGTCGATCGTCGTCGGCGTCACCGATGATCTCACCGCGCGGTTCAGCGCCGTCGATCTCGTGCGTGTGGCCGCCGAAGCGCTCGGCGGCAAAGGCGGCGGCGGCCGGCCCGACATGGCGCAAGCCGGCGGCCCCGACGCGGCGCGCGCCGAAGCCGCGCTGGCGGCGCTAGAGGCGGCGCTGGCGGGAACCGCGAAGGCGGCGGAGTAGGGAACCCGCATTTCGTCGCGGAAGATCCAGCGGCCTCTACTTGTTGATCAAATGGATGTCGCGAAAGGTGAAGGGGATACTCTCGGCGATCACGCCGACGATGGCTCGGTGCGCGATTTCGCGCGCAGCGGGTGGCAGCGACTCGAAACTTTTCGTCGCGTAGCCAATCTCGATCACGCGGTGCGCTGGCGAGACGGACACGATCGTTCCGCGCGCGGGGGGCAGAAAGGCGATCGTTTTCGCAAGCAAATTGAAGCTCTTGCCATCGAATACTTCTATATCGAGTTGTATCCCGATGAACGATCCTTCATGCGAGACCTCGACATACGCGCCATTGTGAGTGCCGTAGCCATAGCGCGCGCGCATCACAACGATGGCATCGACCATGCCCGAGGCGACCTTGCTCCTCAGGCGAGCAGCGACCTCGTCGGTGGATCCGTCCATCGGGCCGGTCACGGTACCATCGTCGGTTAATCCCCCAGGATCGAGTCCCAACGGAGCTATCCAATACGAACTCGCCAAGACTTGCTCGGCTCTTGCCTGGATAACGCTAGCAAGGCGCCAGTCGACGTTGACAAATGTCTGCTCATTGTCGAAAAGCAGGGAACGCATGACGTGCAGCTTGTCAGGAAAGGCAACGACGACCGCGATCGAGCGGATCTCCACATTCGTCGCGATCGAACGAGGCCAGCATCCCGCTAGAACGATCGCTACCGTTAATACGCAGAGTCGCGAAAAGGTACGCGCGCGGCGGACACCGAAAGCAGCTGAGCGGTCGATGAATCGCACGCGACCTACCTGCCCGCTATTCGCTCATATTTCGGCGGAGAATACCTCACTGTCCGCTCCCGCTGCCAAGGAGGGTAAGTGAGGCGCTGCGACACCTACGCCATCGCCTTCTTGAGATTGGCGTCGAGCTTGTCGAGGAAGGCGGTCGTCGTCAGCCAGGGCTGCTCGGGGCTGATCAGGATGGCGAGGTCCTTGGTCATGAAGCCGGCCTCGACGGTGTCGATGCAGACCTTCTCGAGCGCCTGGGCGAAGCGCGTCACCTCGGGCGTGCCGTCGAACTCGCCGCGGTAATAGAGGCCGCGGGTCCAGGCGAAGATCGAGGCGATCGGGTTGGTCGAGGTCTCCTTGCCCTGCTGGTGCAGGCGGTAGTGACGCGTCACCGTGCCATGCGCCGCCTCGGCCTCGACCGTTTTGCCGTCGGGGGTGAGCAGCACCGAGGTCATGAGGCCAAGCGAGCCGAAGCCCTGCGCCACCGTGTCCGACTGCACGTCGCCGTCGTAGTTCTTGCAGGCCCAAACGTAATTGCCGCTCCACTTCATGGCGCTCGCCACCATGTCGTCGATCAGCCGGTGCTCGTAGGTCAGGCCGCGCTTCTTGAACTCGGCGGCGAACTCCTTGTCGAAGACCTCCTGAAAGAGGTCCTTGAAGCGCCCGTCATAGGCCTTGAGGATGGTGTTCTTGGTCGAGAGATAGACCGGCCAGCCGCGCTGCAGCCCGTAATTGAACGACGAGCGGGCGAAGCCGATGATCGACTCATCGAGATTGTACATCGCCATGCCGACGCCGCCGCCGGGGAAGTCGAAGACGTTGAACTCGATCGGCTTGCTGCCGTCCTTGGGGGTGAAGGTCATGGTCAGCTTGCCGGGGCCGGGGGCGACGAAATCGGTCGCGCGGTACTGATCGCCGAAGGCGTGGCGGCCGATGACGATCGGCGCCGTCCAGCCCGGCACCAGCCGCGGCACGTTCTGGCAGATGATCGGCTCGCGG
>WNFM01340307.1_pt2 | contig 11557 bp, 12 predicted proteins | sample 5400271 | NCBI WGS metagenome assembly WNFM01 (sample SAMN13153352, study PRJNA577476) | soil metagenome | isolation source: 60 cm saprolite on Douglas fir-dominated hillslope | place: USA:California | collected 2013-09-17 | reverse complement strand
GAAAAGTGTATAAGCGATAAAAAGAACATTGCCTGTAGCACGGGTCTGCATGAGACACTCTGTGAGTAACGCCTGCCCTCGCGCCAGGTCGCCAACCAGGAGGAAGGCCTCTATTCCCAGGTTCAAGAGCGCAATAGTGACCCCCCTGCTGTTACCTACCTGCTTTGAGCGCCGCAGGAGTTCCTCTGCCAGCGCGCGTCCTTCCTCGTGCCGTCCTTGCTCAAAAGCAAGCATTGTCAGGGTTTCGAGCGAGGTGGCCATGCCCCAGGCATCGCCCATCTCACGGGAGAGTGCCAGCGCCTCCTCGGCCCAGATGTGTGCCGTCGCATACTGGTTCTTTTTATGGACTATCTTTCCTAGTGCCCAGAGGGAGAGGATCATGCCTTGCCGGTCTTCCAGTTCACGGAACAGTTGCAGGCCTTCTTTGCAGAGCGCCTCTGCCTGCACATGCTGGCCTAGCTCGCCCGTGAGTACCCCCGCGCCAATGAGCGCCTTTGCCCGCAACGCTACTGCGCCTGGCCCGGCGGCAGTCAGCAGGTGCTCCAGGATGCTGTACCCTTCACGATGATGCCCATGCAGCGACCAGAAGCGCCACAGGGCGGTAGCGAAGTGCAAGGCGGTCTCCAGCTCACCCTGCTCGATCAGCCAGGCGAGGGCAGCCCGCAGATTCTCATGTTCGCGCTCAAGTCGCTCCAGCCACTGCTCCTGCTCTGGGCTGATGAGTCCGTGCTCTGCCTCTTCTGCCAGCCGCAGGTAGTAGGCCGCGTGCGCCTGTCGCACGGCCTCCACCTCCTCATGCGCAGCCAGCGCCTCCCATGCGTATTCGTGCACGGTCTCGAGCATCAGCAAGCGTGGCTCGTCATTCGCCTCTTCTCTCTGTTGCGCGAAGCTTTTGTCAATGAGGGAGGTGACGGCTTCGAACACGTCTGTCTCCGCATTGTCAAGAGCGTGGCACATAGCTTGCGTCGCCTCCAGGGTGCAGCCGCCGACGAAGACGGCCAGGCGGCGGAAGAGTCGCTGTTCCTGGGCATCCAGGAGATCGTAACTCCACTCGATGGTGGCGCGCAGGGTTCGCTGGCGCTCAGGAAGATCGCGTGCTCCCCCTGTTAACACCTGTAACCGACGATCCAACCTGGCCAGCAACGCTTGCGGGGACAGGAGCTTGATGCGCGCCGCAGCCAGCTCGAGGGCCAATGGTAACCCATCCAGGCGGGTGCAAATCTCAGCGATGATAGCCGCGTTTGCCGGCGTGACCTGAAAATCATGCCTGACGGCCCGCGCACGATGGATGAAGAGCTTCACTGCTGGGTACTGGGCGAGGGTTTCGCTGTCTGGCAGGTGTGTGAGGTCTGGGAGCGCTAAAGGAGGGACTGAGAATTGCTGTTCCACACGCAGGTGCAAGACCTCACGGCTGGTGACGAGCAGCTTCAGTTTAGGACTGGCTGTGAGGAGTTCCACCAAGTGTGGCGCAGCGGCCATCACTTGCTCAAAGTTGTCAAGCACGAGCAGGAAGTGCTTTTTCTGTAGAAACCCGCTCAAGCGCTCAGCGACCGGCTCGTTTCCAAGCACTTTGAGGCCAAGTGTTTGAGCAATCGTTGAGAGTACCAGGTTGGGATCACTGATGGGAGCCAGGGAAACGAAATAGACCCCATCGGCAAAGTCCTCAAGCAGGTCTGCCGCGACCTGGAGAGCGAGACGCGTCTTGCCAATGCCCGCAGTCCCAATCATCGTCAACAAGCGGACCTCTGGCCTTCGCAAGAGCATAACCGCGCTAGCTGCATCCTGCTCGCGTCCAATCAGCGGGGTAAGCTGTACCGGAAGATTATGCTTTAGCACTGGCTCAGGCTCCCTGAGTCGCTCAGCTACAATGTGTGTCGTTGGAAAAGGGATGATGGAGGCCTGCTGAACCTGCACAGCATTGTCTCCAAATCCTCGCAGGGGTTGATGAGTTCCGCCCGTGAGAGCATCTCCTCGCTCAAGGGCTTCTGCGGTCGTGTTGAGTCGTTCAAAGGTCAGTTCTTCTGACTTGCCGAGGTAGACGCTGTGCAGCTTGCCCTGACTGCGCCGGTAAGCATACCAGTACCAGCCCCCCGGTCGCTGTTCCTTCCGCGCGGTAAAGGTCATGCGGCGAGCCTCAAAGCAAAACGAACGATGCTGCTCCAACCAGCTATACCATTCAGCCGTCCCAATCCTGATGGGATCGAGAGAGGTACCCTCCGCAGTATGCTGGTGCAAAGAGCCATCACGAGCCTTCGGAATGCTGCGTGCCATTGTCGATTGCCCTCTTGGATCAGTTATACAGATGTTACACAGATAGAATAGTCCGTTCTGTGTAACCTGTCAATACATGATCAAGGTTTGATGCCAATCACAATTGCTCAAGATACTCCCCTGAAAAAGGAATAAACAGATTGTCAAGTGGGTTTTGCAGATGAACACTACGCACGAGACGAGCCCTCCGGTAGAGAGAAAACCTGAAGGTACAATAAGGAAGAGATTTTTAAGAAACTTGGACAAGCAAAAGCGAAATTAGCGGTTCAGGCCCTAGCACAATGGTACTCTTTCAATTCCCCGGTAAATCGGCAATGTTTATAATGCTGATAAGTATTGGTACTGCCGATTTTTTGTTTTGTTGTAATGAGTCAGTGGGGAATAAAGAAAATAGACCCCTAATGCTAAGGAGAGAAAAGGCAAAGAGATGTTACATCCCGGTACGCAGAATCGGCCTGTAGCTCCGTTGGGAGACTGGAACATATCTCCAGAACCGTCTCGTGATATCGTGTTGCAAACAATAGGGCTGACGAAGGCCTATGGTAAGCGTATCGCGGTCAATGGACTCAGTCTGGAGGTAGCGCGCGGAGAGGTATTTGGTTTCCTCGGTCCCAATGGCGCTGGCAAGACAACCACTATTCGCATGTTACTGAACCTCATTAAGCCGACCTTCGGCGAGGTACGGCTCTTTGGTCAACGCCTTGACCAGCATTCTCGCAATTTATTACCAAGGGTAGGTGCCCTGATTGAGCAACCAGCCTTTCAGTCCTACCTGAGTGGCCGTGATAACCTGATTGTTGTTGGCGGCTATACGGGCGGCGTTGATCCCCTGCGTGTTGATGAGATACTGGATATGGTCGGTCTGCGTGAACGCGGCGTTGATCGCTATTCCACCTATTCACTGGGGATGAAGCAGCGCCTGGGTGTGGGTGCTGCGCTGCTGACCGACCCCGAACTTATCATTCTCGATGAGCCTGGCAACGGCCTTGATCCCGCGGGCATCGTGGAAATGCGCGAATTGATCCGCAAGCTGGCTCAGATGAACAAGACCATTTTTGTATCGAGTCATATCCTGGCTGAGATCCGCCAGTTCTGCACGCGCATCGGTATTGTGCGCGCGGGACAAATAATTGCCACGGGCGGCGTTGATGAATTGTTGCGTTCGAGCAGTCGCTGGGAGGTCGAAGTTGCCAATCCCCAGTATGTCTGTCAACTGCTGGCAAAGGTGCCTGTTTTGCACTCGGTTAGCATAGAGCAAGGGCTGGTTGTGATTAATGCTCCCTCCATCAAGGGGCATGACCTCATTTACTACCTCGCGCAGAACAATATCTGGCCGGAGAGTGTGCGGCGCAGCGAGGAAGATCTGGAGCATATTTTCCTCCGCTTGACGGATAAGGAGGCAGGACTATGAGCCAGGCTAGCTGGTCGTCACCGACTACTCCCGCACCACTGCCGTCTTGGCCTGAAACGCAGCGACGTTCCGCCAACATCTGGCAACTAACCCGCAATGAGCTATTCAAATTGTGGAAACGTCGCCTGGTCTGGGGCCTTTTAGGGCTCGACCTGTTTTTTGTGCTGGCAGCCTGGCTGGTGCTGGTGTTCTACGCGATAAAAACGCGTGACGGTTTTGACCCGGGTCATCTGCTAGGAGGAGCAACTGGCTTGATGAATGCTGTCGGCCAGCCCATGACCTTAGGTCGGCGTGGCGGTGAATTTATCGCTGTCGCCCTGGGTGGGCTCGCCTTTGGCGGTGAGTTTAGTAGTGGCGCCATTCGTCTTGTCCTCAGCCGGGGCGTCAATCGCGCCTCGTACTTGATTGCCAAGTACCTGGCCCTGGCGATTGCCTGCCTGGCGCTAGTTTTGGCGGGGTTGCTGATGAGTATGATCCTGACCAACTTCCTGATCATCATTCACCAACCAGCTCCTACCCTGCTCAACCTGGATGGAAATACGATCGTCACATTGCTGGGTATTTGCCTGGGCACGATGGAAAATTTTCTTTTGTGCCTGCTGCTGGGCTCCACTCTCAGTATCATCACACGTTCCGCCGCCTTTGGTATCGCGGCGGGTTTTGGTTACCTTATCGGTGAGGATATCGCAGCCCAGATTCTGCCTGTTGTCGGCAAGTCTATCCACCTACCTCTCGGCTATCAGATCAACCAGTTGCTCTTCACGACGAATATCAACGCGTTCTATGCCAATACGCTGCCCCACGCTCTTGCCCGGGGCCTGGATAATCTTGATGGTGTAATTGCCTGTACTCCCATGACCAGCGGTTGTGTGCCCGTCGGTGCCGGGCAAGCACTACTTGTTGTATTGGCCTGGGCGCTGGTACTGGGTGGTATCTCGACATATATGTTTATTAAGCGCGACGTGCTCCAGTAAGCTGTGCAGGTCATGCAAACATAAATCGTCCCGCTCTGCCGTGTCTGCAGGTTCCCTCCCCACCCCAAGAAGCAGAGAGCAGAAGGCCCAGGGATGGTCAGAGAGCGCTTTGACAATCAGCGCCTTCCCTGCTAGGATAGGCTATATCTCCAGAAAGGATGTAGATGATGACGCAATTAGAAACATACATTACAGAGAACGAAGGTCGTTTTCTTGAAGACTTGAAAGGCTGGCTGCGTATTCCCAGCATCAGTACGCTGCCGGAACATAATGGCGATGTTCGCCGCGCTGCTGAATACGCTGCGGACCAGTTGAAACGCATTGGCTTTGAACGAGCCGGTTTGATTCAAACGGATGGGCATCCTCTTGTCTATGGTGAGTGGTTGAAGGCTCCGGGTAAGCCGACCTTGCTTATCTATGGTCACTACGATGTTCAGCCGGTTGATCCCGTGGACCTGTGGGAAACGCCGCCTTTTGAGCCGACGGTGCGCGGTGATAACTTGTATTGCCGGGGCGCCTGTGATGACAAAGGGCAGACCATGCTCGTGTTCAAGGCCCTGGAAGCGCTTATGACGGTCAATGGCGCCTTGCCGGTCAACGTGAGAGTGCTCATCGAGGGTGAAGAGGAAGCCGGTGGCGAAGCGATTGCTCACTATGTCGGCACCTATCCGGAGCGTTTGCAGTGTGATGCCGCTTTTATTTGTGATACGGGCGTGCCGGATAAGGAGATTCCCACTCTAATCTACGCCCTGCGTGGTATTACCTACACCGAGGTTGAGGTGCGTGGCGCTAAACGAGATCTGCACTCGGGCGAATTCGGCGGCGTTGCCCCCAATCCTCTACATGCCTTGGCACTGATTATTGCCGGACTAAAAGATGCCGAAGGGCATATTCACATTCCTGGTCTCTACGATAAGCTGCGCCAGCCGACGGCTGAGGAGCGCACGTTCTGGCAAGAGGACCCACTGCACATCAATGAATCGCTGCTGCACGAGATGGGTGTCTCAGAATTTACGGGAGAGGCGGAGTATGCACCATTGGAGCGCATATGGGCGCGTCCAACGCTTGAGGTACATGGCATCAGCGGCGGCTTTGTGGGTGAAGGGGCTAAGACGGTTATTCCTGCCCATGCCAAGGCCAAAATTAGCCTGCGCCTGCCCATGGATTTGAAGTCGGAAGAGGTATTTGCCCTCTTTGAGCGGCGCGTAAAAGAGCTTGCCCCCAGGGGTGTTGAGGTGGTTGTGCGCAATATACACGGCGGTGAAGGCGTCCTGATCGAGCCAGATACTCCGCCTATGCGCGCAGCCATGGCGGCCCTTAAGGAGACCTTTGGCAGAGAGCCTGTGCTCCTGCGCGAAGGTGGCTCGATACCCATAGCCGCTCTCTTCTACGGGGTGCTCAAGGTGCCGGTCGTGTTGATGGGCTTTGGCTTGCCTGATGATAACCTGCACTCGCCCAATGAGAAATATTCTTTGACCCAGTTCTATACTGGTATTCGTACCGTGGCCAGCTTCTTACAGAAACTGGGATAGAATTTTAGGGCTATCCGGCATAGTGTGTAGAATCCTCCCCTCAGAGCGGTTACAATACGGCCTTTTAGAGAGCATTTCCTCACTGCAAAAAGAGGGGAAGCTGAGCTGATCGACGAGAGGAGGTGGACTTTCCTCTCCTGAAGGTCAGCTCAGGATGCCCCCACTGCTGAGCGCGTCCACCTGCTGCTCTGTCGGAGTTCGGGCTCTCCTTGCGTCCTGCCTGACGGACGCAGTCCGTAGACGCGCAGCGTCGTTGCCTTTCGTCCTGTCTGACGCGAAGCGTAGCCGCGATCCAGCGGCGTTGACAGGACGCATAAGAACAGGCAGGACGGATTGGGGCCGAGGTCGGTGTGCTTCCCGGCCTGAGCGCGTTCTGGCTCATCTGTGGAGCGGCGTTTGGGGCCACTGCCCATCACGGTGCTCATGGCGCTTCCTCCTTATACTACAGCGGTGACCTGAAAGATTGAGCCTCACGTTGCGCGACCATGGCACGACGGTTGAGCTGTGCGATAGTTACATGGCGTGCTGTACCACCTTTATGAGAACACTATCTTTTATTCACTCCAAAGCATGAGCGCACCATGTATCCTTTCGTGCGACAGAGATCAGTTTGGTTTATTATCTATACTTACATAGGTACATTTTTAATTACGTAATTTCGATCGACAAACAGCGCTGTTCAAAAATCTTGAAAGATGTATGAGCAAGGGCGAGAGCATTTGCTCACGATCTGAAGCCAGTGCATGCTTTGTCACGCGAACAGCGTGACAAAGGGCTCAATCTTTCTAGTTACCGCTATAGGATCAGAGAGGGCGAGGTGCATCAGTTGGGTAGTGACCCGAAACCCTGCCGACTGAGCCTTGGAGTGAGGAAATGCTCTCAATTGGGGAAATCTGAAATTCACCAAAACAAAGGAGTGCTGTATGGCATCCCAAACCCACAAAACTACACCGACCCGGTTCGTTATCAACGTTCCGGAAGAGGCACTCGTCGACCTGCGCCGACGCGTAGCGGCCACACGCTGGCCCGACCGCGAGACGGTCACTGATCAATCCCAGGGCGTCCAGCTCGCGAAGATCCAGGAGCTCGTCCGCTACTGGGGCACCGACTACGACTGGCGCAAGGTGGAGGCGCAGCTAAATGCCTTGCCGCAGTTTATGACTGAGATCGACGGGCTCGACATTCACTTCATACACGTCCGCTCTCGTCATCCGAATGCCCTGCCACTGATCATCACCCATGGCTGGCCGGGCTCAATCTTCGAACTCCTGAAGGTCATTGGCCCGCTCACCGATCCCACGGCCCATGGAGGACGCGCGGAGGACGCCTTCGATCTCGTCATACCCTCGATGCCTGGTTATGGCTTTTCGGGCAAGCCGCAGGGCACGGGCTGGAATCCCGACCGCATCGCGCGCGCCTGGACGGAGCTGATGAGGCGTCTGGGATACACGCGCTACGTGTCGCAAGGCGGCGATTGGGGTTCGGTAGTTGCGGACGCGATGGCGCGTCAGGCGCCGCCGGGACTGCTGGGCATCCACGTCAATATGCCTGCGACCGTGCCTGCGGACGTAGCAAAGGCGCTGAAAAACGGCGACCCGGCACCGGCAGGGCTGTCCGAAAAGGAGAAAGCAGCGTTCAAATCACTTAATGACTTATACATAAAGGGCGCAGGCTATGCTGCCATGATGGCCACCCGTCCACAGACCCTGGGCTACGGGATCTCGGATTCGCCTGCCGGCCTTGCTGCCTTTTTCTATGACAAGTTCAACGATTGGACTTATAGCGGTGGGGATGCCGAGAAGGCACTCACGCGAGATGAGATGCTTGACGACATCACGCTGTACTGGCTTACCAATACTGCGGCTTCTTCCGCGCAGCTCTACTGGGAGAATAACAACAACAACTTTAACGCTGTGGAGCAGAAGACAGCGGACATCTCGATCCCTGTTGCGGTGACGGTCTTTCCGGGCGAGATCTATCGTGCGCCAAAGAGCTGGGCCGAGCGTGCCTATCATAAGCTCATCTACTTTAACGAGGTCGACAAGGGCGGTCACTTCGCGGCGTGGGAACAGCCGGAACTCTTCGCTACCGAGATCCGAGCGGCGTTCAGATCACTGCGCTAGTTGGAGAGAGGGGACGGCGGGCACAACGTGTGCCCGTCTTCCCACGCCACACGCGGCAACATCGATGTCGCGATCAACCTGGTCTAAGCCGGACCTGTCGCGGATATTGCCTGCCCGTGTTTATCGGGCAGGCTATCTCCCAATTGGAGAGAGATAGGCATGGACATCGATGCCAATGGCCAGGGTGTCGTCACGGAACAGCGCCTGTATCAACTCATCCGTCAGCGTGGCCCCGTCACTTACTTTTGAGGAGAGGCTCAATCATTCTCGTGTTCTCAAGTGCTCTTCCTTGAACATCGCTTGTGGAGTGCATAGTCAGAAAATCATGTAAGGAAGTACAATGGTAGAACGATTTATCTCGCGAGGGTTCCGGGGACGTCGCCAGAAGAGTGACGTTGCCGGGCGGCTTCCGCCCGGACAGCATCTCGAACGCGGCTTCCCGGTGCTCTCGGCGGGTCCGACACCGCACACCCCCCCTGGATCGCTGGGATTTCACCATCGTCGGCAAAGTCGAACAACCGAAGCGTTGGACGTGGGACGAATTGCACGCGTTGTCCCAGGAGCAGGTGACCGCTGATATCCACTGTGAAACCAAGTGGTCCAAGCTGGACACACACTGGCAAGGCGTCTCAGTTCAGACCTTGCTGGAACAAGTCACCTACCCTGAGAGCGCCAGGTATGTGATCGCTTTCAGTGATGGGGGCTACACCACCAACTTGCCTCTGGCTGATGTGTTGGGCGGCAAGGCCTGGGTTGCGTACGCCTACGAGGGGGGACCAATCCCACCTGAACACGGGGGACCTGCGCGGCTGCTTGTCCCCCACCTCTACTTTTGGAAGAGCGCCAAGTGGGTCCGGGGCCTGCAACTGGTCGAGCAGGATCAACCCGGATTCTGGGAGTCGCTTGGTTACCACAACTATGGAGATCCATGGAAAGAACAGCGCTACTGGGGCGACTAACCTGGCAACGCGGTGAGCTCGTGGCAAAGAAGGCGGAGACACCCCGGACGGAGAGTCTGACGTTCGCAGTCCTCAACTGGCCGGGGCACCTTGCAGGCCAACATATGGATGTGCGGCTGACCGCCGAAGATGGCTACCAGGCAGAGCGAAGCTATTCCATCGCCTCGCCCCCCGAAGAACGGATAGTAGTGACGCTCACCGTTGAGCGATTGAATGATGGAGAGGTCTCCCCATATCTCGCTGACGAACTCCGCGTGGGCGACCAGATTGAACTGCGCGGACCCATCGGCGGCTATTTCGTCTGGGAGACCAGTATGGGGGGGCCACTCTTACTCGTGGCTGGAGGATCTGGCGTCGTGCCGCTGATGGCGATGATTCGCCATCGTAAGGCTGTGGGCAGCACGGTCCCGACGCGTTTGCTCTATTCATCCCGGGCCTTTGACGAGGTGATCTATCGTGATGAGCTCGATCAGCTTGCCAGGAGCGAAGCGGGGCTTGAAGTGATCCACACGCTGACGCGAACGTCCCCTCCGGGCTGGACCGGATTCAGCCGCAGGATCGACGATAGCCTGTTACATGAGGTGGCATGGCCGAGCGAACAGCGCCCCCTCGTCTACATCTGCGGTCCGACACAAATGGTCGAAGCCGCAGCCTCTGGCTTTCTGCCACTAGGATATGACCCGGCGCATGTGAAAACCGAGCGCTTCGGTCCAACAGGAGGCTCATGATGGAACAGCAACTGGATGGCAACGCCGCAGGCGGCGTGTTGCGCGAGATTTTTCCCTTTGATATGACCATGGCCGAGGTGACCTGTACGGCGTGCGAAGCGACCGGCCCCATTGCGGTGCTCGCCGCTTACATGCATGGCATGGGGACGATCGTACGCTGTCCCAGGTGCGACAATGTGCTCATCCGCATCGTGCATGCCAGGGGACGCTACTTGTTGGATATGCGAGGCGTGCGCGTCCTTCAAATTAAAGAAGGGTAGTGCATACCTCTCTCCTTCCTCTCCATTATGGAAGCACCATGCGCGAAGGGGTGAAGGACCATCCATCGACACGCTCCGCTAACTGTAAATCCAAACTTTATTCCGTTGAAAATCACACAATTATCCTGGTGGGTCAGCTATCTCACCTGTGACTCACCAGGATAATTGTGGTAAAACCGACCAGTTTAAAGTTTGGATTTACATCGAACCAGTCAGGAAGCTGTCAACCAGGTCGGCAATTTCATCTGCTGCCGTATCCAGCGCGAAGTGACCGCCATCGACTCTATGCACTTCCGCCTGCGGTACATCGCGGCGGAACGCTTCAGGTTCGGAATCATCGAACGAGAGTTCGTATTTTCCCCAAAGAACGAGCAGGCGCGGCTGGGTTTTACGCATCCATTCCTGCCATTTCGGGTAGGAAGCGACGTTCGATTGGTAATCGTAAAACAAATCGCTCTGGATGTCAGCCTGGCCTGGCTGGTTCAGGAAACGGAATTCATCGGTCCAAAGATCAGGATCGTAGCGATCGACCTGGGGATCGTTCCCCACATGCCGCGTGCGCGTGGTTGCAAGTGAGAGAAGATTCGGGCGCAAAGTCGCCTCGTATGTTGCGCGGTTCCAGTTTTCCCCGAGGCCGGTATCATGCGCCACGGCATCCTGAACGATAAGCGATTGAACGCGCTCCGGGTGAGCAAGAGCCAGGCGAAAGCCAACTGGCCCGCCATAGTCTTGCATGTAGAGGGTGTAATGCGTCAGGCCTAACGCTTCGGTAAAATGCTCCATCACGGTCGCAATGTTGTCGAAGGTGTACGCGAATTTTGCATGATCAGGCCAATCGCTATGGCCGAAACCCGGATAATCCGGGGCGATCAGGTGATAACGGTCGGACAGGCGCTGAAAAAGCGGCTCATACATCCGCGAAGAGGATGGCAGGCCGTGAAGCAAAAGCAGAGGAGGGGCGTCTTCCGGCCCGGCCTCCCGGTAGAAAATGGACAGGCCATCGACCTGCACGGTGCGATAAGACACAGGGTCGTTCATAGGATTCTCCTTTTGATTGTCTTGAGCCAGAACCCAGCCTGGAGCCAGCAGTACAAGAAAAAGCACCGCGGCGACGAGAGGGATTGCTGTTTTCTGGTTGCCATGAAGTGAATACTCCTTTTTGTCGTCTACCATTTGCCTAAGTGCGAGCCGCCATCGACGTGCAGCACCTCCCCGGTAATGTGTGCGCTTCAGCCAGGAACACGACCGCATCAACGATTTCCTGAGCGTCCGAGATGCTCCCCATTGGGGAAAGCGTGC
>WNFM01177617.1_pt3 | contig 11557 bp, 12 predicted proteins | sample 5400271 | NCBI WGS metagenome assembly WNFM01 (sample SAMN13153352, study PRJNA577476) | soil metagenome | isolation source: 60 cm saprolite on Douglas fir-dominated hillslope | place: USA:California | collected 2013-09-17 | reverse complement strand
CCGACTTCGTCCACACCAGCGACGATGCTCCGCCCTTCGCACCACAGCGCGACTTCGCGCTCGAGCGAGGGGCGGCGGTGTTTCACTCTTTCGGCTGCTCCTGCTCTGCGGCCGTCGCCGTCTGGGTCGCGCCTTTCTTCTCACGGATGCGCGCCGCCTTGCCGGCGAGCCGCCGCAGGAAGTAGAGCTTGGCGCGCCGCACGCGACCCTTCCTGACCAGCTCGATCTCGGCGATGGCCGGCGCGTGCAGCGGGAAGATCCGCTCCACACCCACGCCCGCCGAGATCTTCCGGACGGTGAAGGTCTCGTTGATGCCGCCTCCGCGCCGGGCGATGCACACGCCCTCAAACGCCTGGAGCCGCTCCTTTTCACCTTCGCGCACTCGCACCATCACCCGCACCGTGTCGCCGGGGGTGAAGGCCGGAATATTGGTCTTCAGCCCTTCGCGCTCGATCGCTCGCAGCCTCTGCATAGATTCACCCTCATCCTTCTTCGTAGCGCGACCACAAGTCCGGCCGCCGTTCGCGCGTCAGGCGTTCGGCTTGCGCCGCCCGCCATGCCGCAATCTTGTCGTGATCGCCGCTCAACAATACGTCCGGCACGTCCAGGCCGCGATAGCTCGGCGGCCGTGTGTAGCTCGGCGGCGCCAGGAGGCCGTCGTAGTGCGAGTCGCTCGAGGCCGACTCGTGATCCCCGAGCGCGCCGGGGAGCAACCGCACCACCGCGTCTACCACACATAACGCCGCCGGCTCGCCGCCCGACAGCACGAAATCTCCGATCGACACTTCCTCAGCCCCCTGGTCGACGTCCTTGTAGTGGCCGCAGAGCAGCGTCAGCTCCGATCCGACCGCGTAGCGCACCGCCGTATCGTGCGTGAACGGCCGCCCGCGGGCCGAGAGCAACACGATCGGCGCTTTCGCGCCGAGGTCTTCCACCGCCTCGAAGAACGGCTCCGGCTTCAGCACCATTCCCGCGCCGCCGCCGTACGGAGCGTCGTCCACCGTGCGGTGCTTGTCGTGCGTGTAGTCGCGCAGCTGCAGCACCCGGTACTTCACGAGTCCCGCCGTGGCGGCCCGGCCCAGGATACTGGTCGCCAGCGGCGCCGAGAACCACTCGGGAAACAGCGTGACGACGTTAACCGTCAGCATCGTCGGCGATCGCCACGAGCTGGTCGCGCCAGCCCTCCACGGCCGCCCGCGAGGTGACCCCCTCGAACCCGAGCAGCCATTCCCGGTGATACGCCCGCCGGCGGGCCAGGACGAGGGGACCCGCCAGAATCTTGCGGTCCTCATCCATCACGTACACTCGCGCCTTCGGGGTGAACACGGCCCCGGGATTCTCCACAAGGGGGAACACCGCGACCTCCCCCTGCTGTCCGTGCGGCTTACGCAGCCGCCCGACTACGCGGGGCGTTTGCCCAGCACGCCGGCCTTCTTGAGGAGCGAGCGCACCGTGTCGGTGGGCATCGCGCCCTTCGCCAGCCAGGCCAGCGCCTGTTCCGCGTTCACGTCGATGACGGCCGGGTTGGCCTTCGGGTTGTAGTGGCCGATCGCCGCGACGAATCGTCCGTCCCGCGGCGAACGCGAGTCGGCGACTACGATGCGGAAAAAGGCCTGCCCTTTGCGCCCCACCCGCCGTAACCGAATCTTGGTTGCCATACGATCCCTTACATCCTTTTCATGAGCTTGCGCATCTGCTGGAACTGGTCCAGCAGGCGGTTCACTTCCTGCACGGGGCGTCCCGCGCCCTTCGCGATTCGCAGCTTGCGCGACCCGCTCAGGATGCTGGGGTCGGCGCGCTCCGCCGGCGTCATCGACAACACGATCGCTTCGACATGCTTCAGGCGCTTGTCGTCCGCTGGGATCGCCTGCACCGCTCTCACATTCACGCCCGGCAGGAGCCCCAGCACCTGCTTCATCGGACCCATCGCCTGCATCTGCTTCAGCACCACGAGGAAATCCTGCAAGTCCATGCCGCGCTTCGATCGCGCCTTCTGCGCGACCCGTTGCGCGGCCTCTGCATCGACCGTCGCCGCGGCCTTCTCGACCAGCGCCACCACGTCGCCTTGGCCGAGCATGCGGCCCGCCATGCGCACCGGATCGAACGGCTCGAGCGCTTCGGGCTTCTCCCCGACCCCGACGTACTTGATCGGGAGCGCCGTGACGCCGTAGATCGACAGGGCCGCGCCGCCGCGTGCATCGCCGTCGAGCTTGGTCAGGATCACGCCCGTCAGCCCGACGCTGTCCTGGAACCCGCGGGCGATCTTCACCGCGTCCTGCCCTGTCATCCCGTCGGCGACGAGCAACACTTCCCGCGGCGTGACCGCCGCCTTGAGCGCCCGTAGCTCGTCCATCAACGCCGCGTCGATCTGCAGCCGGCCCGCCGTATCGACGATCACGGTACGGCACCTCGCGCTCTCCGCCTCGCGCAGCGCATCGCGAACCAGCACCGCCACGTCCTGCTCCGTGCTCCGTGCTCCGAAGACCGGGACGTCGATCTGTTTGCCCAGCTGCTCCAGCTGCTCGCGCGCCGCGGGCCGATACGGGTCGGCCGCCACCAGGCCCGGCGCCTTCTGTTCCAGCTTGAGCCGCCGCGCGAGCTTCGCCGCGGTCGTCGTCTTTCCCGAGCCTTGTAACCCGACGAGCAGAATCACCGTCGGGCCTACGGAGGCGAAGTCGAGGCCGCTGCGGCTGCCGCCGAGCAGCGCCGCGATCTCGTCGTGGACGAGCTTTACCACCTGCTGGCCGGGGCTCACCGACTTGAGCTGCAGCACGCCAACGGCCCGCTCGCGCACTCGCTCGACGAAGCCCCGCGTGACCTCGAAACTCACGTCCGCTTCGAGCAGATGGCGGCGGATTTCGCGCAGCGCTTCGGTAACGTCGCTTTCCGAGAGCACGCCGCGGCCCCTGAGACGCTTCAGCACGGCGGCGAGCTGCTCGGAAAGGGCCGTAAACATAAGCCCTGCAAGCTAAATGGCGAATCCCCCGAATCCAAGTGGGGGTTATCTTGGTCTAATGGGTCCGCCAATCCCCGCTCCTCCCCCCCCAGCGCCCCCCGCCCCGGCCGTCGTGCCTGCGACCCCCCAGTGGTCGCGGCCCGACGACGCGACCCGGCAGGCGCAGCTCGATGCGATGAAGTGGCGCGCCACGGGGCTGCTCGGCTTCGCAGGGCTCGTCTTCATCGTTGCCCGGGGCTTTGAAGCGCAGTATCCCTGGCTGGGGTTCGTCCGCGCGACGGCGGAAGCCTCGCTCGTGGGCGGGTTGGCCGACTGGTTCGCCGTGACCGCGCTGTTCCGTCACCCGCTCGGCCTGCCGATTCCGCACACGGCCATCGTCGCGACCCGCAAGGAACGGATCGGCCGAATCCTCGGCAACTTCGTGCAGAACCACTTCCTGTCGCGCGAGGTCGTCGCCGCCAACCTGCGCGCGGTCCGCCCCGCGGAACGCGCGGCCCGCTGGCTCTCGGACCCGGAGAATGCCCGGCGTATCGCGCAGCAGGTCGCCGGCGGCCTCGCCAAAGCGCTCGAGGCGCTGCCCGATGACGAGGTGCAGGCGCTGGTCCAACGCGTCGTGAGCGCCCGTCTGCGCGCCACGCGAGTGGCCCCGGCGCTCGGCAAGACTCTGGCCCTCGTACTCGGGGACAACCGGCAGGAAGAGCTGCTCAATGTGACGGTACGGCTCGCGGCAGAAGCCGTCCTGAACAACCGGGAGCTGATCCGGGACCGGGTACGGGCGGAGACCCCCTGGTGGGTGCCTCCGGTCCTAGACGACAAGATCTATCAGAAGATCATCGACGCGGTGGAGCGGTTGCTGCGTGATATGGTTCAGGACCCGGCGCATCCGCTGCGCACGGCGTTCGACGACGCCATCCGGGACTTCATCGAGCGCCTGCAGCACGCCCCCGACGTGATCGCGCGGGCGGAAGCGATGAAGGAGGAATGGCTCGCGGACTCTTCCGTCGCCGACCTGTCCGCCAAGCTATGGGAGACGATTCGGCACGCGGTGATCGCCTACGCCACGAGCGGTGACGCGGCGGCGCCCGGGCCACTCGATCGCGGGCTCAGCGAGTTCGGGACGGCCGTCCTCACCAATCCGACGTTGCTCGCCGAAATCGACGACCTGTTGATCGACCTCACGGGAGGCGTGGTGGAAAAGTACCGTCACGAGATCGGAGATCTCATCGCGCAGACGGTGGCGAGCTGGGACCCGGAGGCGACGTCACGGCGGTTCGAGCTGGCCGTCGGCAGGGACCTGCAGTTCGTGCGGATCAACGGAACGATCGTCGGCGGCCTCGTCGGCCTGGCGATCTACGCGTTCAGTCGGCTGTGGCCCTGATCCTCACCTGAGGGAGGTTCTTCCCCCCGCGCCACTCCGCGGGCGCGTCCACGAGCCGCACCACCGGTCGTCCGTCGACCATCAGCCGCTTCACTTCGGAGCGCCTGCCCGAGCGCCGCTTGACCCACGCTCGCTCCAGCCCGGCCGAGAACCGGTCCGCAGCTGCCGCATCGTCCCACACCGTGTACCAGACCAACGCACCCGCAGACCCCAATACCTGGTAGCGATCGCCATCCCACCCTGTCGCGAGAGACGTCGCCTGGCGTTCGTCGCCCAGGTGTTGCTCGAGAAGCAGCCGTGTCTCGAACTCGCCCAGGTCGTCCTCATAGCGCACGCTGTCGGGTGCGGGACCGGTGAACACCACGGGCGTGGGCGCGTCCGCGGGAAACCGCTCCGGATGGAGGATCTGCTCGGTCGACGTCGGCATCGTCGTCAGCACGGACTCCCCCGGGTGGTTGCGGCGGAACCACACGATGAAGTCCGCACCGCCCAGGTACGGAAAGATCAGCCCCTCGCGCAACCAGAGGGGTGCGCGTGAGAATTGCGCCATCTGCCCCTGGAGGCGGGCGGTCACGACGCGTTGCTGCCAGAACCAGCCCGCCGGAAAGGTGTCGGGGCGCTGCTCGGGCATCAGGACGGCGATCTGCGCGACGGTGGCTTGTCCCTCGAGGATCGCCTGCGCCGCCGAGCGGCGATCGTTGTTGCCCCGCTGCGTGATGATCGAATCGAGCGACACGTATTGGTCTTGCAGCGCATGGACCAGCTCGTGCGACACCACCACGCGCAACTGCGACGGCTCGATGTCGGCCGGGATGTAGAGGGCGTTGGAGTCGGCGTCGTAGTAGCCCGCGATCTGCTCCGTGAGCAGATCGATCATCGTGGGCCGCAGCCGCATCGTGTCGGGAATGAACCCGAAGCGGTGCAGCGCCGCCTCGAGGCCGGTGAGCTCGGCGGGCGGGAGGTCCTGATCGAACTTGTGAATGACGTAGTCGCGCACTTGGTCGCGGGAGCGCCGCAACACCAACGGCTCGCGCTTGAACGAGAGGTGCGCGGCCTGCGACACGGACGGTGCGACACGGACGGCATCATGCGCCGCACCATGTCGCGCAGCTCCGCCTCGCTCTGCACCGCCTCGGCGCGCTCGCGGCACCCGAGGGCCACCGCCGCAGCGCCCAGCAGCGCGGCGAGGGTCACCCGGTCCATTCGATGCCCTTCCCGACGGCCGCAGCCACCACGCGGGCGACGTCCTTCCCCGACACCACGATCCCCTGCCGCTCGAGCTCCTCGTGCAGCAAGCGATCGAGCTCCGCTCGCCTCTCGGCGAGCGTCGCAGGACGGTGGACGGCGGCGGAGGTCGGCGCTGGTTCCTCCGCCGCCGTCCGCCGTCCTTCGCCGCCCAATAGCTCCTGGAAATCCGCCACCACTTGATCGAACACCGCAGCGAAATCCGGCGCCGGCTCTTCGGAGACGCGGTCCTCCGTCGAGCCACGCTTCACCAACGCTTCGATCTTGCGCCGCTCGCGGATCAAGCGGTCGAGCTCGGGAGACACCTGCGCGGTCGCCTGGGCGTGGGCACACGCTTCGTCGAGCACGTCGATCGCCTTATCGGGACGCGCGCGCTCGGGAACGAAGCGATCGGTGAGCACGATCGCCGCCTTGAGGGCGTCGTCGGCGATGGCGACGGCGTGGTGGCGTTCGAAGCGCGGCCGCCGCGCGACGAGCACCTCCCAGGTCTGGATCGCGTCGAGCTCCTCGATCGTGACGGGCTGGAACCGGCGCTCCAGCGCGGGGTCCTGGCGAATCCACTTGTCGTACTCTTCGCCCGTGGTGGCGCCGATCACGCGCACGTCACCGCGGACCAGCGCGGGTTTCAGCATGTTGGCCGCGTCCATCGCGACGCCAATAGCGGTCCCCTGCCCGATCAGGTTATGCAATTCGTCCACGAACAGGATCAAGTCGGGGTTGGCGGACAGTGCGCTGATGAGGCGGCGCAGGCGGTCCTCGTACTGGCCGCGGAACGCCGTGCCGGCGAGCAGCGCCACGTGATCGAGCTGCAGGATGTGCGCGTCCTTGAGCGCCGGGGGGACCTCGCCGGCAGCGATCCGCTGCGCCAGGCCCTCCACGATCGCGGTCTTCCCGACCCCGGCCTTGCCCACGAGGCCGGGGTTGTTCTTTCCCTGGCGGAGCAGGATGTCCACGACGCGGGCGATCTCGGCGTCGCGGCAGCGCACCGGCTCGAGATCGCCACGCCGCGCCAGGGCGGTGAGATCGATCCCCACGCGCTCCAGCACATCCGTCGTGTCGAACAACCCTGCGAAGGGATCGCTCATCCGCGGCTCAATGCACCTTCAGGAAATCAGCATACCAGGAAATCATGGCGTCTCCGAACACGAACGTCACCGCCGCCGCGAGGGCGAGGAAGACGCCGAACGGCAGCTCGTAGCGCCGCCATTGCTTGATCTTCATGAGCATCAGCGGCAGATAGAACGCGCTTCCCAGCAGGGCCGCCACGAAGATCGTGAGCAAGGCGTTCCGCCACCCGACGAACGCGCCGATCAGCGCCAGCATCTTCACATCACCCCAGCCCATCGCTTCCTGCTTGAACACCCATCCGCCGGCGACGCGGACGACCCACAGAACGCCCCATCCCACAGCCGCCCCGAGGAGCGCCGCCACGAGTCCCGGGAATCCACCCGTCAGGGAGAGCGCGAGACCGACCACAAGCCCGCCCAAGCTCAGCTCGTCGGGAATGATTTTATGTCTCGCGTCGATTACCCCGATGCCCAAGAGGATGGTCCCGAACGTCGCCGCGGACACCGCCCGCGCGCTGGGGCCGTAGGCGAGGAGCGACACCACCCACAACAATCCGACGGACGCCTCGATGATCGGATACTGGATCGAGATCGACTTGCGACACCAGCGGCACTTGCCGCGGAGCCAGAGCCAGGAAAACACGGGGATGTTGTCACGCCAGGCGATTCGTTGCTTGCACTGCGGGCAGGTGGAGGGCGGATGGAGCAGCGATCGGCGTTTGGGATCCTCGTGCCAGAGCCGCAGGATGCACACGTTGAGGAAACTGCCGAGGCAGAGTCCCAGGATGGCGGCGCCGGTGAGGAGAATGGCTTCACCGCCCACGCAACACCTCGTAGAGCAGGATCCCGGCCGCGACGGCGACGTTCAACGACTCGGCGCCGCGGGCGAGCGGGATCGCCACGCGCTGCGCCGAGACGGCGTTGAGCTGCGGCCGGATGCCGGCGCCTTCATTTCCCACGATCACGGCGATCAGCTCCTCCCGTTCGATGCTGGCGTCGAGCGCCCGGGCGAGCGGCGTGCCGTCCACGGCGGCCGCCCAGAGGGTGAGGCCGCGCTGCCGCGCCCAGGCGATGAACGGCGCGTCGTCGAGCGGCACCACTGGGTGACGGAACGTGGCGCCCATCGCGGCCCGCAGCGCCTTCGCGTTCATGGGATCGGCAGTGCCTCGCAAGACGACCGTCGCCGCCGCGCCCAGCGCGTGGGCGGTGCGGATCAGCGTGCCCAGGTTGCCCGGGTCCTGCACCCCGTCCACCACGAGCACGGCGCCACCGGGCGCGGGGGACACGTCGGCGACGGTCCAGATCCGCGGCGCCACGACGGCGAGAATTCCCTGCGGCGTCTCGGTACCCGCAAGCTGACCGAAGGTGCGCGCGCCGACATCCTCGACCGGGACCGCGTGGCTCGCGAGTTCGGCCACGAGCGACTGCCCCCGGGTGGTCCGGGCAAGGTCGGGGGAAACGAGGGCCCCTTTGAACTCGAGCCCCGCCGCCAACGCTTCCTCCACCAGCCGGACCCCCTCGAGCACGGCGAGGCCGCGGCGGCCGCGCGCCTTGCGGCGTTGAAGATCGCGGACGGTTGTCTGCAGATTACTGGCGATGCGATTCCCTCCTCGGCGCCCTGTCGGCGTACCCTTTAACATGGCCCCCCCGGCCGCGTTCGCCAAGCAGGTGACACGATGAAAGTGGCGCTCACGATCGCGGGGTCAGACTCAGGGGGCGGCGCCGGGATCCAAGCCGACCTGAAGACCTTCCATCAGTTCGGCGTCTTCGGCACCAGTGTGATCACCGCCGTCACCGCGCAGAACACCGTGGGCGTCGTGGCGTGGCAGGCGCTGCCCGCCGCCCTCGTGGCGCAACAGATCGACGCGCTCGCGACCGACCTCCCGCCTGACGCCCTGAAGAGCGGGATGCTCGGCTCGGGAGAGCTCGTCGAGGTGGTCGCCGCCGGTATCGCGCGCTACGCGTTGCCGCACTACGTGCTCGACCCCGTGATGGTGGCGACCTCAGGCGACCGCTTGCTCGAGTCCGCGGCCGAGGCGCTGATCGCGCAGCGGCTCGTGCCCCTCGCCGATCTCGTGACACCCAATCTGGACGAGGCGCGGATCCTGGTGCAGGACGACGTGCGCACGCCCGAGCAGATGGAGCGAGCGGGGCGCAGGTTGATCCGGATGGGGGCGCGGGCCGCGTTGGTGAAGGGCGGACACTTGGACGGCGACGAGATCGTCGATGTGCTCGTGTCGGACGGTGCCGCGCGCCGCTTCACGCGCCCGCGGATCGACACGACCTCGACGCACGGAACCGGCTGCACGCTCTCCGCCGCCATCGCCGCGGGGCTCGCGCTCGGGCGGCCGCTCGAACTGGCCGTGGGCGACGCGCTCGACTTCGTGCACCGCGCCATCGCGGCGGCGCCGGGGTTAGGTCGCGGGGGGCACGGGCCGCTGAATCACTTCGTGCCCGCGCCGCCCCGGCCACCGAACGACGGCTTGTAGGCTACGGATTCCACCAATACGTGGCCTTCACCATGAAAATGTTCTCGGCGGGCGCCCGCAGCATTTTGCCCATCGATCGCCCGAACTGGAAGTCGCCGACGTCCTCGAAGTCCGACCGGCTCTGCGTCCACACGAAGAACAGCGTGGACCCGGGGAGGTACTCCCAGCGCAACACCGCGTTGCCCCGCAGAGACTTGAAATTGAAATCGGGGTTGGAGGGCGCCGCAGCGGCCGTGTAATCGTTGCTGCGCGGCCGCGCCAACTGCTTGAAGCCGTCGTACTTCCCCGCCGAGATGAGCGGCTGCGCGTACAGCTGCAAGGACAGCGTCGGGCTGTAGGTCCAGTTCATGCGGATGCCGGCCGACAGCTCGGTCTGGCGTAGGCGGGCGAAGACATACTGCGTCCCGAAGGTCGCCGTCGCCGCCGTGTCGGGGATCGCGTCGACGTACTGCAGCGGATTGCGGGCATAGGAAAGGTTGGGCCCGACGGTGACCGACACGTTCGCCGCGGGGCGATACTGCACGTTGAGGTAGCTCCACCACTCCACGTCGCGTCTGGACCGGTAGTAGGTCCCCGCCCCGGCGCCAACCGTGAAGGTCTTGCGGCTGTCGGTGTTCGCGTCGATGCCGATCTGGTAGCCCGGAGGCGTGAGCGTCAGCGGGCCGCCGCGCGTGCGCCGGTTGTTCACCGTCCACGGGTTGTAGGCGACGTTCCAGTTGATCGCGTAGTAGTTGAGGAACTGCGCGTACCCGAACTGAAAGATTCCCGACCAGTTGATGTTGCCGTCCCAATCGTAGTTTCGGAACACCGCCCCGCCCGCTTCGGCGTACCGAAAGACCTTCCCCGGCTTGGTCCAGGTGCGGCCTCCGCCCAGGTGCATGTTGACGATGCCGGTGCGCGACAGGAAGCCGAGGTCGTTCACATCGAAACCTGGTGAGATGAATCCGAACGCCGAGTTGACGAATGTGTTGCCGCGCTGCTTGTTGAGCGTGACGCGGCCCGACATCCCATCGAGCGATGTCGCGGCCGTGTCGACGGCGATGTTGCCGGCGTCGGGCTGTTGGAAGTAGTGGGTCGAGTTCTGCTGCACCGCCGTCATGCGAGCCCGCGAGCCGGCGATCCGCGATGCGCTGATCCATCCCGTGGTGACCCAGGTCTTACTCGAATCGAGGAACGTCCAGCCATCCGCGCCGAAGAGGAGCGAGCTGGAATTGCGCGCGTCGCGCAGCCCAGGGTCATCAAAGGAGCGCGCCGCCACCGTTGAGATGAAGCCGAGGCCCTGGCGCCCCTTGTGGAACTCCTTCTGCGCGCGGTACACGCCATACCCCGTCAGGGGCTCGATCTCCTGGGACCAGCGATTGTTCAGGCTGTCCACGAGTGTGGCGCGTTCGCGCGCGGTCACGGCAGTCAGGCCGCCCACGTTCCAGCTGCCGGCGACCTTGCCCGTGAGCTTCACCGCGCCCAGGATGTGGGCGCCATCGGGTCCGTCGGCGAAGCCCCCCGCGGGGGCGTCGACGCCGAGCGACCGGCCGATGCGCCGGCTATAGAAGAAGCTCGGCCGCGGCCAGTTGAAGCTCCAGGAGTTCCGGGCCCCGCCGTTTCCGAAGTCGAAGATCGACGACCCATCCACGAAGAAGGGCCGCTTTTCGCTGAAGAAGGTCTCTACATCGCTCAGATTCACGACGACTTGTCCGAAGTCGGGGTTGACGGTGGCATTGAGCGTGAGGTTCGAGCCTAACCCGATGCGCGCGTCCGCTCCGACCCCCGGCGTCAGCTGTGACCCGTCGTTGAAGGGATCGCCCGCCGCGTGCGGCGTGAACGCCGCGCGCGTCGTGACGTACGGCATCACCTCGAGCCGCCGTGGTGGCTCGATGCGCTCGATGCCCACCAGGTCCGGAAACCGGGAGACGAAGCCGCTGCCGTTCTTCGGCGTGTAGACGATGAAGTCGTATTCGTTGCGGCGTGCGATATCGCGTCGGAAGTTGATCCCCCAGACGTACTGCGTCTGCTTCACGAACCGCAGCTGTGAATAGGGAATCCGCATCTCGGCGATCCACCCCAGCGAGTCGCGGCTCACTTTCCCTTCCCACACGCCGTCCCAACTGTCGTCGTCCCAATCGTCGTTGAGGAGGGTACCGTCGTGCAGGGTGCCGGCCGCCGTGACGCCGAAGTAGAAGCCGCTGCGCTTGTCGTGATAGGGATCGATGTAGACGGTGAAGCGGTCGGAGCTGGTCCCCTCGTCGCGGCGCGCCAGGCGCGCCACGATCGAATCGGGATGTGCGTCGTACAGCCGCGCCGCGATGTACAACGCGGCGTCGTCGTACGCGATGTACACGACGGTGCTCTCGCTCGCCGCCTCTCCTTCCTTGGGATCCCGCTGCAGGAACCCCGTAACCCGCTCCGCCGATCGCCACATCGGCTC
>WNFM01285625.1_pt1 | contig 11559 bp, 11 predicted proteins | sample 5400271 | NCBI WGS metagenome assembly WNFM01 (sample SAMN13153352, study PRJNA577476) | soil metagenome | isolation source: 60 cm saprolite on Douglas fir-dominated hillslope | place: USA:California | collected 2013-09-17 | reverse complement strand
AGGAGATGAACGCGGTCGGAATGCAAAGAGTAGTACCGTTGGGATTCTCCAGAATATAGGCCGGGCTGGTGACGTCCCATGCAGTGTAGCCGCGCGCCTCAAACGTAGACCGCAGACCACCGCTGGGGAAGCTGGAAGCGTCAGGTTCACCCTGAATGAGCGTTTTACCGGAAAACTCGGTGATTGCGCTGCCCAAACCGTCGGGCGAAAGGAAAGAGTCATGTTTCTCGGCGGAGACGCCCGTGAGGGGATAGAAAACGTGGGCATAATGAGTGGCACCCTTTTCAATGGCCCAATCCTTCATCGCTGAAGCCACAACATCGGCAGCGGTCGCGTCAAGTTTCGATCCACTCTCGATCGTTTGCATTATGCCCTTGTAAATCGGTTTTGGTAAGCGGTTCTTCATCACCGCCGGGCTGAACACGTTCGTACCGTAGAGTTCCGTCGCGAGACTGTCGCGGAAGTTTACCGGTGTGGCGGGGGATTTGAAATTGCTCGCGGCGCTGATCGCCTGAAGTCGGGAAATGCTTGAACTCATAGTGTCTCTAAACGTTCGATAAGTCTGTTTTTGCTCAGTTGTTTAACCAATTTGGCCCAACGCGTTGCCCGCGTTATTGGACGACCTATTGGCCGAGCAATCGCGAGGCTCGGGAGCAGGTAACGTGCTAGACGTTTAGATCTTTGAAAATTCAGCAGAACCGCGGTCATCGGTTGCCAGCGTGCCATCCTCCGGCGTCATGACGGCCTCCTTCACCGGCAATCCACGCCGCCCGTGCCAACTAAGGAATGAGGATCACATTACCGGCCATCAGTCGGCCTTCCAACGCCCGGTGCGCCGCGGCGACGCGCCGGTCACGCTTGATCCAGGAGCTGATTCAGCCGTCGCTTCACCGCTGGCCACTCCGAACTTCCCGCCGATGCGTTCGAGTGCAGCGCGTGAACGCCGGTTACGCGCGTCGGTGTGAAAGCAGACACGGAGCATCTGCCAGGTTTCGAACGCATGGGTCAGCATGAGTAGCTTGGATTCGGTGTTGGCTGCCGTCCGGATCGCCGAGCGGGTCAGCCACGTGTATCCGATCTCACCGGCATCGAGGACGTGGTGGCCGTGCCGCGGGTGGCCCTCCGGCCACGACCATCGCTCCAGGTTCCAGAACCGCGTAGACCCGATGACGACATCGTCATCCGCCCGGACGATCGCGAACGGCACGGCGCTGCCGGCATCCCGCCAAGCCAAGGCGGTGTTGATGTAGCTGCTTGCCGCAACCTTGCCCTGGGGGACGGGACTCCACTGATAGAGGGAAGGGTCAGCGGCCGCGGCGGCTACCAAGCCGCCGACGTGGCGATGGTCAAGCGGTTCGAGACGAATGTGCGTGCCTGGCAGCACCGGTCCTTCTGGTCCCATGGTCCCAGTATGCAACGAGTCTCTACGCTGCCGCAATAGAACTCGGAAACTTGATCCGGTGATTCCCATGACGAGGTAGGGCGTGTCGCTCCGCGACCACCGACCCGTCCACCGACCAGTCCGACGAAGCCTCGCCCGATGATCGAACCATGGCGATCCGCCCGGCGAAGTCGGAAGCCTTTCCCGATGGCGTGAAAGCTGTGACTGATGCTTGGCGAAGTCGGGAGCCTTCGACATGGTAAGTCTTTGGCAGACAGGGTGGCGAAGGCGGAATGATTGATTAGCCATTGCACTGCTAGGCCTGGTCAGGTGACCACCCAGAACTTCAGTAACGGTTTTCGGCCTAACTGGGTCGGATCACGTCGTTTCCTTCGACGGTCGCGGAGCGACACGCCCTATCCTTCTTGAGCACCGCGACGAAGACAAAGATCCTCGAAAAAAGACAAGATTCCCAACTATAGCAGTGCAGAGAAGAAGATCGGACGGAACGCCGGTACGCCAAACGCCAAGGCCGTTCCGCAATCAGCCCCGGAGATACTTGTCGAAAAAATCGAGGGTACGTTGCCAGGCCAACTTGGCCGCGGCCTCGTCGTAACGAGGCGTTGTGTCGTTGTGGAAACCATGATTGACCCCCTCGTAAACATACGCGGTGAAGGTCACGTGATTTGCCTTAAGCGCTTCCTCATACGCTGGCCATCCCTCGGTGATACGTGTGTCCAGCGATGCGTAGTGAAGCAAAAGAGGCGCCTTGATCTTGGCAGCATCTGCGGCCGGCGGTTGCCGGCCGTAAAATGGAACCGCCGCCGCCAGATCAGGAAGCCGCACTGCCAGCTTATTGGCCATGGTTCCACCAAAGCAGAAACCCACGACGCCGACTTTACCCGTGCATTCCGGACGCGATTTCAGCCAAGCAACCGAGGACACAAAGTCTTCGAACATTTTGTTCTCGTCCACCTTGGCAAAAAGCTCCGCCCCTTTCTCATCATCGCCAGGGTATCCCCCAACCGAGGTAAGACCATCGGGTGCAAACGCCAGGAAATTCGCAGCTCCCAAACGTCGTGCCACGTCTTCTATATATGGATTTAAGCCACGGTTCTCGTGTATGACGAGCACGCCGGGCAACTTTCCGTTGGCGTTCGCAGGACGAACGAAATATCCCCGTATACTACCGTTGCCCTGTGGCGAGGGCACGGTCGCATATTCCGTTTTGAGTCGCTTATCGTCTTGAGGGACTTGTTCTGCCAGGGCATAGTTCGGTCTCAGGCTATCCCAGATCGCGGTGGCCGTTAAGCCTCCCACCGCGTACTTGGCGGCGCTATCCAGGAATTGACGACGGCTTATCTCGCCGTGAACGTAATGATCGAATAGGTTCAGCAGTTCTTGCGGAAAATCCGTTGCTTTTTTTCGTTCCATTCGCGGGGCTTCTTTTTCGTTCATCGCAAACGTCGGGGATTGCTCGACAGAATTCTACATCTAAAATCAGGCCGCATCGTATTTGCGCTGGCTCGGTTACGGCCTCTGATTCGAAAGACGACATCTTCCGGTATATCCGTTACCCTTAGGTACTCCACCGGTATCGGCGCTACCGAAGGGTGTAACTTTCTTCGGTAGCGGTGACTGTCCTCTTTTAGGTCGCCTTAGTGTTCCCGGCCAAAGCGATGGAACGAAGCGATTCGTTTGGCTGACCTAAGAGCGCAGTCGCTATCGTTCGCGATCATCCTGTGGCGCACTGTTCGGGCGAACGACGCCAAGGCGACTGCGTTTTCGGGGCCAGTGTGAACGTGTCGCTCCGTTCGAACCTCTAGGTTTAATCACACCGGATGCTTCGTGGGACAGTCGCCGCCGAGGATGCGAAATGATGTATTAGGAGACATTGCCGACGGCAAAGCAAAAAACATCACAAAATACTGTTGTTAGCTTTTGCCCGTTGTGCTACCTACAATCATGGCTTGGCGCATCGAAGAAAATGTCGTTCGCGGCGAGATTGACAATCGCACGTTCGGACGAGTTCACGGCAAAGTCTGGCTCACCGGTCGCGATAACCCGCTGGTTTTAGAACTGACCGGCAACTGTCACAAGGATCTGGCCGGGTGCAGGCTCATTTTCACTAATCCGGTACCGAAATCGGATAGTCAGACTACGCTCGTCGCGAACCAGAACGGTGCGGTAGGAGATATGACTGCTGCCCGCAAGGTTCGGGTAATCGAGAACTTCGATTATCCCGCGATGAAGAGGGGCAAGAAATTCCCGGAACATCTGGCGAACTGCCTCTATTTGGAATGGTTCAGTGAAGCCAACGGTCGAGTGGTCATCGAGTCAACCGATTACGAGATCAGCGTTAGCGAGCCGGTTTGGAGGCTCTCCTCGGAGGAAGAATTCCAGCAACACGAAGCTAATGCGGAAGCAATGCGAACGTTTATGGAACGTGTAGCGGGGCGACTCGATGCACGGGAGGAAGCTGCTTACGACGGAGCGCCCAAGGACGAATTCGAGTGGGAACTCTTCCTGCGCGCATCTGATCGGCGTGCGACGAAGCTGGGCGAGCTGATGGAAAAATATCTCGATGATCCCGAGCGTGATCGCCTGATCGCGCGGGAAATGGGTTGGACATGGATCGAGGAGATGCTGGCCGCGGAAGCAGAGCGTAGCGGGGAACGGGAGCCGGATGACACTGGCTTTGAGGAATCGGAACCGGCGGAAATGGAGGAAGAGCCTTCTCGGCACCCTCTTGTTGCGCGTTTGATCAATCGATCGGCGACCTTGGTGAAGTTGGCTGGAGACAGACGAGACAACGATCTTGAGGAGATGATCGGGGGTTTTATGGCGGTTGGCCCGAAGATAGCCGGCTCACTCGTGATAGCGAGGCCAGGCCGGAACGCAAATGGCGAGTTTAATGGACTCGTCGTTGCCCGGCTGAAGCGAGCGCTGGGCGAGCTGTCTCGCGCCCTCAACGCCGCTGGCCGGCTCAAACAAAAAGAAACTGAACTCCCTTTTCCAATTGACGAATGGGTTACCGAAATGCTCGAGACCCGCCAAGAGATTTTGCTGCTCATGAATGAGTTCAGGCGCTGAATGGTTAGGTCTTCGAAATTCGAAACTGCCGAATCCTCACTTCAATGACCATTCGTATTGACCGGAATACTGAACCGGTGAGTGAAGAGCAGTAAGCCGGCGATGAATGGTTGCGGTCTAAATGAAGCCTTGTTCGAGACAGAATGTACCGTCCAGGAACAGATTCTGATGGTGAAACAATTCGATCAGCGATCTCTACTTTATGGCAAATTTGTCATCCGAATAAAGGCGTGTGTCATTTCCGAAGCTTAGAGAAGTGGGCGACACGCTCTTCCGCACTTGGTGAACCCTCAAAATCGGTCGAGAGACTGAGTTCTACCCATTTTTCGTCCTCGGCCGCTCGGTGTGCTGTTGTCAGGCGTGCCAAATGAACCGCATCGCTGCCCAGGAGCAAACGCAAAGGTGGATCCGAAAGCTCCGCGATGCGCAGGATTACATTTGCCGCCTTAGATGGATCGCCGACCTGTTGGCCGCTGTTTTCCCGTAGATGATCGGCGAGAACACCTACGGTCGGCTGGTACTCCTCACGTATTTTTTCTACCTCCATGGAAGAACCCGCCCAGTCCGTGCGAAACGCACCGGGCTCGACGATCGTAACTTTGATTCCGAGCGGAGCGACTTCTTTTGAGAGAACTTCGGAGAAGCCTTCGACGGCCCACTTGGCCGATTGATAGGCACTGAGTCCGGGTGTTCCGAGCCGGCCTCCGATGGACGAGATCTGAATGATGTGTCCGGAGCGTTGTTCGCGAAGTAACGGAAGTGCAGCGCGAGTGACATTCACGACCCCATAGAAGTTTGTTTCCATCTGGGTTCGGAAATCCTCGGCGGTAATGTCCTCGATCGAAGCGATGTTACCATAGCCGGCATTGTTGACCAGCACATCAAGCCGCCCGAACGCAGCAATTGCAGTCTGGACCGCGCTGCGGACTGCTGCCGGATCGGTTACATCGACCGCGACGATACGAACTTGGTCTTTGTACTTCACTTTTAAGTCGACCAGCTGCTCCGGTTTGCGAGCGGTAGCAACAAGCTGATGGCCTGATTCGAGGACGGCTTCCGCCAGATGACGGCCAAGGCCGCGGGAGCTTCCAGTTATAAACCAAACTTTGGACATACCTATTCCTTTTGAGATAACGAGTTCCCAGGCAGCTAGCCTAAATATTCTGTGATCAGGCGATTAAACTTCTCACGAATTTTCGATGAATATAGCGCGCGGACCACGCTCTGCTTCTTCGAACACTTCGAACTGCGAACCTTTAAGCAATGTTCCCATCTTCCACAGAGTGAGAACTAATTGAACCGATGATTCTCAAGACCGGCCTTTTTTTGGCCCAGCTGCCGTAATCGTTGTCTTGACTGCCGCCGAGATTCCGTCGTATTGGCAGCTCTTTGGCAGGAAGCGCAAGACCGAGGTTGGGATGCGCCTCGATAAGAAGACGTTCAGAAAGGCTCACACCTGGTGCTACCATGGCGGACCCAATTTTGTTTCGCGGACGGCAGAGCAGGCAACCCGCCGGAAAGGGAATTCTCGATCAACGAAGACTGGAGGCCTCGTACAAAAACCAACCACCAACTTACAGAATCGATGAGCAACCGCCGACCATTTTCTGCTTTGATCTTCCCGTCCGCACCAAGTTTTCGACGCATGGTATGCCGGAGATCGCTGGAACAACTCTGATCGAGACCTGCACCGCCCAAAGAATCTGTTTGGCGTGTTCACGGCAAAGCTGAGAATCATTCCGCATGCCCGTTCGAAGCGCCCGAGTTGAGGACGCGCGACAAATCGCAGAGGTCCACGTGAGCAGCTGGCGAGCCGCTTATCGGGGAATAGTCCCGGACCCTCTGCTGGACAGCCTGTCGGTAAAGGCTTGGACGGGACTGTGGCAGGAACGACTTTCTCGGGCAGGCGAGACAATCAACCTGGTCGTGGTGCTCGGTGAAAGTGTCATAGGATTGATCTCGGCCGGACCAGCGCGTGATACCGACTGTGATCCGCTGCGAACGCAAGAGGTGTACGCGATTTATCTAAGCCCCGAATACTGGGGTCACGGGCACGGCAAAGAGCTCTATTTAGCGGCGGAAGATCGGATGCGCCAAAGCGGGGCCGTGGACGCGATCTTGTGGGTACTCCGAGACAACGTTCGCGCCCGGAGGTTTTACGAAGGGCAAGGCTTCACGTTGGATCAATCGCGGCCTGAGCGAAATCATCTGGGGGAGCCTTCTTTGGTCGAGGTTCGCTATCGGAAGAGATTTTGAATTCTTCACTACGGATTTGGTGAAACGCGCCCTCCGACCGCCGGGCAATATCTTGCTTTTTGGGGCGAACACGGTCTCCAACCGACCGTCTTAATCATTTGATTTATTCATTTGAATGAATAGCTTGCGTCGTGGCGGACCCTCTCTTGCTCCCAGATCAAGATCGCGATGCCCGGCAAAGATTGATTGATGCCGGACTCGAAATTTTCGGCACTTACAACCTCGAAGGCGCCACTACCCGCCAGCTAGCCGAACATGCTGGCGTGAACCAGGCAGCCATTCCCTACTACTTCGGCGGAAAGGAAGGTCTCTATGTTGCTGTTATCGAACATTTGTTTTCGACCAACTTCGCCATCATCGGCCCGGTGGTTACCGCTCTTCAAGCGCAGCTAACTGCGAAAAAGCCAACCAGGGACGAAGCCTTGGCCCTGCTCAAGAGGCTGCTCAGTACCATGTTGGAAAGGGTGTTGACGCGAAAAGCGAGCAGTACCTGGGCACGCATTGTCATGCGGGAACAGATGCAACCCACCCAGGCATTCAGCCTCATTTACGACAAGGGAATTCGACGTGTGCACGAGACAGTGTCTCTACTGTTGGCCATCATCCTGGCCAGGAAACCGACCGATCGAAAGGTGATTCTCCGTTCGCATATGGTGGTCGGCCAAGTACTCATTTTCCTAGCCGGACGGGAAACCATTCGGAGGCGTCTCAATCTCACCGGTTACACCGATGAAGAAGTGAAAGAAATTAAGCAAGCGTTGGAGGAGCAACTCGATCTTCTCCGATTCGAAGCGGAGACTAGAAAATGAGACGACGCGTTATCGTCGTGAGTGCGGCATTACTCGTATTAGCGGGTGCCGGCTGGCTGGTTTATCGGCAATTCGCCGGAACCCAGCCAGATAAACTGATTGTCCATGGCAACGTTGATATCCGTCAGGTAAACCTGGGCTTTCGAGTGAGCGGCCGGCTAAAAGAGATGAAACCTGAGGAAGGTGACGCCGTGCAGGCCGGCGATGTGATCGCTGTGCTCGACGATGGCCCTTACCAGGACCAGGTACATCTCGCTGAAGCTCAAGTAGCCCAAGCCCAGGCCAGCTACACCAAAATGGTGAACGGCTTTCGCCTTGAAGAAATCGAACAGGCGCGGGCGCAATTAGCTCAGGCCAAGGCGAACTACGACAACGCCCTTAGGACTTTCGAGCGGGAAGACAAGCTGCGGCAGACGCATGTGATCTCGCAATCGGATTACGACGCCGCAACATCTTCCCGAGACTCGCTGAAGGCGATGGTCCAGTCGGCGCAGGCTAACCTTAATCTAGAGCTGGCCGGTAATCGTCAGGAGGACATCAACAACGCCAAAGCCCAACTCGACAACGCGCAAGCCAACCTGGACAACGCCAAACGCAACGTTACCGATTGCCAACTACGCGCGTCGGTCGACGGGGTAGTGATCACGCGAGCAGTGGAGCCGGGCTCGATTGTTGCCACCAGCACCATCGTTTACTCGATTTGTGAGACATCGCCAGTTTGGATCCGAACCTACGTCGACGAAGGCGACCTCGGTCGCATCTATCCTGGTATGAAAGCGCTGGTCTACAACGATACTTACCCGAATCATCCGTACTCGGCTCAAGTCGGATTTATTTCGCCGGTCGCCGAGTTCACTCCAAAAAACGTGGAAACCCGCGAACTGCGTGCCGATCTGGTCTACCGGCTTCGCGTGATCCTGGAAAAACCAGATCGCTACGTTCGTCAGGGTATGCCGGTCACGGTGCAATTGCTGGATGAACACAATGAACCCAGCGAAGAGCGGAAATAAGGTGTTGATCGAGATCGCTGGTCTGGTGAAAACCTTTCGGACGAGCGCTGCGATCGACCAGCTGAACGCCCAAGTACTAGCTGGTATGATCACTGGGTTAGTAGGCCCCGACGGCGCCGGCAAAACCACTCTCATCCGGCTTCTGGCCGGCTTGCTGCTGCCGACGTCGGGAAGTATCAGGGTCCTTGGCTTCGACCCGACGACTGAGCCCGAGGAGATCAGGACCCGGATCGGATACATGCCCCAGCGCTTTGGTCTCTACGAAGACCTAACCGTTTGCCAAAACCTCAACCTTTACGCCGACCTCAGGAATGTCGTTGGCGAGGAACGAGAGGAAAGCTTTGAGCGGTTACTGACTTTTACCGATCTGAAAGCATTTCAGGCTCGAAAAGCGGGTGCTCTGTCCGGCGGGATGAAACAGAAGCTTGGGCTTGTTTGCGCCTTGGTCAGCAAGCCGGAGCTTTTATTGCTGGATGAGCCGGGGGTAGGCGTCGACCCAATCTCCCGGCGTGATCTTTGGAAGATTGTGCAGGAACTGGTTGCCAGTGGGATTGGGGTCGTATGGAGCACCGCTTACCTGGATGAAGCCGAGCTTTGCCAAGCAGTGATTCTGCTGCACGAAGGAAAGAAAATCTTTGACGGGGAGCCTCGTGACCTTACCGACCGTGTCCGGTCTCGGACTTTTCATCTCCGCGTCTCGGGCAATCGGCGTAAGATCTTGGCTGAAGCGCTCCGTTCAAAAGCAGTGGTTGACGGTGTTGTGCAAGGCGACAGCGTACGCCTGGTTCTAAAAGAGAACGCCAAACCGGAAGAACTAACTCAACTTTCCGACAATCGAAAATTAGAGCCGGTTTCGCCCCGTTTTGAGGATGCGTTCATCGACGCGCTGGGCGGCCTGCCCAAGACGGAATCGCTTGTTGCTCAATCGATGCGCCAATTGGAGCACGACGGCGGAGATATGATCCAAGCAAAGGATCTGACGAAACGATTCGGACATTTTGTCGCGACGGACCATGTCAGCTTTTCGGTTAAACGCAGCGAGATCTTCGGATTGCTGGGTCCCAACGGGGCCGGAAAATCGACTACCTTCAAGATGCTATGCGGTCTGCTCAAGCCGTCGGAAGGAACCGCTCGTGTCGCCGGGTTTGACTTCCAGCGATCGGCCAGCGCAGCGCGCAATCGCATCGGTTACATGGCGCAGAAATTTTCGCTGTACGGCGATCTAACGGTTAAACAGAATCTCGAATTCTTTTCCGGAATCTACGGGTTGCGGGGTGAGAAGAGAATCTCGGCTATTGATGAAATTCATTTGGAGCTGTCATCTGGGCAGTTGCCGCTCGGTTTTAAGCAGCGATTAGCGATGGCCTGTGCGTTGATGCATGGACCAGACGTCCTTTTCCTGGACGAGCCCACGTCGGGCGTCGATCCAATCACCCGGCGCGAGTTCTGGTCCCACATCAACGGTTTAGTCGAAAAAGGCGTGACCGTGATGGTGACTACTCACTTCATGGATGAAGCCGAATACTGCGATCGAATTGGTTTGGTTTATCGCGGCAAACTGATCGCACTCGATTCTCCGGACGCGCTAAAACAAAGCGCACGCACCTCTGAGCTTCCCAATCCAACCATGGAAGAGGCGTTCATCGAGTTGATCAACCGATTCGATGATGGTGAGAAAAGGCAGCACTCCACAAAAGGCGGGAATGATCCCTGACGACAGAGGGGCGATCCGCCGAGAGCAGGTAGGGCGAAACACACCATCGAGCGACAGCGAGGTAAGGTGTGTGAGCCATAAGGTCGCGCAAGGCTCACAGTCCGGCGCTTACCGACTCATAACCATACGCGCTATTTGTCGGACTGTATCGCCCTACCGGTCAGGAGTGAAACAACGCCCGATATCGGCTCGCCATGAACCATAAGCCATCCAAAATCAGCCCTCGCCGACTTTGGGCACTGATTCGCAAAGAAGGGACACAGATCGTTGCTGATCCCAGCAGTATCCTGATCGCTTTTATCCTGCCGGTGATTCTGCTCTTCATCTTCGGCTTCGCGGTTTCGCTCGATACTACTCGGCTTCGTATCGGTGTCGTACTGGAGGAACGGACCCCGGAATCCGAGAATCTGCTGCTTTCGCTGCGGAACTCACGCTACCTTGATGTCGCGGTGAGTTTCGATCGCGCGGCATTAGAGAAAGAAATGGTCGCGGGCCGCCTCCGAGGTCTCCTCATTATTCCAGTCAATTTTTCGCGCCGCCTGCATTCCGCCAATGACTCGGCGCCACTGCAGGTCATTGCCGATGGGAGCGAACCGAATACGGCGAATTTCGTTCAGAACTATTTGCAAGCCGCTGTGTCGCTTTGGTTGCAGCAACGCGGACTCGAGACCGGCACAACGGCGACCAGCCTCATCGACCTGGAAACGCGCAACTGGTGGTGCCGGGATCGATTGCGATCGTTATGACGATGATTGGTACTCTGCTCACCGCTCTGGTGGTAGCGCGGGAATGGGAACGAGGCACCATGGAAGCAATGATGGCTACTCCAGTTAGTATCCAGGAATTAGTGCTCGGAAAACTGATTCCATATTTTCTCCTGGGGCTGGGCTCAATGCTCTTTTGTACGATGGTCGCGGTCCTGATCTTTCACACGCCGTTACGTGGTTCGATCCTCTCTTTGTTCTTGGTCACATCTTTGTTTCTAGCCGGTGGCCTGGGTCTCGGGCTTTGGGTATCTACTTTGTCCAAAAGCCAATTTGTAGCCGGCCAATTCGCGGTAATTCTCGGATTCCTACCCGGGTTTCAGTTATCTGGTTTCCTCTTCGAGATCTCGAGTATGCCCAAGATCGTGCAACTCCTGACCTGGATCTTCCCCGCGCGTTACTTTGTGCAGGCCCTGCAAACAATATTCCTGGCCGGCGACGTATGGAGAATCGTCCTGTTCAACTCGCTGATCCTTTTCGGATTTGCCGTCCTTTTTTTCGTATTAACCGCGCGCGTCACGCATAAGCGACT
>WNFM01210317.1_pt2 | contig 11560 bp, 7 predicted proteins | sample 5400271 | NCBI WGS metagenome assembly WNFM01 (sample SAMN13153352, study PRJNA577476) | soil metagenome | isolation source: 60 cm saprolite on Douglas fir-dominated hillslope | place: USA:California | collected 2013-09-17 | reverse complement strand
CGAATAGCCGGGGCAGGTCCGATGCCCATGATTTCTGGCGGTACGCCAACTATTCCCCAGGAAATAAGGCGTGCCATCGGCTTTAAGTTATGCTGCTTCACAGCATCGCCCGTAGCAAGTACAACACAGGCGCCAGCATCATTAATACCGCTGGCATTGCCAGGAGTCACAACACCGCCCTTACGAAAACGGGCCGATAACTTGGCCAGGGCTTCTAAAGAAGTATCTCGTATACCTTCATCCTTAGTAATTTCGATGGCATTGCCCTTACGATCTTTGACAGTCACAGGGACAATCTCTTCGGCAAGCCAACCCGCTTGTTGAGCATGGCGGGCCGTCGTCTGACTGCGCAACGCATATTCGTCTACCTGTTCACGCGTCAGTTCATATTTCTCCGCCAGGTTCTCGGCAGTAATCGCCATACCGCAGCCAATGTAGCTGTCTATAAGGCCCTCCCATAAACTGTCTTCCAGTTGGGGCGCCTGCCCGAGCTTATAGCCACCACGTGCCCCACGCAGGACATGTGGCGCCTGGGTCATATTTTCCGCACCTCCGGCAAGCGCAATCTGCCCTTCACCCAATTGAAGCATCTGGGCCACACTCACAACTGCCTGGAGACCAGAACCACATAAACGATTGACTGTTAAAGCGGGTGTATCGATAGGCACACCTGCTTTCAATGCCACGTGGCGGGCAAAATAGATGGCATCTTTACTACTCTGAATGACATTGCCTATCACCACCTGATCGACAAGCTGGGGATCAACTCCACTCCGCTCTAAAGCTCCCCGCGCAGCTACAACGCCAAGGTCTATCGCACTCACATCAGAGAGCGATCCTTGTAACACACCAACCGGTGTTCTTGCTCCCGCGAGAATGTAGATTTCTTGCATGATGGCTCCCGCCTTTCTCAATGACTTGTAATATGCTATCTACGTTGATATACAACTCTTTCCCGCCCAGCAAACACTCGTAAGTCAGCATTTGCCTAAAGATAGGGTGGCTCCATCATTATATCTCATATTATTTGTCTGCTAAAGCGAAGCATCCGTATATACTGGCTCTGCTTTCGCATCAGCGATCTCTGAAGTAAGCTCAGCATGCGTGATCGGAGCAGTTTGTAGCGCTTTGGCAGAAGAGCGTTTGAGGCGCATACGTACGAAAAAGAAGATCGCCAGAGCTGCAACTACTATAACAGCCGCGCCTATCCAGCTGACAGTTCTAGCAAGTCGTTCTACCTGGCCGAAGTCGTTGTGAAAGAGACCGCCAGCTAGATAGCCAAGTGTGCCAAAAATGACGGCCCACACAATCCCGCCAGCAGCATTATAGATCAAAAAAGTACGCCAGCGCATCTGGTGAACGCCAGCTAAAAAGGCAGACCATGTGCGTAAAATGGAGACAAAGCGACCGAAGAAGACCGTTTTATCACCATGTTTGGCAAAGAACCTTTCGGCCCGATCAAGGTGTGCCGGCTTCAGGAAGATATAACGGCCAAAACGCTCAGCAAATGCACGTCCACCCGTACGCCCTATGTAGTAACCGATATTATCCCCAAGTATCGCACCGAAGGCCGCACAGGCAATAATAAAAGGCAGTTGTAACTGGTGATCAATCGCAGCGTAAAATGACGCCAGCAGGAGCATAGTTTCGCCAGGAAAGGGAATGCCCGAACTTTCGATCATGATGAAAAGCATCACTGCTGGATATCCCATTACCGCCAAAGCTTGCCGTAAAGTTTCTAGAGAGATGAAAGCCGCTAACGGTTCATGTAATAAACTAAGTGTTCCCGCTCTTAGAATTGATAGCCAGTGCATGATGAATCCTTAAGTGAAACCGGTAATCTCTATTGCAAACAAAACATATCACGTAATTATTGTACGGCTTCTAGATAAGAAAGGCCAGCCTGGTTGCTTGTTACGTCTGACGAACACCAAAAAGACTACTATCGGTGGCACGCACATGAATAGCCAACCCAGCCAGCTCCAACCACCAATAGGAGGATAACCATTGAAGAGATAGGTAGTATAAGCTGTCGCAGAATAAGTGAAGGCAAAGGCAACGAATGCTCTGCCATAGTGTTCGCTGCGGTGAGGTAAACAGGCAGCGGCAAGACCAACTAACCAGGTGACGTACCAGGGAAAAAACCAGGGAGTAACAAGGAGCAATACTCCCAGGGTAGCCAGGGAGGCGAATATGAGCGTCTGGGTAGTTGGCGAGCGCCATAACCAGATAGCTCCAATGATAACCATGCCAACCAATGTGACCAGGTTGATCACATTCCATACACCATGATTGCTCAATATAGACACTGGCCAGTACGTCCAGGACGAAGTGGGCGGCAGACCGTGATTTTTCACCCAGTCATAAAAAGCAAGTAAGATAGAATTTGCCGCATAATACGCTGATGGCGGAGAGGCAAAGCTACTGATGATATCATGGATGCTATGTCCGATCCAGAAAAGGGCATAGAAGGCGAACGCAAGCAAACCACCAGCAGCAATAGTCAACAATATCTTCAACCAGGCAGCTTTTCTATCTCCACTTACTTCTTGCTGTTCTATACCAGGCACCGATGCCCGTAGATGAAGTACGCGATAGGCTAGCAATATAATGTAGAAAGCAATAACAGGAGCAGCTGTAAACTTGACAAGCGTGGCAAGGGTAAAAGCGATAACAGGAGGTAAATAGTCGGATGGACGCGTAAATCCACGCTGTTCTGCGCGAACACAGAGCAATGCGCCAAGTAAGATCAAAGTAACCATAAACGTGTCGTTATGCCCGCTAAGGCTACTCTCCATTAATGCCAGGGGATTCCAGGCATAGAGAAGCGTACCTTGTGTGACTGTGCGCGGTGAACGACCCAGCTTCTTCAAGATAGTAGCCACGAACACAGTGTTTAACAGGTGAGCGCCAAGCCCAAATAAGCGGAAGGCAAGCAGATATCCCAGAGGATAAGCACCCATCAGTAGTGACCAGAAAGAGCAGACGACGAGCCACGCTGGCCCATAGGCTGAGGTAGCAAATTGCCAGTCATCATAGGTTGTTATGATATCCTGGGGAAAAGCCGATGGTGTAACGAAGTAGGGATTGGTATGGTGCGCAACTATTGTTCGACCATAGCCGGCATACACAAAAATATCGCGCGAGAGCATCGCGGGAGTAAATACATAGATCAGGCCTACAATTATCGTGCCTAACCAGATCAGGCGTAAAACGCGGCTATAGTTGGCTTGTTGTGGTTGTCGCCGGATAAAAAACGCACACAGACCATAGGTGATGAAAGCCACGACTGTCAGCACTAAAAACTCAGTGTCATTTGTCGTAATCATTGAGGCGCGATAGGTCTGTGCCGTACGTATGTAAGAGGGTAGCCAGCTACCCCACCAGAGTAAGACAGGATTTGTTGGCAAGGACAAAAGAAACGTTTTGCCAGCCAGGCGTAATAGCGGAGTAACACTTATCAATGTACAGAAAATTAATATGATCGTACAAATCAACACACCTCGTGTTGAAGTATCTGATAACTTGGTAGGCGTTGTAGCAATGGGCTCCTCGGCTATTGGTAATGCAGCTAAATCTTTTTTGCTCATAAGCTACCCCTAAACCATCCAACGATTCATAATAAATAGAATACTCAGCGTCGCAAGAAGCACAGGAAACACCAACATAAATGTCTGGTGCAGGCGTGGATGTTTGATACCAAGCATCGCTAACATAATAAAGGCCGGGAACATTTCGATAACGAGGCGCTGATTCGATAGAAGGACATCAGTTTTTTCCAGGCCAGGGCTGAGGAGCATAAATACCAGCAGGATAGCTATCCACACGCTATAGCTCAAACGCAGCTTGCGCCAACCAAGAACGGCCAGGAGGATGAAACCTAGGGTAGCGGTCAAATCCAGAATAATGTGAACCTCATTAAATGAACCAAAGGGTTGTACCCAGAAAAGGTCGTAGAGAGCACGAAATATTCCATCCCAGGGCCATTTTGTATGTCTCCCCCAATGGCTCTGCACAGTTGCAAAAACAATAGGATTACCTGTCACATGCCAGCAATAGATACTATAAAGGACCGTTCCCAGCGGAATCAATATGACGGGTAAAACTCTAAGCAGCAGCTTTTGTCGGCTGGCAGCAATACTCTCCTGTGAGATCCACACCTCAACCAGGTAGGGTATAACGAGCAAGATACCGGCTGAGCGTGTCAGTGAAGCCAGTAGCCCCAGGCAGCCAGCCAGCCACCAGTTCTGGCGGCGCATCGCCAGAAAAGTGCTCGCCGAGAGTAAAAGAAAAAGTGATTCGTTATAAGCAGCAAAGAAGTAGAAGGCGGTTGGGAATATACATAGGTAGAGCAAAGTTCGCCGCGCAACCTTGTCACCACCGATATCCGTAGCCAGTTGATAGAGCACAAAGAGTGCTCCCAGTAACGCTGCGTTGGTAATGATCGTTCCAACGAGCAAATAGCTCCAACTGCCTAAAATGTGCGAGATAAGCGAGATCAGCAGAGGCAACAAAGGGAAAAACGCAAAATCGTAGGGTGGTCGGTAGCCAAACTGAGCAATGCGTACATAGTTTGCTGCATCCCAGTGGTTCCAGGAGGTAAATAGCCCCATAGTATCAACAGGTATGCTCGAATATTTTGGTGCCGTGATCAGAACAAAAGCAATGTAGGTCACCATGATCAGGATCAGGCGAGTACCAAAGAATAACCAGAGAATATCTCGCGTTGGAGCACGTTTCATAATTTATATCACCTGCCAGACTGAATCATTACCAAATTGCGCAACACGCTGCAGCTCAGGATTAGATTTCATCTGAGCCAGGATCGTTGTTGCCATGGTAGTAGTATAGAATTGAAGATGAAGTACAACATACTGAATGTGATACTGTTTTAACGTAGCCACGCTCGTTTTTGATGGAAAGTTCATGAGCAAGGACGCTATATGATCGGTTAAGGGCGGTCGATAACCACTCCATCCGTTTACAAGAGGGTGCGTGTGATAAATCGCATAGTAGTCATACCAGGCCTCATCTTTAAAAGAATAGACCTCATTGAAATATGCCATGGGAAGTTCAACCATAGGTTGCTGATCATTATGGTTCGCCAACCACTTATACACAGTTGGGATTGCATCCCCTGTAGGGACTTGAGTGACAGGAAGATATGCCGGCAAAGCCTCAAGTAGGATAATACAGGGTAATAGCACCAGCAAGCCGCGTAATGCTATTCTTCTGTAGAATGAAAGCCAAGAGATTGTATCTGCTCTTCCATTCAACGTAGCGCTTTTTGAGCCCGACCCATTCCCACCTGCTTTACTTTGCAGCCACGAGATAGCATGAGCAGCCAGTAAAGCGAGCATAATGAGCAGTACTCCGATCAAGCGCGCCGGTACGCGCAAACCCGCAAAACCAGGAAGCACGAAGTAAGCCAGGGCCCAGGGCATAAACACATTGGGTGGATTAGGCGGCAATGCAATCTTCCCAAGAAATTTCGATGCAGCTGCCACAAACGGTCCTCCGCCAGGAGTAGAATATTGCAGCACCGGCCCAAAAGCGAAGAGCAAGACAATCAGCGCAGTCCATACGTACGGACGCAAAGCCGGATTTTTTTGCCGGAAAGCCAGGACAATACCTATCAGCGCAAGAGCCATTGTCGCCAGGCCTAGAAAAAGGTAGTGTTCGCTGTCATAGGGGAGAAGCGCACCATTATAATAACTCGTTCCATATAACCAGTTAAATGGAACAGCAAAGATAAAGTCGCGCACAAAGGCGGCATATCCTGCTGATTGACCCAACGAACGGGAGAAACCGCTGCGCAAAGACGCCAGATAAGGTGCCATGAGTATTCCTAGTATGGTTAACAGCACAGCAAACACAACTACTGGGCGCAGGCTTTTTCGTAAAAGAGAGACGATATAGGTACCTTTGCGCGCACGCACCTGGGCAATGAAAGGCAACGTATACCGGATGAACACAAAGGCAAGTATGGCATAGCTCAGAAAGATACCGTAATACACACTACTTAGTAACTGGAGCATATAAAAAAGGCCAAACAAAATCCAGTAACGCCAACGCCCATAGCGCAGCGAGAGATCAATAGAGAGGAAGGCCAAAGGCATCCACTCGCCAGAGAGAATATGTATATGATCAACTTGCGCTATGCGATAAGGGGCAAAGGCATAGATCAAAGCTGCCACAAATGCAGCAAAAGGCTTTCCTGTGTAGTAGCGCGCCATGATATACATACTTATGCCGCACAATAAAAATGTGAGATAGAATGTCATGTTATACGCAAACACAGGGTTATGTGTGAACAAGTAGAAAGGTGCAAAAAAGACCGTCTCACCCAGCAAGTTCTCTGAAAAAGACAATGAGAGATTGCTCGGATAGAGTAACTGAGCTTGCCATAAATGGGTTGGATCATGCAAGAGCGTTCTTGTATCCCAGGAGAGCGTCCACATATTGAGGAGGGGATCCCACCACTCACCTGCCACCTCTCCATTCAAATTTGGCGTATAACGATAAGCCATCGCGACCACAAGCACAACCATAACAAGAAGATAGAGAGCATCTTGCCAGTACCATCGCGGGACTGACATAGGTTGAATTTCATGGGTAGTATCTTCTCTTTTTGCCTCTGCTGATGACGCCGAAGCAGTGACCATAGAATCAGCGGGTTCAGTACTCATGCTCTGGTAGACAGCCTCCCTCCATTAGGAAATTGTAGCAGGATCTCGCGCCAATATAAAACAGTACGTTGTATCGCCACCCATAATAATATGTACTGTATGCTTAAGCCAGGCGGCAGGAATAGCATAACCACGTTGTACTAAATGCATAGGCCAGATGAGATAATCATAGGGGAAACTGACAGCACTCGGATCTGCAGCTTTAAATTTCAGTCTCCCTATGATGTTCTGATTATATTGATACCATGAAACACTCATATCTCCATGGTCTAATGTACCAGGGAGAGCAACCAGACCCACATAACTAGACGTATGAGTATGGGCCATTAGCCACAAACCTGCTTCACGATATGCTGGATATGCCACCTGTAAAGCTGTATTCTCACCATGAAACACTTCGCTGGTATAGCCCTCTGCACCATTAACCGTCATCAGGCCCAGTAGATGAGGTCCAACAAAAAGGAGTAAGAGCGCCACCAGCAGCGCTGCAGCACGCGGATTAACCTGCGGTCTAGCGATCAGAGTAGTCTTTGCTGCTGCCACTTCATCTACTGTTGCCGGTTCATTGGCAACTTTTGTTTGGAACAGTGCCATCTTATGATAGCGCAAGATGGTAGCCAGGCCAAAGGCTCCTGCTAGAGCAATAGGCGGAGTTAATGGCAGCAGATAGTGTGTGCCAACGACAATATTCAATAGGCTAAACATGCTGAGCATAGAGCCAAGCCAGATAAACAGGAAAGCGATACCTGCAACATCATGTAATGGTAGACGCGAACGGTGTAAGTGATAGCGCACCAGTTGTATTACAGCAAAGATACCGAAAAATAGAGCTGGGAGGGTGACAAAAACACTGAGCTTGGTAATAAGAATAAACAATACGGCCCAGTGAGGAACATGGCCGCTGTATTGTCCTGCAATAAATGTCAAGTGGCCATTGATTGAATGATGCCATTCGAACAACAGACTATTGATAAACAGGTTTAAAGGATCACGCCAGATAGCCGGGTCAACAATGAAGAATGTAACGGGCGCGAGCACAAGCGCACCAAGCAACCACTGCCAGGGCACAGGCTTCCGCTCAGCCGCAGGTATGCGGCGGTAAATGACTAGATAATAGTAGGCAACGAACAGCAGCATTCCCGGCACGGCCAGGGCTGCTGTATATTTACTCGCTACGGCAACTCCTAATAGTGCAGCCGAGAGTAAATACAGGCGTGGCTGGCGCAAAGCAGGCCAGAGTACGAGGTAGGCAAGGGTAACAAGTGCCGTCATTGTCATATCGAGATAGGCAAGAGCGCTAAAATAGACCAGCCAGGGACTCACGGCCAGGCAGAGCGCGGCGAGGAGAGCAATTACACGTCCGAAGGGCGCCCGTCCCAACCAGTAAATCGCTCCTACCAACACGGTACCCAGCACAATACTGGGAATACGAGCTACAAATAAGACGTTGAGCAAGTAACCTAGATGGGCATCGAGATACAAACAAAGGCCAATAAGTATTTTCGCTACAGGAGGATGTTCATAGTTAAATGTCCATAGGTCCGAGGTTATATTTAAGTGGAACAGCAGTGGTAAGTATGTTTTTCCACCCATAATATAGATGATCTCATCCGTCACCTGGTCGAGTCGCCTGGCAAGGAGTATCCGGGGAATGAGGGCAACCAGAGATAGCACCAACAAAATAAGCCACTCGCTTGCTGGAATTCTGAGAAATGTATACGAATGGTCTGTCACTGAACCTGGTAACTTTTTATCGTCTTTACCAACACCCGGCTGTGTTTTCTTCTGTAGTGGTATCAATGCCGCGACCATCCTTTTTTGTTATTGTATGCATCTCCTGGATGCGCCTGAATCCGCAGGCTAGTATAGCATACCGTTCAAGAACTAGTCGAGCAAGATAGTACCACCATGTTTCATTATTTGATGTGCCTAAGACCCTCTGTGTTACAATGATATACATCTAGCTAGCAACCTTATGCATAACTTCAAAAGCAAAAGTGAGGACGCACTATGCCAGTATTGGAAGCAGGTCAACGTTTTGAACGCTATCATATCGTTCGACACCTGGGTAATAGTGTATCAGGCGAGAGTTATGAAGCCAAAGATACCATACTCCAGCGCACAATAACGCTGAAACTCATCCATCCATGGCTACCTCTACCCGAATTTGCGCGTCGTCAATTCTTTCGCGAGATGCACAGCATCAGTCTGCTTAATCATCCCTACCTGGCAACAATTCTCGATTATGGGGAAATCGATGAGAGGCTCTATGTTGTCCGGCAGTATATACGTCATGGTTCGCTGCTAGGATCTGAGGGAAGGATATGGTTTAAGCCACCATTGAACTTACCTGACGCTATCCAATATACCTATCAGTTAGCCCAGGCGCTTCACTACTTGCATACGTATGGCTGCCTGCATGGTGGCATTACACTCTCAAATATCCTGCTTCACCGTACTTCAAATATCGATGGTGAACTCAATTTTACCCCATTTTTACTTGCCGATGTTGGTCTGAGTGAATTCATACGCCGCTTTGGTCAACCACAAATCCAGCTATTGCCAATTACCGCAGCCCCCGAACAATCAAAGAAACGAGCGGTGGTTGCCAGCGATCAATTTGCGCTTGCGGCCCTGCTTTACTTCTGGCTCGCCGGGCGTCCCCCTTATCTTGGTTCGCCTGAGGAAATTGAACAACTTAAGCTGAGCGAATCCCTTACGCCTCTCACCTCGCTTAATCACCATGTAACGCTTGAGCAGGAAGATATTCTCTATCGTGCGCTAGCAGCTCAGCCAGAAGACCGCTATCCATCTATGCTCGCGTTCGCGGATGCACTGGTGGCATCTCTCACTGCTCCATCTTATTCAGCAGCCCCACCAACTACGCCATCGCTGCCTGCGACCTCCCCTCAGTCCATAGACACCTTCCAGGCAGACCCTTTGTTTAATCCGGCCCAAGAAGGTGATCCGCAGTCTGAAGAAGCAAATAACGCTGAACAAGTTCCTGTAATTGAGGCTGAAATACAATCTCCGTATTCATCTGAGCCTGTTCTTCAAACCACATCAACTACCTTGACCGATGTTGCAGAGATCCTGCACCAGGGCGAACTGCTTCCTGCACCCTCTTCTTTCACCAGCGAAACATACGTCGCACATCAACCTTCTCCCGAGCCTTTGCCTCAACCTGCCCCTGAACCGCTACCTCAACCTGCTCCCGAACCGCTGCCACTGCCTACACCAGAACCCGAGCCACAGCCTGCCCCCGAGCCGTTACCACAGCCTGCTCCTGATGTATTCCAACCGCTATCATCCTCAGTACCTGAACCCACATCTCCGCAAACAGATGCTTCCCAGGAACAAGAGCCCAGTGAGCCGCAAGAAACTACTATTCCCACAGAACAGGAGCGCAGCGAACACCAGGAAAGATTGGAGGCGAGTCGATATCAACCGGCAATTTCACCACGTCTCCTCATCAGCTTCATGACCACTGAGCAGCCTTATGCGTTTATGCTAGCACAAAACGAAACCTGGCTTGGTAGAGCCGGTTCGGATGATATCTTGCTTAACCAGGATACTTCGACATCACGACACCATGCACTACTCAAAAATATTGATGATCAATATGTCATCTCCGACCAGCGCAGTACCAATGGAGTCTTGGTAAACGGCCAGAAGCTGGCAGATGAGACCGGATATATTCTTACAGATGGTGACCGCATCACTATTGGCAATTATGAACTTATCTTCCGCTGTACCATACCTGAAGCCAGATATACACTTCAAAAGGAGCTGGCATAGGCCATAGTCCATTAACTCCCTCTCTCTTACATTGAGTGCGGGCAATGCTGTCTCAGATACCATAACTCGCCCTCTTACATTGGGTGCAGGCGGTGCAGTCTGCGACTGCGCCGCCTGCACCCAAAAATACTTACGAACTGCCGCAGGCAGTGAGGAGTCAAGAGCAGAAACGCCTTGAAGAGTTACAACGCTATGTTTATCTTAAAGGGCTACTGTAGTAGAATAGTCGCAATCCATACATTACCTCGCATCATCCTTGACTTTACTAACTCACCATACTATACTGTATAAGGCTACTGTATAGTATAGTTCTAGTTACTGCATGATATAAATGTAGTTTTAAGGTTGGTGTAGATGGCTGAACAGCAATTTGATAAAGGAAAATGTAGCGGGAGAGAACGCATTATTCAAGCCGCGAAAATGCTCGCAGAAGAGCGTCCTTTCGATGATATAACGATTGAAGAGATTATCAAAACAGCGGAACTCTCGCGACCAGCCTTCTATTATCATTTTACTGACGGGAAAGAGGAATTACGGGCAGAACTGGTCCAACGCGGACTCCTTGACGCTAAACCTTTACAGGATAACCGGCAAGCCATTCTCGAAGCTGCCGTACGTATCTTCGCGCGTTCGGGCGTTTCGGCAGCAACATTAGACGATATAGCTGCCGAAGCAGGAGTGACACGAGGAGCGCTCCTCTGGCATTTCCACACCAAAGATGATTTGCTCATGGCGATCATCAAAAACTGTGGCCCTCATTCCATGATCCGTCCGGTCATTGATCAGATTGAACAAGATATACAGAATGGCCTTGTCCTTGATGACGAAACCATTATTCGTCGTCTCGCTGCCGGTTTTTATGATGGTTTTGCAACACAAAGTGACATCACCCGTCTGGCCTTTTTAGTTATATATACTCATCCGCAAGCTGCACGTATGCTGGCTGATACGATTGGCAAAGGACGCAAACGTTTTGCTGAGTATATTAAAAGACGGCAGGATGAAGGGTATTTCCGCAATGACATCGATCCAGGACTATTTGCCCAGTCGGTTACTATGATCTTTGCTATGCG
>WNFM01207158.1_pt5 | contig 11562 bp, 10 predicted proteins | sample 5400271 | NCBI WGS metagenome assembly WNFM01 (sample SAMN13153352, study PRJNA577476) | soil metagenome | isolation source: 60 cm saprolite on Douglas fir-dominated hillslope | place: USA:California | collected 2013-09-17 | reverse complement strand
CAGCCTTTAGCGTCTCTCCCCCACTTGGTGGGGGAGTCCGGCCGCAGGCCGGGAGGGGGCTAACGATGCATTCGATGACGTTCGTATTTTCATCTCAGAGGCACAAAGAAAAAGAAAAGAGAAAAGAGAAATCGCTGCCCGACGGGCCCGGCGGCTTATATGCGCACTGGCCGAGCCGTCCTTCGTGCGTCTTCGTGTCCTTTGTGCCTTCGTGTTGAAGTCACAAGGTCAGAGAGCACGCGGGAATGCAGCCGCGGGCTAGGTCCGGTCCGGGGACGGGGCGCCCGGGGGTAGGAAGGGGGTCGGGTCGATGGGAGCGTTGCCCTGGCGCAGCTCGAAGTGGAGGTGCGGGCCGGTCGAGTTGCCGGTCGATCCCTCGGAGCCCACGACCTGGCCCTGGGTGATGCTGTCGCCCGCCTTGACCGCGATCCGGAGCAGGTGGCCGTAAAGGGTGGTCAGGCCGCCGGTATGGGCGACCACGACGTAGTTGCCGTAGCCGACCAGCGCCCCGCCGACCCAGGAGCCGCCCGCCAGGATCACGACGCCGTCGTCGGCGGCGAGCACCGGCGTGCCTTCGGGGGACGACATGTCGAGGCCGGTATGGAAGTGGGCGTAGCCGCCGTAGGGAGGCTCGAACCAGAACGAGCTGGGCCCGAACGGGTTGGTCAGGATCGACGTCGGTAGGGGCCAGATGAAGCGATGGAGGGTCGAATGGCCGCTGCTGGTGCCGGTCGGGATGCCAACCGCGTGGATGGTCCCGACCTGGCTCCAGACCGACGACTCGGCCGCCGCGATGATGTCCTCCTCCTGCTGCTGGAGGATGTCGGCGATCTGCTGAGCCAGCGCGGCCGACTGGTGGTCGACCCGGGACAGCTCATAGCGGGTCGCGCCGATCTGCTGGGCGAGGTCCGCCTGCGACTTCTCCTGCTTCGCCTGGAGGTCGACCAGCTTGGCCAGGTCGGCGGCCTGCTGGTCGCGCAGCTTGACCTGCTCGTCGCGCGCGGCCTGCTGCTTCTTCAGGTCGGCGTCGAGCTGGGCGAGGTCGAGCTTGAGCTTGCTCTTGAGCGCCTGGGCCCGCGCGCCCGCGGAGCGGAGGTCGTTGACCCGGGTCAGCATGTCGCCCAGGCTGGGCGACTCCACCACCAGGAGGAGGACCGAGCTCGGCTGGGCGTAGATGGCGCGGGCGAGGGAGCTGATCTGCGCTTTCTCGCCCTTGATCCGGGTGTTCATCTTGTCAATGTCGGCATCGAGCCGGGTGATCTCGCCCTCGAGTGCCACGATCTTGGTGTCGGTCTCCGCGATGGTGCCTTTCAGCACCTCCTGCTGGGCGGCGTTGTCGCGGAGCGCCTGGGCCACCCGATCCGAGGTCTGGAGGGCGGTCGCCAGCTGGGAGCCGAGCTGGGCGCGGACCGACTCGATGACGGCCGACCGGGCCTGGGCGGCCGCCAGGTCGGTCGCAGCGGTCGCCGAGGCGGGCGTCGCAGCGGGAAGCAGGAGGAGCGTGACCAGCGCGGCCACGGCGAGCCTCAGCCTCACGACTCCAGGTACCTCCGCACGCTGCCGAGGGAGGAGAGGGAGCCGAGGACGGGGCCGATGACGAGCAGGACGACCCCGATCACGAGCCCCGCCTGCAGGGTCAACCCGGGCGCCAGCTGGGCGAAGCTCGAGGCCCCGGCCTGGACGGCGATACCGCAGGCCAGGAGAGCGAGGACGCCCGCAACGCCGCCCGCCACGGCGCCGGTGAGGGCGCCCTCGATGACGAAGGGACCGCGGACCATCCAGAGCGGCGCGCCGACCAGCTGCATGATCCCGATCTCGTCACCGCGGGAGAGGATCGCCGCGCGGATGCTGTTGGCGGTGACCGTCACCGCGATGAAGGCGAGCAGCAGCAGGAAGGCGATGCCGATGCCGGCGACCCACCAGAGGACCTGCTGGAAGCGCTTGTAGGCGTTGGGGTCGTAGGAGCTGGGCACACCGGCGTCGACCGCCGGGTTCTGCCGGAAGGCCGCGTCGACGGTGCCGACCCTGTCGATCGAGGTGACCCTGACGTCGAGGCTGGCCGGGAACGGGTTGCTCTCGGCGGCGCTGGCCAGCTCGGGCAGCCCGGGCCGGTGCTGGGCGCGGGCGAGCGCCTGCTCCTTGCTGACGTAGGTCACGCTCTGGACGTACCGGTCGGCGCCCAGCTCCGTCTCGAGCGCGTTGATGTCGGGAGTCTGGGCGTCGTCGCGGAGGTAGACGTGGAGGATGGAGGCGTCGCGAGCCTCGGTGGTTGCGATGCTCTGGCCCACCAGCCCAGCCAGGACGGCGAGGCCGACCAGCAGAAGGAGCAGCGTCATCGAGCCGAGGGCGGGCGCGGTCGAGCCGATGTTGCGGGCCCAGTTCCGGGCCGCGCTGCCGAACAGGTATCGCCCCGCGTTGCGGGTCACGACCTTGATGGTTCGCCAGCGAGGCGGACGGGGGCCTATGAGGAGGTTGCCCACACCAGCCTCGCGGAACGGCCGGCCGGCTGGTCGTCGACGACCCTCCCCGAGACCAGGGTTAGGACCCGCCGCTGCAGCCGGCTGACGATCTCCATGTTGTGGGTGGCGATCAGGACCGTGGTTCCGAACTTTGCGATGTCCTCGAGCAGGGTTGTGATCTGCCAGGCCGTCTCCTGGTCCAGGTTGCCGGTGGGCTCGTCCGCGATCAGCAGCGGCGGCTGGCTGACGACGGCGCGCGCGATGGCGACCCGCTGCTGCTGCCCGCCCGAGAGCTGGTGCGGGTAGTGCGACGCCCGGTCGTGGAGGCCAACCGCATCGAGGGCGTCGAGGGCACGGTCGTGGGCCTCCTCGTCGGTGATCCGGAGGTCCGTTACCTGGAGGGCGAAAGCCACGTTCTCCATGGCGGTGAGCCGGGGGAGCAGCTTGAAGTCCTGGAAGACGACGCCGACCTTGCGGCGCAGCTCGGCCAGCCGCCTTGCGGGCAGGTCGTGGGCCGGCAAGCCGTCCACCCAGACTTCGCCACGCGACGGCCTGATTTCCCGGTTGATCAGTCTTAGCAGGGTTGTCTTTCCCGCGCCGCTGGGCCCGACCAGGAACGACAGCTCCCCCGGCATCAGCCGGAAGTAGCAATCGTCCAAAGCCACCACTTGCCCGTAGACGCGGTTGACACCCACGAATTCCACAAGGGGAGTCAACTCAAAGGAAGGTAACGGGTTAAGAGGCCTTTCCTGTTGTCTGATGGGTTAAGAGCTGTTAAGGAAGGTGAAGGTGGCTACCGGCCGCGCAGCTCGACCCGCCGAATCTTGCCCGAGATGGTCTTCGGCAGCTCGCTGACGAACTCGACCTCCCGCGGGTACTTGTAGGGGGCCGTCACCCTCTTGACGTGCTCCTGAAGCTCGCCCGCAAGCGCCGCCGACCCCTCGTGCCCGGGCGCCAGGATGACGAAGGCCTTGACGATGGTGCCCCGCAACGGGTCGCCCTTGGCAACCACAGCCGCCTCCGCCACGGCCGGGTGCTCGACGAGCGCGCTCTCGACCTCGAAGGGGCCGATCCGGTAGCCGGCGCTGATGATCACGTCGTCCGCCCTTCCGACGAACCAGAAGTAGCCGTCGCCGTCGACGTAGGCCCGGTCGCCGGTGACATACCAGTCGCCCCGCATGCAGGCCGCGCTCGCCTCCGGGTTGCGCCAGTACTCCTTGAACAGCCCGACGGGCCGCTCCGGCTTGACCCGGACGGCGATGTCGCCTTCGCCGTCGTAAGGCAGCTTGTTGCCCTCCTCGTCGATCACCGCCACGTCGACCGTCGGCGACGGCTTGCCCATCGAGCCCGGCTTGACCTCGAGGGGCGGAAAGTTGCAGCAGAGCAGGATCGTCTCGGTCTGGCCGTAGCCGTCTCGGATCAGGTGGCCGGTGCCCTTCTGCCAGGTCGAGATGACCTCGGGGTTGAGCGGCTCGCCGGCGCCGACACAATGACGCAGGTTGATCTTGTAATGACTGAGGTCCTCGAGGACCAGCATCCGGTAGGCGGTCGGCGGCGCGCAGAAGGTGGTGATCGGGTAGTCCTCCAGCAGCTGCATCGTCTCCGGCGCGTTGAACTTCCCCCGCGCGTCCTGCACGAAAAGGGCGGCGCCCATGTTCCAGGGGCCGAGGAAGCTCGACCAGGCCGCCTTCGCCCAGCCGGTCTCGGAGAGGTTCAGGTGGAGGTCGTCGGGCCGCAGGTCGAGCCAGAAGCGGCCGGTGACCTCGTGCCCGATCGGGTATGACGCGTGGGTGTGGAGGACCATCTTGGGGTTCCCCACCGTGCCCGAGGTGAAGTAGACGAGGCAGGGGTCGGACGACCGGGTATCGACCAATTGGTAGTGCCCCGAGGCGGCATCCACCTCCCGGTCGTAGCTGCGCCAGCCGTCCCGCTCCGCAGGCTCGCCGACCACGAACAGCTCGCGGAGATGGGGCAGCTCGCTCCTCACCTGGTCCACCTTGGCGGCGTTGTCGGGGTCGCAGACGTAGGCGACACCCTCGCTCAGCGCGGAACGGTAGAGGATGTCCTTGGGCGTCAGGAGCACGGTTCCCGGCACCGCCACCGCGCCGGCTTTCATGCAGCCGAGGAGAACCTCCCACCATTGCGGGATCCGAGGCAGCTGGACGAGCACCCGGTCGCCGGCCTTGACGCCGCTCTTCTGGAGGATCTCGGCGAACTTGTCGGACCGCTCGGCGAACTCTCGGAAGGTGACCTTGCGCTCGCGGCCGTCGTGGGCGAGCCACCACATCCCGAGCTTGTCGGGGTCCTGCGCCCACTTTCCGATCACCTCGCGCGCGAAGTTGAAGTGTTCGGGGACGTCGAGCTGGAAGGTCCGGATCGTCTCCTCGTAGTCGGTCATGTTGTGGGGGGAGACGGCCATCCCGGCAGGGCTCTCCTAACGACCGCGGGGTAGCCCGAGCACGCGCTCGGCGATGATGTTGCGCTGGATCTCGGAGCTGCCGGCGTAGATCGTCTCCGCCTGCGACCACAGCCAGCCGAACTGCCACCGGCCCTCCTCGATCGACCACGCGTCGCCGGGCAGGAGGGCGCCGTAGGGGCCCTGGACGGCCACCGCCGTGTCCTGGATGCGCTTGTCCATCTCGCTCCAGTAGAGCTTGGTGAGGCTCGCCTCGGGACCTGGCGCCGCGCCCTGCTGCGCCTTGGTGAGGGCGCGCAGCCCGTTCATCCGGAAGGTGTGCGCCTCGATCTTGGCCTGGGCGACGCGCTGCCGGACGATCGGGTCGGATCCCTGTCCCAGCTCGCGGGCGAGGCCGGCCAGGCTGTTGACCGCGCTCTCGAATCGGGATGCGTTGGCGAGGCCGCCGCGCTCGAAGCCAAAGGTCGTCATGGCCGCCTTCCAGCCATCGCCGGGAGAGCCGACCAGGTCGCGCTCCTCCACCACCGCGTCGTTGAGGAAGATCTCGCAGAACTCTCCGCCGCCGGTCAATTGGCGGATCCGGCGGACCTCGACGCCCGGCTGCCGCAGGTTGACGATGAAGTAGCTGATGCCCTTGTGCGCCGGCGCCTCGGGGTCGGTCCGGGCGAGCAGGAAGCTGCGGTCGGAGTAGTGGGCGCCGGAGGACCAGACCTTCTGCCCGTTGATGATCCAGCGATCACCGTCTTTGACCGCGCGCGTCTTGAGGCTCGCCAGGTCGCTCCCGGCGTTGGGCTCGCTGAAGCCCTGCGCCCACACCTCATCGCCGGAGAGAAGCTTCTCGATGTAGGTGTCCTTCTGCCACCGGCTGCCGAGGACGTTGATGGTCGGCGCGGCGAGGGTGACCCCGAGCCGGCCGAGGATGGGCGGCGCCCCGTTCGCCGCCAGTTCTTCCTGGTGGATCGCCTGCTGGACCGGTGACGCGGCGCGGCCGCCGTGCTCGGCGGGCCAGGCGAGCCGCAGCCAGTTGCCCTGGTGAAGGCGCCTCTGCCACTCCCGCTGGATGTCCTCGTCCTCGTCCTCCCGGTAGCCGCCGACGCCGCGATGCCGCCAATCGGCGGGAAGGTTGGCGTCGAGCCACGCCCGGACTTCCCGGCGAAACGCCTCGTCCTCGGCGGTGAACTTCAAGTCCATCGAACGAGACTAACAGCCGCTGAATGCCTCCGAAAGTCGCGATCGGTTTTCCCTATCGCGGCCTGGGGAATAAGGTTGAGTGATGGCAACCACGACCATCTGCGGCCGCTGCGGATCGCCGCTGCCTAGCCCCTCCTCAACCTGCCCCAAGTGCGGCGCCACACCCTCCCAGGGATATGACAGCCGGCGCGCGGCGCGCTCCCGGAAGAGCCCGGCGCTGGCCGCGGCGCTCGCCATCGTCCCCGGGATGGGCCATGTCTACCTGGGCCACAACCTGAAGGGTCTCTTCTTCCTGCTGGCCTGCGGCGGCATGGAGTTCATCGGCGTCGACCTCGACCTCTCGGTCATCGGTGGCCTGCTCGGTGTGCCGCTGGGCGCCGGCGGACTTGGCCTCTACGCGTACCAGATCTTCGACGCCTATCGCGAAGCGAAGAAGATCGAGGCGGAGTTCGTCTAGCAGCCGTTGACGGCGGTCACGGTCCGCTGTCGATCGATGAAGAAGCGGGGGCGGCGCCCGGCGCCACCCCCGTCGAAAGCTCGTCGGCCAAAAGCGCGCTCAGCTGGTCGCGGTCTCCCCGCCGGTCGTCGTTCGCCGCCGGCGCGTCGTCGTCGTGCGCCGTGTGGTCGCGCGGCGGGCGGTCCCGGCAGCGGCTCGCGTGGTGCGCCGCTTGGGAGTCGCGGAGCCTCCGAGCGCCTTCTGCACGCGGCGCTGGATGGACTTCAGACCGCGCTCGATTCCTGAGCTTGCCGCCGCCGTACCCTTCGCGGTCAGCCGGTCGAGCTGTCGCTTAAGCTTGCGGTTTTCCTTGATCAGCTCGTCGACCATCGACGTCAAACTGGCAACCGCGTCACTTGGTGATGATGCTCGCCGTCGCGTGGCGGTAGTGCTGCGTGCGCCGGCACCACGCGTGGTACGCGTTGTTCGCGTCCCGGTGCTGCGGCGGGCGCGCCGCTTTGGCGCAGATGCGGATTCGCTTGCTTCAGCCATTACTACTCCTTGATGTCGCAATTAATGCGATAGATACGGCCGAAGTATAGAACGGAACCGGCCGTCTCAAATCAAGGAATCATGCGGCCAGGTCGATGTGCGGCCGCAGCACGCTCTTCAATCCTTCGCGTGCCAGTTCGTGCGCCGGATTCGCCTTTCGACTGACGTAGCGGACGACCCGATATCCGCGCCGGGTGCGCTCGCGAACCTCGTGTACGGCATCTCGAAATGTCTCGCTCGACGGAGTGCGACTGCGCACCACCGGCGCGCAATCGGTACGCACGATGACCCGGTGGAAGGGCCACCGGTGAGCCGCCAGCTCGAGGGCCGCTGCGCACACGTGCGCCTCCAGCTGCGCTGAACCGCCTTCGTGCGTGAAGCCGAAGGACTCGGTGTAAAGCGCGCGACCCCTGATGAAAACGGCCAGGCCACAACCGGCCCGGCCGTTCTTATCCAGAGCGGCGTCCACGTAGATGATGAGGCACTCTCGCAAAGCGGCATTCCTCCAGACGTGGGTATTGGCGAAGGTATTCGCCTGGCCGGAGTCTAACAGCATGTTGGGGCTCCGACGTGCCTTTTCCCCAAGATGTGGACAACCTGAGGACATTTGCGCTTCGGCCGCGCCTGCACCCTACACTCCGGAGGCGATGGCGGTGAGGGAGATCGGGGTCGTCGGCGGCGGGATTGCCGGCACCACGATCGCCTACGAGCTGGCCCGACGGGGCGCGCGGGTCACTCTCTTCGAGCGCGGTTCGCTAGCCGGTGAAGCATCGGGCCGCAACATGGGCCTGCTGCTCAACCAGATCGAGACCGGCGTCGTCCGAATCATGCGGCAATCACTTGACATCTATCGAAGGCTCGCCGGCGGCGGCGTTGACTTTCGACTGCGCGAGGTGCCACAGCTGATAATCGCTGCCGACGACAGCCAGTACGAGGCGATGGGACGGCGTGCGTTCGAGCTTCGCACCGTCGGCATGAGCGTGAAAGAGCTCGGCAGCGCCGAGATCCGCAAACACTTCAGGGCCCTCGGTCCGCGCTTTCGGGGCGGCTACCTCGTCGGCGATGCGTGGGCGCTCGACCCGGCCCTGGCGACGCTTGCCTTCGCCGAGGCCGCGCGCGAATCGGGCGCCGTCATGGCAACGGCAACGAGAGTGATCCAGGTCGTCACCAGCGGCGGCCGGGTGAAGGGACTCATCACGGATGCGGGTCGCATCGCGCTCGACACCGTCGTCCTGGCGACAGGCCCGTGGCTTCCGGAGCTGTTCCGGCCTGCGCCTGTCAGCGTCGGACGGGGCTGGCTGCTGCGCACGGCGCGACTCGATTTCACGCTCCCCTGGATAGTCGAGGACACCAGCTGGCCGGACCAGGACCGGCTCGGCATCGTCGCCCGCGCACCGACGCTGGCGGAGGTCGCCGAGGGCCACGATCATCCCGTCGTGCAGGCATTCGTCATCGCGCAGCAGCCGGACGGTGATGCACTGATCGGCACCTCGCTCTCACCATCCCTTCGCGAGTCCTATGAGGGCATCGACATGCCCCAGCGGATCGCCGCCAAGGCGCTGGCGGCGGCGCCCGGCCTCGCCGAAACGCCGATCACCGCGGCGTGGTACGGCCTCCGCCCGATGACGCCCGACGGCATGCCGCTGGCGGGACCGGCTGGACCAACCGGACTCTGGGTCCACGGAGGCCATGGTTCGATCGGGATGATGACGGCGCCGGCCATCGCGGGCTGGCTGGCGAAGGCGATCCTCGAGGACGTCGAGGTGGAGGAACTCAGGGACCTGAGGATCGGCCGCTTCTGACGCAAACGCCTCGCATTGATCACCCTCCCCATGTCATGGGGAGGGCCGGGGTGGGGACGAACGGAGACCAAGAATCGGCCGATCAAATAATCACCCTCCGCATGTCATGGGGAGGGCCGGGGTGGGGACGACCAGAGGCCAAGAATCGGGCCGATCAAGGGTCCGCAAAACCTGCCAGTGCTCGTCCCCACCCTGCCCTCCCCGCAGAGCGGGGAGGGGGAAAATTGCTGCTTAGCGAAGGTGAAGGTTATTGGGGACGAATGGCTAGTCTGCCGGGGATTCTGCTCCGATCGCGTGGTAGCCGCCGTCGACGTGGATCAGCTCCCCGGTCGTCGCGGACAGGTAGTCGGAGAGCATCGCGCAGGCGGTGCCCGCGACCGCGAAGGCGGACTTGCTGTTCCAGCCCAAGGGGGCGCGCTTGTCCCAGCTGTCCTCGACCTGCTTGAAGCCGGGCACGCCCTTGGCCGCGATCGTAGACAGCGGCCCCGCACCGAGCGCGTTGACCCGGATCTGGTACTGGCCGAGGTCGCGCGCAAGGTACCGGACGATCGATTCCAGGGCCGCTTTGGAAACCCCCATCCAGTCGTAGGACGGCCACGCCTGGGTGCTGTTGTCGAAGTCCAGAGCCACCACCGCGCCACCGTGTTCACGCATCAGCGGGAGCATCCCGACGGTCAGCTCCTTGAGCGAGAAGGCGCTGGTCCGGAAGGCGGTCGCCGCGCTGTCCCAGGGTGTGTTGAGGAAGTTGCCGCCGAGCGCGTCGGCCGGCGCGAAGGCGATCGCGTGGACGATCCCGTCGAGCCGCCCCCAGCGCTTGCTGAGCTCCTCGCGGACCGCCTCGATGTCCTCCGGCTTGTTGACGTCGAGCTCGAGGATCGGCGGAACCGGCTTGAGCCGCTTGGCCGACATCTCGGTGATGTTGCGGACCCTGCCGAAGCTCGTCAGCACGATCTCGGCGCCCTCCTTCTGGGCGGTGTCGGCGATCGCGAAGGCGATCGACTGGCGCGTCAGAACGCCGGTGACAAGCAGCTTCTTTCCTTTGAGCAGGTCACCCATCCCGCATAGGGTAAGCCGCGCCAGCGGGCGCCGGGACCAGTCGCTCCAGGAGCCTTCGTAAAGCTTTGCCCCGCGGTAGCCGGCCAGCTCCAGGGCGAGCAGGTCGACGCTCGCGCTGATGCCCGACCCGCAGTAGGCGATCACCTCCTTGCCCTTGGCCGCGGCGTACTTGCGGCGCAGCTCGTCGGGGGGCAGAAAGCGCCAGTCGGCGCCCAGGTTGGAGCGCCAGGGGACGTTGCGGGCGCGGGGGATGTGCCCGGCTCTGGGGTCGATCGGCTCGACCTCGCCGCGGTAGCGGTCGGGCGCCCGCGCGTCGATCAGCAACGCTCTCCGCGCAGCGCCGACCTGGTCGCGGTCGACGACCATCGCCCGGTCGGGGACGGCAGCCCAGTAGGATCCGCGGGGCGGGTTGGCCGGCTCCCGCTCGAGCGGGCCCTGCCACGCCACCAGTCCGCCGTCGAGGACTGCGACCGCGGGGTGGCCGAAGTAGCGGAGGAGCCACCAGAGCCGCGCCGCGCTGAAGCCGCCCTGGTCGTCGTAGACGACGACCCCGCTCTCCGGCTCGACGCCGGCGGCGCGCATCGCCTCCTGGAACTGTTCCCGGCTCGGCAGGGGGTGGCGGCCGGGACCTTCGGCACCGGTGATGTCGCGATCGAGGTCGACGAAGACGGCGCCGGGCACGTGGCCGGCGAGATAGGCGTCTCGACCGGAGCGTCCGTCCAGGTACCAGCGGAGGTCGATCACCCGCAGGTCCTCGGCGGCCAGGTTGTCGCTCAGCCACGCCGCCGAGACGAGGGGCCCGAACTTGTTCACGCGGCCGATTCTTGCAGACTGATTCAACATCATGCCCGCGCCTCCCTGGCAGCCCCACTTCGGCCCCTCCTGGTTGGCCGATGGCGCCGTTCAGTTCCGGATCTGGGCCCCGACCACGGAGCGGGCCGAGCTCCAGCTGCCGGGTCGGGTCGTGCGGATGCGGCGCAACGTCAACGACACCCACACCGCGACCGTCAGGGGCCTTGCCCCAGGCGACCGCTACCGGGTCGCGCTGGACGGCGACGGGCCCTTCCCCGACCCCTGGTCGCGCTGGCAACCAGAGGGGGCGCACGGACCGAGCGCGCTGGTCGCGCCCGTCGGGCGGATCACCCACCGACCGGTCCCCTCGGGCGTCGGCCAGGCGACCTACGAGCTGCACGTTGGGACCTTCAGCCGGGCGGGAACCTATCTCGGCGTCATCGCCGACCTCCGGCGCCTGAAGCGGATGGGGATCGACACCATCCAGCTGATGCCGGTGGCGGAGTTCCCTGGGCGCTGGAACTGGGGCTACGACGGCGTCTACTTCCACGCACCGACCCGTGCCTACGGCAGCCCCGACGACCTCCGCGCCCTCATCGCAGCCGCCCACAGGGAAGGCCTCGCCGTGCTCCACGACGTCGTCTTCAACCACCTCGGCCCGGACGGCGCCTACATCTACCGCTTCGCGCCCAGCTTCTTCACCCACCTCCACCACACCCTTTGGGGCGGCGCCATCGACTACCACCGGCCGGAGGTGCGGCGGACGATCTCCGACGCGGCCCGCTGGTGGGTCCAGCAGTACGGCTTCGACGGGCTCCGGCTGGACGCCACCCACGCCATCTTCGACAGCAGCCGGCC
>WNFM01333368.1_pt3 | contig 11563 bp, 13 predicted proteins | sample 5400271 | NCBI WGS metagenome assembly WNFM01 (sample SAMN13153352, study PRJNA577476) | soil metagenome | isolation source: 60 cm saprolite on Douglas fir-dominated hillslope | place: USA:California | collected 2013-09-17 | reverse complement strand
TAAAAAAACCTGTCCACCAGTGCCGATAGTCACCGAGCCGCGGCCTGGCTCAAACAGACCGTTCCCAACGGCTTGGGCAGGTTGATCCGCGCTTCCCATAGCTACCGGAATACCCGAACGAAGACCAAGGTCCTCGCTGGCCTGGGCGGTAAGTTTCCCCGCTAGTTCAACCGAGTCTCGAATTTTCGGGAAGATTGCGATCGGCATTTCGAGCTTTTCGATCACCGCCTGGGACCAGACCAAATTGGCTACATCAAACAAGCCGGTCGCTGCCGCATCGCTCGGATCGGTTGCTAAGTCGCCACAAAGTCGGAACCGTAAATAGTCTTTCGGTAGGAGAACTGCGCCCAACTGGTCGAAGCGCGGTCGATCGAACCGTCGCAGCCAGAAGAGAGTCGAAATGAGAAACCCAGCTGCAGGAGCAGTCCCGCAGACGGTCGCCAAAATACGCCGCTCGACCCGTTCTTCGATCTCCGACAGCACGGAAGCCCCACGTTGATCGGCCCAAATAATGGCATTGCCCAGCGTTTTCCGGGCTTTGTCCAGTAGCACGGGTCCATGCATCTGGCCCGAAAATCCAATGGCCAAAATCTCCGGCTGACCAGCTGCCTCTATTGCCTGTCGGACGGCCCGAGCCGTCGCGTTCCACCATTGTTCGGGATCTTGTTCCGCCCAACCCGGCTGAGGAGTTAAGATCGGGTACTCGACCGAACCGAGACCTAAAATCTTGCCGGAAGCGGAAACGGCGACCACCTTCACGCTTGAGGTGCCCAGGTCAATCCCAAGGAGCGCACTTTTGGAGGTCCGAGTCTCAGGTACAGACCGTTCAACCTCCAGTTCCGACCTGTCAGCCGGAACGGTTGCAGCGGAAGAAGCAAACATGGCAGAACAAGCGCTCAGGAAAGGCCGTGCTGCGCGGCCTTCTTTTTCAAGAACTCCAAGCCTTTGACTGCCAATTGCAGAGGCTCATAACGACTCTTCCGCCAAAGACAGGTCGCGCCGATCAAATCAGGATTGATAGCCGCAAACGCCTCCAGCACCAACGGACCCTGGTATTGAATCTCCTTCAAACCCTGAAATACATCATCCCAATCGACGGTTCCCTCGCCTGGTAATCCTCGGTGACTTTCGGACATATGGATGTAGCCGGCGAATTTGCCTGCTCTTTTGAGAGCGGCGCTAAACCGATCCTCCTCAATGTTCATATGGTAGGTGTCAAAGTGAATGATGAGATCATCGACACCCATCATTCGGAAGTATTCACACGCGTCCTCGCCGGTATTGCAGAGATAGGTTTCATAGCGGTTTACCGGCTCGATTCCGAGCGCCACCCCTTTGGGCTGAGCATAGCTGCGAAGCTGAGATAGAACATCTGCAACCTTCTTCTTTTCGTCATCGGTCGGAGGTTGCCGGGTAAGAGTCCCCAGATTGCAATACAAGCACCCGAGAAGCTGTTTTCCCCCAAAGTCGGCCACCCGATCGACGGCATTTTTTAGGAACTGCAAAGCACCGGAGGGATTGTAAGGAAGATGTGCAACCTTTGGTAGACAGAGGGAAGCCACACCGGTAATTCCATTCTGTGACAACGACTTTGCTACCATTTTGGAATCAAATTCCGCGGGCTTGAGCAGCGGAATTTCGATTTGATCAAACCCGAGTTCAGCGGCTTGGCCGATGACCCGCGGAGCTATTTGATTGTTCCAGAACCCGTCCAGAGTAAATGCATGAATTCCGTATTTCGGCATATTAAATCGATGTGGATGAGTGTGTGTAGTAAAGCGAGGGTCAACGAAAGTCAGCCAACGTCAATAAAAGCCGGTTGTCGTTCGTTGTTGTCATTGTCGTTCGTTGACGTTCGCTGGTTAGTCAAAGGAACTTGCCTGGATTCAGGATCCCGGACGGGTCCAGAGCAGCTTTAATTATCTGATGCAGCTTCAGGTTTTCTTTGGTTACCGCAGCCGGCCACCAGCGTTTTTTTGCCAGGCCGATTCCATGCTCTCCGGTAATCGCTCCTTCCCAAGCGATAACTTGGCCAAACAGTTCATCCAGGGCGGCTTCCATTCTCTTCTGCGCTTCGCTATCATCCGGATTCGCCACCATGATATTTACATGGATGTTCCCGTCGCCGGCATGCCCGAAGCAGGCCACCGGAAAACCGAAACGCTGTTGGAGCTGGTCAGCAAACCGGACCAAATCCACAATTCGTCCGCGCGGGACAGTGACATCCTGATTTAACTTGGTTAGGCCAGTAGCCTTGAGAGATTCGGAAAAACCTCTCCGCAAATCCCATAGCTGTTCACATTCCATCTCACCGAAAGCGCTCTCAACGGTGAGCGCGCCAAGTGACCTTGCCTGGGCGATCAACGCTTCGAGTTCAGAACGCACGGATTGCTCCTGTCCATCGAGATCGATCAATAAATGCGCGTCTCCTTGCGGAACAATCTGTTTGGCTAAGTGTTCCCGCGCCGCCTCTAAGGTAAATCGATCGGCGATCTCCAGAGCCGACGGAAGGAATCCAGACTGCAAAATCTCCTGAACGGCAGTGGCAGCGCCCTCGATCGTTCGAAAGCTGGAGGAGAGCGACGCCCGAGCGGGTGGCAGCGGAAGAAGTCGCAACGTTGCTTGGGTGACTACGCCGAGCATCCCCTCCGAGCCGACGAAAAGTCCCACAACGTCGAAGCCGGTCTTGTTTTTCAACGTTCGGCCCCCAACCTTGACAATCATGCCGTCGGCCAGAACAACTTCCAAGCCCATTCAGACAGCGTGGACCGCCCGCGTTCGTCGCAATATTACCGCCAATGGAGCTATGCTTGAGGCTGGCCGGATCGGGAGGGTAAAATAAGCCTAGCCGACGAACCGCTTCCTGAAGTTGTCCAGTGATCACGCCCGGCTGGACCACAGCAACACCATCATTCACTGCGATCTCCTTGATCTGATTCATCCGGATGAGCGACAAAGAGATGCCGCCGCGCTCCGGTACACATCCACCGACATAGCCGTACCCTGCGCCGCGTGGAGTAACGGCAATCCGCTTTTGTTGAGCAAACTCAAGGAGAAGGGAAACTTGCTTAGTCGTTTCTGGTTCTACGACGACATCGGGTGAATGGCTGGCGAACCATTTGTCACCGCTATGTTCCTGCAATTTTCGAGGATCAATCGAAACCGCCGCAGCACCAAGAAGATCGGTAAGCTCGGGAAAATAGTTCATTGCTGGTAATGGTGAATGGCGAGCGCTGTTCGGTGTGTTCGGTGTGATCGGTGATTGGTGATCGAGCGGCCCGAAGGGCCAAGAAAGCTTAGCCCGGGCTTTAGCCTGGGTGCGTCAGAATAAACGTGATCAGCCCTGTAGGGGCGGAGGACGGCCTCATCTGAATTTGGGCAAGCGTGATATTTGAGTTAACGGTATTCTTTCCAACGCCCTTACAGGGCTTGGGGTTAAAAAATAAGGCAACCCAGGCTAAAGCCTGGCTAAGCTCTTATAGCCCTTCGGGCAATCTAATGGATCACTTCTCACTAAACTAATCACTTGTCACCACTCACCTTCACCACCTCCCCAATCACATCCCCATGATCTGGTAACCGCCATCCACATAAATGACCTGCCCAGTAATGGCGGCAGCACCATCGCTCGCCAGAAAAACACCTGTCGTACCTAACTCTGCGGGATCACAACTGCGCCGAAGCGGAGCATGCTCCTGGTAATGCTTCAACATTGTAGAGAATCCGGCGATCCCGCGGGCAGACAACGTTTGAACCGGTCCGGCACTGATACAATTAACCCGAATCTTTTTTGTTCCCAGATCGAATGCAAGATAACGGGCAGTCGCTTCCAGACTCGCCTTGGCCACTCCCATTACGTTGTAATGTGGAACCACTTTTTGAGAGCCGTAATAGGTCATGGCGATGACGGATCCACCCGAGGTCATGAGAGGCACTGCTTCGCGGACGATCCCAACCAGCGAATAGGCACTAATATTATGCGCCGTGAGAAATGCCTCCCGGCTGGTACTGACAAAATCACCTTCAAGCGCTTCCCGAGGAGCGAAAGCGACTGAATGCAGGACAAGATCTACTCGATCGGTGTGTTTTCGCACATTTTGGAAGAAATCAGCGATTTCCGAATCGTTGGTTACATCACAAGGATACGAGGGCGCGTCCGCGCCGAATGTTCCAGCCAACTCTTCGACGTTTTCTTTCAGCCGTTCACCCTGGTAGTTGAAGATCAGCTTTGCTCCAGCTTGGGCCCAGGCTTGTGCGATCGCCCAAGCGATACTGCGTTTGTTGGCAACACCAAAAACGACACCGATCTTACCGTCAAGAGCATTCGAACTCATGCCAGTTATGTAATGGAGCGCGCCTTATTCCACAACCCGGGATCGCTGTCCAAAACAACGCCGGGAACGGCGGGAACGCTGGGAGGTGAGAAGTGAGAGCGGTCAGAACATCCGTAACACCTTAGGTAAGGCGGTCCGTCCCGGACCACCGAATCGAGAACGAGATCGGACCTTCAGAAGCCGGCACGAGATGGTTGGCGACCATATTGCCAAACCAACCGGCTATTATAATCGGAATCCAGACCAGCTCTCACCTCTCACCGTTATCGGCGCTTCCGGCGTTCCCACCGATCCGTATTGCGGATTGAGGACTAGGCTGATACGCTGTCGAAACCAGCTAGAATTTAACTTTGGCGGTTGTCGAGGCTGGGAAAGTCTGATTGAGAGCACTTTTGCAGTCTGATCGCTGCCTTGAATTCTAGATGGCTTTTCGGCGGCAGTAGGAACCGTACGAGAAGGATAGCTCAATGAATGCAACAATTAATCTGATTATCCAGCTGCTGTCCGGCGCTGCCGGCGGCAACATCATCGGTAATATCCTAAAGCAATACAACCTTGGTCCCCTCGGAAACAGTATTGCCGGGATTGTTGGTGGCGGGCTTGGTGGACAATTGCTTAACATGATCCTCGGTGGCGGGGCGGCGGCAGGGACAGCGGCAACAGCTGCAACAGCCGGTGGCCTTGATATCGGTTCAATCGTTGAACAAATCGCTGGCGGAGGCGTCGGCGGTGGAGTGCTCATGCTGATCGTGGGCATCATCAAACAAGCCATCGCGGGCCAACCCCCCAAGTCTTAACGGCCTGTTCTCGCCGGCGCCACCAGGGGTGCCGGCGAGGTGTATCTACCCGTGCGGTCCTGCGGTCCCGTCCCGCTCAGGAAGCTCATCGTCCACATGTTCATCGTCCTCGAAACAATGAGCCGGCCGCAAAAAGCCAATGCTTCCGAGGTTGGTTCCGGCGCCATACTGGAAAACCTGGGATCGAGGACGAGCACGACGAGGACGAATGTATTGCCCCATCCGCGTGAGAATCAGTGACCTAAGATATCTTTTCACCTATGCGCATCTATTACATCACGCTCAACACCGTCGATGAAGCTCGTCAAGTCAGCCACGCATTACTGGAGCAACAACTGGCAGTTTGCACTAACTGGTTTCCAATCACGTGTGCCTATCGCTGGGAAGGAAAGATTGTGGAAGAGCCGGAAACGGTTCTTCTCGTCAAAACCCAAGCCGGGTATCGTACCGCGGTTGAACAGGTAATCCGTCAGCACATCAGCTACACGAACTTGATCGCAGAGATCGCTCCGGAATCGGTCAACGAAAGCTTCCTCAAGTGGTTAAACACAGAGGTGGCGGCCAGCTTGCCACAAAAAGGTACCCTCGTTTGAATCAAGGAACAGCTCGGTTCGACGGTCGCTGGATCGCGATTTCGGCAGCCCTACCGATCAATACTTCTGGCTCCTGACTCCTGTATTCCGTATTCCAGCTTCCCGTGTCCATAATCACGCTACTCACCGACTTCGGACTCACAGATTACTATGTTGCGGCAATGAAAGGCGTCATCCTCAGCCGCAATCCGGAAGTGCGCATCGTTGATATCAGTCATGAGATCGCCCCACAGAACATCCTTTCCGCCGCCTACGTTCTCTTTGGTGCTTACGACAACTTTCCTGGCGGTACCATCCATTTGGTTGTGGTTGATCCCGGAGTCGGTTCATCGCGCCGGCCGATCGCGGTAAAAGCAGGTGCTTATTTCTTCGTTGGGCCGGACAACGGCGTCTTCACTTACGCGCTGAGAAACGTTTCGGATTACGAAGCGTTTGCGATTAAGAGCGAGAACCTACTCGCCCCAAAGATCAGTAGCACCTTTCATGGCCGCGATATCTTTGCTCCAATTGCAGCGGCGCTGAGTCTTGGCGCTCCGCTTGAAGAAATCGGAGAACAGCTTCCAGCCGCTCAGCTATTGCCTGAGCCGATTCAAGTTTCTCCCTCTTCCATCGAGTCCAGCATTATCCATATCGATCGTTTTGGGAATTGTGTCACCGGCATCCAGCGATCTGCTTTGCCCAAAAATGGATTACCGCAAACATTCGCGCTGGACGCCGGCCACCATCAGGTCCGGCAACTAAAACGCTACTATCTGGCAGAGGAAGGACAACCAAACGCCCCGTTCGTTCTTTGGGGCAGTATCGGTTTTCTTGAAATATCCTTGGTTTCATCCTCTGCCGCCGAACACCTGGGCCTAAGAATAGGTGATACGGTAAGGCTGGAGCTTGCTCCGAAAAGGTTTCCCGGAATGACGCCTACTCCTTGACGCCACCGGAGGTTAAGCCGCCGATGATGAATTTTTGGCACAGCAAAAAAACCACCGTGATGGGGACGCCCCCCAGGACCGCAAGCGCGGCAAACCGCCCCCAAAGTTTTTCCTGCTCATAGAGGAACGAATTGGCTCCGACGGCCAAGGTCCAGGTTTCACTCGTCTGCAGCACTACTGATGCGACCGGGTATTCGGACATTGCGTGGATAAAGGAGAGGATTAATACCACGGCGAAGATTGGGGCGCTCATTGGAAGCAGCACACGGAGAAACGTCTGAAATTGCGATGCCCCGTCGATTCGAGCCGATTCCTCCATGCTGACCGGGATAGTTTCAAAGTATCCCTTTATCATCCAGATATTGATTGAAATTCCGGCCAGGTAAATCGCAACCAGGCCCGGAATAGTGTTGAGCCCGAGCAATCGAAAATGTTGTCCGATGTAGTCGAGAAGTACGTAGTAAGCGACCAGCGACAGGACCGCTGGAAACATCTGCAAAATAAGCAGGGCGCTCAAAACCTGGCCGCGAAACTTAAAGCGCATACGGGCGAACGCGTATGCCGCCGTCCCGGATAATAGGATAATGCCGAGGGCCGAGCAGGACGAAATCAAGACCGAGTTCCAGAGCCAGAGAAGCGGCGGCGTACCGGCATGGATCGTCCGGAGTTCCCCTGTCGCTGGGTTAACGATTTCCTGGTAGGGTATTCCCAGCACGAATTTCCAGTGCTCCAAACTGAGTTGGTCCGGTCTGACCCAGAGCGTACTTGGAGGAAAGTGGCCTTTGCGCAACGACGCAACAATGACCATCAGGAAGGGGACTAGCACAATTGCGACGGAGCAAATGAGACACGCGTGCGCCAAGGCTTTACGCAGGTTGAGCTTTTGCTGAGGACTCATACCCTTACCTTTTTCGCGCTGAGTCGGAGATTGATCCAAGCCAGCGTACCAACAATAACAAAGAGCAGGGTCGCGATCGCGCTAGCCAACCCATAGTTCGTTCCGGAATCCCGGAACGCCAAATTGAAGGTGTACGTGACAAGAAGATCGGTTTCGCCAGCGATGCCGCCTCCAACCATTTTCGGTCCGCCGGCCGTTAATAAGTAGACCAAAGTGAAATTGTTGAAGTTGAAGGCAAAGCTTGCAATCAGAATCGGCAAGAGCGGAGGAAAGACCAACGGCAGGGTAAGCCTAAAGAAATCGATGATCGGATTACTCCCTTCGATCGAGCTGGCCTCATAAATCGTTGAAGGAACCGACTGCAGCATCCCGGTGGAGATGAGCATCATATACGGGTAGCCGAGCCAAAGGTTAACCAGCAGAATCATGGCTCGAGCACCCCAGGGGTTAGTCTCCCATTCTGGAGTGAAAAGATGGAGCGCCCGCAAAAACTCGTTTACCGCACCGAACTCCTGATTGTAAAGACCCTTAAAGATCAAGATCGATAACACCGACGGAACCGCGTAAGGCAATATGAGCAGTGTCCGATAAGCGTTCCGGAAGTGAAGTTCCTTCCATTCCAGCATTACGGCCAGGAACATCCCTATCGCGAATGTCCCCAGGGACCGAGAGCCCGGAGAATAACACAGTCCAAAGAAAAATGCAGAGAAACGGGCCTTGGATACGTGGGTCAGTGACAATCTGAATGTAATTTTCCAACCCAGTGAAAGTCCTAAACCCAACACCGATCTTCTCGCCTTTTTGATTAACAAAACACCCCTGTTTGAAGTCGGGACGGATCGTTGATCCGTCTTTCGCATGGGTCATCGAACCATCGGGATTAAGCTTCCAGAGACGCTCTCGAGAGACGAATTTTTGTAATCCCTCGATCCCGACCAGAGTACCGTCAGGCAACGCGAATTGCCGGCCGCGCATCGGAATGTAGAGCTTTTCTCGAGTCACCTGACCCAATTCGAGTGGCTTACCAGGAGCCTTTGTTCCATCAGCTAACCGTTCGAGTTTAGTAGGCTCTTCAGTGTGAGCAGCTTCTTTGGCGCCTTTCAGTTCGAGAGGCTCAGAGACGAAGCGACGCGAAGGATCTTTGTCGTCCTCAAGGTAAAGTACATAGCGTCCGTCCGGTTGAAGAAGGAGCTTATAATTGTACGAAGCGCTACCCGATACAAACGTCTCCTGCCTCAAAATGTTAAGAGCCCGCTCGTAGGGAAGCAGATTGGAAGAACTGTACCGTGTTAAGCTGACAAATACGGTATAGACCAGCGGGAAAATCACGAACAAAGCGAAGCTCAGGAGCCCGGGGAAAACGTACCGGTAAGTATATGCCCGATCGCTCAGATAAATGTAAATACCGAGACCAGTGACGACCAGCAAGCCGAGAGCTATCCAGGTGCTGCCGGTTTCATAGATAGCGAAATCTAAATAGAGCGCCGGCAACGCTATCAGCGCTATCAGAATATGGCGGATGGAAACCGCTGGCCTGGTGCTCACAGACGCGGCTTATTTCTCCATGTTCTTTTTGGCGTCAGCCAATGCGGCCTCCGCAGAAGCTTGACCATTTGTAGCAATTTGGAACGCCGAAGCCATAGAGCTCCAAAACTTACCCATCTGCGGAATGTTTGGCATCACCACCCCGTTCTGGGCATTGTCATACGTAACTTTAACCAGCGGGTTTTGGGCTGCCATTTCGTCATACAACGACTGCAGTGCCGGAACACCGATCGGCACGTCAGCGTCGATGGTTTTCAGACCGTCAGCCGTGCAAACATATTTTTCGAGAAATTGGGCAGCAAGATCAGCGTTGGGAGTGGAGCGATTGATAAGGGCAGTAAGGACTCCAACGAACGGTTTGCCAGGTTTGCCGTCAACCTCTGGCACAGGTGCCAAGCCAAAGTCGATCCCGCTTTTCCGAAGATTGGCCCAAGCCCATGGCCCACTGATCATCATTGCCAACTCTCCACCATTCATCTTCTGTTCCATCACGCTGTAAGAAGCGCCCTTCGGCATGATTCCCGCGTTAATTAAGTCGACCACTTCCTTCAGCCCCTTTATGGCACCATCGTTAGCGACTCCGATGTCTTTGGTATCATACCCGCCCTCCACTACTTTAAACGGGTATCCGCCACCGCTGGCCAGAAACGGCCAGGTGAAATATGGCGTGTTATAATCCCACAGGATGGGAATCACACCCGGGAACTTCGCCTTCAGTTCCTTGGCTAACGCTGGAATTTCAGACAGCTGAGCCGGCGGTTTTCCGGTAACATATTTTTTGTTATAGATCAGCGAGACCGCTTCCAAAGCGAGCGGATAACCCTAGATCTGTTTGTTGTGCGTGACAGCATCCCAAGACATTGGGATGAATTTGGTTTTGGATTCCTCCGATATTGTCAGTGGTTTCAAAAGACCCGCATCCGCCCATTCGCCGATGCGATCGTTTGCCCAAAACATGATATCCGGCCCTTTACCGGTCTGCGCGGCGGCCTGGAACTTATCGGTCGCGCCTTCGGGCGCCTCAACCTTGACTGACACGCCAAGATCTTTTTCGAATTTTTTGCCGACTTCGGCCAGGCCACGGTAACCTTTGTCACCATTGATCCAGATTAAGAGTTCACCATCGGTCCAAGCAAATGCTCGTAGTGTAGAACCGAGGACAAAAAATCCGCAAAGGAGGCGTCTGATCATATTTCCGGGGGGAAGGACTAAAACAAAAGCGCGATTACGGAGAGGATGGCTACCAGTGTAGAAGTTGATCCCAAAAAGACAACGCTTCACTTATGAGGCAGCAACTCGTGTATGTTTGAATCAGATCAGATTCCGGGACAGGTCATCAGATCGAGTGCTTGAGCGCCGTTCCGAGGAAGTCGGAGCCAACGCCGCCCGTCAAGCAACGGGCGGAAGAACGAGGACGATCAAATTCTGTCCAAGAAATCCAGACCCTTGGCTTTGGGAGTCAGCCTTCTCTCTTCCAACCAGCGAGGATTATACAATCGAGAAACATATCGCGAACCGGAGTCGCAAAGAATGGTCGCGATCACCTGGTCGCGACCACCGGATCTCGCCAACTTTACTGCGCCACAAACATTGATCGCCGAGGAGAGACTGAGAAACAATCCTTCTGCTAGCAATAGATGATAAAGCATCTCTACGGCAACGTCGTCCCGGATGCGGTAAGCGTCATCGATCTGAACTCCCTCCAGGTTCTTCGTCACGCGACTCTGTCCGATCCCTTCCGCAACCGAGTCGCCGTCACTGATTTCGGTGTGGCCATACTTGACCCACGACCACATGGCAGCTCCATATGGATCGGCACAGACAATCCGGACATCGGGATTCTGCTCCTTCAGATAAAGCGCGACTCCAGCCAACGTCCCGCCGGTACCGACCGATGAAACAAATCCGGTGATTTTTTGTTCAGTTTGATGCCAGATCTCGGGCCCGGTTGTCCGGTAGTGAGCCAGGCGATTAGCAACATTATCAAATTGATTGGCCCAAAAACCGTTTGGCGTTTGATCGGCCACTCGCTGAGAGATGTGGATATAGTTATCGGGATCCTTGTAGGGCTTTTCAGGAACTGTTCGAACTTCAGCCCCCATCGACCTCAGCCCATCAATCTTTTCCTTGGATTGGGTCTCCGGAATTACGATAACCGTGCGATAGCCTCGCGCATTTCCAACCAAAGCTAAGCCAATGCCGGTATTCCCGGCGGTGCCCTCTACAATCGTTCCTCCCGGCTGGAGCACGCCGGAAGCCTCTGCATCTAGCACGATTCCCAAGGCTGCTCGGTCTTTCACCGAACCGCCCGGATTGAGAAACTCTGCCTTTCCCCAGATCTCGCAACCGGTGGCGGCCGATAGGGCGTGCAAACGAATCAATGGAGTTCGCCCGATCGTCTCACAAAATCCCTTCGTGATGAATCCGTGCGGTGCATCCTCGGGAGACATTGTTTCGCGCATGAGAAAGA
>WNFM01135028.1_pt2 | contig 11563 bp, 12 predicted proteins | sample 5400271 | NCBI WGS metagenome assembly WNFM01 (sample SAMN13153352, study PRJNA577476) | soil metagenome | isolation source: 60 cm saprolite on Douglas fir-dominated hillslope | place: USA:California | collected 2013-09-17 | reverse complement strand
TCTCGACCTTTTTACTGGTTTCTTACCGGTGCAAACTTTCTACGCTCTTAATAGAGAAAACGTTATCACTTAAGTACCATCCCCGTCCATGAACTAGAAGGGCTCGACGTCCAGATCCAGATCGGGTATCGGCACCCTGGCGGGGGGACGAGCCGACGACGGCGTGGATCCTGGCGCTGTCCGTTCCGGTGTGAGAGGAGCCGGAGAACGAGCCGGAGTCGGAGGAGCAGGGGTAGCTTCGACTCCCTTTGCGGCCAGTCCGTCCGATTTTGCTCCGAGCAGCTGCAAATGTTCAGCCACGACTTTTAACTTCGAATGTTTCTGTCCAGCCTTCTCCCAAGTGTCGAGTTGGAGCCGGCCCTCTAGAAACACGGGCGACCCTTTGCGCAGATATTGACCGGCGATTTCCGCCTGGCGGCCGAAAAGCGTGACGTCAACAAAAGTAGTCTCCTCTTTTTTCTCACCGTCTTCCGTGGAATACACTCGATTCACTGCGAGACCGAGATCTACGACCGCAGTGCCTTTCGGTGTGTACCGAATCTCAGGATCTCGAGTCGCGCGGCCAATGATGAATACTTTATTGAGAGTTGCCATAGTTGTAGTTGGGTTAGTTATTAGTGCTTAAAGATTAGTTGGTGGTGCCACTCTGAAGTCGTTTATGCCTTTTCTCCCCAGTTTGCGCATACCCGGCTTTCGACTTCGACCGGCACACCCGGCAGCAGCGCGGCCATTTCCTCAATCATCGTCCAATGCGCCCAGACTCTAACTTCTTCGGCGCTTTCGAGCGGGGCCTCCAGAATTGCTTCGTCATGGACACAGCAGGTCAGCCGGACTCCAGCGGGCAGCTCGGTGTAGAGGCGTAGAAGCGATTCCTTCAAACCGTCGGCCATCCCGCCCTGCACGACGTGATTCGTTAAAAGCTGGAACTTGTCCCAGACACTCGCAGCGAGTGGCGCTAATCTGCGCCGGCCAAGTGGTGTGCGGCCTTCCAAGACGAAAGGCGCATGGGCCCGGGCTTTGGCGTGCCACTGCGCGAGCCCTTGGTAGTAGCTAAAAAACTTGCGCCGGATCTTCTCGGCTTGTTCAAGGCTAAAGACCACTCCGTAATTAGTTCGCGCATACTCGACCAGCCCCACGGCGCCCTGTCCGTCCAAGAACCCGAAATTTACTGGCTTGGCGGTGTGCCGTTCGCGCTTATCGATTTGATCGATCGCTTTAGACAGGACAACTCCGGCAGTCTGCTTATGTAGATCTACTCCGTTGCGTAAGGCTTCGAGCATGCGCTTGTCTTCACTCTTGAGTGCCGCGGCGCGTAATTCGATCTGGGAGAAATCCAGGATGATCAACACGTAACCCGGCGCCGCACAGAACGCAGTCCGCATAGCCCCGCGTTTATTGATCTGTTGCAGGTTCGGACCGTTGGAACTGAACCGACCGCTCCGCGCCCCCAACGGGGTGAACTTTGCGTAGATGCGTCCGTCAGGCGCAATTGCCTTCTGGAGTGCGGCGGCCTGGCGCCGCTGCATTTCCAGGCTCCGGTAATCTAAGATCAGCCGGCCGATTGGGTCGGTTAAGGCAGCCAGCGTTTCCTCTTCGGTATCATCTACGGAGATTCCTGCTGCGATTAAGGCGGCTTTAAGCTGACCAGCCGAATCAATATTAAATCCTCTTGGCGGAGCAAGCTGGGCCAGGATAGCGTTCGCGAAAGGTTCTTTGCTGTTGCTAGTTTCGCGCTCGACAGTTTCCAAAACGGCGCGGTTAATGGCGAACCCGCTCCTTTCCATATGTGCCACGACCGGGAGCAGCGCTATCTCCAGATCGAAGACGTCCTGGAGCCCTTCGTTTCGGAGACGTTCAATCTGGCGGGCCTTGAGCTGGTGCTGATAGCGCACATCGTTAGCGGCATAGAGCTCCTGGTCCGGTGTCAGGAACAGTCCACCCCAATCGCTGGCTCCGAGTTCCTTGGGGATAGCAAGGCCCAACTCACGTTCCAGTGTGGGACCGAGAGAGTTCGATATCGATAGTCCGTTGGTGAGAAGACGCTCAGCAATGAGAGTGTCGAACACTTGCTCGTGACGGATGCTGATAGCGAACTTGGCTTCGAGCCAGGCTGATTCGAACGCCGCGTTATGCATAATGAGGGGTCGATCTTCCAGCAAACGCGCCAAGCGATCTGCGGGAATAGGGCAGCGCATGTGATCAACGAGCTGCGGCTCATTTCCCGCCGTACACAGCGACACGAGCCGGATCTCACCCGCATTGGGGTCAAGTGCCTCGTCGCTGGCCGGATCGTTGACCGAATAAGTTTCTAGATCCAGCGCCAGCGGACCAGGCCCGAGCTGTTGGAGCGCAACCTCGAAGGGAACGGTGCGGACAGCGGTGTGGGCAGCAACGGAGTTAAGCAAGGGCATCGGGTGCATCTCTTTCGAGCCCAAATTCATCAGCGTCCGCTATCCCCGCTTTAGCGTTGAACAAATCCACCGCACCAAAAAAGCCCTGGAAGGTGATTTCCATGCCTACGCCATGATCGGCGGTGCAGACTTCGATCAGGCAGAAACGGCTTCCACAGTTCTTTTTGGCTTGGTCGAATATCTTGGTTTTCCAGTCGCCTTTAAGGACCCTTTCAACCAAGACATACCTAGGGCTTTCGACCGTGTATCCGTACTGTTCCAATTCTTCCTTCAACGGCTCTATGTATATCGATTTGCCGATGCCGGACGGACCGCTGAAAATGATGAAATTGGTTTCTGTTTTTGTATTCATAATATTTGGGATAACGGAGTTCGGTTTTTGGTTTTTATCTTCCATAGTGTCGAAAGCGCAGAAAGCGCGGCGAAGTTATATGGCTGCAGTAAATCCCCGGTCAGGAGAAAGAGAGGGATGCGTTTAAATGAACCCACACACGGATGGCGCGCTTTCTGCACTTTCGACACTATATAGGCTAGTCCCGCTCCAGAAGCGGGCTGGCTAGGTTTGGCGAATGTATCGAATTTTTGCCGCATATCCGCTTTCTGCAGGTGTACCGAGGCCCTTTGCTGCTGAAGTTGTCTTTAACAGGCCAAAATCTTCTCTCCGGCTACTGGGTGACTTTTTACGTTTTAAGTGCAGTACGATGCGAGAGGCTCAGGGAGCAGCCGCTTGCGGTGGGAACGCCTGTAGAAAAACTAGGGTCGAACGGCTTCCTCTTGGGGGTTTTACCCGGACCAACCCGTATATTTTAGAGTAAGCGCGTACACAGTCTTTAACCTCTCCCTGGTCCAATCCGTGAGTCCTTTCCAGATTCCTGAGCCGCATTGGCTCATTGGAATTGTCTAGGAAAAGTTCCTGCAAACGAAGGTGGGTTTTGCGGAGCTGCTCCGACTGCAAGGCTCCTAAAACTTTGAGCTGTTCTTTACAGAAAAGCTGGCTGATAGATTGGGCCGCTTTAAAAGTGTCCGTGCTGAGACTATACTCATCACACTGCGCACCATATCGACCCGCATGTAATACTTCAGCCGTTTTCCAGGTCTGCTCAATCCATCTGCCGACGAAGGAGCGCACATTTCTAAGTTTGCCGTTCGCCATCCGCGCGATAGCGTTATGCTGTTGCCGGCTTAAAACTCTGACCGCTGGATCAACCTTCAGTTCACATGGAGAGTCTGCGCATCGAAACTTGAAATAAAGTTCTCGGATAAGCGCGCGCCACCGCCCAAGCACTTCTTCTGATAACGGAACCTCGGTCTCCTCGGTTTCTTCCTGCATTTTTAAGCGACAATGCGCAGTGAAACAGCGAGCCAGGAACCCGCCAAATACTAAACGGGAGTTTGCAAATGCCTCGCGCAGGATAATTTCCTGCACTAATAACAGCAAGCTGACACACGGTTTTTTGAGCGAGATCGATTCCCGCGAAATGCGGTGCACTTTATAGGCGTTAACGGTGAAGCTTTTACGGAGCAGCCCATCATCGGTTGCGTCCCCTTTGTTATACCGACCGAGCAGATTGTCTAGGGTGATACTGCCTTCATCATTGCATACTGACATCTGTTCACGATTATGCGCCAGCAGCACGCCTAAAGCTTCCGCGGTGAAATCCAAAGCCCACAGCGAAGGTTCCTGCGTCAAGTGCTTTTCGAGTTCGGTTTGTTCTTTGTGCAGAGTTTTTAGCCTGTCTCTAAGCGTCTGTTTCTCCTTTTCAGTAAGAGTTTCCTCAGCTTTTTTGGCTTTCGCATAGTTTGCATGTAATGCGGTAAGCTCATCTTTGATAAGCCCGAGCTGCGCCTCCATATCATTTTTAGACTCCCGGAAAGCTGCTAACAGTTCGGCATCCAATTCTTCCAAAGGACCCATGGCAGCGTTATAGGTGAGACTTTTACCTGCGGATGCGTCCGCGCTCAGCAGCGCAAAAAGGTTCGCGTAGGTGATGCCTTTGTTGGACCGGCAGCATAATCCCCGCAGCAAAGCGGCGCTGACGGCTAAGAGAATGCACACTGCCGGTAACAACGCGGGTATATTGAGAAAGCGCATTATCTCTGTGCAGAGTTCCCTTAACAAAGGAGGCAAAGCGTTCAGGAATTGCTCGTTGCTTTTCTCGGTCTCTATAGCAGCTTCCTTTTCCTCTTCAGCGTCTTCTTCCTCTGACTCTTCCAGCGGATCGTCTTCGAATAAGGAAAAGGAGCTTTTATCAAGCGGAACATCGAAATTTGCCTCAATTTTACCCAAACCCCCTACTGACGGTATGCCGGTATTGACGGTATCCGAGGAGAATGGGGAAAAGCTCTGGTGAGAGGGAACATCGAAGTCCGCCTCGATTGAATGCGAGAAACTGCCGGGCGGCGGTTCTCCGTTGGGGCCAGTTTCCCCGTAAATGGCTTCGCTGTTTTCTTGAGCTGCCCAGAAAACCGCGTCGGCAATAAGCGCCTCAAGCTCCTTGGTCCCGTCCAGCCAGGTCCAGATTTCTTCGGCGCGCTCGGAGCTGAACCCGTGGGCTGATAAGGTCGCGACGACTTCACGATGTTTTTTCTCTTGTTGCTCTCTTAGCTCAATGGCCTGCGTTCTTTTCATGGTAACAGCTCCGGGTTGAAGTAAAGGATCTCCTGCCGGCGACGCCCTGGATAACGGGTGCCGTCGGGCATCCGGCAGAACTGGGCCGGTGACCAAGTCGAGGGACACGCCCCCAGCTTGACGGCGTACTGCATCCAAGCGCGCAGCTGGGCCTCGGCCCAGCCATGGACATAAAACCAACCGTGATCAGATTTCCCGGCGCTATGAACGATCAGGATCAACGGCGCGCTCGTTGCCAGGTGCAAGAGCAACGACATGCAAGCGTCCCGGATTGAAATTCCCTCTGCTTCCCAACTATCAAGGAGTGGCGTCCAGGTAGTCGGGTTTCCCTCCTCATCCACCCGAACGAAATCGAACTCGACAACGAGGAAATATCGCGGGCCGACGTTGGAGAGGGAGTGTGCACTTGGGCGTTTGGCCTGGGTCAGCCCGGCCGGCGCGCTCATTGGACTAGGCACTAAAAGGGAACATAAATGAAGGAGTCCGCGGAGCTCTTCCCGTGGCGCCGTACAGAAATCCCAAGAACCTCGTCGTGCCACGCACAGAAGTGGGTTGAGCGGGTAAATCGTGTCGATCACTTCCTCGCTATGGCGCGAGGCCGGATCAAATTTGACCGGGCTTTGGGTGCGTCCTTCTTCATGCCGGGGTCCGTGCCGTACAATTTGGTCAATCTCTCGCAGAAGCGGAGGCGGCCATTTACGCTGCTGTACTGCAAGTCTTTGTGCCGGGGAAAGCGGTTTCGCTCCGTTCTGGGAGTGAATCCGCGCGGCGTTTTCCACCGCGGAACTTAGTTCCCGCTCCGGCACGGATCTGGTAACGCGGGACGACGCAGCAGAAAGTAGCAACAGCGTATCGGCTGGTGTGCGATAACGCAGGAGCTTGAGCGCCATAATGAACATCCACTGATGCCGGCCGGTTGCCGGAGGCCGGGTCAGTTGTTCCACGAGCCAGACGGGCAGCGGGGCGGAAGCAGGGATCGAGGCCATGACATCGCTAGGGTTGGGGGGGAGGCTCTATTCCGAATTCTTTAAAAAGGTCGGCTCGGGCACATTCGGCAGTGTCGCCCTCTTCATGGGCGAGCGCCTGCAACTGAGCCTTGCGGGGATCTTGCCGCGGGCCTACTGCAGGGAGCGGGGGATTGGGATCGGTTTGCGAAGAAAGCAGAAAGTCGTTACTTTCGGCCGATGTGAGCCGCAGCTGCTTGTCAGCGCCGATCCCTGCCCCTTTACCGGGGGGCCGGGTGGCGCGGCAGCTGGGAGGGCCGGTATCACAAAAGGTCGTAGTGTTCATTATTTTTACGAGGTGGTAAGGCTGTCGCCCTTTGTTTTGGCCGCCGCTGTTTCAAATCCATGCAGCCAACGGACAAGATCTTTGGTTGCCAGGTCCAGACTCCATTGGTCGGATATAGAAATTCGCAGGGGTTCTTCGGCGGAGGGGCTACTGGCAATCAGAGCAAATACCTTGGCGCCTAACTCGGTTACTGAGGGTTCCTCGCTCGGTAACGGACGCTCGAGCAGGAGATAATCGATGACTCGAGCAATGTGAGGGGAATCGACGCGTAAAGTTGCGCCCCACTTTGTCCCGCACCAGTTCGGCAGCTGGCGGCTATTACTAGCCCGTTCAGGAAGCTGCAAGGCTTCGGTGATCGCGACAATGAAATGCTCGGTTGCCGTGACCGAGTCTTCGCTAAAAGAGGGACCGATATATCGGGTGCGCAGACGCCGCACCATTTCAGGCTGATTGCGCCAGGAGGTGATACTGGCGTAAAGTTGCGCTTGCGCTGTCCTGGTTTGCCGGCCGAGCGATAGGGTTGAGCCGAAACGGTCCAGCTTCGCGCTCTGGACCAGGAAATGGGGTGTAAACGGACCGTGGTCAAGCAACCATTGGTTGATGCATTCGGAGGCCGGCAAATGCAGGACGTAGCCTTCCGGGAAGGGATCGATATCAGAGGTCTTAAGCTGTCCAAGTGCGTCAAGTTCCTCGACCCACTCGAGCACGGCGCGTTGGCCGTTAATGAGGTCTGATGGACGGACGGGAGCGGTGAGGTGCATGGCACTCTCATTAGCTCACCGGAATTTTCGTTCAACCGGCCGAAATTCAGATTTCCGTCACGCTAACCGCTACGTTTTTTAGCTATTTTCGTTACCACCGCTCAAGGATCGGACACTCCTAACTCATTGAGTGAATAGCGTTTAAAACGAGGCAGGAATTATGCCACTCAGCTTTTGTTTTTTGCATTTTCCGTCGCGCTGACGGGAGTGAGATTTTTTGGATTGTTTCCGCTGACGGTCCTTTAGTCGGATTTGTGCTTTGAGATCTTTGGGTAGTTTCTCGCGCCGTCTAACTTGACGCTTCGCGGCCCCTTCACGCCGGCGCTCCTCGGCATACGCTGGCTCGAGACTCCTGGCTTCCACCTCGAGTTCTTCCAGGCGGAAATAACTAGCCGGCGTGATGTATTTCGCTCGATATTTGAATCGGGCAAACCGCTGTTTCAATTCGCGGACATCGGGTGATGAGCACCATTTTTCCTTGATGGTGGCGGCGTAGGTCAGCGCCGCCGGATCATCCTCTACCTCGAGGGCGTGCCAGCGCCACGCCACAGCGAAATCCCAACGAGCAAATCGCTCATACAGTGGGATGACAAATAGCCGGGCGAGCACCACTTCATCAGTGAGCGGGGGAATATCGGGGTGATCCATGGCGTGGATATCCGCGCTCTCCATTGCACTTGGCCAATCAGGGGCAGGCGTTAAGTGATAGGACAAAGTGGGCAGGGTCCACGGCCGAGTGCGCAGGGCGCGTTGTTCAACGTATTGGCCATCGGAAACCGGTGTACCGTAGCTAGGCGGCGCGGGTGAAACGTAAGGTTCGCTTATCCGCCGGCCTTTCTCATCCCAGATAACTGTCGTTGGCGGATACAATTGGCAGGGAAGTAGTTGAGCTGCTTTACATTGGTCTCCCCATTGTTTGGCTTTTCGCTCCTCACTTTCCCACGCTTCAGCCAAGGCTTGGCGGTAGCCGTCTCTTTCATTCGCCTGCAAGTAAGAGTTCTCGCACTTTTGCATGTCGATTTTCCTCGCTCAAGAACGGCATTTGTTGCACCAGCGAAATATCGAGCAACCAGGTAATTTTGCGAATCAGCCAATAGCCCTTTGGGCGTCCGACTAGAAAATCATGGAGCTTTTGCAAGTCAGTTCCAGTGAGTTTGCTCAAATCAATTGTGAAAGATATCGCACTATATTGGTCTCGGCGGCTGATACGAACTTGGAATTGAATGGGAGAGTCCATCTGCCAGTCAAACTCGATTTTAACCCAGTCGGAGCGAGACGGACGGAGGAGCCATTCTGTGACGCCTTTGGGTGCGGCTTCGGCCTGCTGGCGACACGCTTCAAGTTGCCCTTTGGGTTCGATCATTTTCATTTCTCGGAGGTGGTACTCCTGCATTCGATTAGGTTTCTGAGTGCTTGCTCATCCAGTTTTGCGGCCTCGGCGCTTAACTGGTAGACTGGTTGGCCACCCCGATAGCGGGGTTGACCAGCCGCGTCGCGTACAACTTCGAGATAGCCGCGCTCGATCAGGCATTTAAACCCTCGATCGAGTCGGTTAAGTTTTTGCTCAAGCAACCACTCTTTCCATCTTGGGCTCCATTCTTCTTTCGGCAGCAGGCGAATTTCTGCCGATTGGTTTAGCAGATCACCGGGAACGATCCATTCTCGCCACCGAACACCCTCGGCTTTGATTTCGAATTGGGAGATGTCAACTTCGGACGGCAAAATGACCTCCAGAAGTTGGTCGTCGGGGTAATCCGGATCCGGTTCTCCTGGTGCATCAGTTAAATACACGCCTTCAGTGCCGGTTGTTTTCTCTTTGTATTCGTTGCCAAAGCCGTCGCGAAGAATCGCTTCGATCTTAGCGCGAGTATTGACATAGTAGTAGGGGTTCATGGCAGTCGCGCGATTGTTTTCCACCGGTGGTCTGCTATTCCGCGCATGTTCGAGGGACATTACGATACCTCTCGAACGGTGTAGCGACGGAGAGCCCGCTCGACAGCATCCAGGTCAAAGCGGACGACGCGCGGGGAGATTTTCCGGCAGGGAATTCTTCTATCGTGCAGCCACTGATCGACAGTGCGCACGCAGACGTTGAATTCACGAGCGACGTCGTGTTTACGGGCGTTTTTACGGTTTAGAACCGGAGCTGCTACTGTCGTGATGAGCGGAGCTGCTGATTTGGCGGCGGGCGGGTGCCGGTGGAGGATGGAAACGGAAGACTTGATTTTGGGCCTGGCAGGCATAGGGCACACCTCTGGTATGTTGTTTGTGCCCTTCGCTCGAGATTGGCCTTGCCGGTGCGAAGGTATGACCGGGGAACTAACGCTTCCAAAGTTTGTTCAGCTGCAGGGTCGCTGAAACGGGAGTTTCCTTCAGGACGCTTACTATCGGCCCTACGTGGTCACCAGTCGCACTCCCCCGGTTTCAACACCGGAATCTCCAAAATTATGTACCGCAGTATAATGAAGGGTCATGTAGACGCAAGAATCTTCATCCAACTAAACGAATCGGGGCTTGTGATGCGATCGCTGGAACAATTCGCCAGAATTTTTCAGCTGTGGCCGGTTTCACCCGTCGATGATAAAACCGAAAGGTGACCTCAGTTTTGGTGTGACCCATTTCCAGCGCCAGATCTTTCGCATCGCGGAACTGCGCCAGGTGATAAGAGCCAAAACTGTGACGCAGACAGTTAGACGGCCACTTGGTAATGCCCGCATTGGCGCGATCCTCCTCCAGCCGCTTGCGCAAATTTGGCGGGGAGATCGGGCCGTTGCAGTCACGGTAAGGCTCAAGCCAGAGCGCTAGGTTAGGCTGGATACGCACAAATCTTCGAGAGGCCGTCTTAGAACTCAACGCGGGCACCTCGATCAGCTGATCGGCAAAATGAACGTCTTTCCACTGGAGTCGCCCGAGCTCTGCACTGCGCAGGCCGCCAAAGGCGCCGATCGCCAGATAAGGTAATGTTTCAGTGCCGGCGGATTCAAGCAAGCGTGCGACTTGTTCGGGTTCCAGAATTCCGGGCAAGGTTTCTGGAACTTTCACTTTGCGCACCTCGTTGATTGGATTCTTCTCTACCCAGCCGCAAGTCCTCGCATATTCAAACAAAACACTCAAACGTGTACGAAACGTGTTACGAGTCAGGGGTGCGACCCTGAGGCTGCGCAACCAGCTATCAATTTCACCGGTGGTAATGTCAGCGAGCTTGCGGTCCTTAAATGATTCGCTGAAACGCGTGAGCCGCACACGCAAGTCTTTTAGATAACGCGGACGGAGGTGATCGGCTTGCTTGGCGGCTAGCAGCTCTGTAACTGCGTTCTGGACAGTTCTACTTTTGGTTATTAGCTCCTTTCGTTTGACATACTCTCGAGCGGCTTCCAAAACGCTGACTTGATAGGGTGCTAAGATTTTCTGAGCCTCCAATGCGTCCGAGCGCAACTTCTCATCCATCGAGACGCCGGCAACTCCACGGTTGGCGCGTTCTATCGCTTTGAGTTCGGCGAAGGTTTTCGCTTCCGCAAGTTCACGGAAAGTGCGCCGCATCCGGATCCGGATCATTTGACCGTCCGGCCGTTTTTCGACCCGTGAACCCAGCGGGACCTGCCAGAAGATCTTGCCGCCGATCCGGACTTTTCGCGGCGCGAATCGGTCTTTTTTACGGCTCTTGAGTTTTGTGGACGATTCTTGGGCTTCACTCATAAACGACGGCCCAAAGAGTAGTAAAATGTGTGAAAAGTGTCAAGTTTTGTACAAGTGAGCGAATGCTTCGCTCGTAGCACCACGCTTTGCTAAAGCGTTGTACCTCAAAAGGGTACCGTGGGTTCGAATCCCACCCTCACCGGTTCTAGATTAAGTCCTAGAGCCACTTCGCGAGCGATCGGCAATAGTTGAAAAGAGCGGAAAGCAAGTCATGCGATACGTAATAATTACGTCATTTTCACCCACTTTTACGGCGCTATTCTACAAGTATCTGCAAGTAAGATTCGCTGCCAATATCATGAGCCGAAAGTTCTACGCAGATCGTTGACCATCGGCCGGCGCTGGGCATACTGTGAATAACCGAATCCAAATGCCAGAAACCCTAGAGCGACCAATTCCTAACGCCGAAGATTGGACCGAGAATTTCTTACAGGATTAAATTTGTGTATACCAACCGTATACCAGTTTTTCAAGATCCCCTGCCCGATGAATCTCATGGCAATGGCAGTCCATGAACCAGCCGCCTGTCTTTATCTCCTGCGTCTCGCCTGAGTTCCGCCAGACACGCAGCCGAGTCGCCGCCATTCTTATACGGCTGGGCTACACACCCGTCATTCAGGAAATCTTCGGCACCGAGCCCGGCGACCTCCGCCAGGTCCTCCGCGACAAAATCGATGCCTGCGAGGGCCTTATCCAGATAGTCGGTCAAGGCTACGGCGCGGAGCCGCCCACCGTCGACGCCGGCTATGGTCGCGTCTCTTACACTCAGTTCGAGT
>WNFM01225434.1_pt1 | contig 11564 bp, 9 predicted proteins | sample 5400271 | NCBI WGS metagenome assembly WNFM01 (sample SAMN13153352, study PRJNA577476) | soil metagenome | isolation source: 60 cm saprolite on Douglas fir-dominated hillslope | place: USA:California | collected 2013-09-17 | reverse complement strand
TGCCGCAGCTGCAGTTGATATGGACCCTCGGGTCAAGCCCGAGGGTGACAAGTGTGCCGGTCGTTATCGCATAGCGGCAAATTCATTCTCGATTGTCATCCACGGGCTTGACCCGTGGATCCATGTCACCCGCTAGACTGGTTACCTGCCACTCAATGATTATCGCGCGGCAGGCCCTTGCTATGGGCAATGTCCTGATAATTGACGGCGGGCTTCAGCACCATGCCATCGGCCAGCTGATCGACGAGACCGCGCTGGATTTCCTGCCAGGGGGTCTGATGCGCCGGATATTGATAGCCGCCAGATTTCAGCAAGGCCGCGCGCCGCGCCGTCCATTCCGTGTCGCTGACCAAGGCATTGACGGTGCCTTTGCGGAGATCAACGCGGATGCGGTCACCGGTCTTCAGCAAGGCGAGCCCGCCATTGGCCGCGGCTTCCGGCGAGGCGTTCAGGATCGAGGGCGAGCCGGAGGTGCCGGACTGGCGCCCATCACCGATACAGGCCAAGGCATGCACACCCTGTTTGATGAGATAGGCCGGTGGCCGCATATTGACCACTTCGGCGGCGCCGGGATAGCCGATCGGCCCGACACCACGAATGACAAGGATGCTATGGGCATCGAGGGCGAGGGCCGGATCGTCGATGCGCTTGTGATAGTCCTCCGGTCCGTCGAAAACGATGGCGCGGCCTTCGAAGGCCTCCGGGTCCTTGGGGTCGGAGAGATAGCGTTGGCGGAACTCCGCCGAGATCACGCTGGTCTTCATGATCGCCGAGTCAAAGAGATTGCCCTTGAGGACCAGGAAGCCGGCCTTTTCCCTGATCGGCTGATCGAAGCTCTTGATCACTGCTGGATTCTCGATCGTCGCATGCCGGCAGTTCTCACCGATGGTGCGGCCATTGACGGTGAGAGCGTTCTCCCGGATCAGGCGTTGCGACATCAATTGCGCCACCACCGCCGGGACACCACCGGCGCGGCAATAATCCTCGCCGAGATACTCACCGGCCGGCTGCAGATTGACCAGCACGCCGACATGGCGCGCGATCGCGTTGATATGGATCGGCGCATTGGTCGAGCCGCCGATCGCCGAATTGACCAGAATGGTATTGATGAAGGCGTCCTTGGTCAGGATGTCGCTGGGCTTCAGATCCTCATGCACCATGTCGACGATGCGTTTACCGGTCTCATAGGCGATCTGCTGGCGCTCACGATAGGGGGCGGGGATGGCGGCGGAACCTGGCAATTGCATGCCCAAGGCTTCGGCCAGCGAATTCATCGTCGTCGCTGTTCCCATGGTGTTGCAATAGCCGGTCGAGGTCGAGGAAGAGGCGACCATGTCGATGAAACCGGCCTGATCGATCTCGCCGGCCGCCAGCAATTCGCGCGCTTTCCAGACGATGGTACCCGATCCCGTGCGCTCGCCCTTGTACCAGCCATTGAGCATCGGTCCGACCGAGAGGGCGATCGCCGGGATATTCACGGTGGCGGCCGCCATCAGACAGGCCGGGGTGGTCTTGTCGCAGCCGATGGTCAGGACGACGCCATCGATCGGATAGCCGTAGAGCACTTCGACGAGCCCGAGATAAGCCAGATTCCGGTCGAGGGAAGCGGTCGGGCGCTTGGTCGTCTCCTGGATCGGATGCACCGAAAATTCGATGGCGATGCCACCGGCGGTGCGGATGCCTTCGCGGACCCGCTCGGCGAGGATCAGGTGATGACGGTTGCAGGGCGAGAGATCCGAGCCGGTCTGGGCGATGCCGATGATGGGCTTTCCCGATTGCAGCTCCTCGCGCGTCAGGCCGTAATTCAGGTAGCGCTCAAGATAGAGTGCCGTCATGTCGATATTGGCGGGGTTGTCAAACCAGGCACGCGATCTCAGCGCGCGGCCCGTACCGGTCTTCGCGAGGCTGCCTGTGGCCGAAGTCTTGCTGTCAGAGGGCATGCTCATTCCTTTCCGTCCAGGGTAGCTGGCGCAAGCGCCATTCCCCTTCTACTGTCAACCCGCCATGCGGGCGATGATCCCGATCAAATCGCCGCCCTGATCAACCGGCGGCGCATCCTATCGCGCAAATCTATTTTGTCGCCACCTCTGCCGGCAGAACAGCCATGCGATTGCGGCGGCCTTCCTCGATGACGAGGGTCATTGCCAGCGAGGCGGCGGTCGGATCGCGCCGTGCAATCGCCTCAACGATCGCTGCATGGTTGGCTGCCGCCGTCATCAGGCGCCCGGTCCCTTCCGTCGGCGCCGTCTCGGTCAAGGTGGTGATGAGCACCGCTTCGATGATGTTGCCGATCGCTCGCATGAAGGGATTGCCGGAGGCGCTGGCGATCCTGAGATGCAAATCGAGGTCGACGGCGGCGAAACTGTCGCGGCTGTGATCCGGACGCTGCATTTCGGCAATCAGATCCTGCAGCGCCTGCAGATCGGCCGCGCTGCGCTTGATCGCGGCAAGGGCCGCGGCCGCAGGTTCGATGGTCAGGCGGATTTCATAGAGACTTTCCAGGAAACGTTGATCGAGGCCCAGTTCCAGCCGCCAGGCCAGCATCTCGGCATCGAAGAAATTCCAGTCGACCTGCGGGCGGATGCGAGTACCGACCTTGGTTTTGGAGATCAGCAGACCCTTGGCCGCCAGCGACTTGACCACCTCGCGCAGCACCGTCCGCGAGACGGCGAAACGCTCCGCCAAGTCAGCTTCACTGGGGAGCAGCGTGTCTTCGGGATAGTCGCCACGCAGAATGGCAAGCCCCAGATCATGCAGCACCTGGTCCTGCACCGACCGGGCCCGGGTGGCGAGAATCGCCGGCCGCAGGGGGATGGCGACCGTCATGTCGCTCTCGCAGCCGCTTGCCGGCTTTGGCCGAGCTGCAGGCGCCTTGCGGAGAGAACGACCAGCAGCCGGTGAAAAGCGATGAAGGCGAACAGCAGCAGGCCGATGACGATCTTGGTCCACCAGCTGGAGAGCGTGCCATCGAAGGTGATATAGGTCTGAATGAGACCCTGGATGAGCACGCCGATGAAGGTGCCAAGCACAAAGCCCTGACCACCGGTCAGTAAGGTTCCGCCAATCACCACGGCTGCTATCGTATCCAATTCCACGCCAATCGCCGCCAGAGAATATCCCGACGAGGTATAGAGCGAATAGGCGATTCCCGCCAAGGCCGAAAGGCTGGCCGACAGGGTGTAGATGAGGATCGTGGTCCGGGCGATGGGGACACCCATCATCTCGGCCGCCGCCCGGTTGCCGCCCAGCGCAAAGACATTGGCGCCAAAGCGGGTCTGGTGCAGCAGCATCATGCCGAGCGCCACGGTCGCCAGCATCATCACGCCGATCAGCGACAGCCGGCCGCCATGGGGCAGTTGCAGGAAGATCTCGTTGAGACGCGCGTAAAGCGGGTGGTTGACCGGCACCGAATCGGTGGTCATCAGGAAACAGAAGCCGCGCGCCAGGAACATCCCGGCCAGGGTGACAATGAAAGGTGGTGTCCGCAGATAGTGGATCATTGCCCCCATGCCGGCACCGAACAAGGCGGCGAGAGCCAAGGCCAGGGCAAAGGCCAGTTCCGGTGCCATGCCGAGATGTTCGATGGTAACGGCAAGGAAGACGCCGGTAAAGGCGATCACCGCGCCGACCGAGAGATCGATACCACCGGAAATGATGACGAAGGTCATGCCGACGGCGACGATACCGAGAAAGGCGTTATCGGTCATCAGATTGCCGATCACCCGCCACGACAGGATCTTGGGAAACTGCATCGTGCAGATGGCATAAGCGATGGCGAAGACCAGGATGGTGACCAGCAGGGGCAGGTGACGTTTCTTCATGTCGTTGCCCTCCGCGATGTGCCCGGTTGGTCGTCGGGCTTCCGGCGCTGGATCCGCGCATAGATCAGTGCCGGCGCATCGGATTGCATGATCAGGATGGTGATGATGACGGCAGCTTTCACGATCAGGTTGAATTCCGGCTTGAAACCGGACAGCAGAATGCCGGTATTCATTGCCTGGATGATGAGGGCGCCGACGAAAGAAAGAACCAGCCGGAAGCGGCCGCCGAACAATGACGTGCCGCCGATGACGACGGCCAGGATGGCATCAAGCTCCAGCCACAAGCCGGCGTTATTGGCATCGGCCCCCTTGATATTGGCAGCAGCAATGATGCCGGCCATTGCGGCGGTCAGGCCGCACCACATATAGGCGATTGAGAGCACGATCCTGGTATTGACCCCGGCATAGGTGCTGGAGCGCCGGTTGATGCCGATCGCTTCGACGAAGAGGCCAAGCGCCGTGGTGCGGAACAACAGTACCGTCACCGCCAGCACCAGCAGCGTGATGACGATCGGCATGGGAATGCCAAGCAGGCTGCCGGCGGAGACGGCGATGAGATCGGGATCGACGAAGGTGACGATCTGCCCCTCGGTGACCAGCTGCGCGATGCCACGACCGGCCACCATCAGGATCAGGGTGGCAACGATCGGCTGAATATCGAGCACCGCCACCAGCAGACCGTTCCATAACCCGCAGAGAAGGCCGACCGCCAGCGCCGCCGCAACGGCGACCGGCATGGCATGGCCAGCATTGATCAAGGTGGCGGCGACCGCACCGGCAATCGCCATCACCGCACCGACCGAGAGATCGATGCCACGGGTGGCGATCACCAGGGTCATGCCGATTGAGAGAATGGCGACCGGGGCGCCGCGATTGAAGACATCGACGATGCTGCCGAACAGGCGACCGTCCTGCAGGCGGATATGGAAGAAATCCGGGAAGACCAGCCAGTCGGCGATCAGGATGGCGACCAGGGCGATGATCTGCGGCAAGGCCTTGCGCAATGAAAGCGGAATCCGCTCGCTGAACGTGATCCCGGTCATTGCGCCGCCTGCTGCTTGCTGTCGGTGGCGATGTGGCGAATGATCGCGGCCGTCGAGATCTCGTCGCCTTGCAGAACACCGACATGCTGACGATCAACGAGGACGATCACCCGGTCGCTATAGCTGACGATCTCGTCCAGCTCGGAGGAGATGACGACCAGCGACATGCCATGACTGCAAAGGGTTTCGATCAGGCGGATGATCTCGGCATGGGCGCCGACATCGATGCCACGGGTCGGTTCATCGAGGATCAGCACCTTGGGGTCCATCGCCAGCCAGCGTGCCAGCAAGGCCTTCTGCTGATTGCCGCCGGATAGGTACTGGATCGGCTTTTCGATATCGGAGGTGCGGATGTCCAGGCGCTGGACGAAATTATCGGCGATCTCGCGCTGCTCACGCGCACCGAGCGGCTTCAACCAGCCGCGCCGCGCCTGCAAGGCCAGGATGATGTTTTCGCGGACCGATAATTCGCCGACGATACCTTCGGTCTTGCGATCTTCCGGGCAAAAACCGAAACCGGCGGCGATGGCATCGCGTGGGCCGCTGAGACGCAGATCGCGGTTGTCGATCTTGACGCTGCCGGAATCCGCTTTTTCGATGCCGAAGATCAGCTTCGCCGTCTCGGTCCGGCCGGAGCCCAAGAGGCCGGCAATGCCGATCACCTCGCCCGGCTGGATGTCGAGATCGAAGGGCCGCACCAGACGCTTGCGGCCATAGCCGCGGAAACTCACCCGGGCACTATCGCCGCCGCCGCTTTTGCGTGCGCGTGCCTGCTCGGCGGCGGCCAGTTCCTTGCCCAGCATCATATGCACGAGATCGAGGCGGGGCAGTGCGGCGATCGCCCGCTCGCCGACCAGCCGGCCATTGCGCAGGACGGTGATGCGATCGGCGATCTCATAGACCTGGTCGAGAAAATGCGTGACGAAGATGATGCCGGTGCCCTGTGCCTTCAGGCGCCGCACGGTGGCGAACAATATCTCGACTTCATGTCGGTCGAGGCTGGCGGTGGGTTCGTCGAGGATCAGGACACGGGCCGAGAGGTCGATGGCGCGAGCGATGGCGATCAATTGCTGGATGGCGACCGAATAATCGCCGAGCTGGGCGTCGCAATCGATCTCGATGCCATAGGGACGCAGCAAAGCCTGCGCCTGGCGTCGCATGGCGCGGGCGTCAACCAGGCCGTAGCGCTTCGGCTGGCGACCGAGATAGAGATTTTCCGCGACCGACAGATTGGGCAGGAGATTGACCTCCTGATAGACAGTGCCGATGCCAAGGCGCTGCGCTTCCGCGACGTCGCGGGCCTGGATGTCGGTACCGTTCAGCGTGATGGTGCCGCTGTCGCGGCCATGGATGCCGGTCAGAACCTTGATCAGGGTCGATTTGCCGGCACCGTTTTCGCCGAGCAGCGCATGGACCTCGCCAGCCTGCAAGGTGAAGTCAACCTGGTCCAGCGCCTGGACGCCGGGGAAATTTTTGCTGAGACCACGGATGGCCAGCAGCGGCGTCTGTCGACCTGCATCGGGACCATCTGCCGCCGCGGCGCTCATCGCCGCTGCCCCATTTGCCGTGGGCAGTGTCGCTTCGGCCATCATCAGTTCCGCCCGGTTCATCTTGGATCAGGAAAGCGCAGGGTCAAGAATAGCATGATCTGCGGCTGGGCTTGCCAGCCGCAGATCATGATTGAGCTTAGTACATATCCTTGCGCTTGGCGTATTCCGCCGCGGCGGTATCCGGGAGATACAGCGTCGAGGGGGTCTGGATCCACTTCTTCGGTACCGTGCCATCCTTTTTGAAGGCGGCGATGGCGTCATAGGCCGGGCCAGCCATGTTAGGCGACAATTCGACCGTAGCATCGGCATCGCCATCGGCCATGGCTTTGAACATATCCGGCACTGAATCGATCGAGACGGTGAGGATGTCCTTGCCGGGTTTCAGGCCGGCTTCCTTCATCGCCTGAATGGCGCCGATCATCATGTCGTCATTATGGGCGTAAACGGCGCAGATCCCCTTGCCGCCATCGGTCGCCTTGATGAAGCTTTCCATCACTTCCTTGCCGCCGGCGCGGGTGAAGTCGCCCGATTGCGAGCGGGTGATCTTCATGTCCGGATGTGACGAGATGGCTTCCTCGAAGCCCTTCTTGCGGTTGATCGCCGGGCTCGAGCCGACGGTGCCCTGCAATTCGACGATCGCGCATTTGCCGCCGGTCTGCTTGGCCAACCATTCGCCGGCCACCTTGCCTTCATAGACCTGGTCGGAGGTGACGGCGGTCAGATAAAGCCCGTCATCCTTGGTGTCGATGTTGCGATCGAGCAGCACCACCGGGATATTGGCCTGCTTGGCTTCACCCAGCACGGTGTCCCAGCCGGTTGCCACAACCGGTGCCAGGAAGATCGCATCCACCCCCTGGGCGATGAAGGAGCGGATCGCCTTGATCTGATTTTCCTGCTTCTGCTGGGCGTCGGCGATTTTCAGATTGATGCCGCGCTTCTCGGCTTCGATTTTCGCCACTTTGGTTTCAGCCGCGCGCCAGCCGGATTCCGAGCCGATTTGCGAAAAGCCGATGGTGAGGCTATCGGCCCTGGCGGCGGCACTTGTCATGAAGGGTACAGCGACCGTCGCGGCCAAAGCCCCGGCGGCAATGAACTTGGTCAGTCTTTTAAAGGTCATGAGCGTTCTCCCCGCTGAGATAAATCGCTCCGGGACCTTCAATGGAACCCTTGAGAGCGACAGCCTGGGGAAGATGCCACAAGCAGTAACTTGTTCCTAGTATTATTTTATTATTATATGATAAATAAGCAGACATGACTGCTGGCTTGCGATAAAAACATACGCTAAATCAATGGGTTGATATTAGATGATTGGCGCCGGCATGGCAGAGACGTCGGATGAGCGGCCGACATGGCGTGGCCAGGCGGGTAGGATTTCCGCCAGCATGTCGAGATAGGGTTTGATCTCGAGGACAATTTCGACGGCACCGCTGATCACATCTTTCGGCATCGAGGATTCGGGCACCGCGGCCTTGCCGATGCAGAAAATCCGCTTCTGCCTGGTGACGACCAGGCGGCAGTTGCTCAAGGCGTGTGACGCATCGATGATCGCATGCACGGCACGCCGCAAGCTGGCGCCCTCGACCGAATAGGGGTCGGGTGCCACATCGGCCGCGACCTGCAGGATCGTGCCGCTATCGACCCGCCGGGTGTTGGCGCCAAAGCGCAACCCCTGATAGGCGAAGGAGAATTCCAGCGGCTTGCCGAGCTGGCCAACGCGCACGGACCCGTCCTGCTCGAAATGAATGCGATCCAGAGCCTGTGGCGGTTCCATCGGTGCAAAAACGACCTGTAACGGGTTCAAAGCTGTGCTTTCGGACTTTTCATCTGCCGACTCTAGTTGGCGTCTCTTAACGATGCGTAAAATTTGGCGGGTGTAAATGTCGCATTCGGCCGCACAAAATATACGTGACCCATTGGATGATCTGTGGCAGATCAAGCACTTGTCGAATACCATAGGTGTTGATCGGCGCGACCTAATGCCACCTGATGGGCTTCTGATCCAAACAAGGTTAATTGAGGTGACGTTATCGTGTTGCAGAGTGTTCTGACGCCGATCCATCGCGAAGGCTGGCGGTTCATCGCCCTTTTCGCCATCGTCACCGCCATCCTCTGGTATATCGCCATGCCGCTTGGTTTGGTCGGTGTGGTCCTGACCTTGTGGTGCGTTTATTTCTTTCGTGACCCGTCGCGGGTGACACCGACCCGCGCCGGCTTGGTGATCGCACCGGCCGATGGTGTCGTGCAGATGATCCAACCGGCCATCCCGCCCTCGGAAATCGGCCTCGATCAGCGCCCGCTGACCCGCGTCAGCATTTTCATGAATGTCTTCGATGTGCATGTGAATCGCAGCCCGGTCGATGCCGATGTCATTGCGCTCGCCTATCGTCCGGGCAAATTCCTCAATGCCGCCTTGGACAAGGCCAGCGAGCATAACGAGCGGCAATCCATTCATCTGCGCACCGCCGATGGCCTGAATTTCTGCGTCGTGCAGATTGCCGGCCTGGTGGCGCGCCGCATCAAATGCGACCTCACCGCCGGAAAGGCCGTGCAGGCCGGCGAGCGATTCGGTATCATTCGCTTTGGCAGCCGGGTCGATATCTATCTGCCCGATGGCGTGCAGCCGCTGGTGGCGGTCGGTCAATTGACCACGGCCGGTGAGACCGTGCTCGCCGATTATCGGTCGGACGAAGCAGCCCGGCTTGGCGAGATACGCTGAGACATAAGTTGATGCCAGCGGGTGTTGATGCCGGTGGGGTTGATGCCAGCATAGGTTGATGCCAGTGGGTGTTGATGCCAGTGGGCGGCGCTGATGCCGCGGAAAAAACGTTGACCGTCCCCGCTGGCGAGCCTGATCGTCAGGGCTCCTGGCGACAAGAATTGGCCTCGAGGAGGGCCTGGATCATGCGACGTCATCGATTGCGCGATCACTCGATCAACCGACTGATCCCCAACATGCTGACCCTGACGGCTTTGTGTGCCGGCCTCACCAGCATCAAATTTGCGCTGGCCCAGAAATGGGAACTGGCCGTGATCGCGATCCTGGTGGCGGCAGTGTTCGATGCATTAGATGGGCGCATCGCGCGGCTCCTCGACAGCACCAGCAAATTCGGCGCCGAATTGGATTCACTCTCCGACTTCATCAGCTTCGGTGTCGCCCCGGCGCTGATCCTCTATCTGTGGGTGATGCAGGATGCCGGCCGCATCGGCTGGGGCATCTCCCTGCTGTTCAGCGCCTGCATGGCGCTGCGTCTGGCGCGCTTCAACACCAAGCTCGACAATGCCGATCTGCCGGCCTGGACCTCGCGCTTCTTCACCGGCGTGCCGGCGCCCGCGGCTGCTGCCTTGGCCTTGCTGCCATTGGTCGGCTATCTGCGCTATGGCTCCGGCTTTTTCGATCACCCGCTGGTGGTCGGTGTGGTGACCTTGACGGTCTCCGGCCTGATGGTCAGCCGCCTGCCGACCTATTCCTTCAAGCGTGTGAAGGTGACGCAAGCCTGGGTGCTGCCGGCGATGCTGGCGGTTGCTTGCATCATCGCGCTGCTGGTGTCCGATCCTTGGATTACGCTGCTGATCGCCGGCTTGCTCTATCTGGGATCGATGCCGTTTTCCTACCGGCAGTATCAGCGCCTGCTGCGCCAGCGCCCGGTGGCGACACCGGCGGCTCTCGACCCGCTGGATGCCGATCACCTGTAAGCGCGCTCTATCATATTGAGGAGAGACGGGTTCACGTTTTAAACGGAGCCGCAAAGCGATTCCGTTTAAAACGATCCGGCTCTAGCCAGCGCTTGTATTGCATTCTGTGACGGTGATGTCGTCCGTCGCCTGTGACGCGTCAAATTAATCGGTTGCATCTAGCACTTGCGTTGGAACAAAAACGGAACTTATCATCCGCCGATGTTTCCGTCGACGCCAGAGGACATCAACGGTGAGGCGCCAACTGACATCATTTGACCGACCCTTCCGTAAAAAGTCAGTTGCAACTGACAGGCGCTGACAGGCAGCGACGATGCGGTGTCGGCGATCAGGGCTTTTGTGCAATAAACCTGATGATCAGTGGACCAACGCGCCGAGCATGCCAACATTTCTCCCGCATCGGACGATCATGAAAGCCTTCGCGTGAGCTCAATTCCTCAACATGGCCTGATCCTGACGCGGCATTGGCGGGATACCCCGAGCGGCACCGAAATTGACCTCTGGCTGGCGACAGACGCGGGGGCGCGACGGGTTTGTTTGACCCGGCAGCGATCCACGGCATTCGCCCATGCGGAGGATCGGTCCGCGATCGAGGCGGCGATTGCGGGGATGCCCGGCGTTTCGATACAGGACCTGCCTTTCAAGACGTTCCAGCAAAAGCCGGTCATTGGGATTTATGCGGACCAGTTTCGGCAGCTATCCAGGATCGAGAAAACCCTCCAGCGCCTCGGGATCAAGCTGTATGAGGCGGATATCAAGCCGCCAGACCGCTTCTTGATGGAGCGTTTCATCACGGCCTCTGTCGAGATAGAGGGCGGCCGCGCCGAAGGCGCGACGATCATCGACTGCAAGTTGAAGCCGGTTGACGACTACCGCCCGGTCCTGAAGATGGTGTCGATCGATATCGAGACGAGCGCGCGAGGCGATCTTTACTCGATCGCGCTGGAGGGCTGCGGACAGCGACAGGTCTATATGCTTGGTCCTGCCGCCGAGCTCGATGTCGAACGGGACTTCGACCTCGACTATTGCGCCAGTCCCAAGGAAATCCTTCAAAAGCTGGTGCGGTGGTTTCAGAGCCACGATCCGGATGTGATCATCGGATGGAACGTCATCCAGTTCGACCTCCGGATCCTGCAGGAGCATGCGGAGAAGTTTGGTGTTCCGCTGGCAATCGGCCGCGATGGGGAGGCGGTCGACTGGCGCGAGCATGGCGTGAAGCGGGGATACTTCTTCGCGGGCGCCCACGGCCGCATTGTGATCGATGGAATCGATGCCTTGAGGTCGGCGATGTGGAGCTTCTCGTCTTTCAGCCTGGAGCAGGTATCGCAGACTTTGCTCGGCGAAGGGAAATCGATCGACGATCCCTATAGTCGGATGGCCGAAATCGAGCGTCGGTTTCGCGAGGATAAGCCGGCGCTGGCATCCTACAACCTCCGTGACTGCGAACTCGTGACGCG
>WNFM01134696.1_pt1 | contig 11565 bp, 12 predicted proteins | sample 5400271 | NCBI WGS metagenome assembly WNFM01 (sample SAMN13153352, study PRJNA577476) | soil metagenome | isolation source: 60 cm saprolite on Douglas fir-dominated hillslope | place: USA:California | collected 2013-09-17 | reverse complement strand
TCATCGTCGCCAGGAAAACCATGCCGGCAGACGACCTCAAGGGCCTGATCGCCTGGTTGAAGGCCAATCCGGATATGGCCGCGGTGGGGACCTCCGGCGTGGGAAGCCCGCAGCACGTCTTCGCAGTCCTTTTCCAGAACACCACCGGCACGCATTTTCGGTTCGTGCCCTACCGCGGCGGTGTGGTGGCGATGCAGGATCTGATCGCCGGACGGATCGACTTGATATTCGCTGACCAGACGACATCCTTGCCGCAAGTCCGTAGCGGCAGCATCAAGGCTTATGCAGTGACGGGCAACAGCCGCCTTGCTGCGGCGCCGGATATTCCAACGGTAGACGAGGCCGGATTGCCAGGGTTTTATTGCTCGGTCTGGAATGCGCTGTTTGCTCCCAAGGGTACGCCCAAGGATGTCATCATCAAGCTCAACGCCGCCGCGGTCAGCGCGTTGGCCGAACCGGGGGTGCGCCAGCGGGCCGCCGAGGCGGGGCAGCAGATCGTGCCGCGCGACGAGCAGACACCGGCGGCGCTCGCCGCGCTGCAAAGGGCCGAGATCGAGAAGTGGTGGCCGATCATCAAGGCGGCCGGCATCAGGGCCGAATAACCGGCTTATCGGGCTGATCTCCTCTCAGCCGGCGCCCATCAGGCTCGCGGGCTGGCGTTTGGCTGATGGCAGCAGGGTTCGCTTGATCTTGGAGAACACCCGCAATGCGAAGCCGACCAGGACCGGTTGGGTCTTACGGCAGAACGCAAGTTTTTTCACGCGGCCCTCGACATGCCATTTGGCGTGGGCGCCGTCCTTGAAGAAAATCACGTCGCCGGGGCCGTAGCGGGTCGGAGGCACGGTAGCGTTTTCAAGCACGATCGCGCCTTCGAGGATCAGAATGGTCTCGTCGAAATCGTAGTACCAGTTGAACTTGCCTTCGCTGCATTCCCAGACCATTGTCGATGCCAGCCCGTCCGCGCTTTTCGACAACACGCAGCATTGCGCGACCGGGTTGCCCTCGATGATCCAGGACGGCTCGATAGGCCGCGGCGTCAGATTGACGACGAGGTTGGCAGTTTCGATGAGTGTGCGAGACATCAAGAACCCCGGGACGGCTGCGTTGAAAATCGGCTCAAGATGCAAAAGTGGGTGCAGCTTGGCAAAGCTCGACGCCAAGCTACTAACAAACTTTTAAGCCTTCCTTACGGCGACGGCTTCAATCGGAGCAAACCGAGCCGGGTCAAGCGGCACTTTGTGCGCCTTTTCGCTATGTCTGCTTCTTGTTTCCCGCCATTGGCGCCGATTCAATCAATGCCTTGAGAAAGGTGACTATGATGCGGCCGCTGCGGCTGGTCTCGCCGTCCTTTGACACCAGCGCCATGCCGCGGCCGAGCGCGATGAAGCCGGTGGCGATCTCGACGGGATCGGCAGGTGGCTTCTTGCCGAACAGTTCAAATAATTTCGTAACGAAGCTGCCCAGCGCACGGCGATGCCTGCGGTTCAACTCGTTGTAGGCTTGCGCAAAGGAGGCGCTGCGCAACGCCTGCAATTGCAGCTCGATCGCCAGCACCGCAAATCCGGGATCGGAGTTGATCGTCGCGGCCCATTTCTCGATGCCTGCCATCGCCCTCGCCGCGTCGCCTTGGGCGTGACTCAACGCAGCCTCGATCTTGGCACGTTCCTCGGATTGGTGCCGCTGCACGAGCTCCAGCAGGATCGCCTCCTTGTCCGGAAAATTCGAATAGAACGCGCCCTGCGAGAACCCCGCCGCATCGGCGATATCTCGCACCGAGGCCTGCGCAAAACCCTTCTTGACGATCTCGTCGCGCGCCGCCTCGATCAGGAGATTCCTGGTACGCGCCTGACTTTCCTCGCGATTTAGCCTCGGCACTGGGTTTTCTCCGGCCTCATAGATAGCAATTGATTTTTGGATATCAAATGGTATCTGTAATTCCCTGAACCAACAAAGGAGCACGCCATGCCCGTCACTGTCATCACCATTATCGGCCGCACCCTGCTGGCGTTGCTGTTCGTTCTGGCGGGCGCGGCAAAGGTCGCCGGGCCGCAGCCGTTCCTGGACCATATGGCCGCGCACCATATTCCAGGCGTGTTGCTGCCGCTGGTCATCGTGCTGGAACTGGGCGCGGGCGCGGCGCTGTTGATCGGCTGGCAGCTTCCGATATCAGCGGGTGCGCTGGCGTTGTTCTGTGTCGCGACCGCCTTTGTGTTTCATCTCGATCTCGCCGACAAGGCCGAGCGAACGCTGTTTGTAAAAGACCTCGCGATCGCGGGGGCGCTGATGGTGATCGCGGCCGGCGCGGTACACATGCGCAGCGCGGTATCAATCGGATAATGGCGGATAAAGCCGCAGCAAGGCCGCCGTGGCGTCGCTGGCGCGGCGGGCGATCTCGCGGGGGCTCGGCCGATCGGCGACGCGAAGCAACAGGCTCGTCATCAAATTGCCCCAGAGGAGCGCGGCAAATTGCTCGGCCATCAGTTGAGGCTCGCCATCGAGAAGCCCAGCCGACCGGGCGCGAGTCATGATCTCGTGCAAGGCGGCGCGGCTTGGCTCGATCCCTGTCGCGTTCAGCGCCTGCGCGACCTCCGGCGCGCGGACCGCTTCCGCGATCGCCAAGCGGAATACGGCAACGACGGTCGGATCGGTAATTTCGCGTAACAGCTGCGTCCCGAACATTTCGAGCGCGCGCGCAAGAGTCTCGCGGTCGGCCGGCTCCGGCATGTCCGCCGGCAGCTGCAGCCGTTTTGCCCTTTCGCGGATGCAGGCCGCGAGCATTTCCTGCTTGCTGCCGACCAGCGCGTAGAGCTCCCGTTTTGAAACCCGCGCCCGCGTCGCGATCTCGAGCGTGCTGGTGGCGGCAAAGCCGCTCTCCATGAACGCCGAGAACGCCGCGTCGAGGATGCGCACGCGCGGTGGAATTTCATCGGCATTTTCCGCGCGCGGTTTTGTGATCGATCGCGTCGCCATCTTTCCCTTGACTTGGTACCTATCGGTACCATACGTTCAAAACCATTGGTACCGCATGGTACCCAGAGCAGACAAAATGTAAAGGGAGCGATAGCCATGGCAAAACCAGTCCTCGTCACATCGGCGGCCGGCGGCAGGCAAGGCAAGACCGGGCGGCACGTAACCGAAATGCTGCTTGCGCGCGGAATTCCGGTGCGCGCTTTCGTCCACAAGGTCGACGAACGCTCCGACCGCTTGCGGGCGCTAGGCGCCGAAATCTTCGAAGGCGATTTTCTCGACGTCCGTTCCGTGCAGCGCGCGGTGCAAGGCACTTCGTCGGTGTATTTCGCCTATCCGGTGCAGGACGGTTTGCTCGACGCGACCGCGGCGATGGCCGTTGCCGCGCGCGAGGCCGGAATCACGCGCCTCGTCGATCTGGTGATGCTGCAATCCTCGCTCGATGCCCCCACCCCGCGGATGCGGCAGAACTATCTCTCCGAACAGGTATTTGAATGGGCCGGCATCGGAGCCGTACATGTCCGCGCCACCGTGTTTTACGAAAATCTCGGCGCGCTGGTCCGCCAGAGCCTGCCGGCGCAAGGCGCGGTCCGGTTGCCCTGGGGCAAGGAACAGACCCTGCTTCCGCTGGTCGCGGCCGAGGATGTCGCGCGCGTGGCCGTCGGGCTGTTGACCAGCCCCGCATTGACGGCAGGAACCGCGTATCCCGTCGTCGGCACGGTCATTTCGCTGAAGGAAATCATCGCGACCTTCGCCCGCGTGCTGGCTAAGAACGTGCGCTACGAAGAGATCACCGACGATGAATGGCGCCGCGACGCGCTGGCGCGCGGCTACAATCAACACGCGCTCGAACATCTGTCCGCGCTCTGGAAGGCGCTCCGCGGCGCAGGTCTCGATCCGGAACGGGCACGTTTTGCCGTGACCGACACGATCGAAAAACTTGGCGGGGCGAAACCTAAGACGTTCGAGCAATTCGTGCGCGAAGGCGAAAGCGGATTGCTGGCGAAGACGGCATGACGCAGGCCGCGACGGATAGCCGGCGCTTGCGGTCCGCGCTAGTATTGCCGCCCGTGCTGCCTGCCGCTCGCCTTGAACGTCTTCGATTCGAAGGCATTTGCGAGCGCTCCGGAGCGAGGAGCAAATCATGAGCGAACCGACCCAGCGCGTGATCGAGAGTAACGGCATCCGCCTCAACATCGCCGAGCGCGGCAACGGGCCGATGGTGCTGTTGTGCCACGGCTTTCCCGAATCCTGGTATTCCTGGCGCCACCAGATCGACGCGCTCGCCGGGGCGGGCTTTCACGCGGTGGCGCCGGACATGCGCGGCTACGGCAAGAGCGACGCGCCCGAGGCGATCGATCAATACACGATCTTTCATTTGGTCGGCGACCTCGTGGGCCTGCTCGACGCGCTCAAGACCCCGACCGCCGTTATCGTGGGCCACGACTGGGGTGCGAACATCGCCTGGCAAGCGGCGCGCCTTCGCCCCGACCGCTTTCGCGCGGTCGCCGCCCTCAGCGTCCCGTTCCGGCCGCGCAGCCCGGTGCGTCCGACCAGTGTCATGCCGCGGACTGCGGATGCTCAATTTTACCAGCTGTATTTCCAGGAACCCGGTGTCGCCGAGGCCGAGTTGGACCGCGATCCCCGGGCGACCGTACGCAACATGCTCTATTGGGCGTCGGGTGAGGGCGCCGCCGCAATCCGCGTGGCTGCTGCGACAAGCGGTGGACCTGCTACAAACATCGGCATGGTGCCGCGCGGAGGTGGCATGTTGCAAGGCCCCGGCGCGCCGGCAACGCTGCCTGCGTGGCTCAGCGAAGCCGATATCGATTTCTACGGCGGAGAGTTCAAGCGCAATGGCTTTCGCGGTCCCCTCAATTATTACCGCAACGTCGACCGCAACTGGGAGCTGATGGCGCCATTCGCGGACGTGCTCGTAACGGTCCCGGCACTCTATGTCGCGGGTGATCGTGACATGGTGATCTCATTCCCCGGCATGGACCAGCTTCTCGCTAACCTTAAACAATTCGTCCCCGCGCTGCGTAACATCCAGATGCTCCCCGGCTGCGGTCATTGGACCCAACAGGAACGCCCGAACGAAGTGAACAAGGCGATCATCGATTTCATCCGCAGCCTGCCAAACTGAGCGATCCGAGCGCGGAGCTTCAATCGATCCAGTCGTTCACGCGGGCGGCGATATCTGACGGTAGCGACAGGCCAAGCTTTCGCAGCGCCGACCGGTTGACGCTGAAGGTCAATTGCGTTGCGCCCGCCACAGCAAGATCACCCGGATGCGCACCGCGCAAAATCTTGTCTACGTAGCTGGCCGCATCGTGGTAGCCCTCGTAATGACCGGGGCCCAGCGCCATCAGCCCGCCGGCTGCAACATATTCCACGTCGCTGTAGAGCGCGGGCAGCATCCGCTTTGCGGCCGCGGCGGCGAGCGCCGCGCGTTGCGAATTGACAAAACTATCGACCGCGTTGACGACGGCTCCGGCCCCGAACGTGACGGCCTTGTCGAATGCAGCGTCGACGTCTTCGGGCTTGCGAATGTCGAGGGCCTGAACCTCGATGCCTAGTCTGGCTGACTCGGAACGGACCGCTTCGAGCTGAGCCGCGTTGCTGGGATTGTTGCCGTTCAAGAGCATCGAGATCTTGTCGAGCCTGGGCAATAAAAGCTTCAATATCCGCACTCGTTCGCCGATCAGTCGCGGCGCATACATCGTGGTCCCCGTCACATTGGTGCCGGGATGCTCAAAGCTCTTCACCAGACCGGCGCCGATCGGGTCGTTCACGGCCAGCATGACGATGGGAACGGTGCTGGTTGTCCTGGCGGCAGCGATAGCGGCCGCGATATTCGCAGCCAGAATGATATCGACCTTCTTGCCGATCAGCTCGCCGATGACGCTGTAATACTCGCCATCCAGCACGGCCTCGCGAAAATCGATGCTGATGTTCTTGCCTTCGACATAGCCCAGTTCAGTCAAGCCTTGCCGAAGAGCTTCAAGCCGTTTTGGGTCGGCATTCTTTGCCGCGACATAGCCCAAGACGGGTACGGATTGAGCGACACCAACTGAACACGGCAACAGGAGAAATCCCAACCCGAGCAGGCATCGTTTCGATATCATGCCGAGTTCGATCTCTTTCTTTCACACGCCGGCCCAGGCCCGCGCATGTAATGGCGCTCGGCATGATAGGACGTCGAATAGCGGCCGAGGAAGCCGACCACATTGGTCACCAGCGACAGTAGCAGTTTGCGAAACAGATGCATTGGCAAACCCCTCAACTTGCGCAAAAACCCCAGCTCAGTGGAATTCAGCTTGAATACCGGGAGGCGGCGAGAAACCGAGATCGCCGCGCGCGATGACCGCCTCGCGCCCGCCGTGTCGTTGCAGTTGCTCGGCCTGACGTTTCTTGGCGCGGGCATCGACATTCTCCGGCGAAAGCATGGCGCGCAGCCTGGCTTCGCATTGCGCAACAATCTCGGCGAATTGCGGTTGCGCGGAAAGGTCCTTTGCCTCGTCGGGATCGGCAGCCAGATCGAACAGCTGCGGAGGGTATTTTGCATAATGCACGTATTTGAATTGGCCTAGGCGGATCGCGAATGCGCCCGTGGTTGATCCCATCCCGTGATATTCGCACAATACCGTGCGTTCCGGTTTCTCACCGTCGGCGAGCCGCGCCAGCGATACGCCGGGATGATCGGGATCGATCATGCCGTGGGCGCTTTCGCCGACGCAGTCGACGATGAAGGGGTAGACGTCAACCAGATTGGCCGGCGTATCGACCACGTGCCGCTCCGGAATGCCCTCGCCGGCGACGATAAGCGGCACGCCGCAGGTCTCTTCATAAAGCGTCGATTTGCCCCACAGGCCGCGCTTGCCCAGCGCGTCACCGTGATCGCTGGTGTAGATGACGCGGGTATCGTCCGATAGCCCGGCGTCAGCGAGCGCATTGAGCACCTTGCCGGCTTGTTCGTCCATGAAGCTGCAGAGGCCGTAATAACCGGCAACCGCGCGCCTAATATCTTCCATCGTCTTGAAATAATCGTCGAAGTTAAACGACGTCGCGTAGTCGCGGACGAACGGGTGGGTCGGCCGCTCGTCCCGCTCGTAAAAGCGTGGCATCGGAAGCTTCGGATCGTTGAAATAGCGGAAGTAATGCTCCGGCGGCGCCGTCAGCGGGTAGTGCGGCGCCACGAACGAGACAAACAGTACCCACGGCTTGGCCCGATATTTTGGCGCCTCCTGATGCAGCCAGATCTGCGCGCGCGCCGCGATCTCGCGGTCATATTGGGTGTAGGGCGACTCGCCGGGCCCGGCCATGCGCGCCATCTTGTAGGCCGCGCCGCGCACCGGCAGGTCGTCGCGAATAAGACCCATCAGATCGCCCTTGCCGCCGATGACCTGCATCGGAACGATCGATTCCGAAAATCCGCTGTCATCCTCATCCGAGCGAAAGTGAAGCTTGCCGACCGACACGATTTGGTGGCCGGCATCGCGCAGGCGGTGATGCCAGCTCGGTACAGAGCCGTCATAAGGATCGGCGTTGTCCCAATACCCGATCTGATGAATGTACTTGCCGGTGGCAAAGGAAGCCCGCGCAGGGACGCAGACCGGCGACGGCGTCCAGCAATCGGTAAAGCGGGTTCCGCGCGCCGCCAGCGCGTCGAGGTTGGGCGTGCGCACCAGTCTGTGCCCGTAACAACCCATCAGGGCGCGGCTGTGCTGGTCCGACATCAGGATCAGCAGGTTTTTTGGCTTCATTGCATCTCTCCCGGCCACCGCGATCGGGATTACTGCATAGTATAATACTCTGTAGTATGCAACCCAAAACCGGGGTAGGCTAAAGGATCGGCGGGTGGTCGCGAGCCGAACATCGATCACAAGCCGGCGGGGAAATGCCATGTTGCGATTTCTGTCGTTCTGCCTGTTGTTGCTGTTTCCTTGCGCGCCCGCACTGGCGCAGCAGTGGCCACAGCGGCCCGTGCATCTGATCGTGGCCTATCCCGCCGGCGGCGGGGCCGATACCGTCGCACGCGTGCTGGCGCAGAAGCTTGGCGAGATCTTCAAGCAGTCTTTCGTGGTCGAGAACAAGTCGGGCGCCAGTGGAATGATCGGCGCCGCTTCTGTCGCCAAATCGGATCCTGACGGATATCTGCTGCTCGTTGCCTCGCCGGCGGAGGTCGCGCTCAATCAAAATCTCTTCAAGGACATGAATTACGATCCGCTCAACGACCTGACGCCGATCACGCTCTTGGCCTGGACGCCGCTGGTGCTGGCCGCGCATCCGAGCTTCGCGGCCTCGACGCCGGAACAACTCATCAAGCTTGCACAGGACGAACCGGTTAATTTCTCGACGCCGGGTATAGGCAGTTCGCATCACCTCGCCGGCGAATACATCAACGCCCTGCGGCACACCAAGCTGGTGCATGTGCCGTATCGGGGTTCGGCCCCCGCGGTCACCGACGCCGTGTCGGGCCAGGTCGAGCTGACGATTTCCGGCATGCCCCCGGTCGTGCCATTCCTGCAATCGCACATGCTGAAGGCGATTGCCGTCACCAGCAAGCAGCGCTCGCCGCTATTTCCCGACATTCCCGCGCTGGCCGAGACCAAGGGCTTTGAGGATTTCGATTTCACCAACTGGTTTGGGTTGCTGGCGCGCGCCGGGACTCCGCCGGAGATCCTCGACCGGTTGCAAAAGGCTTCGATCGACGCGCTCAATGATCCGCAGGTTCAAAAAATTCTGGCGAGCCAGGCAGCGGTCCCAGTGGGCGACACCCCGGCCGAATTTCGTGCCTTCATCCGCGCCGAAGCGGCGAAATATGCCAGGATTGTCGACATCACCCATCTGCAGTTGAAGTGAGCCATGTCGACGCGGGCCAGAGAGCGACGATGATCGATAGCATTCAAGCACGGGTGGCGGCGGCAGGCTCGGCCACCGGTCCGAAATACCAGATTTTGCACGATGCGATTCTCGGCGCCATCACCAGTGGAGAGTGGAAGCCCGGAATGCGTCTGCCGACGGAAGCCGAACTCTCAAAGCTGCTTCCCTACAGTCTCGGAACGATTCAAAAGGCCTACGGTCAACTCGTACAGGACGGCCTCGTCGTTCGCTCGCGTGGCCGCGGCAGCTTCATTGCACCGATTCAACGGCAGATGGCCGAGCCCCGGCACTGCCGCTTCCTCGGCGACGACGGAACGGTTCTGCCCATCTACCCCCACCTCATCGGACACCAGCGGGTGCGCCAGGAAAGGCGCTGGACCGAACTGTTTGGATCGGGCGTAAAGGTGGCCCGGATCGATCGCGTCATCTCGATCAATCATGAATTCGAGGTCTTCAGCCGGTTCTTCGCCCCGGAGACGATCACCAAGCAACTCCTCAGCCGGGCGCGCAAGGACGGGGAAAGTGCGAATTTCAAACTGATTCTCTTGCGCGAATTGGGAATGCCGATCACGCGCATCGTGCAAACGATCGTCCGTACCGATGAAACTCCGAAGCAACGGCTGGGTTGGCAACCGAACCTCGTTCTCGAGGCGACCGCCTATGCCGCGGAAGGCGAGGTCGCCTATTTCCAGGAAATCTTCATTCCGCCGGTCGACCGCAAGCTGCTATTCGATTCGGATCTGCGCCTCTAGAGCGGGATGAATTTGATTGAATCGGTCCGTCCGCGCACTCGGCTCACCTCTCCCCATCGGGGAGAGATCGATTTGCGTAGCAAATCGGGTGAGGGGGCGCCGCTCTAACGCGAGACCGTAATCCCTCACCCGGCGCTGCGCGCCGACCTCTCCCGACGGGAGAGGTGAGCAGAGCCCGCGGGCGAACTGATCCAACCAAAACTCATCTCGCCTAGCCAGTTTCCTCGGCAAGCTTCCAACGCCGATAGACGGGCGGAACGGGTTCGTGTTCCGCCCTGCCTACAACTGTATCTAGCCGCTCGGCAGGCCGCGCAGCACCAGTTGATTGAGCCGGCTTGCAAATGCAGCCGGATCCTCCGGCAGCTCGCCGTCGAGAATCTGCGCCTGCTCCAACAGCAGCAGTGACAGATCGCGTGCTTCATCCTTCTGGACGGCAATGGCGGCGACCAGGGGATGGCGCATGTTGATCTCGAGGATCGGTTTTGTCACCGCGCCCCTGTTCTGCTGCGCCAGCAGCCGCTCGAGCGCACGGTCCCGCCCGTCGCCGCCCGCCACCAGGCATGAGGCGCTGGTGGTGAGCCGCTGCGACGCCCGCACGTCGGACACCCGATCGCCGAGCGCATCCTTGATCACGGCGATGGTCATGGCCTCGTCCACGCCGGGCTTCTCCTTGTCAGCGGCATTTTCGTCGGTCAACGGGATCAGCCCAAAATCGACGTCGCCCTGGCTCAGCGATTTTAGCGGCTTGCCGCCGAAATCGAGCGGCGCCGAGGTCCAGAACGCGTCGACCGGATCGGTCAGCAGCAATACCTCGATGCCGCGGGCATTGGCCGATTCAAGTTTTGGATTCGATTTCAATCGCTCGATGCTGTCGCCGACCAGATAATAGATCTCGGTCTGGTTCGGCTTTAGGTTCTCGGCATATTGCTTCAGCGACCGCTTCTCGCCCGCGGTCGTGGTGAAGCGCGACAACGCCAGCAATTTCTCGCGCCGCTCAAAATCCTCCCAGATTCCTTCCTTGATGACCGGACCGAACGCGTCCCAGATCTTTGTAAAAGTCTCGGGCTCCTTATCGCTTAAGGCTTCCAGTTCGCCGATCACGCGGCCGGTGACGGCTTTTCGGATCTGCACAAGCTGCGGATTGTTCTGCAGCATCTCCCGGGAGATATTGAGCGGAAGATCCTCGCTGTCGATCACGCCGCGGATGAAGCGGAGATAGCCGGGCAAGAGATCAGCATCGTCGGCGATGAACACGCGGCGGACATAGAGTTTGACGTGCCCCTTGCGGGTCGGCTCGAACAGGTCGAACGGCTTGGTCGAGGGCGCGAACAACAACACCGCGTAGGACTGGCGGCCTTCGGCGCGATAATGCAGCGTCATCGCGGGTTCGTCGAAGGCGCCGGCGATCGAACGATAGGCCTGCTTATAGTCCTCCGGCGTCAGCTCCGATTTCGGCCGCTGCCACAATGCGCTCGCCGAATTGATCTGGCGCGGTTCGCCTTCTTCCACCTTGAGCTCGATCGGAAACTGGATGTTGTCGGAATAGGCGCCGACGATCCGCTCGATCTCATAACTTTCCAGGTATTTTTTCGCGTCCGGCTTTAGGTGCAGGACGATTTCCGTTCCCCGCGTGACGCGCTTTGCATCCTCTTCACCGGCGGGCGCGATGTCGAACCCGTTGCCGCCTGAGGAAGTCCATGTCCAGACCTCGGCCGCGCCGGCGCGGCGGCTGGTGACGACAATGCGGTCGGCGACCATGAAGGCCGCGTAAAACCCGACCCCGAACTGGCCGATCAGGCCGGCGCCATCCTTGGCTTCGGTCAGACGGGCGAGAAAAGATTTGGTGCCGGAGCGCGCAATGGTGCCGAGATTGTCAATCAGCTCCTGCCGGTCCATGCCGATGCCGTTGTCGATCACGGCAAGCATGCCCGCCGTCTTGTCGGGCACAATTCGGATTTTG
>WNFM01197387.1_pt1 | contig 11569 bp, 10 predicted proteins | sample 5400271 | NCBI WGS metagenome assembly WNFM01 (sample SAMN13153352, study PRJNA577476) | soil metagenome | isolation source: 60 cm saprolite on Douglas fir-dominated hillslope | place: USA:California | collected 2013-09-17 | reverse complement strand
CACGTGGATCTGCAGGCGCACGAGGTCGAGGCCGGTCACCGCCTCGGTGACGGGGTGCTCGACTTGGAGGCGCGTGTTCATCTCGAGGAAGAAGAACTCCCGCCCCTCCGTCAGGAGGAACTCCACCGTCCCCGCCCCGACGTAGGACACGGCGCGGGCCGCCACCACCGCCGCCGCTCCCATGACTTCGCGCAGCCGCTCGTCCACCGCCGGAGACGGCGACTCCTCGATGACCTTCTGGTGGCGGCGCTGGATCGAGCACTCGCGCTCGAAGAGCGAGACCACGTTGCCGTGGGCGTCGCCGAAGACCTGGATCTCCACGTGGCGGGGCGCATCGAGGTAGGGCTCCAGGAAGAGGGTGTCGTCGGCGAAGGCGGCTTTCGCTTCGCGGCGCGCGCTCGCCACCGCCTCCTCGAGACCGCCGGCCTCGCGCACGATGCGCATTCCACGGCCGCCCCCGCCCGCGGACGCCTTGACCAGCACCGGGAAGCCGAGCGCGGACGCGGCCTTCGCGAGAGCCGCGGCCCCCTTCACCTCCACGCCGGGCAGCACCGGCACCCCCGCCTTCTGCATGAGCGCCTTGGCCGCGAGCTTCGCGCCCATGGCCGTGATCGCTTCGGGAGGCGGGCCGATGAAGACGAGGCCGGACGCGGCCACCCGCCGCGCGAAGTCGGCGTTCTCGGACAGGAAGCCGTAGCCGGGGTGGATGGCGTCGGCCCCGGAAAGCAGCCCCGCCTGCACGATCGCGTCGCCCCGGAGGTAGGACTCGGACGGGGAGGCGCCGCCGAGGGGGACGGCCTCGTCGGCCTCCTGCACGAAGGGCGCATCGCGATCAGGCTCGGAGAAGACGGCCACCGTCGCGATGCCCATCTCGCGGCAGGTGCGGAAGACACGCCGGGCGATCTCGCCCCGGTTGCCCACCAGGACCTTGCGGATGGTCTTCACCGGTCTCGCCGTGCCTCGATCAGCACGTCCCTCACATCCGGAAGACGCCGAAGGAAGACGTGCCCTTCACCTCGGCCGAGTGGGCGGCGGAGAGGGCGAGGCCGAGCACGGCGCGGCTGTCGCGGGGGTCGATGATCCCGTCGTCCCACACGCGCGCCGTCGAGTAGAGGGCCAGCGACTCGCTCTCGATCTGCTCCTCCACCATCCGGCGGGTGGCCGCAGCACCCTCCTCGTCGAAGGGCCGCCCCGCGGCCTTGGCGGCGGCCCGGGAGACCAGGGACAGGACTCCGGCGAGCTGCTGTGGGCCCATCACCGCGGTCTTGTGGTTCGGCCAGGTGAAGAGGAACCGCGGGTCGTAGGCGCGCCCGCACATCCCGTAGTTGCCCGCCCCGTAGGAGGCGCCCGCCATGAGGGTGAGATGGGGCACCTTCGAGTTGCTGACCGCGTTGATCATCTTCGCCCCGTCCTTGATGATCCCCCGCTGCTCGTAGGCCTGGCCCACCATGTAGCCGGTGGTGTTCTGGATGAAGAGGAGGGGAACGTCGTTGCGGTTGGCGAGCTGGATGAACTGGGCGGCCTTCTGCGACTCTTCGGAGAACAGCACCCCGTTGTTGGCCAGGATCCCTACCGGGAAGCCGTGGACCTCCGCCCAGCCGGTGACGAGGGTCGTGCCGTAGAGCGGCTTCCACTCGTCGAAGTCGGACTCGTCGACGATCCGCGTGATCACCTCGCGGATCTCGAAGGGGACCCGCAGGTCGATGGAGGGGATCCCGAGAAGGTCTTCGGGGTCGTGGCGCGGCGGCCGACCGGCGCCGCGGGGGCCAGGGCCGAGCTTGCGCCAGTTGAGGCGGGCCACGATCTGGCGGCCCAGGCGCAGGGCGTCGTCCTCGTCGCGGGCCAGGAACTCCGAGAGGCCGGACGCCCGGCTGTGCATCTCGGCCCCGCCCAGCTCCTCCTCGTCCGCGTCTTCTCCGGTGGCCATCTTCACCAGCGGGGGCCCACCCAGGAACACCTTGGCCCCGCCCTTCACCATCACGGCGTAATCGCACATCGCGGGCAGGTAGGCGCCGCCCGCGGTGGAGCTGCCGAAGACGAGGGCGATGGTCGGGATGCCGCCGGCGGAGAGCTGGGTGAGGTTCTTGAAGACGGCCCCGCCGGGCATGAAGATCTCGGCCTGCCTCCCGAGGTCGGCCCCTCCCGACTCCACGAGGTTGATCAAGGGCAGGCGGTTCCGGCGGGCGATCTCCATGGCGCGGAGCGTCTTGGTGAGGGTGAACGGGTTCGTGGCCCCGCCGCGCACGGTGGGATCGTTCGCGCTGATCACGCACTCGACGCCGGAGACGACCCCGACCCCGGAGACGACCGCCGCCCCCACCTCGTACTCGGTCCCGTTGGCCGCCAGGGGCGACAGCTCCAGGAAGGGGGCGTCGCGGTCGAGAAGCCGCTCGATGCGCTCGCGGGGAAGGAGCTTGCCGCGGGCCCGGTGCCGGGCCACGTACTTCTCACCCCCGCCCGCGCGGGCGCGGGCGAGGAGCAGGTCGATCTCGGCCAGACGCGCCAGCAGTCCCTCGCGGTTCCGCATGAACGAGGGCGAGGCGGGAGCGACGTGTGTCGGCAGGAGCAAGGCGAAGCGATCAGGGCGCGCTGCGTAGCGAGAACGTTCCGATGGCGGGCCCGGCGGGGGTCGCGTGCAGGGTCCCCGTGATGGAACCGCCCGCCACCTTGCCCCGGAACGTCCGGGGGGCCGCGCCCGCGGGCAGCACGAACGTCAGCACGCCGCCGTCGAACGAGACGTCGCGGAGGGCGACCTCCATGGTGAGGGCCAGCGCCCGGTTGGTGAATTTTCCCTCGATGCGCGGCCCGGCCACCCGCAAGCGCACCGTGATGGGCTTCGACGCCGCGTTCTGGTCCTGCATCTCGCCGTCCCATTGGCCTTCGAGCACGGCCGCCGCCCCGGGGCCCGGGCCCGCGTCGGCGCCGCCCGGTCCCAGCGCGGTCATGCGCAGCCGGTTCAAGAGGTCCGGGCTGAGCCCGGCCACGCGCTCGCTCGAGATCGGGGCGCCCGGGCGGGCAGCGAGGGCGGCCCGAAGGTCGACCAGGCTCCGGCCGAGGGGGGACATCGCGAGGACCCGATAGGGCTTCTCGCCCGTGACGAAGACCGCCAGGTAGTCGTTGACGAGCGCGGCCCAATGCCCGGCCAGCGCTGCCGGAGCGACAGGGTTCCCGGTCGCCCCGTAGGCGGCCACGTCCTCCGGGGTCACGGTGGCCACGAGGTCGGGGGCGCCCGCGATCCCGATTCCCGCGGCGGGCTGCGCGCGAGCCTCGAGGACGACCGGGCCAGACAAGGCACGGTCGAAGGCCGCGTTCAGGGCGGCCGCGTACCTGACTGCGCGCTCGATCACCGACGGCGCGCCCGCCGGGGATGCCAGGAGGAAGAGCGGGCCCATGTCCGTGGCCACGTAGGCCTGGGTCGCGTTCCCCGCGGCGACCGCCGCCGGGAAGAAGCGCAGGACGAACGCGCTTCCCGTCGGACGCACCACCGTGAAGATCGCACGGTTCGTGGACGCCTGGCCTCCCGCGCGGACCACCACCTCCGCCTGGTTCTCGACCCGCTCCAGACCGGGATTGGGCGCGAGCACGGTCAGCTCGCGCGGTGACGCGGAGAGGACGAGGGCGGGGACGCCGGCGAACGTGACCCCGTTGCCGGCCACGTCGGAAGCGAAGCCGCCGCCCCGAAGCACGACCTTGTCTCCGGGTCCGCCGCGTGCCGGGGAGACCGCGAGGACGATCGGCAGCCGGCCGAGGATGAGCTCGACGGGCTTGGCCGATTCGTTGCCCACACGGACGACGACGCGGACCACACTCCCCTCGGCCGCTTCGAGGGCCGGGACCTTGAAGCGCAGGCCGTCCCGGCGCGCCGCCACCACTTCGGCGGCCTTGCCGGCCACGGTGACGCTGGCCGCCCCCTCCGCGAACCCCGCGCCCTTCGCAGTGACCTCCTCGCCAGGCATCACCGCTTCCGGCTCGAAGCCCGTGACCCGCAGCGGGGTGTCGATGGTGAAGGGGACCGGCCGCGACCGGCCGCCCGGCGTCTCCACGACCACCGAGACCTGGCCCCCGCTCGCGGGAGCCTCGGGCACGCTGACCATCAGGGTGGCTCCGGTGCTCGCGACGGCGGTGACCGTCTGGTCGCCGAAGTGGACGCGATTCTGCGCCGCCTCGGGATGGAATCGTTTGCCGCTGAGCGTCACCATGAAGCCCGACTGCGACGCGGCGGGCTGGATGGCGGTCACCACCGGCCCCGACCAGAAGAGCCGCTGCAAGACGAGGAAGCCGACGACGAGGAGGACCAGGGCGCCCCCGACGGCGCCGAGGGCCTTCGGGCTCACCGCGGGAATGCTCGGGAGGGACAGGGACGGTAGCGAGATCGAAGGGAGGGAGAACGACGACAGGTCGGGCAGCGAGAACCCCTGGGCTCGGCGAGCGGGCTTGTGCACGCGGGGGAGGAAGGGCCGTTTGGGATCGGCGGCCGGTCTCGCGGCCGACGGTTTCTCGGCGGTGGGCTCGATCGGCAAGGGCGGCGGGGCCAGGACCGAGCCGGCTGGGATCTTCACGCGGATCTTGGGGGCCTGGACCCCCTTGGTGCCGGCGGGGGCGAAGGTGATGAGGTCGCGGTCCATCAGGAGGGCGGTCTCGATCTGCTCCCCGTTGACGAACGTGCCGGTCACGCTGCCGTTGTCGGTGACCGCGATGCCGTTGTCGTCCCAGGTGACGCGGATGTGGGCGGAGCCCACCTCGTCCCCGCCCACGCGCAACTGGGCCAGGCGGCCCGAACCCACCAGGATGCTCGTTCCGAGGTGGAGCGGGAAGACGAACCCGTCGATGGGGCCCCCTTCGACGATCAGCGTCGGCCCTTCCGGTTCCTTCGCATCCACCACGCTCGCCCCCGCGCGCTCTCGTGATTATAGGCAGTTCCGCGCCGGAGCGAACCGCTCGGTCAAGGGGCGTCCTTGAAGAAGTCCCGGTACCAGGCGATGGTGCGCTCGAGGCCGCTTCCGAGGTCGAACCGCGGGCGCCAGCCGAAGAGCCGCCGCGCTTTCTCCGCGCTCAGGTACTGCTCCCGAATCTCGTTCGCCGCCTCGTTGCGGACGTCCGGCTCCAGGGTCGAGCCCATGAGGCCACGGATGCGATCCACGAGGTCGAGGACGGTCAGGGGGGTCTCGTTCGAGAAGTTGAAGGCCTGTCCGGAGAGCGAGGCGTCGGCGGCGAGCCGCTCCGCGAGCAGCATGTAGGCGGCGGCCCCCTCCTCCACGTAGAAATAGTCGCGCACGAATCGTCCGTCGGAGCGGACGACCGGCCGCTGGTTCCGGAGGATCGACCGGATGGTGCCCGGCACCACGCGGTTCCAGTTCAGGTCGCCCCCGCCGAAGAAGTTGCCGCAACGGGTGACCACCACGGGCAGGCCGTAGCTGGCGGCGTAGGCCTGCGCGATGAGGTCCGCGCAAGCCTTGCTCACGTCGTAGGGGTGGCGGCCCAGGAGCGGCATGTCCTCACGGTAGGGGAGCTGCGCGCTCTCGCCGTAGGCCTTGTCCGACGAGGCGAGCACGAGCTGCTTCACGGTGGGGCTGCGGCGGGCCGCTTCGAGGAGCGCCCACGTGCCGGCCACGTTGGACTCGAAGGTCGAGACCGGGTTGCGGTTCGCGATGGGGACGATGGTCTGCGCGGCGAGATGGAGGACGGTCGCGATCTCGAACTCGCCCAGCGCGCGCTCGAGGAGGGCCTGGTCGCGCACATCCCCGCGCACCACCTTCACCTTCTCCAGGAGGCCGCTGCGGGAGGCCTCGCACTGGGGGACCCAGTCGCGCACCAGGCAGACCACGTCCGCCCCCGCCTCGCGGAGCTGCCGCACGAGCCAGCCCCCCACGAGCCCGGTGGCGCCGGTCACGAGGGTGGGACGGTCCTGCCAGAAGCCGGTGTCGGTCATGGCGTGCGACCCAGACTATGCCCGCCTCGCTCGCGCATGGCAAACAGCACAGCGGAGACGGTTGCTCACGAGTCCTCACGCAGCGCGTCCGCGAGCCCGGCCTCGAGCGTCGGAAAACGCGGAGCCCAGCCGAGGCCGCGCAGTCGGTCCGCCTGCCCGGCGAGGAACATCACCTCCCCGGGAGCGTAGGATCGGGCTCCGAAACGGAGGAGATCCGCGCGTCCCCTCAGCTGCCCAATGGCGAGGATCAGCTCACGCAGGGGACGCGCGGTGCCTGAGCAGACGTTGAAGACGCCGGAAGCGCCCGGACGGACGAGGGCGGCGATGCCCGCCGCCACGTCCGCCACGTGCAGATGGTCGCGCACCTGCTCGCCCGCGGTGACGTCGATCGGCTCGCCCCGCGCGAGGGAAGCGGCGACAGTCGGGACGAGGCGCGAGGGGTCCTCTCCGGGCCCGAAGAGGTGGAAGACGCGGGCCCAGGCCAGCTCCGCCCCGGCGCGCGCGGCCAGGGCGCGCGCGACGAGGAAGGCGGCGTGCTTGGCGGAGGCGTAGGGACTCACCGGGTCCGCGGGATCGCTCTCGACGAAAGGACGATCGGCGGCCGCGTACTCGAGACAGGTCCCCACGCCCACGAGCTTGCGGCAGCCGCTCGCGAAGACGGCCTCGGCGAGACGCGCGGTCGCGGCCAGCGAAGCCAGGTTCTCCGGAGACACGAGGTAGTCCTGCGGCCGCGCGTACCACGCGAGGTGGACGACCGCGTCCGGACGCTCCCCCTCCAGCCAGAGGCGCAGTCCTTTGGTGTCCTCCAGAGTCAGCTCGTGGACGCGCAGGCCGGGAAGCTCGCGCAGGCGCGACGGGTGCTTTCCCTTCCGGACCACCGCCAACACCTCGTCGCCCGCCTCGCGCAGCCGCCTCACGACCTGGGCGCCGATGAAGCCGGCCGCTCCCGTCACCGCGATGCGCACGCGCTACTCGTGGCGGACGTCCCAGTCGTACGGGATCACGTCCTTGTCGAAGGGGCTCAGGCGCACCGTGCCCGCGGCCACGGGATCGTGGGGGAGGGTCGCGCAGTTGGCCACGATCGACTCCGGGGCCATGCCCTTGAAGCCGTTCCAGACGCTCTCGGGGACGACAACCAGCGCGTAGCTCTCCGGTCCGAGAAAGATCTCCTGCAGCTCGCCCCGGGTGGGCGAGGCCTCGCGGTCGTCGAAGAGCACGAGCTTGATCCGCCCGTGGATGCAGCAGTAGTTGAGGGCCATGCGCGCGTGCTTGTGCCAGCCCTTGATCACGTCCCGGTAGACGGTGGAGAAGTAGATCTCCCCGAACTCGCGGAAGTGGGGATCGGTGCGCTTCAGCATGTGCATGACCGTGCCCCGCTCGTCGGGGATGCGCTTCAGGTGGACGATCTGGACGCCGTCGATCATGGGGGCCTCTAGACGATCCGGGGCTCTGGCACCGGAATGATGAATTTCCCGCCCCGCCGGCGGTACTCCGCCTGCTGTTCGAGGATCTCGTCCACGAAGTTCCAGGTGAGGAGCAGCACGTAGTCGGGCTGCTCCTCCAGGAGCCTCTCCGCGGGGACGATGGGGACGTGCACCCCGGGCATGACCCGCCCCTGCTTGTAGGTGCTGCGGTCGGCCACGAAGGCGAGCCGGTCCGTGCCGATGCCGAAGGTGTTGACGAGGGTGCTGCCCTTGGCGGAAGCGCCGTAGGCGGCGACGCGCTTTCCGTCTTCTTTCAGCCGATCGAGCAGGGACAGGAGGTCCCGCCGAAGAGCGTCGATGCGACGCGCGAAGGTCCGGTACGACTCGAGGTCAGCGACCCCCCAGCGCCGCTCGTCCTCGAGCAGGGCGCCCACGGCTTTCCCTTGCCCGTGCGCTTCCGCGTGTCCGACGAACAGGCGGAGCGACCCGCCGTGGATCGGGATGCGTTCCACGTTCTCCAGTACCAGACCGTGGCGGGCGAGGAGGGGCACGAGAGCGGTGACCGAGAAGTAGCAGAGGTGCTCGTGGTAGATCGTGTCGAACTCCAGGCGGTCGAGCAGGTCCTTGAGGTAGGGCGCCTCCACCACGCCCACGCCTTCCGGCTTGAGCAGCACCTTCAGTCCCGCCACGAAGCCGTTCAGGTCGGACACGTGGGCGAGCACGTTGTGAGCGTGGATGACGTCGGCCCGACGCCCGTCCCCGGCCAGCCGTGCCGCCACCTCCCGCCCGAAGAACGCGCACTCCGTTGGTATCCCACGCTCCCCCGCGACCTTGGCCACGTTGCGGGCGGGCTCGATGCCGAGCACGGGGATCCCCGCCTTCGCGTACCACTGCAGCAGATACCCGTCGTTGCTCGCGACCTCCACCACGAGCGAGTCGCCGTCGAGCTTCCGCTCCGGCACGAAGCGGGCGGCGAGCGAGCGAGCGTGGTCCAACATGGTCGTGGAAAAGGACGAGAAGTACAGGTACTCGCCGAACAGCGTCTCGGGGGGCACCGTCTCCGTGATCTGGACGAGAGCGCAAGTAGCGCAGAGCGCGACCTCGAGGGGGAACGTCGGCTCGAGCCGGCCCAGGTCCTCGGGGCGGGGCAACGCGTTGGCGAGGGGCGTCCGCCCGAGGTCCAGGAAGACGTCGAGTCGGCCGCCGCAGGAGCGGCAGCCGGAGGTCAGGCCCACACCTTCCAGGGGCACTTTTCGCTGGCCCAGAGGCTTTCCAGCAGGCGCAGCTCGCGCAGCGTGTCCATGCACTGCCAGAACCCCTCGTGCCGCCAGGCCATGAGCTGCCGGTCGGCGGCGAGGCGGGTCAAGGCGTCCGCCTCAAGGCTCGTCTCGTCCCCCTCCAGGTAGCGGAAGACCTGGGGCTCGAAGACCATGAAGCCCCCGTTGATCCAGCCCTCCGCGATCTGCGGCTTCTCCGCGAACTCCACCACCTGGTCGCCCTCGAACACGAGGCCGCCGAAGCGGGCGGGCGGACGCACCGCGGTGACGGTCGCGATCTTCCCGTGCTTCTTGTGGAAGGCCAGGACCTGGTCGAGGCGCACCCCCGAGACCCCGTCCCCGTAGGTGAGCATGAAAGTCTCGCCCTGCAGGAACGGCGCGAGCCGCTTGAGCCGGCCACCCGTACGCGTCTCCAGGCCGGTATCCACGACGTGGACCGTCCAGTCCTCCACGGGGCCCCGGTCGGGATGGACGCGCACGGCGCCCCCCCGCAGGTCGACCGTGATGTCGCTCTGCACGGACGCGTACTCAATGAAGAAGCGCTTGATGGCCTCGCCCTTGTAGCCCACGGGGACGAGGAACTCGCCGCAGCCGAAGTGGGCGTACTGCTTCATGATGTGCCAGAGGATCGGCCGGCCGCCGATCTCCACCAGCGGCTTGGGCCTGGTCTCGGTCTTCTCGCTGAGGCGCGTGCCCAAGCCCCCGGCCAGGATGACCACCTTCATGCGCATCGCCTCACATGCCGCGAGAGAAGCTTGTTAAGCTTGCGGGCCGATGACGCCGACCCGCAGCGAGACGAACAAGATCACCGTAGTCTTTCTACTTTACCACGCACCCCGCTTCGTGGCCGGCCTCGTGGAGGCGATCACGCGCCAGCGCCACCCGCGCCGGCCGCGCGCCGAGGAGTGGCTCCGCGTGATGTTCGTGGACAACGGGTCCACCGACGACACGGGGCGGATCCTGGCGGCCGAAATGGCCAAGGCGGGATCGCCGCCCCACTGGCAGATCGTCACCAACACCAAGAACCTCGGTTACGCGGGGGCCGTGAACAAGGCCTTCCGCCTCGCGGAGACGCCGTACGCCCTGACCTGCCACTGCGACTGCCTCTTCGGCTCCGAGGAGTACGTGGCGACCATGCTCGAGCTCCTGGAGCGCCACCCGGAGGCGGCCGCGATCACCGGACAGCCCGCCCTCCCCGTGGGGAAGCGGTTGCCCTTCGCGGAGAGGGTGAACCTGGTGGCGAACCTGATGGACGTCTTCCCCGTGGCGACGAGCGAGGAGCTCGTGCCCGTCGGCTTCGCGGAAGGTCGGTGCGACGCCTTCCGCCTGCAGGCGGTCGAGGCCGCCGGCTACTACGACACGAGCCACCATTCGGCGGGGGAAGACCAGATCCTCTCCGCCCGGATGCGGGCCGCCGGCTACGAGGTGTACCAGGCGCCCCGGCTCTCCTACCTGCTCTCCGTCTCCGACGAGCAGGACACGGTGGGGAAGCTCGTCCGGCACACCGAGCTGTTCGGCGAGAAGCACCCGATCCTGATCCTGCGGGGAGGGGCGGGGGCGGGGGCCCTGGGCGGTCCCGCGGGCGCGAACCGACGCGCGCGCTACCTGGCGTTGCCCCTGGGGTTCGTCGCGGGCCCCCCTCTCCTCGTCGCCGGGCTGCCCCTGGCCACGATGGCGGCCTTGAAGGCCTGGCTCTTCGCCCGCCATGTCCGGGCCGTGCGCTTCTCGGCCTGGCAGCTCCTTTGCTTCGTCCTTCTCCAGCCCGTGCTCGACGCTGCCTACACCTGGGGCTTCGTGCGCGGGCTCTGGTACGCGCTGCGCGGGCGCTGGCGCTAGGTACCATGCCGAAGCCGACGTTCTTCAAGGCGCCCGGTGGTTTGCGGCGGTGGCTGGAAGAGAACCACGCCAAGGTGCCGGAGCTGTGGGTGGGCTTCCACAAGAAAGGCACGGGGCGGCCCAGCATCACCTGGCCCGAGGCGGTCGACGAGGCGCTCTGCTTCGGCTGGATCGACGGGGTGCGCTACCGCATCGACGAGATCAGCTACCGCATCCGGTTCACGCCGCGGCAGCCGAAGAGCATCTGGAGCAACGTTAACGTCCCCTGGTATCAGCGGACGGTCACCCACTGGGTGGTCAGCGCGAAGCAGGAAGAGACGCGGCGGCGGCGCTTGGCCGCGCTGATCGCGGACTGCGAAGCGGGGCGGCGAGTGGGGCTGCTCGCGCGGCCGTGAGGATCGGCAGCAGGTAGCCCGCGGCGAGGCCTCCCGCGGCCCTCTGCTAAGATGCCGGCGACATGCCTCCAGACGACACCCGGGAGCGAGAGACCCCTCACGAGGTCTCGGTTGTGGTGCCGGTCTACCAGGGCGAGCGCACGCTCGAAGCGCTGGCCGACGAGATCGTCCCCCTCACCCTCTCCCGGACGACGCCCGGCGGCCGGCGCTTCCGGGTGGCCGAGCTGGTGCTCGTGCACGACGGGGCGGCGGACGGCTCGGCGGAGGTCATGAAGGCGCTGGGCGCCCGACATCCTTTCGTGCGGCTCGTCTGGCTCTCCCGCAACTACGGTCAGCATCCGGCCACCCTCGCCGGCATGGCGAGCACGGTCGCGGAGTGGGTGGTGACCCTGGACGAGGACGGCCAGCAGGACCCTCGGGACCTCGGCCGGCTCCTCGACGAGGCCCTCGAGCACCGCGCGCGTCTCGTCTACGCGCAGCCCACGAACCCCCCACCCCACGGCCTCCTGCGCAACCGTCTGTCCGCCCTCGCCAAGTGGGTTTTCGTGCGGGTGCTCGGCAGCGGCATCGGCGTCTTCAACAGCTTCCGGCTGATCGAGGGCGAGGTGGCGCGGGGGGTGGCCGCCTACTGCGGGGCCAACGTCTACCTGGACGTGGCCCTCTCCTGGGTGGTCGGAACGGCGCGGCACTGCCCGGTGGCCCTGCGCA
>WNFM01217889.1_pt1 | contig 11570 bp, 11 predicted proteins | sample 5400271 | NCBI WGS metagenome assembly WNFM01 (sample SAMN13153352, study PRJNA577476) | soil metagenome | isolation source: 60 cm saprolite on Douglas fir-dominated hillslope | place: USA:California | collected 2013-09-17 | reverse complement strand
TTCCTGATGGACGAGTTCACTTATGTCATGAACTATGGCTGGCTCGATCCGAATGATGTCGTCGGTTGGCTGCGCGAGCATAAGCCGCCCACACTGCATCTGATTATCACCGGACGCAGCGCACCGGACGCTTTGATCGAGTATGCCGATTTAGTGACGGAAATGAGGGTTATCAAACACCCCTTCGAGCAAGGCATCAAGGCGCAACCGGGCATTGAATTTTGAGGGCGAGGCAATGGCAAAGCCAATCATGATCATGGGCTGTACCAGCGACGCGGGCAAGTCGTTTCTCGTCACCGCGCTGTGCCGTCACTTTGCCAACCGAGGCGTGCGAGTTGCCCCGTTCAAGGCGCAGAATATGAGCAATAATGCGGCAGTCACACCGGATGGCCTGGAAATCGGTCGTGCGCAATATGTTCAGGCTATCGCAGCCCGGATCACGCCAACCGCTCAGATGAATCCCGTCCTGCTCAAGCCGAGTACGGATACTTATAGCCAGGTAATCGTGCTCGGCAAATTTGATCCTGAAGTGAGCGCGATGCCCTGGAATGCCCGCCGCGATTCATTGTGGCCCATTGTCAAAAAATCGCTCAATAGCCTGCTAGCCGAGTACGAGCAGGTGATCTTGGAAGGGGCAGGCAGTCCCGCCGAGATCAACTTGCGGGCGGGCGACATCGTGAATATGGCCGTCGCGCAAGAATGCGGTGCCGACGTGTATCTCGTCGCAGATATAGATCGAGGCGGAGCCTTCGCGCATTTGCTCGGTACATGGTCATGCCTGGAACCTGAAGAACAGGCGTTGATCAAAGGCTTTGTGCTGAACAAATTTCGTGGCGATCAGGCGCTGCTCGGCAATGCAATGGAGTGGCTGCAAGAGCGCACAGGTATCCCCACTGTGGCGATCATTCCAATGCTGCATCACACTCTGCCAGAAGAAGACACCCTGCATCATCGCGCCAGCCCGGATGACCGCCAGATTAATATTGCTCTCATCGCCTATCCGTATGCCAGCAATCTGGACGAATTTGATCCACTCATCCACGAGAGCGGCGTCAATATTGTGCCAATCCGCAAGTACGTGCCACTGGACGACTATCGGGCTGTGATTCTGCCGGGCAGCAAAAATACCGCCGAAAGTTTGCGTTATCTGCGAAGTATCGGATTGGCGGCTGAGATCAGTCGCGCAGCAGTGCGAGGTATCCCGGTGCTTGGCATCTGTGGCGGCTTGCAGATGCTTGGCAACTGCATTCACGATCCGCACGGACTCGAAGGCGGGGATATGGTTGGCTTAGGACTGCTAGACCTTGAAACGACGCTGAAGTCCCAGAAGGTGACGGCACAACGCACGGTTCGAGTCGTTGGGGATGAAGGGTATGAAGTCACGGGCTATGAGATTCATCATGGCTTGACCAAGGCGGGTCCTGGCGTCCAGCCTCATCTGGAAGGTGAGCTTGGCTGGCAACAGGGCAATGGCTGGGGTGTTTACTTGCACGGAATCATGGAAAATACTGCCTATCGTCAGCGCTTTTTATCCCGTCTGGGCTGGCAGGGCGAGTCACGCGATTGGCATACGCTCATCGATGACCAGCTTAACAGCATTGCGAAAGTTATCTCAGAGACAGGATGGTTTGAATGATCCCTCCGATTGATATGCGTTGTCAGCAATTGGCCCTGGAACGGCAAGCCAAGTTAACCAAACCTGCGGGTGCGTTGGGCAGATTGGAAGCGCTCTCGGTGCAGTTGGCGGGTATCACCGGACGGCTGGATTGGCTGCCAACACGCCGGGCAGTCGTTGTCTGCGCCTCTGATCATGGTGTGGTGGCGCAAGGAGTCAGTGCTTATCCGCAGAGTGTGACTGCCCAAATGCGATCAATGTGCTGGCACGTCAAATGAATGCGCGCGTCACCGTTATTGATGCGGGTGTTGCCTCGGAGCTTGCCCCGCATCCGGACCTGATCAGCCGCAAAATCGGTCATGGAACGGCTGATTTCAGTGTCGGCCCGGCAATGACGCCACAACAATCGGAACAATCGATCCAGTTGGGGCGCGACGTTGCTGCACAGGAGATCGAGCGCGGGCTGGATATTCTCGCCGTGGGTGAAATGGGCATTGGCAATACGACTTCAGCCAGCGCCATCATTGCCGCCATCACCGGCAAACCTGTAGCAATTGTCACAGGACGCGGTACGGGAATTGATGACGAGCACCTAAGGCACAAGGTAGCCGTGATCGAGCGGGCGCTGGAAGTCAACCAGCCTGTTTCAGAAAACACATTGGCAAAGGTCGGCGGCTTCGAGATCGGCGCGATGGCAGGCTTAATCCTCGGTGCGGCTTCACACCGGATTCCAGTGATCATTGACGGTCTGATCAGTACTGCCGCCGCGCTGATTGCTGCACAGCGAGAGCCAGCAGTCACAGCCTTTCTCATTGCGGGCCATCACAGCGTCGAGCCGGGTCATCGCATTGCCCTTGAAGCGCTTGGCTTGACACCACTGCTCGATCTCGATTTGAGGCTAGGCGAAGGTACGGGGGCGGTACTGGCGATCCCACTGATTGAGGCAGCGATGCGCACGCTACAGGAAATGGCAACCTTCGATGATGCTGGCGTCAGTGGGCCAGCTTAGCCATGTTTGACGGCCTGCGATCCGCGTTTGCCTTTCTGACGGTGCTGCCTGTAACCGGATACTCCAGTTCGCGGCCCGGAAAGATGTTCGGCTTCTTCCCGCTGGTAGGCTTGGTCGTTGGGATTATTATCAGTCTTGTCGCCTCAATAACATTTCTGCCAGGAGTTCTGACGGCGTTCTTAACTTTGGCGGTATGGGTCGGCTTGACAGGCGGATTGCATCTGGACGGTCTTGCTGATTCGTGCGACGGACTGCTGGCGACGACTTCGCCGGAACGCCGTCTGGAAATTATGAAAGACCCACGAGCGGGGTCATGGGCCGTCATCGGCGTGGTGCTGATACTGCTCGGCAAGTGGAGCGCACTGCGGACTCTGCCGCCCTTATTCCTGCTTGTGCCGCCGATTGCCGGACGCTGGAGCATGGTTCTGGCAGTCGCGGCCTTTCCGAGTGCGCGATCATCGGGCCTCGCGGCGCAGTTTCGAGTCGGATTCGGCAAAACGCAGGTGCTCGTCGCTTCACTTACAACAGTTGTCGTGGTCGTGGCGCTCAGTTTCGTGGTGGATGCGCGTCTGAGCTTGAGTTTGGTCATTGCGCCGATTACAGTCTTGATTTTTGGACGATGGGCAACGAAACGGTTGGGCGGTGGCTTGACAGGTGACGTTTATGGGGCGCTGTGCGAACTGGTGGAATTACTATGCTTGATTTGCCTGAACATTTCGTAACTCGATTTGGGACTCCGTTCCGCGTCGGCAGCACGTCCTACGTCTACCCCGATGATATTTTGCCGAATGTCGAGCGGCTGGCGGCAGACGGCGATGTGGACGATATCGAGTTGATCTTATTCGAGGTCGATGATGGCCCGAATAACTTGCCCGACGAAGCAACAGTGAACAGGCTAGCTGATCTCGCGGCACAGAATCATCTCACCTACACGGTGCATTTGCCGCTCGATCTCCAACTCGGTGCAGAGCGGGATGTTCAACATCAATCGCTGAACAAGGCTGAGCGCGTTATAAAAACGACATCGCCGCTCAGTCCCTTTGCGTTTGTTCTTCACCTCGACGGAACGGGAATCGCTGAACCGGGTTGGCTAGGACGGGCATTACGAGCGCTCGAAGTTGTGATCGATTGGGTTGGTGAACCCCGATTACTCGCCGTTGAAAATCTGGAATCCTGGGAGCCTGCCTATCTCGATTCGGTACTGAGTGCGCTCCCAATTAGTCGCACAACCGATATCGGACATTTATGGAAAAGTGGCTGCGATCCCTTGAGCGTATTGGATGACTGGTTGCCGAGAACGCGCGTTGTCCATATTCATGGCCTCGGTGAACGCGATCACAAGAGTTTGGCGCTGATGGCGTCACAGCAACTTGATCCCGTTATTGCTAAACTCATGGCTTTTCGCGGCGTAGTCACGCTTGAGGTATTTGAAACCAACGACTTTTTTAGCAGCCACACGGCGCTGTTGGCATCTGTCGAGCGAGTGAAACTTGGGTAGACTGATCCTCATCCTGGGGGGCGCACGCAGCGGCAAAAGCACTGCCGCTGAACGCCTCGCCCTCGAATTGGGTGGCGAGTCAGTTTTGTATATCGCAACCGCCGAAGCGAATGACGAAGAAATGCGCGAGCGGATTCTTGTTCATCAGCAGAGCCGTCCGACTGGCTGGCGCACGATTGAAGCGCCGCTTGGTGTGGCAGATAAGCTAAGCCAGGTCGCGCTATCGGAAGTGGTACTGCTGGACTGCATCACCCTGTTGGCGAGTAATCTGCTGCTAACCTTGCCCGAAGACTGTACGCAGTCGCAGGCTAATGACGTTGTGCTACCCGAGATCGACGCCCTGCTGGCGCTGCAACAAAAGCAGCCTGCTATATGGATCGTTGTTAGCAATGAGGTTGGCATGGGCATTGTTCCGCCATATCGGTTGGGCCGCCTGTACCGGGATGCGCTCGGTGCGGCAAACCAACGACTCGCGCAGGCCGCCGACGAAGTGATCCTGATGGTTGCGGGGTTGCCGTGGCATTTGAAAGATCGGTAGGTTGCAGCCTCGCCCACTCCGGTTTATAGTCTTGCCGACAATATCTGAAAATTATCGAGAGCAATAAAAATGCGATTGGTTCGCGTAATACTTCCGGTATTTTGGTGTGTGGTGGTGGGTATCACGCTCTCGTCGATGACAACGCCCACAACGGCGGCAAATTCGGCAGCCGCGCCGGTATGTACCATCATGTCGCAGGCCGACTTGAAAACTGCCAAAGACGCATGTAGCCAAGCTGATGGCAATACAGTGTGCCTCGGTCAGAACGGTGTGAACGCCACGTTGACCGATGCTTCAACGGCACTCAAGGCACGCGGCGATCAGGTTGATCTGTCGAAGGTCAAGAGTCTCATTACGTCCGTGACAGACCCGGCGTCCGGGGTCGCTGGTGTAGCCATGCTGAAATTCCCGGGCGATCAGCCAGTAACAGGCGTGCTCTTTGGCGACGCCAAACTTACCTTCACCGGAACAACCACATCACAAGCGACGGCTGCCGCTACGCAGGACGCCAGGACTGCCACCGAGCAAGTACAATCCACAGATTCAGGTGTACCAGCATTCACCCTCGATACGGCAGCAACCGCCAAAATATCTTGCACCGGTCTGTCGTCGGGACTACTCGTGCAATCCGATTCCAAAACGACCTCTCACCTGATCGTAAACAGCGCTGACGTCGCCTTCGACACCGCGACTCTCTTGCTGCGAGCGACACCCCAGGATCGGCTTGAGGTTGCTGCAATTGCAGGCAAAGCAACGGTCACAGCGGCAAAGAAGTCTGTCACCGTCGATACAGGCAACTGGGTTCGTGTCCGGCTGAGCGGAACCGATGGCCTGACTGCCAAGATACCGCCGCCAGCGCCAACTTCTTACACATTTGCCGCTCTGGACAATTCGCCGTTAAGCTTCTTGCCAACCGCCGTTACCTGTACCGTCGGTCTGCCTGCAAATTCCACGACACGAGTTTCGGTACGAGTCGGTCCGGGTACAGAGCGTGGCCCGCTGTTCTTCATGACGCCTGACCAGAACTTTACAGTGAAAGGACAGGGCAAAGATTCATCCGGTGCGCTGTGGTGGCAGATTAATGCGGACAAAGTAGACGAAGCCTGGGTTGCTCAGTCCGATGTACACAGCGCCGGAACCTGTGATCAGGTTGCGCAGGCGACGCCGCCACCCGTAAGGGTTGCTGTTCCACAAGCGCCTGCTGATAATGGGCAGAGTTCAGGGACAGTTGAACCAATCAGTCGGGGCTTTGCACCCAGTGGACGAACGATCTGGCAAGCTACGGTTGGCCCGCTCAGCACCTCCGGAATCTGCAACAAAATCCCGCCTGCATATTGCGATCAACTCGTTCAGTTGACGCCAAGTGGAAGCGGAATCTTGTGGAAGGGCCAGGAACTTCAGCCATATTACATGACCCGTATCCGCGAAAACGTCTATTCATACTCTGGTCCGAATCCTTTGGGCGATGCACGGCTCACCTTGACATTGGAATTTACCAGCCAAACTGGATTCAGAGCAACTCAGGTGATGACCCCGAACGACGATCCGCAGTGCAAAGATACATTTTCCTTTAGCGGCGAATTCCTGCGCTAACGTCAGTCCTGCCAGTGTGAGCGGCTACTTACACTGGCCTTCTCGCTTTTATCTCGCATAATTTCTCCACAGTTTTTAAGTTATAGTCGATATAATGGCATTAAAAGGCATTAATCGATGAAACCATTACATCTATCGGCAATTTTGATTCTCTTCTGCTCAGCCCTGTTTATCGCGCCACAACATGCGCTGGCTACCAGCGGAGGTTGTTCGAGTATCAATAATCTCAGCGGTGCGCTAAACAAGGCGGGCCGGAAGTCCGTTGACAACCGCGACTTCTGGCAGGGCGATGTGGTTGCTATCTACCTCACACTCCAGAACACGAACGACAGTGCCACGGTGAAAGTTACCGATCCGCGCGGTGACTGGTTCTTCTCGACCTTCCCGGCGGTTCAATACTATCGGTTTGATCAGGCAGGAACGGCTTCATTTGCTGTCGAAAATCTCGACTCCGGCAATGGCAGCACGATTAACGTATCGGCAGTATGCACTGGCCTATATGCACTGCCCATGTTCACAGATGGACGTTTGAACATGGATACGGCGCAAGAGGCAGCGGTTTACTGTAATAAGGGTGGGGTTGATGTCTGGCGCGTCGTCCAATCACAGGGCTATCTTTCCCTGCACGTGACCAAAGAGACAATCGCCAAAGTTCCGAAATATCCAGCCAAAAACACCTTGATCGCGGAAGACAAAAAATATCTGGTGCGGCTCTACCGGCTGACCAGTGGTGAGCTGCAAATCAACGCGACCTCGTATGTTGGCAAGACCGATTATGTTTTCGTCTGGAAAGGCTGCGATACAGGAAGCTAACCGATTACAGTTGAGCAAGCTCTGCGCTGCAATCGCTCAATGAACGTTCAACCAAATATCATCAGGGTCTACTGTTTGCTGGCTGGTATCCGGGATAAGGAGCAAGAAGGGCTAGCAAATGAATTTTTGGACTGTACACCGATTAGCGCAGCGAATAGATGAACTTGATAAGGATTTTATTTCAATAGTTGCCTGCCCCTCCTGTAAAGGGAATTTAACGAGGGGTGCGAACGGCGATTTAGTGTGTTTTGATTGTGATAATTGTTTCCCACAGATTGACAGAATCTGGCGCTTTATGTTGCCGCCTCAACACGCGCGTTACCAATCATTTCTTGATGCTTATCATATCATACGCAACGGTGATGGCTGGGAACGGCAAGATGATGCCTATTACCTTAATCTACCGAACGTTGCTCCAGATGACCCGCAAGCGTCCGTTTGGATGACCCGCAAGCGAACATTTGGCATACTTCAAGGACACTTAGCCCTTAATTCTCACTCTTGGGCAATCGACCTGGGAGCAGGCAATTGCTGGCTCAGCTATCATCTTGCGCAGGCTGGGTATAACGTGCTGGCGCTCGATTGTAATGCCGAGGGGCGGGATGGATTGAGTGGTGGAGATGTGTATCTCAATCAGGGGAATTATTTTTTTCTCCGTGGGCAAGCAAGTATTGACTGTTTACCAATCCACAATGAGCGAATAGCTCTATGTGTAATAAGTGGCGCATTGCACTATGTCAACGTGCAGGAGACATTGGCACAAGTATTTAGAGTTTTAAAACCTCAAGGGCAGTTGATTATTATGGACAGTCCCGTCTTCGAAGATGCTGCCAGCGGGAGGCAGATGAGGCAGGAACAACTCGCGTATTTTGACCTCCAATACAATGTGGCTGAGGTTTATACGGAGGGCACTGGTTATTTGGTGTTAGATGAGATGCTCAAGGCGCTAAGCCAAGCAGGATTTACTTCTCGCGTTCGCTGGCCTAATCGCCCAGGTTCGCGTCAAGTCCGCAAGGTGGTCAATCACCTCACTGGTCATCGGCAGACGGCATCTTTCCCATTGTTTGTTAGCACAAAAGCCGGTTGATGCGCTGCAAACCAGCGACCATTGGCACTCGTTAGCGCCTCCGTATTAAAAATAGTTCCGCTGTCTACGGCATAGAAAGACAAAATCAATGGAATTTGGAACACTTTACCAGGACCTCAAGCACGGCGCAGAGATCATCAACTCTCTCGTGAGTGGCGTTACGCAACTGTATGATGTTAGTTTTGCGGGCGATTGGTGAGAGCAATCTCATGGTTTGACTGCTAATATGATGCCACGGCTGCGCTTATTGTGACCATGCTCGCATTGCCCGATATTTCGATGTCATAGCGTCCGGTTGCATCTTCATAACCAGGGCTTTGAAGGTATAGATCATTTCGTACTCCGCTCAGGGTTTCGCCATCGAACTGAACCGCCGATGCCCATCCTGAAAAACGCACACGCACAGGAACACCCGCTGGATGCTTAACAACAACGTCGGAAGCCCCTCCGCTAATCCGCAGCGGAACAGTGCCTGATGGGAAAGGCAAGTTCAAGTCAACTGAACTCATTCCATAGCTTACAGTCAGCTCGATCAAATCAAGGCCCGTCAGGTCAGCCGTCACTCCTGCCGCTCCGCCGCGAATCTCTATTTGCCACGGTATCGATGTATTTAGCGCGATATCTGCGTCTTGCTGCCCCCACTCCAGAAACCACAACCGGCGACGGTTTCGGATAGTGATCGTTCCATCTTCAATTTTAACTTCGGGTAGAGTTCCCTCGAAGCGCCCCCGCCAGAGATCAATTAGCTCCACATCCGCACTTAGTTTGAGCATTGATGCGCCCGATGAAAAGATCAGTCGTCCAGTTGTTACGCTCCCCATTGGGGCGGCAAAATCCTTTTGCCTGCCCTTTGGAGCATTGCGCAACTGGGCAATTTCTTCCCTGGAAGCATTATTTCCGGCCCTTAAGAAATCGATGAGGAATGCGAGCTGCTCGTCATCATACTTCGATGCGATGTCGTCCCATTTATGCCCGACAGTATCGAAGAGTGGGCCGATTTCCTTCATCGCCGTCTCGCTTGGACTGAGCCGAACCAGCACACGCCGCCGGTCGTTTGGGTCGCTCTCCCGGCGCACCAGTCCGCTCTTTTCCAGACGGTCAATCATTCCAGTAATCGCTCCCGTGGTGAGTCCTGCTAGCTCGGCAAGCTGACCAGCAGTCGCTGGCCCCGTGATTTCCAGGATGTCGATGACCTGGAGATCGGTAGCATTCATACCAAGATGCGCAGCCGCTGCACGAAAGAAAAATGCTCCCAGGCTGTTAAACTGCCGAATTTCCCGCAGAAAGTCCGCGATTAGTTTTTTACGGGAATCCAAAGAACTGCTTGACAATTCTTTCACCTCCGCTTATGATTGAAAATATCTTAGTTGCTAAGATTAATGTGCACAATTACTCTTAGCAATCAAGTCAATCGCATTGTACCATAAAATCAGGGAGGCAGAAAGCCAATGTCGTCGGATGTCAAGAAGTCATGGGGTCATGGCACAAGGAATACAAAAGAGGTGCAGCAATGATGATCACAGCGAAGGGATTGCGTAAAGCATTTGGGACGCACGTTGTGCTTGATGGGATCGACCTCAATGTTGCCGAGGGATCGATTTTCTCCCTGCTTGGCCCAAATGGTGCTGGCAAAACAACCACAGTTCAGATTTTCTCCACGTTGATGAGGGCGGATGCTGGCGAAGTGCGTATCGCTGGTCACGACCTGAATCGGGAACCTGAAGCAGTCCGTGCCATCATTGGCCTCACTGGTCAGTTTTCAGCAGTCGATAGTATCCTCACCGGAGAAGAGAACATGATGTTGATGGTGAACCTGCGCCATCTGGATCGCCGTAAAGGACAAAGCCGAACGGCGGAGCTGCTGGAACGCTTCGATCTGGCTGACGTAGCTAAAAAGCCGGCGTCTACATACTCTGGTGGGATGCGTCGCAAGCTCGACCTTGCTATGAGTCTGATAGGAAATCCCCGGCTTCTGTTCCTCGACGAGCCAACCAATGGCCTTGACCCGCGCAGCCGACAGACGATGTGGCAGTTGATTACCGAACTAGCAGCAAGTGGGGTCACAATTTTCCTCACGACGCAGTATCTGGAGGAGGCAGATCGTCTTGCCAATCGAATCGCGGTTCTCGACAAGGGCAAACTGGTCGCCGAGGGATCACCTGCCGATCTCAAACGTCGCATCTCTGGTGGTCATGTCGAACTCCAGTTCGCGGATTTAGAAGGACTTGAAAACGCTGCGAGGTCACTTGGCAGTGCAATACGCGATGATAACGCGCTCACGCTACGCGTTCCGAATAATGGCAGTGTAGCGGAATTGCGAAATTTGCTCGACCAACTCGATACCGCGTCTATCCTCGTTAGTGGCATGTCCGTCCATACACCCGACCTCGATGATGTTTTCTTCGCCCTGACCGCCCAACCTGACATGAAGGAAGTAGCCCAATGAATAGCATATCTTATTCAGTTCAAGACGCGGTGACGATGCTGCGGCGCATTTTCATCCATATGCTTCGCAATCCGATGACGACGATCCTCACCACGCTGGGAACACCCGTTATCTTGCTGCTTCTGATGTACAACCTGTTCGGTGGCGTTATTCAACTCGCTGGAACGGCGGATTCTAGCTACATTAACTATCTCACACCGGGCATGATCCTGATCACTGCCATCTATGGCACCGGGACGGCTGCAATACGGATCAACTCCGACATGACCCAGGGCATCATCGCCCGGTTCAGAAGCATGTCGATCTCCCGTGGCTCGGTACTGAACGGACACGTTGTCGGGAGTACCATCGGAAGCCTGATTAGCATCACCGCGATCATTACTTTGTCCTATTTAATGGGCTTTCGACCCACGGCAAATACACTTGCCTGGTTGGCAGCACTTGCCCTTATCGGCCTGTATGTCCTGGCGATCATGTGGCTAGCCGTCGCCATTGGTGTTGCAAGCAAGTCGCCAGAAGCTGCGAACGGATTATTGTATCTAATCTATATCCTGCCATTCTTCAGCAGCGCCTTCGTTCCCACCTCTTCGATGACACCGGTAGTAGCCTGGATCGCTGAAAATCAGCCATTCACCCCGATCATTGATACGCTGCGCGGGTTGCTGCTCGGAACCCCTATTGGGAACCGGGCGTTAATTGCTGTCGCCTGGTGTATCGGCATCGGGTTGGTTGGTTACCTGTGGTCACGGGTTGCATACAACCGAAGTGCGAATCAGTAGTCGTGTCAACTAGATCCGCGAGAATGTCTTTACAAGACAAGTAGGAAACTTCTATCTTGCTAGACATTCTCCCTTATGCCAATATCAGCACAAGGGAGTGGCAACGGTCAAGGGTATATAAAATCGCGGACATGAGCGAGCACTTTTGGGAATTCATGTTTAAAGAGTTGGCGACGGTTCCAGGCAAAGACA
>WNFM01307283.1_pt2 | contig 11571 bp, 12 predicted proteins | sample 5400271 | NCBI WGS metagenome assembly WNFM01 (sample SAMN13153352, study PRJNA577476) | soil metagenome | isolation source: 60 cm saprolite on Douglas fir-dominated hillslope | place: USA:California | collected 2013-09-17 | reverse complement strand
CCGCCAATTCACGCGTGGCGTAACGCAGATAGCGCGGCGATTGCCCCCCCTGCTCAAAGATCGCAGTAGTCAGGCCACCTTCGAGCTTGGTTAACGCGATAAATAGATGCTCCACGCCAACGTAGAAATGCTGCATCTTGGCCGATTCGATTCGGGCGATGGCTTCGATGTCCTTGAGTGCTACATTGTCCACGCGTTAATCCTTTGGAGGTTGCGACTTGAGCCGCAGCCAGGTACGCCCTACCCGAAACATTTGCCCCTGTTCCAGCGCGACCAGGCTATCAATTTTCTGCTTGCCGACGTAAGTTCCGTTGCGACTGCTCAGGTCGAGCACGTACCAGATCCCATCTTTGTAATGTAGGGAGGCGTGCTGGCGCGATACCTGGCTGTCATACTGCAAAACAACGTCACAGTCTTCTTTCCGCCCGATGATATAGGCGTCGCCCTGCCTGGGTGCGGTCAGGTTGAGTGTCGTACCATCATCGGGGCCGCTCATAATGACAAGTTCAATTGCGGTTGCTTCGGTCATGGTAGCTTACTATATTGTGCTGAAATGGCGAATAATACGTCTAGTATAGCACAACGCTGGGCCACATGGTTGAGCAGTTCCAGGTTCTTGAGCGTCGCCTGCAAGCTCTCCATATCACCCAGTCGTTCAAGGTCATCTGGCAGATCGCGCAAATAGTCAAGGGCCTTCCTGAGGTTGCCCATACCCAGGTAAACCGCCGCGAGGTTCATCCGTGCGCGGGCGTGACCAAGCTGATCGCGAGTCTGATCCATCAGGTCAAGCGCCCCGCTCAGATGGTCAATCGCTACGTTGTAATTCCCAAGCTGGTAATGAATTTGACCGAGCAACGCAGAAACACGGGCGAAGTGCGGGATGTCACCCTGATAGGCTTGCTGCGCCTGTTCCGCATAACTCAGCGCCTCATTCAAATTGCCAGTCCGCAGGGTGATATTAGCCGCGAGGTACAGCCAGCTTCCTGACTGCCTCCCTTCAACGATCCGCTCAAGATAACCCTGCGCGAGGGCCGGGTCGTGCCTATCCAGCGCTGCCCAACTCCGCTCGGCGGAGACTCGTTCCAGGCCACTTGCGCTGCCCAGGCGCTGATAATAGCTGTTGGCCTGCGACAGGAGTTTTTGCACGATCTCCTGCATCCCCTGATGACGCTGCACCACCGCCAGTTCGACAATAGCGTCCGCTTGCAAGGCAAATTCACCTGTGCGCCCCGCCTCCTCGATCACATTGGTCAGGATGTAGGCGGAGGCTTTCCACTGGGCCAGCCAGCGCCTCGTAATCCCCAATCGTAGCCCAATCCACAGGCGGTCTGCTGTCGTCGCGGCAGCGTAGAGTGGGTCAAGATAATGCACCCAGGTCAGCCACTCGCCAGCCCGCTCCATGACCGCCGCAAAACTATAGGCCAGGTCGATGAGCAAATCGCTCGGCAGGATGGCATTCTGAATCGTCTTGAGCAAATGTAAGCAATCCGCAGTGTCAGGCTGCTCGGCAAGCCGGTCAGCCACACGCTGCACCGCGCTTACTATCATTTCGTCACTGGCAGATTCTCGAATAAGATTAGCGGCGAATGAACGGGCCAGCGGCGAAAGCACAATGTCCGGTAGGCCGCTCTCGTCCAGCACCCCGGCGTCGGTCAGGTCGCCAAAGGCCATACGAACTGCCTCGGCATCCAATCCGCGCGTAAACCCAAGCACGTCGTCTTCGGATCGTTTCCTCGCGTCGATTAACGCCATCACCAGCCAGACTAATCTGGAGAGTTCTGGTAATTCGCGCCAAACCGTCTCGTACATTTCCGATGAAACGAGGCGTGGGCGATAGCGACGGCCCATCGCCAGCGCGACCTGAAGAGCACGTGGTTTTCCGCCAATTTGTCGAAAGAGCGCGTCAAATCGCTCCACATTTTCCATTTGCCTGGGACTAACTTTTGCCGCCTCATAGGCAAGGTATGCCAGCGCCGCCTCTCGATCCAGTTCAGGCAGGCGCAATTGGCCCATTTCGGTGAAATATGCTGAAGGGTGTTCAGCCACCACCAAAAGTCGCGCCGTGCCGAGCGTTTTCAACACTGTGTTGGCGGCATCTGGATCGTCGATCAACGTTTGGGCATGGTTCAATACAATCAACGTATCGCTTAGCTGCAACTGGCTGGCGAGCGGTGGTTCATAGGGGATGCTGACGGCTATTCCCAGTGCCGCCCGAATCCGCTCAATTAAAATTTCTGCTCCAAAGTCAGGCTGGTCAATCCAGGCCACGTTGTCGAGTGGCTGCTCATCGATCAAACGGTGGGCCAACGCGAGGGCGAACGATGTTTTGCCTACGCCGGACGGTCCATACAGCAGCAGGTGACGAGGATAGACGGTGCTGGTCAGCGTCTGCCAGGCGATGTCGATTAGCTCATCGCGTCCGAAAAGCTGAGGGGCAGTGCTCTGAGCGTTGCCTGCCGATACCGGGCACGGGTCCGCTCTTCGCGCTGGATGAGGGCCTGTGTCAAACGCGCTACGCCCGTCGCTTGGCGTCGATTAAGCGTTCGCTTGGGCTGGCCTGTGATTTTTTCCAGGTCGTCCATTGGGAGCGCCAGGTCCACACGGACATAGCGATAGAACAGCAGACTCCAGGCTTCGAGTTCGGGGTTACGCTGGTGATAATCCTCAAGGAGGGTAACGCGGTCACGATACGAAGTGATCGTCGGCAGCGCCACAATAGACCGCTGGTAGTTCAATCTCTGGCGAATGATGTGAGACAGGCTGCGAAAGATCGTAGTATCGGCTTCGGCAGCGCTGCCAAATTGCCTCGCGTTGCCGCGAATACTCAAAAAGTGGGCTAAAGGATGCACTAGCCCTAACGATTTGGCATGACGCATTGCCTCAAGGGCAGTCCGAACCGACTCAACTTCTACAGGCGGTTTGACGATCATTAGTTGCTACATTGGTCTTACACCAGGTCTGCGGCGCTGAGAACATTATACTCGGAGATAAAATTTTTGAAATACACAGGGGTTAAGGCAGGAAATACTATCGCAGTTGATCAGAATCAGACTCGCACCGTTTCGGAGAGCGGCAGCCTGACGGTAAATGTGCTGCCAACCTGTGGCGTGCTTTCGACAGCAAGGGAGCCGCCGTGCAGCTCAACAATCGCCTTTGAGATGGACAGACCCAGGCCTGTACCGGGGATGGTCGCTTCGTTGACGCGAAAGAATGGCTCAAACACATGCGCCACATTATCAGGAGCGATTCCAACGCCTGTGTCCCACACACGCAGAACGGCCATCCTGTCATCTTCCGTTGCCAGTTCGATAGAAACGCGTCCACCAGCGGGCGTGTAATTGATCGCGTTGACGGTCAGATTGACGATAACCTGAACCAGGCGGTCAGGGTCTGCATAAACCTGTACGACTTCCGAGGGTAATCGGCTGGTAAGACTAATGTTTTTCTGCTGTGCTTCGGGTTGCTGAGTCTGGATCACTTCCTCAATAAGTTCCTGAAGCGAAACGTCCCGGCGTCGCACCGAAATAACGCCTCGCTCGAAGCGCGAAACGTCGAGCAAATCCGCAACCAGATTCTGCATACGCGCGGCGACACGCTCCAATACGTCAAGATGCTGGTTGAGGTTGTCCGGCTGGTGACGAAGCAAATATAAGCGGGTTATGATGTTCGTCAACGGCGTGCGTAGTTCGTGCGAGGCGTTGGCGACAAAAGCAGCTTTTTGTGCTGCGAGACGTTTTTCTTCGGTAATGTCGCGGATGACGATGACTGATCCGATGAGTTCGTTATTTTCGTCAGTCAATGCGGTAAAGGTCAGCGCCGCATTGAAAAGGCTGCCGTCTTTACGCATCAGGACAGCCTCACCGCGCCACAATTTGTTTGGATTGCTTCGCGCGTACTCCCGCATGTAGGCGACCCATTCAGGCTGAGCATCGCCGATAGCTATGTTTCTGTCGATCAGCACACTGCCACGCTTCCCGACAAGTTCGTCTTGCGCGTAGCCAGTAATATCCAACAGGGCGCGATTTGCAAGACGAATAAACAGCCCTTCGCTGTAAAAAACGCCCTCGCCCATTGAATCGAGAATCGCATTGAGTTCCATCTGCTGGCGCTGCAATTCAAAAGTCCGCTCATGGACGCGCCGTTCGAGTTCTGCGTTGAGGTCGCGGAGGGCATCTGCCGCCTTTTTGCGCTCACTAATATCATGATACGTCGCGACGCGCACCCGGCGACCACGGTAGGTCACATTGCGCGCCTGGACCTCTGCCGGGAAGGTTGTCCCATCCTTGCGTCGGAACGTAGCTTCATAAATCCCCTCAAAGCCTGTGGCGAGCATCTGATCCGCCACGGGTAGAGAGTCTGGCGCGAGAAGCAAAGCCTTCGCATTGCGACCAACCAGTTCTTCGCGCTCATAGCCAAACAGCGTCGCTGCGGCCCTGTTGGCCTGAATGACGTAGCCATCCTCATGCAGTATCAACGCGTCGAAGGTCGATTCGGCGATAATACGATAGCGTTCTTCGGATTCTTGTAATGATTCTTCCGTGCTCTTGCGCTCAGCTATATCGAGCATGATCCCAACGATACCAATGTACCTGTGATTGGGGTCAAACTGCGGCGTGCCTGAGATGGCAACCCATCGGGACGAGCCATCTTTATGCCGCACCAGCAGATCAAAACGCTGGCCGACGCCATCCCTGAAAAGCCCGAAGCGATACTCAGCGATGTGTGTCTGGGCGGGATCGAAAAAATCGAAGATGACACGCCCGATAAGGTCTGATACCTGATAGCCGAGTAATTCCGCCATGTGCTGGTTAGCAAACGTGATGCGGGCATCTGCATCCATTCGCCAGATGCCTTCCTGACTCGATTCGACAATGCTGCGGTACACGGATTCTGGTGAAGATGGGCGTGAGAGGTTTGAACGCTTACGTGAACGGTATGTGAAAATGAGATAGCCAATACCGATTCCGAGGATCAGGCAAAGAACGATGATAAGAACAAACGGCATCTTAGGCTCTACGTAGCTGCTTTACGATCTATTATAAGAGTCTTTGTCAAACCCGTCACTTAGACCGCCAGCAGCTAATCGGTCAACACCTTGAATGCGAGATGGCGACCCAGATTTTGCCCGAAAGCAAGCGCGAACCATAATCTGGTTACGTTTTCGAGCACTGGTGCCTGGTCTGAACCGCCAATATAGACAGGGCTTAAGCCAACGTGCGCGATCAATTGCTCCATAACCGAGCGGGCTTCACCGTCGGGTCCACAGAAAAACAGATCAGCCTGTAATGGGCCAAACATCGGGTCCTCGAAGTTTTCCCACCCGTAGCCGCTAAAAGCACGATAGGCCTTCGCGTGGGGAGTCCGAGCGGCGAAAGTTGCCAGACTATTCATGCTTGGACCGCTCATGTTGTTGGTAGCGTCGATGACAATTTTGCCGTCCAGCGCCTTCGCATTCGCCGTAATGGTTGCGTCCATTGCTCCCGCCGGGATGGCAAACAGCACAACATCACCAAAACTGATCGCTTCCGCGATGCTGGAGGCGCTGGCGTTCGTGCCGAGCGTTTTAAGCAGTTCCTGAACTTCAGGCTTATGAGCATTCCGCACACCTAAGCGTATTGTGTGTCCGGCTGTGGCCCATTTTTTTGCCAGCGTGCCGCCGATTCTTCCCGCACCCAGAACAGCAATCTTCATCGTTTCTATCTCTCCGAGTTGTATTCAGAATATTGGATTAGAGTTTAGCCGCGATCCCGCTCTCGCAACGCCCGCTCGATTTCGCGGCGGCTGTCTTTCTCCGCGATGTCAGCCCGTTTGTCATACTGCTTCTTGCCGCGTGCCAGCGCTATCTCGACTTTGGCACGCCCCTTTTTGAGGTATAGCATCGTGGGGATCAACGAATAGCCGCGTTCACGAAGCTGACTGATGAGCCGGGCAATTTGCTTCTTGTGCAGCAGGAGTTTGCGGGGGCGCAGCGGTTCGTGTCCGAAGACGCCCGCCTGTTCGTAGTTGGAGATATGGACGTTCATCAGCCACAGTTCGCCGTTTTGCTCCAGCACATAACCATCTCGCAGATTGACACGGTTATCCCGGATCGACTTGATCTCCGATCCCATCAGGACAAGACCCGCTTCAACCGACTCTTCCAGGCTGTAGTCATGGCCTGCTTTGCGGTTCGTGGCAATTACTTTACGGTCACTCATGATTTTCCGGTCTGTAGATAGTGGACTGCTTCACCTAACTCGACATCGCGCCCGTTCTGGTCAGGGATCATCGGAATATCGGGCGTGATGCCTTTGCCATCAAGCGGAATCTTATTCGGCGAAAGCCATTCCGCCGTGGTCACATGCAGCGAAGATTGATCGGAGAGCGTGAACAGCAGTTGCACCGTGCCCTTACCATACGTTTGCTGTCCAATAATGACCGCGCGCTTGCGATCTTTAAGCGCACCCGCTACCAGTTCGGCAGCGCTGGCTGTATCTTTATTCACCAGCGCCACAACTGGCAGATCGGTGGCGAGTCCGCCGTTGGGCGCATCATTTTCATTGTCACTGTCGCGGCTGTGTTCATAAACGACCACGCCACCATTTAGAAATTGGCCTGCTACCTGAATCGACTCCTGAAGCAGTCCACCCGGATTGTCCCGCAAGTCGAGCACCAGCGCTTTGACATTTTTGGCCTTCAGGGCCGTAATGGCCTGTTTAAGCTCATCAGGCGTGCGATTGGTAAACCGCATGATCTGCACATAGCCGTAGGACGAATCTTCCGCCAGCACACGCCAGACCACCGACGGAATATCGATCTCGGCAAAGACGATACTAAAATCCATTTCCTGTGCGCCACGCTTGACGCGAATCGCCACGCCATTGTCGTTCTTCACCTCGCCGCGCAGCATCTGATCAACCGCGTCCTGCTGTGTGGTCAGCGGCAGATCCTTGTTATTAATTTTCAGCAGGATATCACCATCCTGCACCCCGGCATGAGCCGCAGGGCTATCGGGGAACGGGTACAGTGCGAAGTTGCCCGTTTCGTCGCGTTTGACCTGGACGCCGATCCCGCCATATTTGCCCGCCAGTACGTCCGATTCGCTGTGCGCGACGGGAGGATCAACCAGGAAGGTATATTTATCGTTGAGCGTGTTCAGCATTCCGCGAATCGCGCCATATTCAAGTTGTTTCTGTTCAGGTTGAGGGCGCAGAAAATGGCTGTTTAGCAGATTTTGCACCTCGGTTAGCAAGGGGTACGAACCAACCGCGCTGTCTGTGCCCGGCGCTGGTACAAGCCTCGCCCCCGTGGGAGTCCCGCGAAACCAGAACCCGGAAACAAAAACGGCGCTCAGCAGTAAACCAAAAAGGACGCCGTTTGCGAGCGCCGTCATTACCGTACTTCTGGATTGTGTAATTGTCCGCATCCACAAAAACCCATTAAAATGTAGAAAGTCGTGTCATTTTAGCACGGCGGCATCTCAAAACCTAGTGCAGAGCAATTGCGGGGAAGGCAACCTCACCCCCTGACCCCCTCTCTGCAAACAGGAGAGGGGGAACAGATTGGCTAGTAAAGTTTCCTCATATCTTTCCCACGTACAAGCGGAGGGAAAGATAGAAGTAGCAAGGGGATAGGGGGGAATGCACCTAAAATCTCGTTGATGCAAGCGCCCTAGTGCCACGGTAAGTATCATTTCGCGGGAAGTTTAATCAAGGTTGCCCTTATGAATGACGATATATCGGATGTCGCAAAGAGAAACCCTCTCGTCCTGGTAGCTGACGACGAAAAGGAGGCCAGAATGCTGCTGCGCCGCATTTTGGAACGTGAGGAGTTCCGTGTTGAGGAAGCACAGGATGGACAGGTGACGGTGGAAAAGGCCCAGGAGCTGCACCCCGATCTCATCCTCATGGATATCCAGATGCCTAACATTGATGGGTTTGAGGCGGTCCAGATGCTGCGGGACGATCCGCGCACCGCACGCATCCCGATTATTGTGGTGACGGCAGCGGCTCGCGAGCCAGCCGATGTGGCCCGTGGGTTGGGCCTGGGTGCGGACGATTATTTGCGCAAGCCCTACAACACCAGTGAATTGATCGCGCGTGCCCGCAGCAACATTCGCGCGCGACATCTTGAAGAGCGATTGCAGCACCGCACCGAAGAGTTGGAAGCCCTAATTCGGATCGGTGGGGAATTGAACCAGGAACTCGAACTGGACGAGGTAGCAGACCGCATCCTGGCTGCAACCCTGCGCCAGTTCCCAGTTGATGGCGCGATCCTGGCACTGGTCAATCAGGCCCACGCGCCAACCCTGACACGCTGCCACGGCGTGGATATTCAAGATATGGACCGGATTTTCGTCCGACATACGTTACCGGGCTACGTGCTGTCGAGTGGTGAAGCTGCCGTGGTGAATAGCATCGACGATGACAAACGGATCAAGACCATCTTTGACGGAGCTTCATTCCTGACCGGGATCGCTGCACCACTCAAACATCGTGGCGAAATTCTGGGCGTACTTGCCCTTGCGGATAACACAATAGGTCGCTTCTCCGGTAGCGATTTCCGCGTGCTGCGCTCGATTGCGGAACAGGCCGCGCTCGCCATCCGTAATGCGCAGTTATATACAGAATTGAGCGGGTATGCTCAGGGACTCAAGGGGATGGTAGAAGCGCGTACCGCAGCCCTACAGTCGGCGCAGGCGCAGCTTGTGCGTGCGGAAAAATTGGCGGCACTCGGCACACTGGCGGCGGGTGTCGCGCATGAGGTCAATAACCCATTGCAGCCGCTGCTCACCAACCTGGAAATGGCGCTTGAAGACCTGGACGCTAATCGGCCTGTGGATCGCGAACTGCTCGAATTCGCCGAACAGGATGTGCAGCGCATCCAGCGGATTGTCAGCCGGTTGTTGGACTTTGCACGTCCCGGACAATCGGCGCTGGAACCTATCAGTGTTGATGAGATCATCAATGAAGTGTTGATCCTTGCGGGCAAACAGCTTCAACATGCCCGTGTGCGCGTTCATACGCAACTGCAATCATCGCATCTCGTAAACGGGAGCGCAGACCAGCTTAAGCAGGTTTTCCTCAATCTGGTGGTCAACGCCATGGAAGCGATGCCCGATGGAGGCCAGCTTTACGTGTATTCGGCTGAAAGCGATGAGGAGGTTCTTATTACCGTGCGTGACACGGGCAGCGGTATCTCGCACGATAGGATACCGCAGGTGTTCGATCCGTTTTTCACCACGAAGGCCGACGGCACGGGGCTTGGTTTATCAGTTAGCTATGGCATTATCGAGGGGCACGGCGGACAGATCGAAGTTCAGAGTGTGCCGAATGAATACACAGAATTCGTAGTTCGGCTTCCGTTACTTACAGATTGATCGTGGAGAAAAAAATATGCCCCGGCAAAATTGCCAGGGCAAATGAGGACATTCCGCGAATAAGAAAAAATCTTAAAGCGCGCTGACAATATTCGAGAAAATATTGCCGATTGCAGGTCCGAGGATCGCCAGAATGACGATAACGACGACTGCGACGAGGACGAGGATCAGTGCGTACTCTACGAGGCCCTGACCTTCTTCACGAGGCATGTATAACATTGAGGATTCCTCCTTAACCCAATAAAAGAATGGCACCATCATATCACAAAAGTCAAGATTCTATAACAAATATGTCATCACAAGAATATCACGATGCTGTCAGGTGTGACTAACGTACTACTCAATTACAGTGTTGACTCATAACTTTGACACCGCAGCGGGATTTATGGTAAAGTGCAACTGTGAGCGCTCACAATACTTAGATAAAATATTGTTCAAAATCGTGGAGCTTCGGCAGAAAATAGCCTACGAAAATAACCAGTGAGCGCTCACACTCATGAGCAGTTTTTGACGAGAACTTTTAATTTAAGCCTTCGCTAGCCAATCAAGAACCCATCGCGCCCTTTTTTGCACAGCCATATCCGTACTTTGGAGTCTCGATTCGAGCTGTAGTCGTAATTCCTCAGTATTTAGTTTCCGCGCCAACTTACAGTATTCACGAAGTTCACGGCAGAAATGGCTGTCTACTACGTTCAATATGGCTCTTTGGAGCCTGTAAGCGTGTTCAGGCGCTAATACATAGCTCCTGACGTAGCGTAACAACTTTTCCTTCACATAGCCCGAACGAAAGAAATAGGGATCAGCTTCGAGAAACTCTATAGCTGTTTCCAATGCGGTCAGATCATCACCTGACCGCAGACGTTCGAAATCCGCCCAAAAATTCGGTGGATATGCGGCCTCTAAGGCAGAATCCGATGCCTGCAAGAGATTTCGATAGATTTCTGTAGTTCTTAAATCTCGCAGTTCAGCAAATAACTTTTGATAGAGAGAACGGTTGGAATTGTGAAAGGCATCTCGCAGGGCTTGCAAGAGGTCTTTAGAATAGTTTTTGAAGTTCGCTCGTGCTTGGCGCGCTGCTTCGGCGCGATTCTGATAATCAAATTTGACATTATGATCCATAACGAAGGATGCGGTTACTAGAACACTTCGCGCGGATCAACGATCTTCCCGGCAATGGCGCTGGCAGCAACAACCGCTGGACTGGCGAGATAGATCGGCGCGTCGGCGGTTCCCATGCGCCCCCTGAAGTTGCGGTTAGCACTGCTAATCGTGACTTCTTTTGGCGCTGGCACACCCATATGATTGCCCATGCACGGCCCGCAGCCGGGAGTGCCGAGCACTGCACCCGCTTCCATGAGCGTTTGCAGATAGCCCTGCTTCATGGCATCTTGCATCACCACGCTTGAGGCCGGGATGATCAGCAGGCGGGTTCCCGCCGCGACGTGATGGCCCTTCACTATCTCGGCGGCGGCGGCAATATCTTCCAATCGACCATTCGTACACGTGCCGATAAATGCTTGCTGGACAGGCGTTCCGGCGATTTCAGACACTGGCTTCACATTATCAGGGCTATCGGGGCAGGCGACCATCGGCTCTAACTGCGACACGTCGTAATGATGTTCTGCCGCATAAATTGCATCGGGATCGGGATAAATCGGAGTATAAGGACGGCGGGCACGGCCCTCAAGATACTTAAAAATTGCTTCGTCGGGCGGTAGATAGGCTGTTTTAGCCCCAAATTCCGCCATCATGTTCGGAATCACGGCACGGCTTTCCAGGCTCAAGGCGCTGATCGCCGGGCCGGAAAACTCAATTGACATATAAATGCCGCCATCCACACCCAGATCGCCTATGAGTTTGAGGCAGAAATCTTTGGCGGTAACACCCTGCGGCCATTCGCCGGTCAGGATCACTTTCATAGACTCGGGCACACGCAGCCATAGTTCGCCCGTGGCCCAGATCGCGGCCATCTCGGAGCGGCCCACACCTGCGCCAAATGCGCCTAACCAGCCAAAATGAGTCGTGTGGCTGTCCGAGCCGAGGATCACTTCGCCGGGCAGGATCACGCCTTCTTCGCTGTGGACCTGATGACAAATGCCGCGTCCTACCTCGAAAAACGTGGTGACGCCCTGCTCTTTGACGAACTGGCGCACTTCAGCATGGTTTTGCGCGTGTTGCGTCGTTGGCGCGGGGACAGCGTGATCGAGCGTAAT
>WNFM01197334.1_pt1 | contig 11571 bp, 9 predicted proteins | sample 5400271 | NCBI WGS metagenome assembly WNFM01 (sample SAMN13153352, study PRJNA577476) | soil metagenome | isolation source: 60 cm saprolite on Douglas fir-dominated hillslope | place: USA:California | collected 2013-09-17 | reverse complement strand
CCATCCTCCATCGGACGGCGCCCGCGAGTAAGACAGGGGCGGCGCAAAGAATAGTAAAGCAAAACATCCTTTTGGACTGGGTCATAATTGGCCTCTCGAAAGCTGCTGCTGCACTCAGCGAGAAAGAACTGCAAGTGGACAGAAAAATTCGTAGCCTAGTGGCTCAGCCGAAAACATAGCCCGGTGGCCCGCTGTTGAGGCGTCTAGGAGCCTTAAGCACAGGCTTAGCAGCGCAAGGTACGGCCGGATATCACTGATCGTCGTCTTCACCATCACGATCGTCGTCTTCGGCCGGTCGCAGGAAGTGAGAAAAGGCCCACTGCGCCACGAGTCGGCCTTGTTTCCGTGCCAGCACGTCTGCGAAACGGAAATGAATACCCTCGTACACGCGCACGTTGACCACATCTCCAGCCGCATCCGAGAAGTGATCGTAGGTGCGGGTCTGCTGTGGAGATGCCGCGTTGGTAGTAGCCACGGAGAAGGTCATTTGGTCAGTTCCAAAGAAGAGCGCAAGGACGCGAGTTACGGCACCCGTGACGTTGTTCGCGCCCGACGTGTATTCAGGATAGTTCGGAGTGTTGATAAATGGCTGCCAGTTTGGATCGCCCGCAGTTTCGGGATTGCCGTCGTTATCCCCCTCTTGAATCGCTGTTACCGGACGCCAGAAGACGTAGTGGAACTTGGTGTCCCAGGCCGTGATCCCGGCATCAGCCATCACCAGGTTCGCGATCGCGAGCAGCCGGGCGCTGTCCTCAATGTTGGGCAGATGCGCAGCGATGATGTCCCTCAACGCGTGGTTCCACAGCACCAGGTAGTTGGAGCTCCAAAACAAAGCGAGGTTCGTCTGCTCGGTGGTGCGAGTGCTGTTGAATCTGGCGCCAAAAGCTTTTATCTCATTATAGGCGGTCGCGTACTGGGTACTTCCCAATGGCGGTGGCGGAGTGGGACGAAACTGGGCCGGGCTCGTCAACGTGAAGGGAGTAACGGCAGCGAGCCACGGCGCGAGTGCTGGCGAAAAGGCCGGCGGCGGGCTGGGAAGGTAGGAGGGTGTCGGGCGCCAGACTCCGATTTGTGTGCCACCGGTGAATGGCGGGGGGTTGAGTGGAAAGCTTCCGTCGTTCGCGCGCAGGGCGATGATATTGGCTGCAGCCTGCTGGCCCACAGCTACTCCGGCGTCGCCCTCTGTCAAGTTATGGGTAGCAAGATAAGCGTGATAGATCGCGTCCAGCGACGCCGATTGCGCGGGGAAGCGGTTGACGAGGACGTCGTGCGCAGCCTTAGCTACAGCGGCAGCAAGCGCGCCGGATGCACCGGGTATTGTCGCACCGTACGGCTTGAATCGGCCGTCGAACGCCACGACGGCATCGTACACGGCAACCTGAACGGTAGCGTTGTCGAGGAAGCTCACTGCGCTTCCGTGAGTGGGACCTGAGTTAACGATCGTTTGCACCGCGATCGCATTCCAATCTGTTACCACATCGGCGCGGGTAGGCGCTGCCCAAGCCAATGCCACCCATACAACGAAACTTGTCAATGCTCTTAGTCTGATCATTGTTATCCTCCGCCTGGCATTTCTTGGCTCGAAGTTCCGGTTCATAGGTCCAGTTGTGGCGGTCAAGTCGGGATCTTCTTCGATCACCTGTCGTAGCGCGCCAACATTGGTGCAAGTTCGTTTGGGCTGCAATGGCGGCGATGTGGTCGATATATGTTTTGCTTCTGACCGTGCAGCTCTTTGAAATCTGGAGAGTTGGGGGGCATTTAGGCCGGCAAATACCAATCCGGCCCCGAGCAATTGGTGATAAACTCCTGGCACTCTCTGGCGGAAATCCCCTATGGAAGTTCCGACCCAAACCCGCAGGATCCGCTTCGGTGCCTTCGATGTGGATTTGCGTTCAGGCGAGATACACAAGCACGGCATTCGTCTCAAGCTTCAGGATCAGCCCTTCCACGTGCTAACGGTTCTGCTGGAGCGTCCCGGCGACATCGTTACGCGCGAGGAACTCCGCCAAAGACTCTGGCCTGCTGATACCTTCGTTGACTTCGATGCCGGTCTGAACAGTGCAATCAAAAAGCTGCGCAACGCGCTAGGCGACTCTGCCGGAGAGCCCCGCTACGTTGAGACCTTGAAGCGTCGCGGGTACCGCTTCGTTTCATTGGTTGACAACGTGGTCGCAGCGCTTCCCATTGAGACCCTCGAAACGACAGGGCCCGGCATCCAGAGGGATGAAAACGTAATTCAGCGGACAGCAACCAGTGGGACTGCATGCTCCAGCGGAATTTCTTCATCGACGGTCCCTTATTCGGGAGGTGAGTTCGTTCCATTGAATCCCGTTAAACTATTTCCGCTCCTACCGAGAATGCATATTGGGACTCGACGCCGGCAGCGGAAAGTTGGCTTCACTCTAGGGATAGCCGTGACAGCTCTCGCCTTGGGCACAATGCTCTGGGTTGGTAGCCGCCGGGAATCCCGTAATCTGTCTGCTCCGATCAGGTCCATCGTTGTTCTTCCGCTCGATAATCTCACCGGTGATCCTTCTCAGGAATATTTCTCGGACGGGATGACGGATGCCCTCATCACGGAGTTGGCGCAAGTCCGAGGGCTAAGGGTCATTTCGCGTACCTCCGCAATGCACTATAAGGGTGCGAGAAAAACCCTGCCTGAAATAGCCCGGGAATTAAATGTTGAAGGAGCACGGTGGCGAGCAACGGTGATGATGTCAAAATCACAGCGCAGCTGGTCCGTGCATCCACGGACACTCACGTCTGGGCAGCGAGCTACGCGGGTGTCCAGCAGGACGTTTTGCGCTTGCAAGCCGAAGTCGTCCGGGAAGTGACTCACCACATTAGCGGCCAACTCGTGCCGGTTGATAACACCGCGGAATCGAGGCCGGCTGTCAATCCGGAGGCATATGACGCCTATCTGAAGGGACTCTTCTACTGGAATAAGGAGAGTCCTGCCGAAGTAAGAACCGCCATTCGCTATTTTCAGCAGGCCATCGAGAAAGACCCCAATTTCGCGGCAGCTTACTCACGCCTAGCGAGCTCTTACGCGTCGCTTGCGTTCATGAGCGAAATGCCTTCCAGCGATGCTTACGCCGCCGCGAAACAAGCTGCCGACAAGGCCGTCGCCTTGGATGACAATCTGGATCACGTGCACACGGCTCTGGCGTGGATTGCTCTCGCAGATTGGAACTGGACAAGGGCGGAGACGGAATACAAACGTGCCATCCAGCTGAACCCGAATTCTGTAAACGCCCATATCGGCTATTTTTATTTTTTCCTGGTTTGGGGAAAATCAGACGAAGCCGCGCGGGAGGAGCGAGCGGCCGTCGCCTCGGATCCTCTTTCCATCCATACCTTGAGTGTTAGTCTTTCGAGTGCCTACCACCGGCGGCAATATGATGAAGGACTTGCCAAAGCACGCACTGCGATTGAGCTCTACCCTCAAGTTTCCGTATTTCACGTTCTGCTTTCGAACTTCTATGCCGCAAAGGGTGAGGATGAGCTGTCTGCCAAGGAGATCCTGTTGGCCGAAGAAGCCAGCGGGGCTCCTCCCGAACGCCTCGCAGCTCTGCGAGCAGCAAACGCGATTGCTGGATCGAAGGGATTGCGGCGGAAGCGCATCGAGCTAAACAAGAAGGTGGCGGCCAACCAATCCATGAATGCGTACGATATCGCCATTGACTGCGCTGCAGTGGGGGATAGTCAACAGTCCATCGTCTGGCTCGAAAGAGCTTTTCGGGCACACGATCCTAAAATCTCGCTGATTGGGGTAGAACCAATTTTTGATAACATCCGCTCCGATCCGCGCTTTGTGAGTCTCTTGCATCAGATGGGACTCAAAAACCAGGCCCACGCATGACACTCGATCGAGACTGTCTGGTGGTATCCTTCATCATCTCGCATCGCAACGCGGTTACACGCCTCTAAATCGGGGATTCCTGAATAGAAAAAGAGTCTGCCCAATGCGAGGGGTAGTTCGAGCCTTTTCGCGCGCTCGGCTTTAGCTGAAGGTGTCGTATCGATTGATATATGGCGCAATCGGGGTACGGGTATGTTCCTGCGGACCAATTCGCGGCGAAGATTCATCTCGAAGTCTGCCCAGTGTTTATCCTCCTCAAAGATCATCACTGTTGGTTTATGTTTGATGAAGAAAGTCCGAAGGGCGCGCCGAAGAGTGAAGAGGAGCAGAAGGATTTAATTCGCCTGCGTATTGCCTAAGGCAGGCCATCGGGTAAATGCAAAGACCCACAAACCGATGAAATTCACCAGCGTAACAACATCAACAACGCCCGCCATCCGCTGTACCCTGTGCGTTTTAAGATGCGTGCGACCGGATAGAGAAAAATGACCATGATGAGGGCCATCATTACCAACGGAGAACCGAGAAACGTGTTCATAAATTCCTCTTCTTTCGCTTTTGTTCACCCAAGCGCGGAACGGACTATACCACTCGGGGCGTCGGTCGGCTCTTGCGCAGGCGCGTAAGGATCGCGGGTAGTTGTCGGGGTTCATGCGCAAGCGATAAACGCTGATAGAATGTACGCGATGGGCTTCGAATGGCTAGAAAATTTGACCAAACCTCTTTCCAGTCTCCTAGCCCCAATAGCGGAACGAGTGGGCGGCAGTCTTGGGCATAGGAAACCGCACTTATATGTCCATTTCACGAACCCGATGTTGTGGTGCATCGCTGGGAACGCCAGTCAAGAGATGATGCAGACGGTTTGCTGGGCTGATATAAATCACGAAGATCCACAACACGCATTAATCATCACAGATGTTTATCCTCAAGGTTCAAACTCAACAAAAATTCGAGTGTCTAATTTTGTCGTTCCACCGGGGCAGATGGTGCACGAACAACTTGCGTCTTTTTCAGTTCCGATGAATGCGGAGAAGGGAAAACCTTGGGTGGGACGGCTCATTCTTGTCGATCAATTTAAGAGGGGCCCAGTTAGAAAGCAAGAAGCAGTGATCTTACACGCGGCCAGATGCAGGTCGGATATGCTCTGCGTTTTGAAAAGAAAATTGGAGTAGCGGCGCGACTCGAACCCACTAAGACCGGTTTTGCAGACCATTCAATTCATTGCGTATCCCGCAACCTTCCACGCTTCGACACCTCCCGCTAGCACCTTGGCGTTCGTAAATCCCTGCGCCTGATATTTGGCTGCCTGACCGACAGCACTCGCTTCGCCGGGTCAAGCTCAATAGAAAATGATGTCCTGCGTCTTCGGCAGCGACGCCGCCCGGGACTGCAAGGTGGCGAAGGATATGGACCCGTCCAGATTTAGCATCCGGCATTTGGCCTCGTCCTCATAGGCGCAGACTAGTAGGGCTTGGTTTGCCTTTGTCTTTGCGTGTGCTTGTTGCACGCTGATTCGCAGGATGTCCGCCATGTGACCTCCTCCTCTTTATGCAAAGAGCGTAGCACGGAAAAGCACTACGGCCCATTGGAGGAAGCATCACTTCGAATAGCGAAGAAAGGCATTTTAGGTACCAATGAGGAGTCAAAAACTGACCAAAAAGTTCGTAAGCGACACCAGAACAAGCACTTAGATTTTGACCTTGTTCTGCTACGAACCAGAAGGTCGATGGTTCGAGTCCCTCCGGGCGCACCACTTCTTTACCGGTCCGACCCGGACACATGGGTGACACAACGTACCTAAGACATGGGTAACGCTTTTGGACCGAACGGATTTTTGAGCGGTTCGAGCACCCGAGTCTCCAGATCGAAGTATCCTAAATCATAATCCATAAAGCAGCTAACTATTGCTGCGAAGTTTTTATTCCCTAGGAGCGAAGGTTAAGAGGCCCAATGTAATCATTTATCACGTTTGACCTCACTGAATCTGTTCGAAGGGACAGCGCGTGCGGTTGTGCCGAAGTCGCGGATTCAATCCAATCTGCCTACGGCGATGAAGATTTCATTGCGCCGAAAGTCTAATATGGATAACGAATTTCGGAGACAGGTGTACTCAGATAATCTTTTGATGACTTACTGGGGAGAAACGTTGCTGGGCTGAAGTATAGGCAGTCGGCAACTGTCTAAGGCCCGAGAAGTGTCCACTCCCTCGGTCCTATCGCCTCGATCACACATCAATTCCTCGCGCGATCCTGAATTGGAACTGAAGCGGTACGGCTTAGCTCTGCGTACTTGTGAGCCAGCTCATCTTTGCCCAGCCGGGAATAGACGGCTGCAAGCAGGTAGTAGACCTGGAGGTCCAGTACAAATCCAGTCGGATCAGAAAGAGCTAACGCCTGTTCGGCATCCTGGCGTGCTTGCTGGTATTCACCTAATGCCACATCCAACTTGCCTCTCTCGTAGTATACAGCCCGAGTTTCTGGCGCAAGTGAGACAGCTCGGTCGAGATGGACCTTACTCTCTCGCAGTTCGTGCTGCTTTAACAGTAAGCGGCCATAGTTGTAATCAAGGAAGTAATCGAAGAGTGGTTCCTTATTAAAGGTAAGGCCGGTCTTAAAAACTACCGCTGCCTTTTCCGCATCTCCGAGCGCTTCCAAGTTAAGAGCTAGGTAGTCATACGCACGAGGATCCTTCGAACGCAGCGCCACCGTCCTTTCGAACTGCTCGACCGCTTCCCGGTGCAATTTCTTGTCGTCAAACAATATGCCCAATTGAAAGTGAGCCTCGGCGTTATCGGGCGCAATCCTGCAGGCTTTCTCCATTCCTTCCCGAGCCAGCAGCCATTCCCCCTTCATCGCGAGTAGCTGGCCCTTGAGGACAATTGCGTCGGCGTATTCGTTATCCAGCGCGAGCGCTTTACCTGCCAGATCGTCTGCTCGTTGAAAATCTCCTTGCGAAAACTTCAAATCGGCAAAATAAAAGTAGGAATGCGCGTTGTCGGGCGATATCTCAATAGATTGGAGGAACAGGTGTTCCGCGGCGTCGGGATCCTTCTGGAATGCGCGGATCCGCGCCAACATTGAGAAAACTCCGCCGCACGCGGGATGAGACGACTGGAGGGCCCTCATTACAGATTCGGCTTCGGACACATCTCCGTGATTGAGCGCTTCTTCAGCGGAACGAAGCGAGATTTCTCCCCCGGAGCAGCCGTCGGGCTTGGCCCGCTGCTTGGAATCGGCGGCCAAAGCACCGATGGTGAGGCAATACAATATCGCCAGACTGAATCCGCGCCGCAAGATTCTTGCTCGGCTTTTTTCACTCCGCGCGATTGGCCAACAAATCATTTCTCTTTCACCAAAAGGATCTGGTTGGTCGAAATGTCCTTCAGAAGCTGTATCTGTCCGCTGGGCCAGCGAATCTCAATTTCGCGAATACGGTTGGCGGATCCCAACCCAAAATGGACGCGTTTATCGGAAGCGCTTGCGTATCCAACAGCTGTTGTGGCGTGGTTATACTGAACTTGCCCAGGGTCCGAAGTGACTTTGAGTTTTGCGCCTATTCCATCTCGGTTACTCCGAGTGCCCTCCAGTTGGATAAGAATCCACCGATTTTCCCGATTCGAGCTATTGTGCAGAACCCGCGCTGCCTCGCCGATCACCGAGACAACCGCATCGATCCGGCCGTCATTGTTCCAGTCACCGAATGCACAACCCCGATGTGCTGCGGCCACCTGCATCGCGCTCCCCGCCTGTCCATTCACATACTCGAAGTGGCCGTTACCCAAGTTCCGGAACAGTGCATTGGCTTGACGGTAGCGGTCGCGGCCATAGAAATCGACATTTTCGCTGACGTGCGAATTCGCCGTAAATAAATCCTTTTGGCCGTCGTTATCGAAATCGTACGCTCCAACACCCCATCCGCTCATCTTCAGCGTCGGGAAACCAAGTCCAGATGGATACGTTGTTGGGTCAAACAATCCGTTACCGGTATTCAAGTACAGGGGAAACGTTTCGCCTCCTAACGCGGTGACAATTAAGTCTGGGCGACCATCGTTGTTTAGGTCGCGAAAGTCCACTCCCATGCTGGATACCGGCAAACCGTCTTCCGTGTAGGCGACTCCAGCTTCGGCTCCGAGCTCGATAAACTTGCGTCCTTCGACGTTTTTCAGGAGGAAGTTACGCGCTTGGTCGTTGGTAACGAAAACATCCGTGAAACCGTCCCCGTCGAAATCGGCTACTGCTACGCTCATGCCTTTGCCAATGTGTTCACTAATTCCGGTCGATTCGGAAACATCCGTGAATGTTCCGTCTCCATTGTTGTGATAGAGCTGGCTTGGCAAGCCCGAATAGAGTGACGGAGAACACGAGAGCCGTTTCCCCTCATCTCCACAAAGTTTTGAATTCCGGGGAGACCAATCGAGGTAATTTGTGACGAACAGGTCGAGCAATCCATCATTGTCGTAGTCGAACCACGCAGCCCTCCATTGTTGTGATAGAGGCAATTAGAATTAACCCCGGTGACGTACAGGTCGGTCCAGCCGTCATTGTCGAAATCGGCTGCGGACACTCCCATCGAGTAACCCTGCCCTTTCAGGCCGGCGCGTTCGGTCACGTCCGTAAACGTGCCATCCCGATTGTTTCTGTAAAGACGGTTGTAGAACGCTGGGTCGTCCTTTTCTAAACCCGGAATCCGGGCGCCGTTCGTGAAGAAGAGGTCGAGAAATCCATCGTTGTCGTAGTCGAAGAGCGCGACGCCGCCCAGCGTAGAATCGATTAACGGTTTGTCAGGCGTGGTGCCGTTATCGAGGACAAACCCGATACCGGATATACTCTGCCGGTCTTCAAAACGAATTCCGGGCACCGAATGCCTCGATGCGGAGACCGCTGCGACTTTCTTTGTCCCGAATTGTGCGGAACCGGTTGCGGCTAAACATTTGAACCCGAGCTCGAGAAAGCTCCTGCGACGCATCCGAGCTACTCTTCTTTGTGCCACATCACTTTAGAAAGCGATGTGCAGTCCGAATTGAATTTGCCGCGGCGGAATTACGTTCGAGGTAATGCGCCCAGCTGCAGGGTCACCGATCAAACTATCGGGAGCACCATAATTTTGTATGTTGAAAATATTGAAGAACTCCGCTCGAAACGATACTGTCGCCGACTCGGTTACCACGAAGTTCTTGAACATCGAAAAGTCTGCATCCGCAACCGAAGGTGTCCGCAGCACATTGCGGCCAAAGTTGCCGTAAGAGAATGATGGCACCGCGAACGCATTGGGATTGAACCATTCCTGTGCCGTCGGATGGGTTAGCTGCGGCTTTCCTACCAGATTCGGCCTGGCATAATTCCACCAGGGCACAGAGTTTCCGATGTTCGCCACATCACCCGAGACGGACAGATTGTACGGCTGTCCTGAGCGCAGCTGGATAACTCCGTTCATCTGCCAGTTGCCCAGGAGCCGGCTCGCTAGCGGATGTTGGTTAAAGTACTTTTTGCTTTTACCGAAGGGAAGTTCCCAAACTCCGCTCATTGAGAGGAAATGTGGGATGTCATACGACGACACACTTCGGCTGCCGTTCGGGCTGTAGTAGTTTTGTAACGACGAAGATCCTCCGGCGGCACCATTTTCGGCCGCAAACCATCCGCTGCTGCCTGTGTCGATCGCCTTCGACCAAGTGTATGAAATGAGATACTGAAAACCGTTGGCGAACCTGTGATCCAATTTTACCTGCAGTGCGTTGTAATTCGCGTTGCCACGATCGGTTCCGAAGAACGGGGTTCCGTTGATCCAGGGGAACGGCTGTCTTTGATTTACTTCGGCAGGAGTTCCCGGCCCCGGCGTCTGTGCAGTGTTGAACAAACCCGTTTCGTCCAGACGATCGCTGTAGCTTCCGACGTATCCGACGGATAGCGCTAGATTCTTGGTCATCTGGCGCTGGATTTCCACATTCCACTGTTGTGATCGTGGATCGTTGCGATTAGGATCGAAAAACCAGTTGGACTGAGACCAGGGAGTGGCATCAGGTAACGCAGCGCTCACCTGTCCGAACGTCTGCTCGATAGGAGTAAGTGGTTGACCAATCTGATTTATTGGCGTTAATGCAAATACTGAACCTGTGGCAGGCCATGATCCAGATATTCCTTTCCAGTCTTGCTCCATACCCATAAGTGCGTCGTACACAATACCGTAGCCCGCGCGCAAAATTGTGTTTCCAGTGACCCGCCAAGCCAGACCGAGGCGTGGTCCCCAATCGCTCCAGTTCGGTGCCGGTCCCCAGGCTCTGCCGTAGGGAGAAAGCATGATCTTGTCACCGTTCGGAATGCTCTGCAGAGTCCCTCCACCGGGAATGCACGGAGCTTTTCCTAACTGGCTGCAGGGGGCCGGTAACTGAGTCAAGCCGATCCAGTAGTCACCGTTAGCAGTGAATCCGCTCACCACGGTTCCCGACGAGGGGTCGAATGGGCCTCGATGGTCAAAACGCAGACCGTAGGTTAGCGTGAGGTTAGGACGAAGTTTCCAGGAATCCTGACCATAGAAGGACCAAGTTGAAACTCGGTTGCTGTTCGATACGCTGCCCGTATTGTTGGTCTGCGCGGGAAGTCCTAGTAGAGCCGATGCCAAGGAATTTCCAGTTTTGCCGACTGCTTCAGGGTTTCCTGACGTATCGTTTGTAAATGTGAAGGCTCCATAGGGTGGACTGGCGGTATCGTTGCCCTGTCTCACAAATTGGTAACCAAATTTTAATTCGTGTACTCCGCGGATCCAACTCAGCCCTTGAGAGAAATCCAAGACTGGGCTGCCGATGGTGTTAGCATTTTGCATCCCGCCGCTGCCCCAAGGCGAAGCGAGAGTAACCAGACTCCCTCCAGAGCTCGTGAACCCCAGCTTCTCCATTGCACCGATCCCGGCCGTATCTGTCTGAAAACGCGAAAATGGGCGATGTGCCCGTCCAAACCGGGTTTCCAGCATAAGAGAGCCGGTGAAAAGGTGATTCCACCCGACGCCTATATCGGTGGCGGGCACCGAGCCGCCGGTATCGCCGGAGATGCTGAATGGAGCGAGATTAACTACATTGAGGCGATCATAGCGAAAGAAAAAGCTGTCCTTTCCGCCGAGTTGCTCGTCAACTCTAGCGGTGTAGTGATCCGAATTGTTCACTTGAGGGCGGGTCACGATGGCGTTAAATACGGGATCGCCGGTTAGGTTAGGGGAGCCGAAGTACGTCTTAATGAAACTCACCATCGTTGGATCGAGCCGAGCCGATGGGATCATGTTCGGACACCCGCTGGGATTCGTGCAGGCAGAATTGAAATTCGGGTCGCTCGGGTTTGATGAAGCAATGAACTGAGAGCGCGTAAACTGGCCCGGGTTGCTAGGATCGGGCTGGGTTGTCGCAGGGTCATAGATATCTTGTTGCAGAATTGTGTTTGAAAAATCACCGGAGAGTTCCTGGTCGGTGGGAACTCGATATCGGGTCTGGGCCGCCTGGTTGAACCGCCAACCCTCATATCCGAACAGGAAAAATGTGCGGTTACGGCCGTTGTACACCTTGGGAATGAACACCGGCCCGCTAAGCGTTGCGCCAAATTGATTCTGATGGAAGGCGGAAGGGGAACTGCGGAACTCGTCCCGAAACGGATCACGAGCGTCAAATGCATTATTGCGTACGAACTCCCATGCGCTTCCGTGAAGGATGTTGCCGCCGCTCCGAGTCA
>WNFM01187355.1_pt2 | contig 11572 bp, 10 predicted proteins | sample 5400271 | NCBI WGS metagenome assembly WNFM01 (sample SAMN13153352, study PRJNA577476) | soil metagenome | isolation source: 60 cm saprolite on Douglas fir-dominated hillslope | place: USA:California | collected 2013-09-17 | reverse complement strand
CAACGCACAAGCCGCTCGACATCCAAGTGACCGCGACCGATGCCGGCCTCGATGTCGACGTGCGCGGATCGGGCCCGCTGACGGCGGCAGCCATGACGGCGCTCGCCCAGGTCGCCGACCGTCGAAATCTTGCGCGGCTGACGCGACACGGCGACATCGTCGCGCAGTGCAGATCGCCCGTGATCAGGATCGGCCGCGCCCAACTTGTGCTGCCGCCGGGCGCGTTCCTGCAAGCGACTGCGGCAGGCGAGGCGAACCTGGCGCGGCTGGTGGAGGCATACTGCGCCGGCGCCGGCACCGTGGCTGACTTGTTCTGCGGGGTCGGGCCTTTTGGCCTGCGCCTTGCCGAGCGCGCCCGCGTCACCGCGGCCGACAACGACGCCGATGCGATTGCGGCCTTACGGCGTGCCGCGGCCGGAGCCCAGGGGCTCAAGCCGCTCGCGGCGCAGCTGCGTGACCTCTTCCGCAGCCCATTAGTGCCGGCCGAGCTCAAACAGTTCGACGCCGTGGTGTTCGATCCGCCGCGGCAAGGCGCCGAGGCGCAGGCGCGCGAGCTGGCCGCGTCGGTCGTGCCGGTGGTGGTCGCGGTCTCCTGCAATCCCACGACCTTCGCGCGCGACGCCCGCATCCTGGTCGACGGCGGTTATCGTCTCGCGCGCGTGACGCCCGTGGATCAATTCCTTTATTCCGCGCACGTGGAGGTCGTCGCGTGCTTCAAGAGATAATTTGAAAAATGCGCCCGCCGCACCCGGGGGGTGCGGCGGGCGAACGGACGTTCGAAGCCGGTTAGTCGAGCGGTTCGACTTTGACCAGTGCGGCCCCGTGATTGCTACCGGTCCAGAACGTGACCGGTGTCGTCGAACTGTCGACGAAGACGGTGCGCATATTGGTCTCCCTCGGCAGCAGATATTCGACGGTCCCGCCGGTCTTGGGATCGATTCGCACGGCACGATCGCTGTGCATGCCGCCGGTCCAGATGTCGCCGTCTGCGCCGGCAACGGCCATTCCGTGAACTTCTCGGTCTTGGTGTCGAACATCGCGACCTTGTTGCCGCGATATTCAGCGAACCAGATGCGATCCTGGTCGTCGATGTTCATCCGCCGCGCCCGCGCATTGGGCGTCGGCACAGCGTGCCAGCTGACCTCGCCGGTCCTGGCATCGATCTTGCCGATATGGCCTTTGGTGAACTCGGCCATCCAGAGATTGTTCTGCGAGTCCGAGATGACCTGGTAGATCGAGTGCCGTTGGTTCCCCAGAGCCTTGAGCGGCTGGAAACGCTCCCATTTCTGGGTCGCGAGATCGAGCCGGAAGACCTCCTGCGTGCCGACGCTCTTCGTCCATACCTTGCCATCGACGTCATGGCGCAAGCCGACGAAGTTCAGTTGCACGCGAACGTCGTTATATTCCGGCGCCAGCGGATAGTATTTCATCTGCTCGGTCTTGGGGTCGAAATTGCCAAGCGAGCCCTGGAACATCGTGTCGAACCAGAGCGTGCCGTGCTTGTCGAACTCGAGCGAGAGATTGCCGACGGGAGCGCCCGGTTTGAACTCCTTAACGGGATACTCGGTGAGTTTGAGCGTCTTCGGGTCGAACTTGGAGATGAACAACTCGCCGAAATCCGAATACCAGACCGCGCCCTGGGCGTCGACGAGGACGTCGTGCGGCTCGGTGGTCGGGCGCGGCAAATCGTACTCGGTGACGATGACGCGCGTCGCACGCCCGGTGGGACGAGGCAGGGTTTTGAGCGGGTACTCCCATTGCGTGACCTCGCCGAGGTTGATGCTGGCGAGGTATTCGGCCTGTTTGCGGAATTGCTCCGGGGTGCCCGAGCGCTCCGGATCGAGCATGCGCTGCGGCTTGATCGGCTGGCTCACCGGCCCATAACCATTCATGCGCACGATGACCTGGGTCCATTCATCCGCATCGTGGGTCGAGCGCACGATGCGTTCGAGCGTATGGCAACCGACGCAGCCGAGCAGGAAGGCTTTCTGATCCTCCGCGCCTGGTAGGCTCATCATCCATTCGGCGTTGCTCATCTGCGCGGCCAGGTTCCTCGCCTTGCGCAGTTTGAGATCGACCGTGGCGGTCTGTTCGTCGGTGACGTCCGCCGTTGTCGACCCGATGAGGTCGTAGCCGATGGCGCGGATCTTGAGCGAGTACTTTCCGGCGCTCAGTCGATTGGCCGGAAAGCTGTAGCGGCCTTGCGCATCGCTGACGACGCTGACGGTGACCGTCGAGCCCGCCTTCTTGGCGCTGACTACCACCCCCTCCATCGCGCCTTCCGCTTCGGAGGTGACATGTCCGGTGAGGGCGGCCGGCGGCTGGCTTTGCGCTCGCACGAGCGCCGCCGGCACGAGCGTCACGGCCAAACCGACGCCCATGCCCAGCAGTAAACGTTTTATTTGCATCGATTCCTCCCGACGGAGTTGGGTCAAAACTCGAGGACACATCTCCCAGATGGACCATCGTAGAATGCATGGCTGCTGAAATCCAGGGCCTGGTCAGGCTTGCACGGCGTCCTCGACGTAGAGAATCTTCATGCGCCCCTCGCAGTCTACCGCTTTACGCACTTCCTTATCTCGCGAGTAAGTTGACCTAACATTTCGCCTGGGTTGCTCTTTTGAATAATTCGCTCGACACCTCCATTGAGGCGATCACGGTCGTCCTGCGTCAGATCCTTTGCGGTGACGATCACGACCGGAAGGCCCTGCCAATCCGACCGACTGCGCAGCTCGTCGAGGAACTCAAACCCGTCCATCTTTGGCATCATCAGATCGAGGATGATCACGTCGGGCCGCGCGGCGGCGATCGCCTCGAACGCAACCTGGCCGTTCTCGGCCTCGGTTACGTTCCATCCTATCGGTTCCAGTGTATGCCGCACACCGCGGCGGACCACTTCATCATCATCGACCAGGAGGACGCGTCCGGCAGTGGAGCCGCAAATGCCGGTCAGTGTCGCGACCAGCTTGGTGCGGTCGATCGGCTTCACCAGATAATCCGCCGCCCCCAGCGCATAGCCACGTTTCTTCTGGTCTACGATCGACATCAACACGACCGGAATGCTTGCCAAAGCCGGATCGCCCTTCATCGCGGCAAGTACGGTCCAGCCGTCGAGATCGGGCATCATGATGTCTAGGGTCACTGCCGTAGGCCGTAATTCCCGTACCAGGCGAAGCGCTTCCTGGCCGCCGCGTGCCGTCACCACTGCAAAACCCGCCCGCTGGAGATGCTGTTCAACGAGCTCACGCGCAGTCGCATCATCATCCACGACCAGGATCAACGGCTCATCGCTTCCCACGCCGATCGGATGAGCGCGCTCGGCACGCGCCTGTCGAGGCGCCTCCCTCGGCATAGGTTGCTCGCTCTGTGCAATTCGCGGCAGGCAGATGGTGAAGATCGAGCCCATGCCCGGCTTACTTTCGACCGTGATGTCGCCACCCATCATCCGGCAAAATCGTTGGCTGATCGCGAGGCCAAGGCCGGTACCGCCGTATTTGCGGCTGGTGGAGGCCTCAGCCTGCGAGAATTCCTGGAACAGCTTGCCCATCTGCTCCGGCGTCATCCCTATGCCGGTGTCGGCGACGGCAATAGCGATCCAGTCGCGGCCATCCTCCTGCACCTGGCGCGCGTCAACCGTGATGGTACCGCGCTCCGTAAATTTGTTGGCGTTGCTCATGAGGTTCAACAGCGCCTGCCGCAGTCGCATGTGGTCGGCATGGAGCGTGATCGCAGGGGCACAATTGATCGTGACCTCGTTGGCATTCTTCGTTGAGAGGGGTTCGATCGTCTCGGCTACGCCAGCGATCAGGGGCGCGAGCGCGAAGGATTCGAGCTGGAGCTCCATCCGCCCGGCCTCGATCTTCGAGAGGTCGAGGATGTCATTGATCAGAACCAGAAGATGACGGCCGGCGCCGAGCACGCGATCGAGTGGCTCCGGGTCCTGGTTTAACGCCTCAGCATCCTCGCGTAGCATCTCGGTCACCCCGATGATGGCATTGAGCGGTTGGCGAGGAACTGCGACTTGTGCTGGCTCGCCTCTGCGAGTTGACGGCTCTTGTCTTCGATCTCGCTAAACAATCTCGCATTCTGGATCGCTAGAACCGATTGCGCCGCAAAGGTCTGTAGTAGTTCGACCGTGCTCTTAGAAAACTCGCCGGGCTGCTTGCGCCGGACCACAAGGGCACCGACGACCCGCTCGGTACCAAGCAGCGGAATGAGTAACAGAGCACGAAAGCCTGCACGAAGAATGACATCCAGCGTGGCCGACGGATCGACCTGAAGGTCCGGAACCTGCACCGGCACGCGCTGTTCGACGGCTTTGCCGATTGCGGTCTTGCCAACGCGGATGTGGCTATCCCTGAGTTCGGCGGCGATCGTTTCGTCCAACCCGTAAGTCGCGCGCAATCGAAATTCCTGGCTGGCATCATCAAACACATAGATGGCGCCGGCCTCGGTATTGGAGAGCTGTGTCGCCTTGGCGACGATGGTGGTGAGCACGGTCTCAAGATCGAGCGTCGAGTTCACCGCTTGGCTGATCTCGCCGAGCGCACGCAGCTCGCCGATCGACTGGCTGAGTTCGCGAGTGCGTGCCTGCACTTCGTCGAACAGCCGCGCGTTCTCGATTGCGATCACCGCCTGGTCGGCGAACGTCGTGACCAGCTCGATCTGCTTTTCGGTGAAGGGGCACGGCTCGGGTCGGAACAGGGTCAGTACCCCCAGGAGCTCCTCACCGCGGAGCATCGGCACTGCGAGCACCGTCCGAGTTGAGAACACCTGAGTCGCGCCGTAGTCATATTCGGGATCAGCCTGCACATCCGCTATATGAATGGTCCGGCGCTCCGCTGCAGCGCGCCCGGTGGTGCTGTATCGTCCGGGCCGGATCGGGTGGCTCTCGACGAACTCCCGCAGCTCTGGGGTCACGTTGTGACCAGATGCCATGCGGAGGACGTCGCCGTCGTAGCGGAAGATGAATGCGTTTTCCGCCTCGCATAGCTTGGCCGCCGAGCCAACAAGCGCATCGAACACGGTCTGCAGATCGAAGGTGGAGCGGCTGATGATCTTGAGCACGTCGGCGGTGGCGGTCTGCTGCTGACGTGCGTCATTCAGCTCCCTTCTGAGCCTTGCATTTTCGACTTCGAGGTCGGGGGTGCTTTTCAACCACAGTCCTCCGGCTCGGGATTCGTCGGACCGCCACACCCTACGACAAGCTGGCGGCCAACTACCTTGCTTTCGTTCAGCTTGCGTCGATCAGGCTATGGCTGCGTGTTAATGAGTCCACGCCCTAGTTTCCCCAGCGATCCCGCCACATCTGCTCGCCGATCGTGCAGGAGACGCGAGGGGCCCTCGCTTGCACCGGTATCACGCGTCGCTCGGGCGTGCGGCCGGCGATCTCCAGCACCAGCTTGGTACGCGTTGCTTCTTTGAATTGCTCGCGCTCGCGGATGGGGATGACGAAGGCACCGGGGCCGCCGATCACGCAATCCTCATAATAAATATCGAGGTTGTCGATATCCATGGTGAACGAGTTCGGCCGCTTCAACATGATCGGCAGGCCATTGATGGTGATGCCGGCAGCAAGCACGTCGTCGCGGACGATGGTGACGAACGAGCCGCTGTTGTTGGCACCGTCGCCTGACACGTCGACCACGCGTCGAAAACCGCGATAGCCGCTGCCGTCGAACAGGGGTTTGGCAAAACCAAGCGCGCCCGAAATCGAGGTGCGCGAGGCACGGCGATAAGGCGCGCGCGCAATCTCGTTCACGAATGCATCGGCGCCCTCCGGACCGTCGATCAGCCGCCATGGCACGACGATCTTCTGATCGTAGGGTCCCGCCCACTCGAAATAGGTGACCGCCACTTTGCCGTGCTGGCCGCTGCGCAGCGCTTGCATGAACTCGCGCGATGTGAAGCCGGCGATGTAGCCCTCGCGCTGCAGCGCCTGCTCATCCGGGTCCATCGAGTAGGACACGTCAACGGCCAATACCAGCTCGACGTCAACCGGCACCGCAGTCGCGCTGTTGTCGGCGTACAGAGGCGCCAAGCCCGGTGCGGCGAATCCGGCGACCGCCAGCAGCGCGGCAGTACCGATTGTCAGGATGGAGATCAGCGACGCATGCATCCGTCCCTCCGTCGGCGGACAATTCTCCCATAGTGGCATGGGCACTTTGGCAAAGCGACCGCGCGCACGATCATTCCCGCGGGGTCCTATCATCGACCCTCTCGGTCGACACGATCTCGATCCCGAAGCCGGCGAGGCCGACATAGGTGAGCTTTGCGGAAGTCAGCAAGCGGATCGAGGTGATGCTCAAGTCCTTGAGAATCTGGGCGCCCAGCCCGACCTCGCGCCACTGGCGCGAGCGCGCGACCTCCGAGCCGGTCGAGCCCGGCTGCGGGATGGCGTGCGTGGGCACACCGGCCGCCCCGTCGCGCAGAAAGACGATGACGCCGCGACCTTCCTGCTTGAAGCGCTGCAACGAGGCGTCGATCGAATTTCCGCCGCCGAACACGTCGCGGATGATGTCGGCGCGATGCAGCCGCGCCAGCATGTTCTTGCCGTCACCGATGCGGCCGTAGACGAAGGCCATATGCTGGATGGCGTCGAACGGTGTCACGTAGGCATAGCCCGCAAGCGTGCCGATCTTGCTTTGCACCGGGAATTCACCGATACGCTTGACCAACTTGTCGCGCGCCTGTCGGTAGGCGATGAGATCGGCGATCGAGATCTGCTTGAGCTTGTGGCGCTCGGCAAAGGCGGTCACGCTCGGGCCGCGCATCACGGTGCCGTCGTCGTTCATCAGCTCGGCAAGCACGCCGACCGCCGACAGCCCCGCGAGACGACACAGGTCGATGCAGGCTTCGGTATGTCCGGAGCGCATCAGCACGCCGCCGTCCTTGGCAACCAGCGGGAAGACGTGGCCCGGCCGCACGAAATCGCTGGCGCCCATATTGCCGTTGGCGAGCGCACGCACGGTATTGGTCCGCTCTTCCGCCGAGATACCCGTGGTGAGCCCGTGACGGACATCGACCGAAACCGTAAACGCAGTGCCGAGCGGCGCGTCGTTCGCCGCCACCATGGGATCGAGATGGAGGCGCTTGGCCTCCTCCGCGGAGAGCGGCGCGCAGACGATGCCCGAGGTATGGCGGATGATGAAAGCCATCTTTTCGGGCGTACACAGCGAAGCCGCGACGAACAGATCCCCCTCGTTCTCGCGGTCGTCGTCGTCGGTGACGACCACGATTCCGCCGGCGGCAAAGGCTGCGAGCACGGCTTCGACGCGCTGATGGTCATCGAGCACTTTTGGCCCACTCCATTCAGGCCCGGGCGAACGGCCATGCCGGCGTCTCGCCCATTTGCCCACGCTGACGCAGATAGTGATCGGCGATCACGCATGCCACCATGGCCTCGCCGATCGGCACCGCGCGAATGCCGACGCAGGGGTCATGCCGTCCCTTGGTGCTGATCTCGGTTTCGGCGCCGTAGCGATCGACGGTGCGCCGCGGCGTCAGGATCGACGAGGTCGGCTTGACCGCGAAACGGCAAACGACCGGCTGCCCGGTCGAGATGCCACCCAAAATGCCGCCCGCATGGTTCGAAAGAAACACCGGCTTGCCGTCGTTGCCCATGCGAATTTCGTCGGCATTGTCCTCGCCGCTGAGCGCCGCCGCTGCAAAGCCCGCCCCGATCTCGACCCCTTTGACGGCATTGATGCCCATGAGAGCCGCGGCGAGGTCGCCGTCGAGTTTGCCGTAGATCGGCGCGCCGAGCCCAACGGGCACGCCTTCCGCGACGATCTCGATGACGGCGCCCACGGAGGAACCGCGCTTGCGGATGTCGTCGAGATACGCTTCGAAGAGCTTCGCTTGCTCGGCATCCGGGCAGAAGAACGGATTGCGCTCGACCTCATCCCAGTTCCAGCGCGCGCGCTCGATTCCGTGCTTGCCCATCTGGATCAGCGCGCCGCGCACCGTCATACCGGGCACGATTTTGCGAGCGATCGCACCGGCGGCAACACGCGTGGCGGTTTCGCGCGCCGATTGGCGGCCGCCGCCGCGATGGTCGCGAATGCCGTATTTGGCGTCGTAGGTGTAATCGGCGTGCCCCGGCCGGTACTTGTCCTTGATGTCGGAATAGTCCTTGGAGCGTGGGTCGACGTTGTCGATCACGAGCGCGATAGGCGTCCCGGTCGTGACCTGCTCGCCGGTCGCTTCATCGATGAACACGCCGGAGAGGATTTTCACCTGGTCCGGCTCGCGCCGCTGCGTGGTGAAGCGCGATTGGCCCGGCCGCCGCTTGTCGAGGTAGGGCTGAATGTCGGCCTCGGTCAGCGCGATGCGGGGCGGGCAGCCGTCGACCACGCACCCGATCGCGACGCCGTGGCTTTCGCCGAAGGTCGTGACCCGGAAAAGATGGCCGAAGGTATTGAACGACATGGAGTTCCACTCGCCGCCGTGTGGTAGCCCGCGTGTCAGCCGGGGTCAAATGTCCCTGCGGGATGAAGATGCTGGCCACCGACTGCCGCCAGGTCAGATCCTCATGCATGGCGGGCGAGCCGGTTTCCCTCGAAAACGTAGACCACGCCCTGGTCGATGGAATAATGCGCGGCATGCTGCGGCGATGCGAGCGCGAGATGTGCAATGAGCGCGCGCGCGGTGCCGCCGTGGGCGGCGACCACCGTATCCTTGCCGACGGTTTCGTACCAATTGCGTATTCGGAGGGTCACTTGCGCATAGCTTTCGCCCCCCGGCGGCAGAAAATGCCAGTTGTCGGATTCACGCTTGGCGAGGATGTCCTTGTCCCGTGCCAGCACGTCGTCATAGGTGAGCCCTTCCCAGTCCCCGAACGCGATCTCAGCAAGCCTCGCGTCGACGCAGTAATCGGTGGGCTTTAGGCCGAGCGTCGTACGTATAATTTCCATAGTCTGCCGCGCGCGAATGAGCGGGCTGGACACGTAGTCAAAGTATTCCGGCGAGCGGCCATCGCCGGCGAACAAATCGCGCAGAATCTCGCCGCAGCGAACGGCCTGCGCAGAGCCATCGGTGTTAAGCGGCACGTCGTGCCGACCCTGCAGCCGTTGTTGCACGTTCCAATCGGTGAGGCCGTGGCGAACGTAGTAGATGACAGGCGCCGGCACGAGGTCATTCGCCTCCCAGGTTGAGGTATCGCCTGACACCCGCTGCATGCAACCGGAGGACAGACAAGGCGCGGCGACGCCCTGGCGCCATTGCTCCGCCGCGAAAACCGCGTCCGGCATGCGCCTCTGCCGTCGTCAACGTCACTCTTTGCCGACAACGATGTCGGGCGCGTCGGGATGCTTCATTCCGACGATGTGATAGCCGGCATCGACATGATGAATCTCACCCGTGACGCCGCGAGAGAGATCGCAGAGGAAATACACCGCGGTGTCGCCGACTTCCTCGATCGTCACGCTCCGCCGCAGCGGCGCATTGTTCTCGTTCCATTTGAGAATGTAGCGAAAGTCGCCGATCCCCGACGCCGCTAGCGTCTTGATCGGACCCGAGGAGATGGCGTTGACGCGGATGTTCTTCTCGCCCAGATCGGCAGCAAGATAGCGTACGGATGCCTCGAGCGCTGCTTTGGCGACTCCCATCACGTTGTAGTGCGGCATCCATTTCTCGGCGCCGTAATAGGTGAGCGTGAGCAGCGCGCCGCCTCGCGGCATCAGCTTCTCCGCGCATTGGGCGAGCGCAGTGAACGAGTAGCAGCTCACCAGCATCGTCTTGGAAAAATTCTCGGGCGTCGTGTCCACGTAACGCCCGGACAGCTGATCCTTATCGGAGAAGGCGATGGCGTGCACGAGAAAATCGAGCGTGCCCCATTTCGCTTCGATGGCGGCGAAAGCCGCGTCGACGGTGTCCGGTTCGGTCACGTCGCAATGGCCGATCACGAGCCCGCCGATCTCTTGTGCCAGCGGTTCGACCCGCTTCTTCAACGCCTCGCCCTGATAAGTGAAGGCGAGTTCGGCGCCCTGTCCATGGCAAGCCTTTGCGATACCCCAGGCGAGCGAGCGGTTGTTGGCGACACCCAGGATCAAGCCGCGCTTGCCGCGCAAGAGACCCGAGGCTTCCGGCATGATCTTCCTCGCTGCGCCAACCGCGAGTCTCCCTATGACACAGGGCAACGGACCCCACAAGCAGCCGCCATTGCCGCCATTTCGCACCACCCAGCCGCGGGAATATGGTTGCGGGCAAAGTGTTTGTCCGGGTGATATGGTTCACGGGTAAGGATCCGCGAACACGATATCGAGACTGTTGGTGGGTCGTGGCAATCGGCGATACCCCGCGGCGAGCTGGGAGGGAGAGTGCGTTGGGCGGATTCCGTCAAGGGATCGAGAGTGCGATTCCGGCATTGCGACGGTATGCGCGGGCGCTCACCCGCAACGTCGAGCTTGCGGACGACCTCGTCCAGGACACGCTGGTGCGGGCGCTGCGCTCGGAGCATCTATTTCATGGCGGCGACATCCGAAGCTGGCTCTACACCATCCTGACCAATCTCAATCGCAACCGGCTGCGCGCGTTGGCACGACGCCCCGCCCTGCAGGCGATCGACGACAACGATGCGCCCGACACGGCGGGCCCGGAGGCCGGAGCTCGTGATATCGAGCGGGCGCTCGCCTCGCTGGTGGAGGATCAGCGCACGGCATTACTGCTCGTCGTGCTCGAAGGCCTCACCTATCGCGAGGTCGCCGAGGTGCAGGCAGTGCCGATCGGGACGGTGATGTCGCGCCTCGCGCGCGCCCGCATGCAGATCAAGGCCTATCTCGATGGCGAGCGGCCCGCGCTTCGCCGTATCAAATAAGTCGAGGAAGAAGACGATGATCGATCGAAATTCACCCGTGACCGAGGACGAGCTTCACGCCTATGTCGACGACGAGATTGCGGCAGATCGCCGTGGCGCCGTCGAGGCCTGGCTTGCCTCCCATCCGGAAGATGCCGCCCGCGTCGCCCAGTGGCGGGCGCAGGCCGATGCGATCCGCGCACGCTACGGCATGCTCGCCTCCGAACCGGTCCCGGCGCGCTTCGACCTCGACAAGCTCACCCGCGGCGCACGCTCGTGGCGTACGGTTGCCGCCGCGGCGGTGATCGTGGCGTTTCTCGCCGGCGGCGTTGTCGGCTGGATGGCGCACGGAGCATCGGCGGCGGCGCCAAGCCGCTTCGACACGTTCACCGCGCAGGCGCTCGATGCCTACAGGGTCTACGTTGTCGAGGTGCGTCATCCGGTCGAGGTAACCGGCGCCGAGCGGCCGCATCTGGTGCAATGGTTGTCGAAACGTCTCGACTACGAACTGCGGATACCGGAGCTCGAGCCGAGCGGATTGAAGCTGGTGGGGGGACGGCTGCTGCCGGGTCCGTTCGGCCCGGCGGCATTCTGCATGTATGAAGGCCCCTCCGGCGAGCGCTTTACTATCTACTATGCGCGCACGGATTCGCCGCAGACTGCCATGCGTTACCGCGCGGCCGATCGCTTCGCCGCCGTGTATTGGGTCGAGCACGGGCTCGCTTACGTGGTGAGTGGACCCGCCGACCGCGAGCGTCTGCTTAACGTCGCGCAGGC